>FTCB01000791.1_pt1 | contig 30156 bp, 20 predicted proteins | sample 1639431 | NCBI WGS metagenome assembly FTCB01 (sample SAMEA3914864, study PRJEB12502) | metagenome | biome: forest; material: soil | place: USA | collected 2012-03-12 | depth 0.3 m
CGTGCGGTCGAGCAACTCGCCCTCGATCCGGTCCTTCCAAAGTTGATCCGCATCCGCTTCGTCCTTCGGCCACGGCGATTTCTGCCGGTTCATCTCCACGCTGCCCGTGCCGGTGAAATCGTATTTCTGCGGGATGAGCTCCTTCACCTTCGCCACGCGATCTTCCACGCGCTTTTTGAACAGCTCAAAAATCTTCAGCGACGGCTCCATGTTGCCGAGCATGATGTCGTCATCCAGCGTCGTGGAATATTTCGCGCTGAAATTGTCCACGTCCTTCTGCGTGAAGAAGAGGTGGTTGTAGTCGAGCCGCTCCAGATAGTTCTTCAGCAGTTGCTTCGACACCGCGTCATCCAGCTTCCGGCGGCTGTAGTGGGCGCGTTCGAGGAGCTCGCCCACGTTCTTGGCAATTTTCGGGGCAATTTTCCGGAAGTCCTGGTCACTGGCGCCATAGGTCGGAAGAGTCAGGGCAATGGAGGCTGCCAGGGGGGCGAGCAGGAAACGGAACGCGTTCATGAGCTTATTTAATCGTTGCGAAGAAGTGTCGGTAGCGTGGCAGAGAACTCCACTTTGGCAAGTGTGCCGCCGTAAAAGAATTGCGAAACGACCCGGGCATTAGAGAGAAGTCACAGCCAAACGTTCAACATCGGCCGCCCAGCGTCTTACGTAGGGGGATTCGCGGCTCGAGGGAGCAGCTATTGGGTCTTTTTTAGGATGAACGTCGATTTTTCGGGCGCGGCATCCTTTTCCAAAATCACCGCCCCGTCGCGCCTCACCGCAATAAAGGCGCCACGGATATTGCTGGGCTCAAAGCGCACCCCCTTGTCCGGGTCTCCGATCATGCGGAAGGTCGCATCCGCATTAAAGCCGGGACTTTGCTTGGGTTGATCATGCGCGTGGATCAGCCAGTCCTTGTGCCTCACGAAGCACCCCTTGGATCCCACCAGTTCGAGGGAAACAAGTTTCTCATCCGTAATGCCGGGAACCACCCTGAATCTCGACACGTGCCTATTGGTGACTTCGAGTGGCTTTCCCCGCTGGCCGAAGAGGCAGAGCGTGTTGTCGGAGGCGGCCCGGATTTCCACCGTCTGAACGGGATCCGCACTGAGCGCCGAGGTCAGGAGGAGGCCGAGGAGCAGGATGACACGGGGAAGAACGCACGGGAGTTGCATGAAAGGAAAAGTCAGCGCCTGCTTGCGCTGTTGCCAAGCCGAAAAGGCGGAAGACTGAGGGGGAGCGCGGCCCTCGGTATGCTTATTTTTCGTCCCCCAACCGCCGGTCTGGCACCAGGTAATTCTTCACGTAGTCGGCCACTGACACCTCGAGCGGAGTGATGGCTGCTGTGTATCCCGTCGCGCGCAGCCGGGAAACATCCGCCCGGGTGTAATACTGGTACTTTCCGCGGAGCGCCTCCGGCATCTCGATATACTCGATTTTCGGTTCCTTCCCCAGCGCCGCAAAGATCGCGCGCGCCAGTTCATTCCAGCTATGCGCTTCGCCCGAGCCGAGATTGAACAGCCCGTTCGCGCTGCGCGTGGCCGCGAGATGCAGCGTCATCGCCGCGGCATCCTTGACGTATAGAAAATCGCGCTGCTGCTCGCCGTCCTGGTAGTCGGGCCGGTGGCTGCGGAACAGCCGGATCACGCCCTCCGAAAGCACCTGCGCGAAGCTCTTGTGCACCACGCTGCGCATGTCGCCTTTGTGGTCTTCATTCGGCCCAAACACGTTGAAGTATTTCAGCCCCACGATGTCCTTCAGCCAGCCCCGGCGCCTGGCGTGCTGATCGAAGACGTGCTTCGACCACCCGTAGGCATTCAGCGGACGCAGCCGATCGAGATGTTCCGTCCCGTCATCCATCCCCGCCGAGCCATCGCCATACGTCGCTGCCGAACTCGCATACGTAAACCGCGCCCCGTTTTTCAGGCACCACTCCGCGAGGTCCTTGGTAAACTCGAAATTGTTCCGCACCAGATACGACGAATCGCGTTCCGTCGTCGCCGAGCACGCCGCGAGATGAATCACCAAGTCGAAGCGCCCCAGCGCATCCCGCTGCAGCCGCGGAAAAAGATCCGGCCCTTCCAGATAGTCGGCAAACCGCAGCGCCGAGAGGTTGCGCCACTTCTCCGAGGTCCCGAGCAAATCCGCGACGACGATATTCTCGCACCCGCGACGGTTGAGCTCCCACACAATGGCACTGCCAATGAATCCGGCGCCGCCGGTAACAAGAACGCGTTGTTCGGACCAATCTTCCATGGACCGCGGAGGTTGAGACGGGTTTGGGCAAAACGTCAAGGGAGGCGCCAAAGCCTTTCACCCAATGGCGTCCCGCTTCCTGCGCCCCTATGCTCCAAGGGCCGCCCGGGTCCGGGTGACCAACTGGCTATCCTTCGCGCCCGAGCCCTTCAGCCAGTACACGCTCGCGGCCAGGAAGGCGTCGCGCACGCCGGGAGACGCGTGGAAATAATCCTCCAGCACCGCGGAACTGAACTTGTAGTCGTGCGCGTCCGTCCCTTTCAGGTAAATCAATCGCTGCGCCGCCTGGATAAAACCGGCAGCATTTCCGGAGGCCCGCAAATGCGCGAGGGCGAGCCGCGCGGCCTTGGCTTTGTCGCCGCTGACTTCGGCAAAAATCTCGTCCAGTCCCGGAGCCTTGGCCGGCTCGCCGGTGGCGGGTTCCAGATCCTCGATTTTCACTCCCGAATTGGCGCCGGCCGCCTGCCGGAACATCGGCAAAAAGGCGGCGTTTTGCAGCAGGAGAAAGCGCCGCGTCTCGTCGTTGAAAGTATGCTGCCACGCATAGTGCAGCGCATTGGTCGAGGTGCTCGCGTGCAGCGACACGATGCCCGGCTTCCGCATCAGCATTTCGCCGGCGTGCTGGAAAATGGCATCCCACAACGCCTGCGGAGCCACGCGCCGGTTGAGCAGTTCCACCACCTTGTCGCAGGACTGTTCCCAGGTCCCGTCGCGCAACGCCGCGAGCATCTCTTTCGTCGCGCCCGCGCTCACTTCGCCCGACAGCCAGTCCGCGCGAATTTTCTTCATCCGCTCCGCATTCTGCCGGCCCGGCCGGTCCTGCTCGGCATCACGCCCGGCCGGATTTTCCCCCTCGTGTGCCAGCAGGGCATACGCGAGGGAGCGCAGGACGGGCTCGGCATGCTGCCAGCCGATGGTCTGCAGCGTGCGCCAGCTATTCGCCACGTAGATCGCCTTGTGCCCGATGTCGCGAAAATCACGAGCCCCGTACCGGCAGAAAATATCGAAGACTTCCTGCGCGCCCGCGCTCCGGGCCAGCCCGGCCACCGCCGCATCCGCCTTCGCCTCATCCCAATGATCCATGGCTTCGCTAAAAACATGGCGGGCCTCGCCGGCTTGCGGCACCGCGCCTTCCTCCACCACGGCCATCGTCCAATCACCCTCCTTCACATCACGCGCCTGCGACGCCTTGAACTGATCCACCGCCCAAAACATCGGCAGCCACCGATCCTGATCGGGCGAATTCTGGCTCGCGAGGTGCGCCGAGTTCACCACGAGCACCGCGTGAAACTTGAATCCCACGGGCCGCGGCTGAATGTTGCGTACGCCCGCCAGCAGCAAGGCGGCCAGCACCTCGCGGTAAGTCGTGCCCTTTAGAATCCGCCCGGCCACCTCCTCCAGCACCCGCTCCCGCGGACTCTCCTCCAGCAAGCGCACCAGCGGTTCGATCTCCGGACGAAATTGCACAAACTTTGGATCGAGCCCCGCTTCCGCCGCGGAGAGCCGCGGCAGCCGCGCCAGGAAATCGAGATTTCCCAGCCCGATGAGCCCGCCGGCGACGGCGGCGGACGATTTGAGAAATGACCGGCGAGTCGGAAGCGAGTGCATGGCGAGGAATGGTGAAGGGTTGGAACGGCAGCTCAACATCTGCCTCGCCGGGGCGTTTCGCAAGCAGGGCCTCGCACTTCGGAGCTTTACGGCCCGGACCGCTCCGCCGCTGGCCGCACATGCGCAAATAGCCCGATGCGCAGCCATGTTGGCATCGTGCGAATCAGCAGCGAACTCCCGCTCAGTTCCAGCCGTCCGTCCTTTTTCGCCGCCCGCATTTCGACGTCACCCGCCCAAATTTCCGTCATCGTGCGCAAGTTGGTGCGGATCTGGAGATCCGCTTCCTTGCCCGGTGGATCCACGCAGAGATGCCGCTCGCCATTTTCCTCCAGCACGATCCACCAGCGGCCAAATTCGGCGAGCCCGGCGAAAGCAAACTCGAGGACCACGCCACCGCCGGGAAGTTGTGCCGCGTCGATGCGCCGGCTGAGATCGTGCATCAGCAGCTCCACGTCGAGCTCGTCGTCATTCATGCGGCCGCGCGCCCATTTCATGCCCCACTCGCCGAGCCCGACGATTACCGGGAGCAGCTCCCGGCCGGCGGCGGTGGGCTGATATTCCGTGCGCCGATGGCCCGGCAGCTCTTTGCGGATGAGCAAGCCGCTGTCTTCGAGCTGGCCGAGCCGCTTGGTGAGCAGGCTGGGAGAGATTTGCGACAAGGCGCGTTGCAGGTCGCTGAAACGCGTCGAGCCCAGCAGCAATTCGCGCAGGATCAAAATCGTCCATCGTTCCCCCAGGACTTCGGCGGCCTTGGCGACCGGACAGAATTGGCCGTAGCGGAAGCTCATTGTTCGTAGGCCACACTACAGAAAGAGTAGTGGGTTGCTACACTCTAAGTCGTAGAGGCCCGGGGAGGGGGCTCGTAGCTTGGCGGCGTCAGGGGAGGCAGCTCCCGTCATCAAGCAAACAAGCAACAACAAACACAGACCAAGACCATGCCACTCATCAATGTGGAACTCATCGAAAACGTGTTCACTCCGGAACAGAAACAGCAAATCATCAGCAAGCTCACCGACGCCATCGTGTCCATCGAAGGCGAAGCCCTCCGCTCCGTGACCTGGGTGAAAATCAACGAAGTGAAGGAAGGCAACTGGGCCATCGGCGGCCAGTCCCTCCGCGCAGCTGACGTGCACCGCATGCAAAAAGCGGGACGGTAGTTAAACCGCGCATTCACTCCGAGCCACCGGTGGCGGGCGAAACCGCCGCCACCGGTGCGCTCGTGGGGGAGCAGTTTGAAAATTGATGGAGTCTCCAAGGAGCGCCTCTTCGCTACGAAACGCTGATGGCCATGCGGCCCGATCGGAGCCGTCTTACCACCCCTTCCGCACGTACGTGCTCTCCAGCGCCCGCACCGGCGCCTTCCGATCCCATTGCAGTTCCGTGCGCGGTTTGGCCTCATCCCACGAGTCCGCCCAGCCGAAATAATGGATGCGCACTTTTCCGTCGGGCTCCAGCCCGAGCACCCTTCCCGCCCACCACTGATCGCCCCACTTCACTTGCAGATGCTGCCCGATTTCGAGCGGCGTATCCGGTGCGATGGCGGTGTTGCTGCTCGGAATCGGATTCGGATTAAAGAGCACTTTTTCCGCGAGGAGTTCATGCGCGTCATTCGGCTGCAACTCGGCACCGTGCGGCGGGGCCTCCGCGAGCCCGGCTCCCGGCGGTGGCTGAGGAAGCAATGCCTCGCTGGAACGATGGAGCGGCGGACTTTTTTCCTCCGGAACCGAACTCACGTTCTGCCCGCCCGGCATCGTCGCCTGGGCCTGGCTTTCCTCGCCGGTTGGTGCGTCGGACGATGGAGCCGGCGAGACGGCTCTTACCGATGGATGCGATTCCTTTCGGGCCGTAGGAGACGGGCGATCGCACGCTGCCGCGAGAAATCCCACGCCGCAAAATAGCACCCAGTGCATCAGGCGATTCCGAGTCGGCAGGTGGATCGACATGGCTCTGCGAAGAAAGGGGTTCGCTGTCAGGCGAACGGAATGTGCGCCGCGGGCCCGTCGTCGGCAAGGCCGTCTTTTACCGCCACCCCATCTGCCCCACCAACTCCTTCAATTCATCAAACCGAATCGGCTTCGTAAGATGATGCACAAAGCCCGAGTCGCGGCTCAGCGCAATGTCGGCTTCCATGCCGTAGCCACTGACGGCAATACCGGCGAGCTGGTGGCGGTCGCGGAGCTGGGACATGAGTTCGGCGCCGGTCATGTCCGGCAGGCCGAGATCGCTGATGACCAGGTCGAACTGCGACTGCCGCGCGATGGTGAGTGCTTGCTGGCCGCTGGCCGCGGTGGTCACCTGGTGGCCGGCGCGCTCGAGGAGCCGCCGGAGCGTCTCCCGGGTGTCGGTATGGTCTTCCACGATCAAAATGTCGCGGCTGGCGCGGGCGGCCGAAGCGGTGGGCGCCTTGCGTGCGCGGGTGCTTTTCCCAGCCGCTTTGATCAGCGGCAGGGTGACTGTGAAAGTCGCGCCGTGGCCCTGGCCGGCGCTGTGGCCGCGAATGGTGCCACCATGCGCTTCGATGATGGATCGGCTGATGGCGAGGCCGAGCCCGAGCCCGCCAAAGCGCCGCGTGATGTCGCGATCGCTCTGCTCGAAAGGCAGGAAAAGTTTTTGCTCGGCGCCCGGCTCAAAGCCAATGCCGGTATCCTTTACCTCAAACTCCACCTTGCCGCTGCCCGCATCGGCGGAGCTCACGGTAATCTCGCCGCCGACCGGGGTGAACTTAATGGCGTTGCGCACGAGATTCCACACGACCTGCTGCAACCGCACGGCATCTCCCCGCGTCTGCGTGTGGCGGGCATTCAGGTGCAGTGTGAGCCGCTGCTGCTTGGCGTCGATCGCCGCGCGGCAGATTTCCACGGCGCGCGAGAGCATGCCGTGCAAATCGAGCGGTGCGGTTTCGAGCGTGAGCTTGCCGTGGGCGATGCGCGTGAGATCGAGCAGGTCGTCGATGAGCCGCGTCTCCAGCTCGATATTGCGGCGGATCATCGCCAGTTCGCCGCGCATGAAAGCCGGGACTTCGTCGTCGCGCTCCAGCGCCACGAGCGACATCAGCGCCGGCGTGAGCGGGGTGCGCAATTCGTGGCTGAGCGCCGCGAGAAAGCTGTCCTTGGCGAGGTTGGCGCGCTCGGCCACCTCCTTGGCGAGTCGCAGTTCCTCCTGGTTGCGCTGGCCGGTGAGGTCCGTCACGACCAGGCAAATCACCGTCTGATCCTGCAAGGGCAGCGCATTGGCGGTGAGGTGCACCGGGAGGGCGCTGCCATCGGCGCAGGCGAGCACGCACTCGTGCTTCACCGCATCGTCGCTGAGCTTGAGCACCTCCGAAATGATGGCCACGGCGCTGGCCGGCAGATGATCCGAGGCCGGCGAGCCGATGACGCGCTCCAGCGGCATCTTCAGCATTTCGGCAAAGCGCTGGTTGCAATACAGAATCAGACCCGTGGCGGACGCGGTGACCGCGCCCTCCTGCATGCGCTCCACAAAAACACGGTAGGGCTCCTCGACGCTGCTGAGGCTGTAGATATGGTTGCCATGCGGGCCGCTGACGACGACCGCGTCCACCTCGCCGTTGCGAATCGCATCCAGCGTTTCCTGGGCCTCCTGCAAACGGCTCTGCACGAGGGAAAGCTCCTCCTTGGAGACCCAATGCCCGGGCTTCGGCGCAGGAACTGCCGCCGCGGCGCGACTATTATTCGAAAGCGCCTTCTTGCTTTTAGCGGCCGGAGTCCGAACCGCCTTTTTGGTTCCATTTTTCACAGCTTGAGCCAGCGGGTTTTGCCGGGTGTGCCTTTCTCGGGATACGGCGTTTTGAGATCCAGTCCCACGAGGATTTTGTCCCGGTTGGATAAATCGCCGATGAGGCGTTTCACAGGAAATGGAAGTTCCTTGATTAACGTCGGCGCCGCGATCACCTGATCTTTCGCGGCCTCGTCGGGCTGCTGGTAAACGTCCACCACCTGCAGATCGTAGCGGTCGGCGAGGTATTCCTCGCACAGCGAACGAATGTTGGCGATGGCTTGGCCGGAGCGCACGGTATTGCCGGTGACATAGAGGCGAAGAACGAAACGCTGGCCGTCTGGCGCCTGCCGGAGGAGCTCCTCAAATTCCGCGGAGCTGTCGAGCGGTGGAGTTCCCTCGCGTGCTTTTTTCGGATTTTTCCTGGCAGGCATTGGAGGGTCCTTAAGCGGCAGGCGGTATGGACACGGTCAGCAGGTCGATGCCGATCAGCACGCGATCCACATTGGAGAGATCGCCGACAATCCGCCGGATGGGTTCCGGCAATTTGCGCACCAGCGTGGGAATCGCGACGATTTGATCGCTCTGCGCCAAATGCGGATGCTTGGCGAGATCCACCACTTCGATCGCGTAGCGCCCGGGCAGGCGCTCCTCGCAGATCCGTTTGAGATTCGCAAAAGCGGTGAGGGACCGCGGGGTCTGTCCCGCGACGTAAAGGCGCAGATTCCAGCTTTCCCCGGTGGGGGCTTTGGCGGGTTTGGCCGCCGCCTGGCGCGGGGCCTTGGCGGCGCGCTGGGGTTGGGCGCGGCCCTGGGACTTGGCGCCACGGGTCGAAGCATTGGCGGGCTTGCTCTTCCGGCGCGCGGCCGGCTTGGACTTGGTGGGCGTCTTGGATTTCAAGGCGGGCTTGGGTTTCAAGGCGGGCTTGGGTTTCATTGGGCACCTCCGTTGCGCATGGCGGCTTTGCGGCTCGCCGCCATGGCCGCGCGGTCGGCTTCCAATTGATCCGCCTTGGCTTGGGCTGCCGAGGCGGTGCGTCCGAATTCTTCCTCCTGCGCCCGGAACTCCGCGCGCAGCGCCTCGATTTGGGCGTCGATGGCCTTTCGCCGGTGATCGAGGGCGAGTTTCTTCACCTGAATCTCCTCCGCGGCCATCCGCCGCTCCGCCTTGTCGCGAGCTTCCTGGCTGAGCCGGGCCGAGCCGGTGAGGACCCCCGTGGGGCCGAGGTAGGCCGGCACGAGCCTGATGCCTTTGGAAGTGATGAGAAACTCGCGGACTTGGTTGGAGTGCGGCATGCCCCGGGACTTGAGCACGTAGAGGGCGCGGTTGCGTTCGCCGCCGAGCTCGATATCGCGCACCAGCAGCCACGTATCGACCATGGAACTCATGCCCTCATCCGTCATTTCCGTCGCGCGGCCGCCGCCCGAGAGCGAGACGAAAAAGCTGGTGATGCGGCTCTTGCGCAGGAAATCGATGAGGCGGACCAGCATGTTGGTGGAGTCATCGAGCGTGCCGGCGTTTTGCAAATTGGAGATGGGATCAACGATGACCACGTTGGGTTTAAAGTTTTCGATGAGCTTGTGCATGCGCACCAAATGCATCTCCAAGCCATGCACGGTGGGACGGGTGGTGTGGAACTCCAGTAATTTGCTGTCAACGTGTGGCTGTAAGTTAATACCCACGGATCGCATGTTGCGGATGATTTGCGCGGGTGATTCCTCGAAGGAATAGTACATGCAGCGCTCTCCCCGCCGGCACGCAGAGTCCGCGAGATGGGCCGCGAGGCTGCTCTTGCCCGTGCCCGCGGTCCCGGTGACCATCACCGTGCTGCCGCGGTAGTAGCCCTTGCCGCCGAGCATTTCGTCGAGTCCGGCCACGCCGGTCGGGATGCGCTCACTGGAAACCGGATAGTCCATCCCCGAGGCGGTGATGGGCAGCACGGAGATGCCTTCTTCGTCGATCAGAAAGGGATATTCGTTGGTGCCGTGCGTGGAGCCGCGGTATTTGACCACGCGCATCCGCCGCGTGGAGATTTGCCCGGTGACGCGGTGGTCGAGGAGGATGACGCAATCGGACACATACTCTTCCAGGCCTTGACGGGTGAGGGCGCCCTCGCCGCGTTCGCCGGTGATCACCGTGGTGAGGTTGCGCTCCTTCAGCCAGCTGAAGAGCCGGCGCAATTCCGAGCGCAGGATGGCTTGATTGGAGAAGCCGGAAAAGAGGGTCTCGATGGTATCGAGCACCACCCGCTTGGCGCCCACCGTGGCGATGGCGTGCGCGAGGCGGACGAAGAGTCCTTCCAAATCGTATTCGCCGTTTTCGTCGATCTCGGCGCGCTCGACGTGGACGTAGTCGATGTAGAGCTTTTTCTGCGCGATGAGCTTCTCCACGTCGAAGCCGAGGGACGCCACGTTCTTTTTGATGTCATCCGCCGTCTCTTCGAAGGTCATCAACACTCCGTTTTCGCCATAGTCCATGGCGCCGCGGATGAGAAATTCGACGGCGAAAAGAGATTTGCCGCAACCAGCGGAGCCGCACACCAGCGTGGGCCGTCCTTCCGGTACGCCACCGCGGGTGACTTCGTCAAAGCCCGTGATGCCGGTCGGAGCTTTCGCCAGACGAGGTGGCGTCTTCTTTGAGATGGAAAAAGAACGGCGGAAGTTGGTCATGGAGTATGGATGCGACGATGCGGATCGATGCAGCGTCATTGGGTCGGGACACAGCACAGTCCTGTTTATCGCGTGCGGGGGGCAAAGTGCGTGCAGCGAAGTTTTCTTGAATGGTCCGCCCGGAGGCTGCGCGTTATTCCTCTATCTTCTCTTGGCCACCGGGGTTGGCATTCGCGGCGACCAACTCTCCAACATGCACATCCCTGCTGTCTTTTCCCGAGGCCCCTCGATCTTCACCGCCGCCATGGCCGCCATGATGTGGATGCCCCTCGCGCCTGGCGTGGCGGCTCCAGGAACTGTCCCGGCTCCCGTTTACAATATTCGGCTGCTCACCGACAGCACGCCGGATCTCACGGATGTGGACAGCTACCTGCGCTCCATCACCTCGCAGTTTTCGACGCCGCAGGAGAAGGCGATCGCCATCTGGCGGTGGTCGCAGCGGCTGCGCAAGCAGACCTCGAATCCGTCGGAAAACGGGCACGAGGTGCTCGACCCCATCGCGCTCTTCAACAGCTACGGGCACTGCAACTGCGGCATCGTCTCCGGCCTCAACAACACGCTCTGGCTCAACATGGGCTGGAAGGCGCATTACGTGCAACTCGGCGACCACACGGTCTGCGAGACGTCGTGGGACGAGGGCCAGACGTGGCACATGTTCGATGCGTCCATGAGCTTCTATTGTTTCAACGACGCCCACCAGGTGGCGTCGGTGACGGAGATCGAAAAGAACCCGCGCTACTATCTGGAAAATTTTGCGCCGGAGTGCGGCACGAATCGGGTGAAAGACATCCACGATCAACAAGGCTGGCGGCAGGCCTCGGACCGCCCCGTGGGCTATGAGCGGACGCTGGCCAATGGCTGGGATTCTTTCAAGGCGCCCAACGACATCACGGATCTCAATCTTTACGCGCAATGGGGAAAACGCTTCGTGCTGAACCTCCGGCCCGGCGAAGCCTACACGCGCTACTTCGGGCACCTGGAAGGATCCACGCTGCCCGCGCGTACGCTGCGCCCGGTGAATGGCAAGGACCCCGAAGGTCAGCACGGACACGTGGGCATCCGAGCCAATGGCCTGTGGAACTACACGCCCGATTTGCGCGGCCCGGGTGCCGCCGATCTCGTCTACGATGCCAGCGGCGTCTCGTGGGGCGATGCGCGGAAGGGATTTGCCGTGCGGCCAGCGGAAGCGTCGAAACCCGGCACGGTCGTCTTCCATGTTTCCGCAGCCAACGTTGTGGCGTCCGCCAAGCTCACCCTCACCGCGAGCCGCGAGACCGAGCGCGATGCGGTGTCAGTGGAGGTATCCACCACGGCGGGCATCACCTATGCGCCCGCCTGGACCTTCGACGGAACGGGTGTCGCCAAATCTGCCGAAATCGATCTGATGCCGCTCACCGCGGGCGCCACGGAGTATTTCGTGCGCGTGCGGATGTCCGGCGCCGGCGCCGGTTTGGAAAGAGCGGTCATCGATACCGTGACGCAGATCAACCGCGCCTCGCTGCCCCGGCTCGTGCGCGGGCCGAATCGCGTGCAGTTGACGCTCGGCGCGCAGGCCGAGACGATCCAGTTCCAGCCGTCCATCGTCGCGGGCCATCACCACGACACGGTCTCCGAGGAGAAGGACCTCGATGTGGAAAAGGAAGTGGGCTTCTACAAACCGACGCTCCGCCCCGCGGTGAACGGCGCGCCGTGCTATGCCACGTGGAAAGTCGAGACCCCCACGCCGATCACCAGCGTGAATTTTGGCGGAAAGATTTGCGTGAAGTCGAAGCAGGAGCGCGTGTCGCTCCAGCATTCGTGGGACGGCCGCACCTTCGTGACTGACTACCAAAAGACGGACGGTGCCGCGCCGTTTGATCTCATGATCAATAAAGACGCCGGCTCGGTGCCGCCGGGCGCACACGCGGCTTTCCTGCGCTACGAATTTGCCACCGAGCACAACGCGAAAAGTTACAGCGGCCCCGGCATTCAGATGGCCCAGATGACTGTGCAGCACGAGCCGAAGGTGAAAGGATTCACGCCGATCGAAGTGACATATTGCTGGGTGGAGCACCGCGAGGAAGGCGACGTCGAGCGGCGCTATCGGGAGCTGGTGAAATCACCGGCGCAGGAATTCACCATCCATGTCGGCGGCTTCAAAGACCCGACGATGAAATGGGTCCGGCTGAATCTCCAGGGCCCGAGCACGCCCGTATCCGAACCGCTGCCGTCCGGGTATTCCGACGGCCAGGACGTCGGCCCCGGCGCCGCGCCGCAGCGCGCGCTTTTCCACTGGGGCAAAAACGTGGCGCAAGGCCACGCCTACACGCTCACCGGCGCCCAGGATGATCGAAACCGCGACGCCGGCCACGATCTCACCGACGGCATCATCGCCCCGCCGGATGAAGACGTATCCGAAAAATACATGCCCACGAACGTGATGTTCGAAAAGGACGCCGCGTCCGTGGCCGCCATCGATCTCGGCAACGCGCAATCCATCGCCGCCGTGCGCGTCCACGCCGGGCAGGAGGCGGGCTTCCATCTCGCGTTTCCTGCCTCGATCGCCGTCGAAGCTTCACTCGACGGAACAAACTTCACGAAAGTCGGCGAGGCTAAGCACAACCAGGTCTTCGATCCGCCCGCCGATTTTCAGCCGTGGGAGAATGATGATTCGCCGAAATATGCGTCGCTGCCGGCCGGGGGGCGGCTGGCGTATGCGTACCGGGTGATTTTCGCGAAGCCGACATCGGCGCGGTATCTCCGCGTCACCTGCACGGCGCAAAAGGGGTGGGGGATGCTCCTCTCGGAAATCCAGGCTTTCGATCACGTGGACGTGGAAACCCACGTCCCACCGGCCGTGGTCCTGCCGCCGCTGGCGGCCGCCGCAGGCGCGCGGCGGTAATTCCAATCAGCGCTCGCCAATCGCGTAGAGACCCTCTTCGCCGCGGATATAGAGACGATTCCCTTCGGCGACGGGATTGGCGACGAAGCGCTCCTGGCGCTCGGACCAGTGACCGCGCAGAACGACGCTTTCGATCTTGTTCTTGGCGAGCTGGCGGTACTCCCGCCCAGGATCGAGCACGAGCGCGCCGCCATTATTGCCGAACAGGAAAATCTTTTTTCCCACGAGGATGGGGCTGATGCCCACGCCGCGGGCGGCTCCCTCATTGTGCCCTTGGAACACGTCGAGATCGAGCAGGCGCTGGTAAACGATTTTGCGCGCAACGACGTCGATGACGGTGAGCACGCCGGCATTGTTCACGAGATAGGCCAGCCCCTCGTGGATGAGGGGCGAGGAGAGGTGCCACGGCAGGTAATGCTTGGGAAAGGCCGAGACGTCGATCTCCACAGTTTGCGCGGGCAAGAGAAGCGGGTCCGCGAATTTTTCCGGCAGGGTGCGAATGACCAGATCTTTGTTCATGTGCGCCGCGTGGAAGGCGAGCCGGCCATCGATGACCGGCGACACGACCTCGCTAGAATTGATCGGTTTTTCCTCGCACACTACTTTGCCGTCGGTGGCGCGGACGATCATGCCGTTGCCAAGGAGGATGATGCTCGTCTCGCCCACGACAGCGGCAGCGAGCGACGCGTGAAAGTAATTGCCAGGGTTGAACCCCTCGGGCTCGACGATGCGCGTTTGCCAGGCCGTTTTGCCGGTGACGCGATCCATGGCGATGAGGTCACGCATGAAGACCACGAACTTGTCCCCAACCAGGATCGGGGACGAGGAGAAGCCGTGCTCCACGGCCGCGTGCTGGTCGACGCGGATCCACTGGCGATGCCCAGCGAGATCGAAACACGCGCTCACGCCGTCGCCAAACCAGCAATAGAGAGAGCGCCCATCCGTGCATGGCGTGAAGCCGGAGAAGCCGACATCGGGCGTGGGCTGATTGGCGTATTTAATTCGATCGATCATCTTCATCTGCTTGCGCAGATCGGCTTCCAGTTTGCCCTTCGTTTCCAACTGGGCGGCGGTGACGGTGCCATCGATCACGGCGTCGTTAATCGAATCGATCTTCGCGGCGATGGCCTGCGCGTCGGCATACTCCGGCAGCTTCTTTTCGTCGTCGGTCGCCGCCTCAAAGTAACTCGCCCGGCGGATCCACAGCAGCTTGCCATCGCTCTTCCGCAGACAGACGACGTCATGCGGTTCGCTCAGCAGATAGAGGTTTTCCCCAGCCATCACTGGCGAGCCGGCGCCCATCCCGCCGCCGTAGAAAGCGGGCGCGGCGCCCGGCAGCGAGGTGTGCCAGGCAATGCCGGTCTCCGTGTATTCAGCGCGGTCCACCGCGTGGAAGACCGGGACCGCGTACCAATCCACCTCCCCGGGCGAAAGGCGAAGCAGCAGGCGGTTCCATCCGCTCGCCAGGTCCACCGTCATGCGTCCGCCGATCTGGGCCGGCTTTTTCCCGTTCACCCACATCGCCAGCTTGCCGATATTCGTGAGGTTCAAGCGGAACTTCCCGCCCGTGGGCGAGTAGATGCGCGCCAAGGCGAGGGCGGCCACCTCTGCCTTGGGTGGCTTGCCGAGCAGGCGATTGAAATCGAGATACCCGGAATCCAAGGCGACCTTTTTCCACACGGCTGCGCCTGCCGGATCGCCGGCGTCGGGGTCGAGATCGGCTTCGTTCGGAAGCGTGATCGCGCCCGCCGCTCCCTGGTCCACCAGCGGGAGTGGACCCGCGACGAGCCATTCGCGGATCACGCCATCGGGCATCGGCGTACCGGCCTCGGGGCTGGCGGGCTTCCCGGCGGAGAACCGCAATCCGGCCACGGCGGTGCTGACGCGCGACCAGGTGAAGGGCGGATGGGCTCCCGGATACCAGCCGGTGCCATCGCCACGCCACCCGGTGAAATGCTCTTCGCCGAAAGCGCTCGCCGCCAACAGAAGAAGGAGCGCCGTCCATAGACCCCCGCGCGCGACCGACTGCAAAGGGCCGGAATACGCACGAGCGGTGGAGAGTCCGGTGGCGAGGAGAAGCATGCGCATAGGCTGCTATGCTCGACCTTTTCCCGCTTTTTCCCTTTGCCAGACGTTTGCGGAGGGCAGGGGAGGGTTGTTTTCTGAAACTTTCCCCTTGCCAAATTCTGCCAAAGTGGCTCTCTTCCCGTCCCCTTTTTAAGGGAAGCGCACACGAAACAGCGCTGTTGGTCCTCGGGCCGTGGTCGTCAGATCGCGGTCGCATGCGCCGAGGGAAACCCAGCGACAGAAAAACAGAAAGACAAAGTTATGGCTATTCGCCTCGGGCGTTTTGAATTGCCCAAGTTGCCCGTCATTGACGAGGCCTCGAAAACCGAAACCTACGCGAAGTTCACTGCCGAGCCGTTTGAAGCGGGCTACGGCGTGACCGTCGGCAACGCGATTCGTCGCGTGCTCCTCAGCTCCATCGAGGGCGGCGCGATCACCAACGTGAAGATCGCCGGCGCCAACCACGAATTCCAGACGCTCCCGGGCGTTGTCGAGGACGTGACGGACATCGTGCTCAACCTCAAGAAGGTGAAGTTCAAGTGCGCCGACCACGAGCCCCGCACCCTTTCCATCACCGTGAACAAGGAAGGCGAAGTCACCGCGGGCGACATCCAGGAAGTCACCGGCGTGGAAGTGGTCAACAAGGACCAGCTCATCTGCACGCTCGACAAGAAGCACAAATTTGAAGCGGAACTCACCGTCCGCGTGGGCCGCGGTTTCGCCACCGGCGACGAGAACAAGTACCCCGACATGCCGATCGGCGTGATCCCGGTGGACAGCATCTTCTCGCCCGTGACGCGCGTGAAGTACAACGTGGAAGCGACCCGCGTGGGCCAGCGCACCGACTACGACAAGCTCGTGCTCGAAATCTGGACCGATGGCCGCATCGAGCCCGAGGACGCGCTCAAGCAGGCCAGCAGCATCCTGCGCAAGCACCTCGAGCCCTTCTACAATTACGACGAAGTGCAGGTCTCTTTCGACGAGACCCCGCAGGCCGCCAACCAGGAGAATCAGAAGATGAAGAAGCTTCTGAATATGTCGGTCAACGAGATCGAACTCTCCGTCCGCGCCGCGAACTGCCTCAACAACGCGAACATCACCACCGTCGGCCAGCTCGCGCAGAAGACCGAGCAGGAGATGCTCAAGTACCGCAACTTCGGCAAGAAGTCGCTCAACGAAATCAAGGAGAAGCTCAACGGCCTCGGTCTCAGCCTCGGCATGAAGTTCGAAGCCGGCCTCGTCGACCTCACGGCCGGCGAGAACAAGGCTCTCCCGACTGCCTAAATCATCGACCTAAAATCTCGCCATGCGACACCAACGTAAAACCGTCAAACTTCGCCGCACGCAGGGGCATCGCAATGCCCTCATTGCGAATCTCGCGGTGAGCCTCATCGAGCACGGGCGCATCAAAACGACCATCGCCAAGGCGAAGGCCGTGCGCCCCTTCGTGGAAAAGCTCGTCACCAAAGCCAAGACCGGCTCGCAGCACTCGCGCCGGATGGCCCTCGCCGATCTGCGCCACAACGAACCCGCCGTGGAGAAACTCTTCACGGAAATCGGCCCGTTGAACGCCGAGCGCAAGGGCGGCTACACCCGCATCGTGAAGCTCGGCCAGCGCCGCAGCGACGCGAGCGAAATGGCCGTCATCGAGTGGGTGGACATGCCCGCCGCCGCTCCGACCGACGCCGAGCCGGAAGCCGAAGCCGCCAAGGAAGCGAAGCCCAAGGCCAAGCGTAGCAGCAAAAAGAAAGCTGCCGACGAGACCGCCGAAGCGAAGAGCTAAGCGCCCCGCGCATCCCAATCAAAAATCAGCAGGCCCGCGGAAACGCGGGCCTGCTTTTTTTCGGAGGAAAGCAAAACAAGCAACATGCCGCGATCTGAGCGCGGGACGCAGTCTGGAGTGCGGTGCCTTGGCACCGCTCTGCGGGATGGCGCAGCTTGCTGCGCGCGGCAGGAACAGCTGCCGCAGTTCGTTTGGCGTCCCTTCCACGCGCAGCAAGCTGCGCCCTCCAAAGCGGCGTCAAGCCGCCGCACTCCAGACTGTGCCCCGCCGTTCGGAGAGAAGCGACGCTACCCCAGCCACTTCTCCACTTCCGCCTTATTCTTCAGCGGACCCACCACCGCCACCCCCAGCCGCGCCCGCTGCAAACACCCGGCCGCCGCCGCGCGCACATCATCCGGCGTCACGTTGTAAATCCGCCGTTCCACTTCCGCGGGACACAGCACTTTGTCGTATCCCAGCAAACTCTCGCCCATCCACATGATCTGGCTGCTCGTGCTCTCCAGCCCCATGAGCGTCTGGCCAATCGTGTAGTCGCGCGCCATGCGCAGTTCCGCCCGGCTCGGCCCGCGATCCGCCAGATTCGTGAGTTCCTTGAAAATCAGCCGCAGTGCGAACGGCAGCTTCGCCGAATCCAGCCCCGCGGAAATATGCAGCGCGCCCGTGTCGGCCAGCGCGAGCATGCCGCTGTTCACCGAATAGCAGCACCCATGGCGCTCGCGCAGTTTCTGGAATAGCCGCGACGACATGTTTTCGCCCAGCAGCACCGACAGCATTTTCAGCGCGTAACGCCGGTCGTCCTTGCGCCCCCACGCATGGTAGCCCATCGCCAGGTGCGTCTGCTCCGTGTCGTGAGTGTGCAGGCAAATGCTCGCCTTGCTCGGCGTCCGCGGGCTGCGGCGGAAACGTGGACGCGTGCCGCGCGGCAGCCGGCTCAGCCAGGGCTTCAGCGCCGCGAGCGCATCGGCATGCTTGATGGACCCCGCGACCGTCGCCACCGTGTTCGACGCATTATAGTGCTGCTTGTGAAAAGCCGAGATCGCCCGCCGGCCCAGGCCGGAAACCGTATCGACTGTCCCGGTGATCGGGCGCCCGAGCGGATGCTCCGGCCACATCGTGGCGGTGAGCAGCTCCTGCGCATGCTGCGCGGGCTGGTCCTTGTACATCAGGATCTCCTCGCGAATCACCTCGCGCTCCCGCTCGATCTCCGGCGCGGGAAAAGTGGAATCCAAATACATATCACCCAGCACGTCGCACAGCCGGGTGAAATGCGTCGCGCACGCCTTCGCGTAGTAGCACGTGTGATCCTCCGTCGTGAAAGCGTTGAGATACCCGCCCACGCCTTCCACGTCCGCCGTGATCGCCCGCGCCGTGCGGCGCTTGGTTCCTTTGAAAAGCAGATGCTCGAGAAAGTGCGAAGTTCCGCATTCCCGCTCGCTCTCATGGCGTCCGCCGATTCCCGCCCATAACCCCACGCTAACACTGCGCATATGCGGCATCTCGATCGTGGCGAGACGCGCGCCGTTCGATAGGCGGGAGACTTCGTAATTAAAACTCATTGGGTCAGGCTGGCGCAAAGTCAACAAAGGTGCGCACTTTTAACCGGGAAGCAAGTAGGGAGCCAAAAATTAGACGCCGTAAGGCACTTTTCTCTGAGAAATCGCCGCCCCGCGCCTCCTTCTGCCGCAAATTCCTTCCCCCACGTCTTTTACGCCCCTTGGTTCTTGAAGTCTTTTAAGGCGCTCTCGTTTCCCGATTGCCCCCTCCCGGCGCTCCCCCGTTCAATGCCCGCCATGAACCGCCGCCAGTTCCTCTCCTCCGTCACCGCCGCTGGCCTGGCCTGCGCTGCCAATGCCGCCGAAACCGAAAAGCGCCTCTGCGTCGCGGTCATCGGGCACACCGGGCGAGGAAACTACGGACACGGCGTGGACACGATGTGGCTGGCCATTCCGGAAACGGAGATCGTCGGGGTCGCGGACGCGGACCCGAAAGGCCTGGAGGCCGCCCGCAAAAAGCTGAACGGCGTGCGCGGCTTTGCCGACTACCGCGCCATGCTGGCGGAACTGAAGCCGGACCTCGCCGCCATCGCCCCGCGCTTTGCGGACGAACACCACGACATGGCACTCGCCGCCATCGAAGCCGGCGTGCGCGGCATCTACATGGAAAAACCTTTCTGCCGCACCCCCGCCGAGGCCGATGCCATCGTGTCCGCCTGCGCGAAGGCCGGCGTGAAACTCGCGGAGGCGCATCGCAACCGCTGGCATTCCGCGCTGCCCGTCACCAAACGCGCCGTGGACGATGGCACGCTCGGGCAACTCCTCGAAATCCGCGCCCGCGGCAAAGAGGACACCCGCGGTGGCGCGGAGGATCTTTGGGTCCTCGGCGTGCATCTTTTCAATCTCCTGCACTACTTCGCCGGCAAGCCTCTCGCCTGCTCTGCCGTGATGTTGAAAGGCAATGCCCCCGCGACGGCCGCCGACATCGTCGAAGGTCCGGAAGGGATCGGCCCAATTGCCGGCGACCGGGTGCACGCCCGCTTCGAAATGGAGCGCGGCGTCGTGGGCTACTTCGATTCCATCAAGAGCGCCGGAGTCGCCGCTGCAGGTTTCGGCGTTCAACTCATCGGCACCAAAGGCCTCATCGATCTCCGTATCGACGTGGAACCGCTCGCCCACTTCGTCCCCGGAAACCCCTTCCAGCCCGGCCCCGACGCGCGCCCTTGGATCCCGATCTCCAGTGCGGGCATCGGCAAACCGGAGCCCATCGCCGATCTCAAAACCCAAGTTGCCGGACACATCCTCCCCGCGCGCGACCTGCTCGCCGCCCTCCGCGAAAATCGTCCCACGCTCTGCAGCGCCGAGGATGCACGCGTGACGGTGGAAATGGTGCACGGAGTCTTTGCCTCGCACGTCGCCGGCGGAGCGCGCGTAGCACTCCCGCTTGCTGAGCGCGGCCACGCGCTCGCAAAATGGAAGGCGTGACCAAAGGTGGCGCCAGCCTTTGGACTGCGGCGGCCTTGACGCCGCTTTCGGAAGGGATTGCGGGTGGAAACGATTCGCTGCTCCCAGAAAGTGAGCGTCATCCCCAGCGCTCCTCCCCAAAGCCGCGTCAGGCCCTGAAAATTGCCCACGTCTTTTAAAAGAGACCAAGAGGAGACAGGCCGGAGTATGGGAACTGCGACGTTGGAGGTGGTATCTGCAATCCCGCAACGCTCCATTTCCTCTACGCGCAGGCTCTTTCAAAGCGCGTTATCATTTTGTCCTCCATCATTTTGTCGTTTCCCACACCGCCGTTCTCGAGAAGCGACGTCGAAGGGCCGGAGCGCCGTTTTTAAGAACGACAAAATGATGGAGGACAAAATGATAACGCGCCGTGAAGGATCTGCGCGCCGCGGAACTCACATTTTGGAATGAGCGTTCGGGAAGTGGAGGACCAGAACGGGCAGTCCAGTGGTCAAGCCGTCCCACTCCAAAGCCTCGCCGCACATTCGAGCGTCACTTCGCTCGAATCGGCCCAATATAATCCGTCGCCAGCACCACCTGATCGAACCACACGCGCATCCGATGTTCTGGCGGTTTCTCTGTATAAAGATACAGCCACACGTAATTCACCTTGAGGTCCGGCACCGTGCGCCAGCGAAAACCCTCAAACGGTGCGCCGCCCTCCGGAACCTTGAAATCTTCGCGCCCGCCTTTCTCCCGATCCCACCGCACCCCATCTCCACCTTTCCCCGGCGTGAACTTGTCAAAAACCCAAAGACCTTTGGGAAAGCCCTTGCCCAAATGGCTCACCAGCCTCCCATCAATCCACAGCGCCTGCTCGCCATTCGTATCGTTGGGATCATTGAGCTGAATCATCTGCTCCACGCAAATCCAGCGCCCGCGTTCCACGGCGAGCTTCGGATCGCGCACGAAGGTATTGCCCCACGTCTGCCCACGCGGCGGACTCCCGCGCATCTCGCACCAATACGTGTAGTAGTCCCACGTCCACGATTTCCCAAAGGGCTCGATGCCCGACCAAAACGATACTTTGCCATCCGTCGGAAATCCCGCCTTCACCATCGGCCACGCCACCGCCGGGTTGGTCCCGCCGAGACAGGTGCCGAAATGATGCAGTTCCCCGCAGTCTTCCGCAAATTTCACGTAGTAACGCGCAAACACGCGGTCATATCCCCAGCCGCCATCCTTGTTTTTCAGCCGGCGATAAAGCGAGGGCCCGGATCCTTTCTGGCGATCCATCAGCAGCGAATGCTTTCCCGCGCTCCCGGGCGGCACATCGTCGGTGAGCGATTGGCCCGGTTTATCGGCGATGGCTTCCCAGCGCTTCCAAAGGTCGTCCGTCGAAGGCTCCTCAAAGTCCACGGCGAAAATCACGCGCGGGTCGCTGGCGATGCCGGCGTCGCCGGGATATTTGGCCGCAATTCCCTCCGTTGGAAATTTCTGCGGCTCCGCCAAGGCAGACACCGCGAGCATCGGGAGAAGAACCAGGAGGAGGCTTTTCATGACGGCATGAGAAAGGAACTCCACCGATTGGGAAATCCTAGAATTCCGCTATCTCGATCCGCGCCGCGCGAGGACGAAGAGACTGGCTATTGGCCGGCCGGCGGCAGGGTGATGAGCACCACCGCGCTGGTCGTGTCGGTGAAGGTGACTGCGGCGAGGACTTCTCCGGCTCCGTTGAAGTTGCGGGTAATCCCGGGGTTGCCGGCCGAGGTGGCCAGCGTCGCAAAGGATTTCACTGTCTTGAGGCCGATGTTGGTGACTCCTTCGCGGAGAAGGAGGCGCAGGTTCCCTTGGGCGTCCATGGCCCATAGGCCCAGATCATTCGCGGCGGTAACGCCGCCCGGGCCAATCGCGAGTTTGGCCACCAGAATGGGGCCTTGCCCACCGCCCGGTGTGACCACGGATTTGAAGGCTCCGAAGACCGCGCCGCCGGTCTCAGGGGCCACGCTTCCTTCACGGGCGATGAGCACCTGCGGGCTGGCACCGGCATCGCCCCAGTAAAGGGCTGAATCGCTTTGTGACGTTACCCCGGTACCGGCCAATTTGCCGAGAAAGGCATAGCCTGTCCCGTCCGCGGCCACGATAGGATCGCCAAAAGACTTGAAGAGGGCGCCGCCCGCGCCCGGGGCCGTGTCTCCCGCGCGCACCAGGCTGGTGGCCGTCCCCGCCCCGGCCTCGCGTGCGAACAGGCCTTGAGCGCCGGCACTCGGCGCGGCGCGCAGCACCGCGATGTCGTCATTGTTCCCAGCGGCGAAAATGCCCACCGACTTGAGGCGCACGCCAGGCTGTCCGGAAAGTTCCGTCCCGTCCGCGCCCGTGGCAAAGAGTATGGTGGGAAGGCCTGTGCCGAGGTCGATGGAAAGATCCACGATGGTGCGGTCGACGAGCGCGGCCTGCACGCGGAGTCGCGCGACGGCCGCCGCCGGGGCGAGTCCTGCCCCTTCCGAGGGCGGCTCGGAAACGAGCCAGCCGCGGCCCATGCCGGGAGTGCCGGAGCCGGCGAAGAGCGTCTTGAAATTTTTCACTTCCGGCAGCCCCGCACCGGGGGAAAATCCCTCGCGCACGCGAGTCACGAGCTGCCCGGAAGCGGCGTCCCACGTGACCACCGCGCGGTCGGTGGCCGGCACCACTGCGGGCGAGCCGGAGCCCATGGTCAGGCTGCCGGTGAAGGCCACCACGCCGTCGCTCACCAGCGCCATGCCGAGGATGGCCTTGAGCTTGGCGCCGTCGATGCCCAGCGTCTGCCCGGTGCGGGCCACGACTTGCGGCTCCACGCCGTCTTTCACGGGAAACCACACGAGCACGGTTTTTTCCGAGGCCAGGACGGCCGACGCCGGCGTCGTTCCTTTAATGGTTCCCAACACCAGCACGCTCCCGTCCTCGGCAATCTGCGGATCTTTCAAAGTGGCCCACACGACGTCGCTGAATCCCGGCACAGGTCCGCCGACGCGAGCCAGCAGTTTGCCCGTGGGCAGGCCGCTCGAGGCATCGCGCGCGCCGCGGTGGAAGGTGATGTCGTTGTACTTCACGTTTCCGATGTGCTTCTTCGCGAGCATCGCGATATTTCCTACCGAGTTGATCGCCGGAGAACTAAAGGAAACGAACAGCATTTCAGCCTCGATGCCGCTTTCCAGTTCACCCGCGCCCGGCACTTCACCGTCGCGTGCAAAGGGTTTGTCGTAGGCCACGAAGTCATAGGTGACCGTCACGTGGAAACTCGCCGTCGCCACGTTCCCCGCGTCGTCGGTGGCCGTCACCGCCACGGTCGTCGTGCCGTTCGGGAAGGTCGAGCCGCTTGGCGTGCTCGCCACGACCGTCGGCGTGGGATCGAGGTCGTCGGTCGCGCTCACCGTGAAATTCACCACGGCCTGCTCCTGCGTCGTCGCGTGGATTTCGATATCGCTCGGCACGGTCAGCACGGGCGCCTGCCCGTCCACGACCAGCGTGATGGGTCCGGAAGTGGTTTCATTGCCGTAGGGATCCGAAACGTATCCGGTCAGGTGGTAGGTGCCCGCCGGTAGCGTGAATGGCGTGGAGGGATTCGCGCTCGCAGGTACGATGACGTTCGCCCCGTCCCGCACCTCGTATTGCAGCGGGCTGGCATCCGTCCATCCGGCGAAGCTCGCGAGCAAAGCGCCGCTGGCTTTCACCGGGGATCCCGGGAGCACCGTGAAGGTCCCGCCCGCCGGCGCCAAAACGTCGTCCGCCTCGAAGGCGCCGATGTCCGCGATGCCCGGCGTGCTGGACGTATAGGAAAGCACGCTCGGCGGAATGCACACGCGGGCAAACGGAGCCGTGCCGTCCAGCTGTTCCCAGCTCGCGACCATGCCGCAGCCGCCGCCCCCTTCACGCCAGCCCACCTTGATGGCATGCGCTCCGGCGGTCAGGACGACGGTCCCGTTGCGGTCAGTCATGCCTTGGTCGAAATTGTTATTCACCACCGGGTTGCCGTCGATGAGCAGCACCGAGCCGTCGTCGCTGCGGGTCGTGAACCGATAGGTGGCCGTCTGCGGCACGGTGATCGTCCCTTCCCAGAGCGCCGCGATATTGTCCTGCCCGACATTCACGCCGATGCCACCGAAGGGATTTCCGTTGGAGCCGTCACGAAGCAGACTTCCGATGTCCCCGGAGCCCGGGACCGTCTCGGTGCCCGCGCCGAAATCGATCCGCGGCGTCGCGGCGATATCCGCCGGAGTCAGCGCTTCCAGGTTGCTGATGGGCGCCAGGAGGGACGCATTGGTAACGGTGCTGTAGTAGCGCCCGAGCAACCCGCCGGTGATACTTCCGACGGCTCGCGCCACGCCGCGCTGGTCGGTGCCGTTGCTAAATACGCCGCCGGCCGCATCGATGGCCGGGCTGCCCGCCCGCAAGGCGTGCACCGGCGTGGGGCCGCCGTAGTTCCCCAGCGGCGTCAGGCGCGGGTCCGCCGTCAGCGCCGTCCCGCCAAAGTCTCCCGGCGCCCGGGTCTGCAGAATATTGGCCTGTCCCGCGCTGGCAAACGCCCCCACTCCTCCCGCCCCCTGCGTGCTGTCATTGGCCGCCTGCGCCATGTCGCTCACCGGCAGCGGAGTGGCTCCGCCATCATTCGAGCCGGCGAGGATGCAAAGATTGAGCGTCACGCTCGCGGTCTGCGACGGGAGCCCTGGACCAAAGGTGGTGGAGATGCCGTTGTCACCCAGGTTGAAAATCGCGCCCCCGCCTTGGGGCGCCACGTTGTTGGCGAGCGTCGCCTGCTTGAGCAAGACGCGGCCGTTCAGATTAAAAATCGCGCCTCCCAAGCCCTGGCCATTTCCGCCGCGAACGCTCCTGCCACCCACGGCCCGGTTGGCGCTGAAGGTCACATTGGTCCCGGAAACGACACCCCCGTAATTGAAGACGGCGCCGCCAAAGCCCGCGCCGCCGCCACCGGAAACAGAGCCCCCGACGCCGCCGCCAAAGCCGCCAGCTCCCGGTGCGGCGCCCGCAAAGCCCCCGCCGCCGCCACCGAAGCCCCCCTTGCCTCCGAAATTTTCGCCGGCGCCAGCGCCGCTCCCAAAGCCGCCATTGCCCCCCAGTCCGGGGGCGCCGCCAGAGCCGTAGCCGCCGCCACTGCCAAAGCCGCCATTGTCCGCCACACCATTCAACCCGTGGCCTGGGTTCGGCCCGCCCCCATCCTGCGTGTTCCCCGGGCCAGTCAGGCCGGCTCCGCCGCGCAGCGCCGTCCCCATCGCATCGCCGCCCGTGGCGCTATTCCCGGTGAAGGTCACTTTATTCAGGGTCAGCAACCCGGCATTCGCGATGGCTCCTCCCAGCCCGGCAGAGGCGCCACCTTGGTCGCCATCAAATCCTCGGGCCCGGCCTCCCGCCAGCGTCACCGAGCGCAGCGACAGCGTGGCGTTTTGCTGGACGTAAAACATTCGCAAATGGTCGGCGCCCGCCTTGGGCTTAATGGTCACCCCGCCCGTCCCGCCGTCGATGGTCGTGGTCCTGTTGGTGGGAATCCGAATGGCCGAGGGGCCAAAAGTCGAGTCATCGACGAGAGAAAGCTCGATGGTTTTCCCAGCCAGGGACGGTGCAAATGTCACGGGTGGGGCCGGAAAAGCCACAAAGGGGGCGTAACTGATAGCCTCGCGCAGGCTGATCAGATTGTCGTTTGGGTCGACGATGTCTTCCGTCGTGGTCACCACGGCGCTCTGAATTTCCGCATGAGCCATCGCCGAGAGCCCCAGCCCGGCCAGCACGGCGAGAGCCAAGCGTGTCAAGCGGCGGGGCGCGCGAATGGCGGATTGGGGAAAGGTACAAAACGACGAACCGGTGCAGCGGATGGGTTTCATAAGATGGGACGAGCGGATCTGGGTATCCCTGAAAGTACATCCAGAGATGAAAGGTAAGTGCCGCTAAATATTCTCGATACTCAAGACTAAATACTTGGAAGCGTCTTCTTTAACCACACGAGGCCGTTTTGCGTGCTTTCAAAACAAACCAACCGTATGGGCCACCTCCGCATCGCATGAAGTTTGCAGGCTGGAACCAACCGTATGGACGGGGCGGCGGTGCCGGGGAAAAGAAACGAGACGAGCTCTTGGTAATAAACAAAGCCTGGGCCGCTCGAAACGAACGGCCCAGGCTGAGATGGTTGCAACTAAAGGCTGGTTCTGCCTACGGGGTGCCGCAGCAGCCCCCCGTCCCGTTCTCAGTGTCCATGGTACAGTCGATGCTCGTGGCCACGCCAGGTGTGTAGTAAAGGGTGCCTGTCTGGTTCGTGAAGGTATGGGAATTGCGGTCATACTTGATTTTGGACAGCGTCATCGTGGCCGGCATTCCGTTGGACGACACGGTGAAGAGCTGGCTGGTCAGGTCGAAGTAGAGATCCACCAGAATGGGAGGGCTGGGGTTCCCCGCGGCGACCGCATCGACGTCTCGCCCCACCGTCCAGTTGTCGCAAGCGGTGTACCAGATCGTATTGTTGGCAATCGTGGTCCCTCTTCCACCGCCCGTGTAGATGGCGCCGCCATCCGCCATTTTGCGCATGGTTCGCACCACTCCGTTGCGCCGGATTTGGATGTTCTCATCCGTCGTCCGAAAACATCCCCAGCCGGTGGTAATGCCGACAAAGGGCATATCATCGATGGAGTTATCGGTGATGAGTGTATTGATCCCGTGCGGCACCGTGATTCCGCTCGCATCGCCAAAGGTGGCGCTGGCAAAGGGAATGACACCGCCCGTCGCGGTATACAACCCGCTCAGGGAAGTGACCCAGTTGGACGTGATCTGGTTATTGTCCGGCTCGGCAAATCCCAGCGGTGTCGTCATTCTGGGATAGTGATCCACGCGGATGCCGATGCCCCCGCCGTCGGTGATCCAATTGTTGTCGATGATCACGTTTTTGGTGCTGCCGCGGGGTTGGTGATCGTAGTCATTTCGATCATCCTGGCCCTTGGCCCACAGTCGATTGCCTCCCAGGCTGACGCCGGCGGCGCCGAACCGTGACAGCTTGCAATACGCCAGCTTAAAGCCATCGAGGTAGATACCGTCAATCGCGCCCAGTTGCGTATACCCGGCATGTCGCGCGGAGTAGTATTCGCTGTTGCCGCGGTTGTTATCATACTTCCACGCCGACATCTCGAACTGCAGCCGGTAGGTTGAAGTCTTGTCGAAATCACCGGTCCCGTCACCGATGAACTCCACCCCGGTGGCCGGGTTCGCTTCCGTGCCGGTCACGGAGATCAGGCGGTAGGTCACGGGAATCTGGAACTTGGCCGTCGTGAGGAGGGGGGCATCCGTGGCGTTCGGCAGGAAGTAGAGCGCGATTTCGTCGTCGTCGAAATACCATTCGTCGGCGAGGTCCACGAACTTCTTGTTATTCTCGAAACGAAGGCGATCCCAGTTCGGCTCGCCGCTGGCGGAGCCTGAGATGGATGAGACATTGGCCACGTCGCCGAGTCGGCCGCTTTCATTATAGATCCCGCCGGGGTTTTCCAAGGCCCCGAGGTGGGCCTTCGTCCGGGTGGTCGTGAGTCCGCTGTAGATGGGGTGGACGACTACCGCATCGGTAATGAGCGCCCGGACCCATTGCCAATTGTGGGTGAAAATGACCTCGGTCTTCCCGCTGTCGTAGAGGTCAGCGGCGTCGAGATCGGTCGTGACTCCGCCCGGGGTTTGCTCAAACCACCGCTGGTCAAAATTGATGTGCGGCGTGGGCGTGGCGAAGGTAAACGTCTCGGTATTTACCGGAATCGCGCGTTTATTGGGATGGCGCGCGCGGACCTTGCGTTCGCCGTTGAAATAGAGCTCCGTGAAACAGAAGGCCGTGCCGTTCACGCGCGCGGCGCGAAGAGCGGCGATGCGAGCGGCCAGTTCCGCGCGCAGCGCCCCCGAGAACACGAACTTTTGCACATTCACGGTCGTGTATCCGACGAAGGTCGAATTCGTGGCGTTCCCGCCATTGTAGGCTTGGATCTGGACGGTCTGCCAGGTGCCTGTGTCCGCCGTGTTGTCGGCGACGAATTCCAGGGCGCCGTTGATCACGGCGGTTGCGTCGGGAGCGTTCCGGAAGGTGATCCGGGCGCCGGGGCGGGTGTCCGCGGAGGTAATCTCCAGACCCGGAGCCAGTGGATTGGCGGCCGGCGAGACGAGCTTGTGGGTTCCGTCTTTCAGATAGATGGTCGCCTGATTATTGATGAAGGCGCCACCGCCATCCACCTGGTGAATCCAGAGGGCCGCCAGTTCCTTGGCCTTGCCGATGGTCGCCAGCGGAGCGCTGCCGTCTCCGGCATTGGCATCATTTCCCGTGGGGGAAACATAGAAATCCGATGAGGTCGGGACCGGATTTCCCGCCGCCTGCAGGCTGGCCGAAGCCGCCGTGAGCAGAAGGCTAAACGTCACCGCCGTCCGCCCCAGAAGGGAGTGGACCGTGCGGTGCCGTGTGTATTTTGCGTGAGGACGGTGCAGAAGAGCATCCGTCGTGGTGTGTTTTTGGTGCAGGCACATATTGCTAGTTCTCTGTGGAGGATTCTGGAGGGCAGAAAGATGCAGGCGCGAATATAGGAAGCTAAACCGTATAATTTGGAGCCTAACGTGGGGACCGTAAATTAAGCTCTAAATCGCTAAATCGGATTTGGTGCGGAACAAACTCTAGTATGTCTTGGGAACGCGGTTAAAATAATCGTCATCATTCAAAACGCAAACGGAATTTCCGCCGACGAGACAATAGTTCGTAATCGGGATGCGCTCAGCGGGAACGGCCCTCAGAGTGTGTCCCGAAACTCCGTCCGCGAACTCGCGGAGCCCATTTTGCATGGCCATCCCTGCTGAGCGAGCGAAGCGAGATCGCCGGCCATAGGCCGCCCGCAGGGTGCGAGCGGTAGCCAGCAGCAATCGAAGAACCTTACTTCACCGGTATCGCCATCTCCGCTTCCGACGTTCGGGACACCGTCTCTAAGGGTTCTCTTCCACCACGCGTGTCCGCCCTTCCGGAATGTCGATCCGCACAATCGTCGCCACGCCCTGTGTCAATTGCAGGCGGGCGACCAGCGTCCCGCGTTCATTGAAACCGCGCGCCGCGCCCAGCGAGCCCGGCGCGCCGGTGAGCGCCTGGATGCCCACGACCTTGCGGCCCTGCACTTCGTCGCCCGTGCGCAAAAGCTGCCGGAGCTTGTCCGTGGAATCCACGGCCCACAGGCCGGTGTTGTTCGACGGAGTCACGCCGTGCCCGCGCACGCGCGCCAGCAAAATAGGCCCGGCATTCGGGCCACTCGGCAAGGCCACCGAGACGAATCGGTCCCAGCGGGAAAGTGTTTCCGCACCATCAGCGTCCGGCACGTGAAAATTGGTGCGCGCCAGCAATTCCAAATGCTCCGGCCTCCCCCACCACAGGCCGGTTTGATTCTCCGGAATCACGCCCCGGCCTTTGAGCGTCGCCACAAACGCGACGGTGCCCGCCTGGTTGATCAGCGGATCGGAGAACACGCCAAACGTCGCCTCGCCGGCGCCGGCAGCTTGGGATCCTTCCCGCGCGAGCAATTCAAAACCCACGCTGGGATCCGGGCTCACCGCCAGCAGTCCATCATTTTGCGCGGTGACCTGCGTCGGAAGTTTCGGGATGGGGATGCCGATCAGCGTGCCGCGCACCGCCGCCGCATGTCCGGTTGGCTCCGCCGCGGGAAAATTCACGGAGAGCCACACCGCGGAGTCAGGGAGATTCGCCACGCTCTCGCCGGTCCCCGTGCTTTGCGTTGGCGTGCCATCGGCATCGAGGCAGACGGCGACCTGCCGTCCGTCGGCCAATGCCACCAGCGCCGCCGCACCCGCGTCGGTCTGCCAGCGTCCGTGTCCCGGCGAACCCGTGGCGGGCAGCAGGCTGGTCATCTTCACGATCGTCGACGGGGGATAATCATCGTGCAGATCCAAGGGCGCATTTTCCCGCAGCAGGACCGTCACCTCCGCGGGCGTCACGCGCAGCAGCACGTCGTCATCCTTCGCCGTGGTGACTTTTCTCACCGCCGCCAGTCGTGCCGTCACCAGCAGCGCGCCGTTGCGGAGCGAAAGCCCCGAAATGCTTTTCAAAATGAATCCGTCCGGTGCGCCGTTCATTTGCGTCCCCTCGCGCAGCACCAGTGTGTGGACGCCGCCTGACGACATCCATACTCCGAGATCGTTTCCGGGCCGGACGCCGCCGCCCTGTAC
>FTCB01000937.1_pt1 | contig 29670 bp, 30 predicted proteins | sample 1639431 | NCBI WGS metagenome assembly FTCB01 (sample SAMEA3914864, study PRJEB12502) | metagenome | biome: forest; material: soil | place: USA | collected 2012-03-12 | depth 0.3 m
AGTGGAGGCCGGCGCAGTAGGGGCTGCCCATATTGACTTCGGCGGGGGTCGCGTAGGCGACGGCGCGGAGGTAGGCCAGGCGATCGGCGAGGGTCCAAACGGCTTGGTCGGAGTTTTCCTCGACGAGGCAGGCGAGGCGTTCCTCGACTTCGGGGCGCTGGGCCAGGCGGGAGGCTTTGTCCTGGGCGGCGGAGCGGGGGATGTCGGGGAAGACGAGGTGGTAGGCGTCAACCAGGGAGGAGCCGGAGGCGACGAGGCGGGCGAATTGCTCGTGTTGGGGATTGGTGAGTTCGTTCATAATGGAACGAGTCAGTACAAGATCTAAGGGGTAAAGTCAATACAAGACAGGGCTCACACCAAGGCGCTTCGCTCAAGGCAAAGAACACCAAGGGAGAGAGGGACGGGCCAAACAGGGGTCAATGTGCCGAGAAGTATCAGATCGGCGAATTTTTGGGATTTGTTGACTGGTCCCCGGCAGAGATGAGGAATTTTGCGGAGAGGTATCGGATGGCGTCTAACGCCTGAGGTTATTTCGCGGGCTCTGAGCCGACGGAGCATTTTATGACGTTGCCAGAGGGCGAAGAGGGAGCGGAAGAAGAGATGGAGACGGCAGGGGCGGCAGGAATGGCTGGGGCGACGGTCGCTGCGGCTGGGGTAGGGGCAGGAACCTCGCAGGCGAGGTCGCTGCGGGTCAGATAAGCTCGGCTGTAGCGGAGGTAAACCTCCTTGGAACCGGCGGCGCGGCAGCGGGCCGTCTCGGGAGGGGCTTCCTTGTTCTGGATGTGCTCGCGAATTTCGTCGAGCTGGGACTGCAGATCATTGGGACGGAGAATGGCATCCACCGAGGCCGGGGGAACGGCGCTGAGCCGGGTGACGGGAAGAGCCGCCAAGACAGCGATCAAAATTGACGCGACTTTCATAGTCGAAGCAGACACTCAGAGAGTACCGAAGAGGATGGGAAAGGTCGAGGGATATTCGAGGACAGGAAACGTGAGAGAAAAAAGCAAAAAGGGGTCCGTGTAAAATGGGGCTAAGATAAGGAGGATTTGGGAGCGATTTGGAGAAATTGTGGCGACTATTTGCGAGGAGTGATCAATGGGGATGGAACCCGCTTCGGGGTTCGCGGATGGGGAACGCGAAACCCAGGGTAGCTCGTGCCTCGCAACCCTGGGCTATGAGATGATTTCCCTTTGGGAAAGGTAAAGACCAGAGGGAAATGGTCTGAGGGAGATGGCCAGTGACCTCTGGATGGTTGCTTTTGGGAAATTCCAAGGACGATGACCCAGACGGCTCCCGCTCCGAATGGGGGTAAGATAAGGGCATTCTGGGAGGAGAAATGAGACGGGCCTACAGCCCTGAGAGTTTGGTTGGGTGGTCGATTCCTAGGGCTTTGCCCCAGGCTGGTATGAGTTGGGCCTTTGGCCCACACGGCGTGGAGTCATACGTCCCAAACCCGCCTTATCTTAACGTCATTCTTGAGAGACCCCTTCCGCCGCGAGCGAGCGTAAGGACCGTCGCGCTGAGGCATTCGTACGTTGGGTATTGGGCAGAAGCTCAATTCCGCAAATGCGATCCAGGAAGGGGGTTAGGAGTTGGCGTGCTTCGAGCGGATGACTGGTCGGCCGCGAATTCAGACGGGACTTTGGCCTGTACAAACCAGGGTGTGTTTGCTAGAGCGTCCCCTTTATGAGTCGGAGGTCGAGGGTGTTCCATAGTGCGGTGTTGTCCCTGGTAATCGCCGTGGCTGGCGTTTCTTCAGCCTGGTCCGATACGCTGTATGTGGCCGATCAACTCGGGGGAGCCATCCAGACTTATGACGCGGCGACGGGCGAGCAACTGAATCCTTCCTTCATCACCGGACTCGACAATCCCATGGGACTGACCATCGCCGGTTCCGTTCTCTATGTGAGCGATTATACGGAGGGATCAGTGAGGGCCTACAATGTCACGACGGGGGCCGAGATCAGCGGCTTTTCCCTGCAGGGTCTGTCGGGTGTGTTTGATACCTTTGTCTCCGGGACGACGCTCTACGCCTCGACCTCATCCGGGGTTGGAATTTACAATGCGCAGACCGGCGCGTCGATCAACCCCGACTTCATCAGCGCGGAGTCGTCACAAGGCATCGTGGTGAACGACGGCGTCCTGCTGGTGTGCAAATCCTCGGATAACGTCGTGGCCACGTATGACGCGGCGACGGGGGGCTTGATCAACGCGTCTTTCATCACGGGCCTGGGATCCCCGGCTTCCCTGGCCGTGGAGGGAAACACCCTTTATGTGTCTGAAATTGCGGGCGGCCGGGTGGGCGCGTATGATGTGAGGACGGGGGCGGCGCTTTATCCCAACTTGGTGAGCCCCCTGTCGAGCCCGATCGGTTTGGCGGTCAATGGGAATACTCTCTACGTGAGCACGGCAGATATCCACAACGACGACAGGGTGAACGCGTACGACGCCACAACCGGCGAGCAGCTGCCGCTGAATGAGTTCCTGCCGATCATCGAGGTATCTTCGGTGGGCGGCCTGGCGGTACTTTCCAGCGTTCCCGAACCCGGGACCATGAGTTTGCTGGGATTGGCGGTGGTGGGATACGGGGTGTTTTGGCGGTGCAGGGTGCGGCGTGCTTAGGCTAGTGAGAGTTGGGTAGTTCGTCCATGACGGAACGAGTCAGTATATGCTACTCATTGTAAGTTTTATTCTGCAGCCGCATGATCGTGTTTTCCACGCTCTGGTCCATCCGCTGCAACGCCTCTCCCGCTGTCTCCTTCTCTCCCGAGGAAGTCGTGGCGCATCCCGTGGCCAGGCCCACCGCCGCCAGAGCGATCAGACCGCAAACCACCCGGCCACCGCGGTTCGACCTGCCCAAACATTCAAGTGTCTTCATTCAGGCCACTTCCTAGCTGCCTTCACGCCCCAACCAACACGATAGGGATCAACCCCCGATAACCCGCCGCAAAACCTCCTCAACCCGGTACGAACCGGGGCAGGGGACACATCTCCATTCAGATTTTTTGAAGTTTGTCAGGAGTTGTTGACCAACCCCTTTCCGTTCTCGACCCCTTTCCGTTCTTTCCGCTTTCCGCTCCGGGATGTGTTTGAATCAGTGAGGCGGAGGTCACGACACAAGGGCGCAAAGGAAGTCCAGGACGACGAACTGGTTGGAAGAATGGTTGGTGCCCACGAAAGAGCAGTTCAGCAGAGCTGAACCTGCGCGATGCGCAGCCTATGTCGCGGTTCGCCTCCATCGGGCAAGGGGGAAACGGAAGGGAGTTGAGTTGCCACGGTTTTTTGCGTCTCGGACCATCGTTTGGATGCAATACTCTGGATCTTGCTAGATCAGCTCAGGATGTGTGTGATTGCGCCATGCCGCCAGCCGCGACCTCGAAAGTCATTTTAAAGCTCGCGGCCGGACTCGCCGCGTGGTGGGTCTTCCTGTTTTTTGTCTTCCTGCCCGGAATGCAGGTACCGGCTGGCTTGCTTTGGTGTGTGGGTTTAGTGGCCTGTTTTGTAGTTCGCGACAAAGAGACTGGGTTCGTACTTTGGTTTCCGACCACCGCGGCCACGATAATTCTATTATTCAAATTATTATACATTTTTTGCGGGGAGGCTTCTTTGGGGCAGGGTTCAGAACCGGATAGGGATCCGTTGGCTGGGTTGGCGGCTTTGACTATGCTGGTGATGACGATCGCAGCTTTCCTACTGCTTGGCCTTTGCCTTTGGGCTCGGCCGCGTCGCTATTCGCCCATGGTCTGCTGGCTTACGGTCTTGAATACCGCAGCCCTCGGGTGCGTGTCGTATACGCGCTATGACGACGCTGTGGGCCAGGAGGTTCAGATACATTTTCTAGACTCGGCTGGAGCACCTATCGAGGGCGCTGCGGTGAACTATAAGGTTTTTGGTTATGGTCCCGGAGGAAGCAAACCATCTTCGCCGATCATTGCCAGAGGGCCGATCGCTTCGGACCACGAGGGCGTAGTGAGCCTGCACTCCAGGGAGGGGAGGCATTTGCTGGAAGCCTCCGTGCAGAAGCCCGGCTATGAAAGTCTCGAAGTAGAATTGGGCATGCAGTTTCACGTAGAGGAAACATCCAGAGAAGTAGTGATCAAGATTCGGGAAAAGGTGCTCACACGAGCCCACGTTTCTGCTAAGGTTCCGTTGAAGTTCATGGTATATCTTCCTAAGCCCCTCGAGATCGACGCACCTGCCCAATTCGCCGAAGTCTCCACAAGATCGACCCGTGGTGACCAGATAAAGAACCTTGATTTGCTCGGCACCCGATTCGTGGACACACCCGAGGCGGATGTGCATTTCGACTTTTTCGACGAGAAAGATGCCCAAGGTTACCCCAGGGCGAGACTTCGGCTAACGGCCCTGAATGGTGCCGGAGTCATACAGGTTTCTTATTTGAGCAGTCTGGCAGCCCCTCTCTCATCCTTCGAGAATGTGATGAAGATTGCGCCCGCCGGCGGTTATCAGGATTCCACCGTTTTACGGGAACCCGGGAATATTCCAGGGCCAACGATCTATGTGAAAGCGCGAGACGGACACACTTACGCGCGCCTTGAAATCAATGCCTTCTATCGTTCCGACCAGCCCAATTCTGAGGCCTCAGTCAGAATCAAATTGCTCAAGACCAGCGATGCCTCAAGAGCATTACTCTTCAGCAAGAAGTCGAAGTCGCCGTTCAATTGGTGAGTTGGATCCGAAAAAGGGGAAGAGAAGCTATTTCTCGGTGAAGTATTCGGGGGTGATGTCGCGAGCGCCATGCACAACACGAATTAATTCAATGCCATCTTCCATTGGGCGATAAAAGATGAGGTAGCTGCCGATGGGAAAACTGCGAAGATTAGCAGCAAGGTCCCCGGCATTCCGACCCATGTTCGGAGCGGACGCAATGATGTCGAGGGTGGCGTCGAAGTGCCTTACGAGCCGGTCCGCCGCAGCCGGGTCCCGAGCGGCGATATAGCTCCAGATTTCGTTGTAGTCATATAGCGACTCTCGCGTGCGGAGAATGCGGGGCACAGCGGCGAGCTATTGCGCGGCGAGACGTTTGCGGCCTTCCGAGATGACATCCTCGGCGGTGAATTCCACGAATTCTCCACGGTCAGCCTGCTCGATGCCGACTTGCACTTTGGCGCGCAGCTCAGCGACTTTATCGCGCCTAATCGCCTCTCTGACTTTGAATTCGGAGAGGGCTTCAGCAATCACTTCACTTTCCGAAAAGAAGCGGCCCGATTTCACGACTTCCTCGAGGAATCGCTGGTCTTCGTCTTTGAACGATATGGCAAGCGTCGTCATATTCTGAATTTTATCAGAACTCGTGAGGCAGGCAAGGCGCGTCTTGCGCCGGTTGGCGGCCGACCTGCCCTCCGACAAGTGGAACGCAAGAGGGCAACAATGGGCTAGCGCTCCGCGAAAGGGGAATTATGATGCCGCGATGAAATTTCGTGCGTTGGGCGAGGCCCGCTGGATTCTGGGAGTGCTGGCCGTCTGCTGGCTGGGCTCTGTGATCCTGATTCCGTTGCAGCCTATCGTCTTTACCGTGCTTTCGATCCTCGTCGCCGTGATGATCATCTTCAGCTTCGCCTTTTTCCGGGACCCGGAGCGCACGCCCCCGGCAGACGAAGCCCTGGCGGTCTCCCCGGCGGACGGGCTGGTGATGGCGGTGGAGGAATGGGACGAGACGGAGTTTCTTCACACCAAAGTGAAGCGGGTGATCATCTTTCTGTCGGTCTTCGACGTGCACATCAATCGCTCCCCCATCGCGGGAGAAATCACTCATTCCGAGCCCTTTACGGGAATTTACCTCGACGCGCGCAACCCGGAATCGTCCCGGAAGAACGCCCGGCGGACCTGGGTGATCCAGGGGCCAAAAGTGACCGTGATCGTGCGGCAGATCACGGGGGCAATTGCCCGGCGGATCTGCCCGTGGAACGTGGTGGGCGACTCGCTGGAGCGCGGAGAGCGCTTTGGGATGATTCGATTTGGCTCGCGCACGGAGGTGGATTTCCCGATTGATGCAGAGATCCTGGTGAAACCCGGGGACAAAGTGCGCGGAGGCGAGACGGCCGTGGCGCGACTCCTGCTATCGTAAAAAAATAATGGACCCCGAGGACGAGCCGAAAGTTTACCTCCTGCCGAATCTGATGACGGCGGGGAACCTCTTTTGCGGGTTTGGCGCGGTCTCGTGCATCATCGACGCGGTGGTGAATATCCACCAGGGTGAGTCGGCCGTGCAATTGTACTACAAGACGATCGCGTTCATCCTGGGAGCGTGCGTGTTTGACCTGCTGGACGGGCGGGTGGCGCGGCTCGGGGGGACGGAGAGCCCGTTTGGGCGGGAGTTTGATTCGCTGGCCGATGTGGTCTCCTTTGGCATGGCCCCGGCCCTGCTGGCGTATCAGGTGGTGCTGCAGGATTTTCCCCGGGTGGGCTGGCTGATTGCCTTTGGCTATCTGCTCTGCGGCACGCTGCGGCTGGCCCGGTTCAACTGCTACGCGTCGATGCCGAAGCGGGAGAAAACGAGCGACGATTTCGTGGGCTTTCCGATCCCGGCGGCGGCGGGGCTGATCGCGTCGCTGACCCTTTTCATGATGTGGGTGAAGGAGGATTCGCTGAAGATCGGCTGGGGCAAATTCATCCTGCCGGCCTTGCTGCTGTTCCTCTCGGTGATGATGTTCAGCAAGGTGAAGTATCCCAGCTTCAAGGGGCTGGGCTGGCGGTCCAAGCGATCCATTCCGCATCTGCTGATCATCGCGGCGGGGCTGGCGCTGTGCGCGACCTTTTACCAATGGGTGCCGGCGGTACTGTTTGTGAGTTTCCTCCTGTACGGATTTGTGCGGCCCTACATCTCCAAGGCGCTGCGCCGCGAGATCGAGGAGGAGGAAGGCGACGAAGAAGACTCCCACGAGAGCGATTCTTCCAAATTATCTTAGCATCGTCATCGCGGACAGCAGCCTTAGCCAACGCAGAAAATGAAACATTGACTAAATCGATGTTATCAGAATTTTTTTCGATTCACTCAATGCAAGAGACCAGGCGTAAGAATGCGCCCATGCATTCGATATTATTCATTCTCCTGCAAGCGGGGGTGGTCTTGTTGCTGGTCGATTTTGTCTCGGGATTTGTCCACTGGATCGAGGATTCCTACTTCTCGGAGACCACTCCTCTGATCGGGCCGCTGGTGGTTGCGCCCAACATCCTGCATCACCGTTCACCGCGGCATTTCATCAAGGGCAGCTTCTGGTTTCGCAACAACACGACGATCCTGCCGTGCGTGGCGATCTTTGCGCTGGGCACGGTGGCCCTGGGATTCCACTGGCAGCTCCTGCTGTTTTGCGCGGTCCTCTCGCTGAGCAATGAGCTGCATTGCTGGACGCATCGCAGCCCGCAGGAGAATGGACCGGTGATCGCCTTCCTGCACGAGCGGGGCTGGATCCAGACGCCGTCGCACCACTCCGTGCACCACACGGACCCGAAGAACCGGGCTTACTGCACCCTGACCAATTTGATGAATCCCGTGCTGGACCGCTTCGAGGTGTGGCGGCGATTGGAGAAGGTGATCCACACGGTCTTCGGCGTGGCCACGCGGCCGGATCCCACGGTGAACCCGGAGCGGGCCGCGCGCAATACCCAGCGGGAGCTGGCGAAGCGCTCGCGGTCGGCTTGAGGAGGCTCAGTCCTGAACGACATTAAGACAAGGCCAGTTTGGGAGAAGGAATGAAACGGGCCTACAGCCCTTGACCTCTTAGGTGGATGGACGCTTCCTGGGGCGTTGCCCCAGGCTGGTATGAGTTGGGCCTTTGGCCCACAAGGCAACGCGCCACTCGTCCAAAACGCCCTTACCCTAGTGCCATTCGGCTCAGTCCTCAGTTCCGGATCGTGACTTCGTGGGCCTTGCCGCGGTTTTCCCAAGTGAGGATGGCGGCGGAGGTGCAGGTTGGGCGCGAGGAGGCGCAGGATGGAGGGAGGAAATTACGCCCCAAGAAAGGCCGAATTTTCCCTAGATTTCGTCCCAGAGGGGTCGATATTGGCTAAACCCCCAAAGGAGAGAGTATGGAAAACAACACCCCCATCAGTTCGATTCTTCACCGGAAAGGCACCCACGTATGGTCCATCGCCCCAGAGGCGAGCGTCTATGAGGCCATTGCGCTAATGGCGGAAAAAGACATCGGCGCCCTGGCGGTATTGAAAGGCGGCCAGCTCGTGGGCACACTTTCGGAACGCGACTATACGCGCAAAGTCGTCCTGCTGGGGCGCGCCTCCAAACAAACCGCGGTGGCCGAGATCATGAATACGGATCTCGTGACGGTGGTCTCGAGCGATTCCGTGGAAGACTGCATGCAGTTAATGACCAACCGACGCCGGAGGCACCTTCCGGTGGTCGAGGGAGGGCGCCTGGTCGGAATGCTCTCGATCGGCGATTTGGTCAACTGGATCATCAGCATGCAGGCGGTCGCGATCAATGACCTGGAGAATTTCGTGACCGGGGCTTACCCGGGGTAGAAAATTTCCACGGGGCATCGTTTGGCCGAAGGCGCTCCTGCATCAGGTCGCATTCTTAACTCTAAAACGGCTGCGCCCGAGAGACGTCCGGAGCGGAGCCGATCGAGCGCCTGGCTGACCTGATCAAAGGGGATTGTTTCGGTCGCGGATGGGCCCGACAATTTCGGGCTCGGGAATCAATGGAAACTTAGGATTAGGGAGTTCATCATTAACTGCGTGAAGATCCGTGCGACAGATTGCACAAGCCGAGATCCGGACCAAAAGCTGGCCAGGTGCGGATTTTGGGATGGGCATCTCGCAAATAGCCCCTCGATGGCCGCGCCGGGAGTGATTTGGCTCGAACGGCATTTTTGCTGGGCATGTCCGTTAGTAGCACCTAGTTTTCGGTGTATCCTGTGGAAGCCCCCACTCTGAAAGCGTCGCCGTTTTGGCCGGCCGCAGTAATGCTGCTTACCAGCTTTGCCGCTTTCTTCGCAGCCTTTGCCGCACAGGAATATCTTTGGCATCGCGCCATCCAGCACGCCACAGTCGCGCACCTGGAGGAGCTGGATCGAGAGGCTTTTATGATCAACGCCCGGCTGGGCGCCCGGGCCAATGACCTTTTCCTGCTTAAGCATATCGTCGAAGATAACCTGGCCAGTAGCGCCGAATTTTCATCCCCGAGTGGCTCAAATCTAAAGGCCGTGGCAACTGGGATCATGCTGGCCAGGCCCGGCCTATCCCAGGTGCGGATATTGGCTCCCAGTGGCCGGGAAATTTTCCGACTCAAGATGAGGGACAACGGGGCCGCCGCAACTCCTGCCATCGACCAAACACCCGAGGAGGCCCTGCGGGATAAATCCGATCGATCTTATTATCTCGAAACGATCAAAGCCCCGCCAGACGCGGTCGTATTGTCCTCGGTTGAAAAGAGCGAGGAATCGAAAGCCGCGATCATCCACATCAGCGGTCAAATCCTGGATCCCAGCGGCAACCTGCGCGGCATCCTGGTCATTAACTATTCAGCCGATGAAGCGGTGAGAGAAATTCGGCTCAGTAAAAAATCAGATGACGCGATTCGCTCGCAACTGCTGAACGCCGATGGCCAGTGGCTCATTGGGGCAAATTCCGAATGGACCTTCGCCCCGCCCAACGCCGAAGCCAAAGGCCTGAAAGAGCAAAGTCCCGCCTTGTGGGCAAAAATCGCTTCAGACCCGGCCGGATCCTTTTACGAAAACGGATTTCTCTTTTGCTTCCGCAATATCGACCCCATCGCCAAGGCCGCCAGTTACCCCGCCGTGCGGTTGCCAATTCGGGGTGGCGATCGATTTCGATGGACTCTGCTTGTCAAAGTGCCCGATGCCAAAATTTGGAAAGAGGCGAGCTCGGGACGTAATTTTGTATGGATCGTCTTCGGCCTCATTTTAGGCGTGCTCGCGCCGTTTGCCTGGATAAGCACATCAGCGATCCAGCGCAGGAAGATCGCGAATCTGGAATCAAGGCGCTTTGCCGAGGCTGAACAGGAGACTCGCAAGCGACTCAAGCTCGCCTTGGAAGGCTCCGGCACTGGCATGTGGGAAAACGATCTCTCCACCGGCCTGATCACGGTCGATGAGGCTTGGGCCAAACTCTTCGGCTACGACTCGGGTATGACCCTGCCGTTCTCCGATTTTCTTTCGCGATTTGTTCACCCCGATGATCTTCCGAAACTGCAATTGGAGATTCAGGAGTATCTGGAAGGAAACGTCCCCGTCTTCGAGGCGGTGCATCGCAATCTGACGAACATGGAGGAATGGCGGTGGGTGCTGGTGCGCGGGAAGGCGGTCGTATCCGACGCCCAAAATCGGCCCCTGCAAGTCATGGGCGTGGTGGTTGATATTACGGAACGGCGGCTGGCCAGCCAACAGTTGAGCGATACCACCGCCGCGCTGGAGGTCTCCCTGGCGGAGGAAAAGGAATTGGTCAGGCAGCTGCGGGTGGCGGAGCGCACCAAGGACGATTTCCTCAAGATGATGAGCCATGAAATCCGCACCCCCATGAATGGCGTGCTCGGTTTTGCCGAACTGCTCGCCCGCACGGCCCTGCAATCGGATCAGAAAGACTATCTGCAAACGATCATCAATAGCGGCGAGATGCTCCTGAGGATCATTGAAGACATTTTGGATTTTACCAACATCGAATCCGGCCGCCTGGAAATCGAAAACCGCGTTTTCTCACCTCGCGAAGTCGTGGCAAACGTGGCCATGTTGGTGAGCGCGAGAGCCAGCCGGAAAGGCCTTCTTGTCCGAACGAATTTCGCGAACGATGTCCCCGTGTTTGTCTTTGGAGATGCCGGCCGGCTGCGGCAGATCCTGATGAATCTTACCGGAAACGCGATTAAGTTCAGTCATTGTGGGCACATCACGATCAGCGCGAGGCGGGCGGCAGAGGGCGCGTCCGATTCCAAAATCCCGATGGAATTTCAGGTCAAGGATATGGGCGCGGGGATACCGCGAGAGAAATTGAACCTCATTTTCGAACCATTTTTACAGGCAGATTCCGGCAATTCGCGCCGATATGGCGGCACTGGTCTGGGACTTTCCATTTCCAGGAAACTGGCGGCCATGATGGACGGTGCGCTCACAGTTGAAAGCACCGTGGGAAATGGCACCACCTTTATTCTCTCTCTGCCTTATCGGTGTCCCACGGATCAGGAGATCGAAGAGACCGCCACGAAGAAACACGACCTTGGGCCGGACTTTTCACGCCGGCATCCCCTGCGCATTCTCGTGGCCGAAGACGATCCGATAAATCTCAAGCTTACTTCCATGATGTTGAAAAATCTCGGCTATGACGTCTACGTGGCAGCGGATGGGAGGCAGTCGGTGGAACTCTTTGCCAGCCAGCGGCCAGATCTCATCCTGATGGATATGCAGATGCCTGGCATGGATGGCGGCGAGGCCGCGCAGGAGATTCGGAGACTTGAACGGCAGTCCGGCGCGACCCGCCCAGTGTTCATCACCGCCCTCACCGCAAACGTTTTGCTCGCAGAGCGTCAACGCTGCTTTGAGATCGGAATGAACGATTATATCACCAAGCCCATTAAGCGGGATGTTCTCGCCGAGGCCTTGATTCGGGCCAGCGATTTTCGCCATTGCGCCTTGCGGGCCATCTGACGGCAGGATGCGCAAAAAAAAGACCCCGTCCCTCGCGAGGAAGGACGGGGTCGGTGAAAGAGAAGTCGTCTTTTAAAAGAAGATCGGGATGACGAGGATGGCCACAATGTTGACCACCTTGATCATGGGGTTGATGGCGGGGCCGCTGGTGTCCTTGTAAGGATCGCCGACGGTGTCGCCCGTGACGGAGGCTTTGTGGGCCTCGGAATTCTTGCCACCGTAGTGGCCTTCCTCGATGTACTTCTTGGCGTTGTCCCAAGCCCCGCCGCTGGAGGTCATGGATATGCCCATGAAGAGACCGGTCACGATGGAGCCGACGAGCACACCGCCGAGGATCTTCATGCCATCGGGGATGGCGGCGACGATGACCACGGCCAGCACGGGAAGGAGGGCCGGGATGATCATTTCCTTGAGAGCGGCCTTGGTCACGATGTCGACGCAGGCACCGTACTCGGGAGTGTCCTGGCCGGTGAGGATGCCGGGATGCAGCTTGAGCTGGCGGCGGACTTCCTCGACGACTGCGCCAGCGGCGCGGCCCACGGCGTTCATGCTGAAGGCGGAGAAGAGGTAAGGCAGCAGACCACCGATGAAGAGACCGATGATGACCTTGGGATCCTTGAGCGAGAAGGAAAGGGCGTTGGCGATCTGGTCGGGCGAGAGGATGCCGGCGTGCTCGAGGTGGGCCTTGAGGTCGACGTAGTAGGAGCCGAAGAGCACGATGGCGGCGAGACCGGCGCTGGCGATGGCGTAGCCCTTGGTGACGGCCTTCATGGTGTTGCCCACGGCGTCGAGATCGTCGGTGATGGCGCGGATTTCCTTCGGGAGACCGCTCATGACGGCGATACCGCCGGCGTTGTCGGTGATGGGGCCGAAGGCATCGAGCGAGATGATGATGCCGGACATGGAGAGCATGGCCATGACGGCGACGGCGATGCCATAGAGGCCCGCCTGATCGTAGCTGACCCAGATGGAAGCGCCGATGCAGATCACGGGGAGAGCGGTGGCGTGCAAACCAACGCCGATACCAGCGATGATGTTGGTCGCGTGGCCGGTGACGCTGGCCTGGGCGATCTTGCGCACGGGCGAGTAGGCGGTGGAGGTGTAGTAGTTGGTGATGAGCACCGACGCGCCGGTCATGAGCAGGCCAACGAGGGCCGCGATGTAGATGTGGGTGGCGGAATACAGGATCGGGGCGCCGCCATTCAGCATGTCGGTGACCTGAAGGCCGTTCGGGAAGAGCGCCTGGGTGATGGGCCAGAAGGCCGCCGCGGAGATAACCGCGCTAAGCAGCACGCCGCCCATGAGGGCATTGGCGGGCTTAAGGCCGCCGACGTTCACAAAGATGATGCCGATGACGGAGGTGATGATCGAGGCCCCGCCGAGGAGGAAGGGATAGATGACGGAGGCGCTGTCGGCGTTGGCCCCGACCGTGGCGAGCGCACCCACGAGGATCGCACCGATGAGCGCGACGGCGTAGGTCTCGAAAACGTCAGCCGCCATGCCGGCGCAATCGCCGACGTTGTCGCCCACGTTATCCGCGATGGTGGCGGGGTTGCGTGGGTCATCTTCATCGAGATTGGACTCCACCTTGCCGACGAGATCGGCGCCGACGTCAGCGGCCTTGGTGTAGATACCGCCGCCCAGACGGGCGAAAACGGAAATGAGAGAGGCGCCGAGGGCGACACCCACGAGGCTCGCGATGGCTTTGTCCGGCGCGACTTTGTTCATCACCATCCAAAAGATGCCGACGGAGAGAAGAGCAAGGCCGACCACGAGGAGGCCGGTCACCGCGCCACCGTTGAAGGCGGCTTGCAGGGCTTTCTTGGGGCTGGTCCTGGCGCCTTCGGCGGTACGGACGTTGGCCACGACGGCGACGCGCATGCCGATGTAGCCCGCGGAAAGCGAGCAGACGGCACCAAGCAGAAAGCCGAGCGCGGTGTAGATATCGCGGAACCAGAAAACGAGGCCGAAGATCAGCACCGAAATGATGGAGATCGTCGCGATCTGGCGATTCAGGTAAGCGCGGGCGCCTTCCTGGATGGCGCCGGCGATTTCCTTCATGCGCTCATTCCCGGCCGGGGAGCCGAGAACCATGCTGATGAGGACGCCGGCCGCAACGAGACCGCCGACGGCGCAGGCGAGTGAGATGTAGATACCTTGGGAGAGAAATATACTTGTTGGCACGATCGTGGGAGAGATTGAAGGGCGGGATATAGGGGAAACCGCCGAGGGAAGCAACGTGTTTGTGCGCGGCTATTTTCCACCGAAGGCCGCCTTGCGCCGCGCAAAGCAACTTTCCATGTCCTTCAACCTGAGCGGCTTTGTGAGAAAATCATTCATGCCGGAGGCGAGGCAGCGGCGGCGATTTTCCTCCATCGCGTCGGCGGTGAGAGCGATAATCCAGGGACGCGCAGGGCCGGAGGCGGTGGGCATTTCCCGAATACGGCGGGTGGTTTCCAGGCCATCGATGCCGGGCATAAGGACATCCATAAATATCACATCAAAAGGAGTTTGCGTAGCCTTTTGCAGCGCGATCTCCCCGCCCTGGGCGGCTTCGGCCGAGTAGCCAAGGCGCCGGAGCAGGCTGGTCGCCACCCGGAGATTCATCTCAAGGTCGTCGACGACGAGGATCTTGAGGGCAAGGCCGGATTCCTCGGCCTTGGCGGAGGCCGCTACTTTGGGAGGCGCGGTTCGCGCCGCTCCCTGGCTGGCCTTTTCGGCGAGGATATCGAAAGTGAAGGTGGAGCCCTGGCCGATGGTGCTGCTCCCGGTGATCTCGCCTCCCATGGCCTTGACGAGCTTGCGGCAGATGGCGAGGCCGAGGCCGGATCCTCCGGCCACCACTTCACGAGCACCCTGGCCTTGCAGGAAGGGCTCGAAGATCAGCTTGAGGTCTCCGGTGGAGATGCCCCGGCCAGAATCCGCAATGCTGCAATGGATGCGGGAGACGCCATCCACCGAGGTGGTCCAAAGCCGGGCCTTGATCCCACCGCGCGAGGTGAACTTCATCGCATTGCCGATGAGGTTGAAAAGAACCTGCCGCAGGCGGGCATAGTCCAGCCGCCACCAGCGATGGGAGGCCGGGTCGGGCAGGAAGGTCAGCATGAGCCCGGCCTTGGCGGCGGCGGGCTCAAAGGTGCCCAGCACGGATCGGACACACTCGAAGACATCGCCATCCGTCGGATCGAGGAGCAGGTTGTCGGACTCGATCTTGGAGATATCGAGGATGTCGCTGATCAGGGTGAGGAGGGTCTGCCCGCAAGTGCGAATGGCTTCGGCCATTTCGGACTGGCGGTCGGCCAGGCCCTCGGCCATGAGGAGATCGGTAAAGCCGATGACGCCATTGAGCGGCGTGCGAATCTCGTGGCTCATCATGGCCAGAAATTGCGACTTGGCTTCGCTCGCTCGCGCCGCCTGCTGCTCGGCGAAGCGGGCGTCCTCGATAAGGCTGAGGGCGACATTGCGATGGCGCTTCAGCTCCACGGCCTGCTCCTTGAGGTATTGCTCGCTCTCGCGCCGGGCAATGGCGCCACCAAGGCCGGCCGCGGCCGCCATGAAGGCCTGAGACTCGGCGAGAGACCAGCGCCGGGCGGAGCGGCAATCCTCCGCACAGAGAAAGCTCCAGCAGTCGCGGCTGTGGCGAATGGGGACGCAAATAAAGGAGAGCGCCCCCCTGGAGCCAATCAATTGGCGAGCCACCTCGGAATAGTCGGCGACCTGGCACTGATACGGGAGACCCGCCTCCAGCCTTTCAAACAAGCCGGCAAAGGCAGCGGGAGAAATATTGGGCACCTCCATGGAGGGACAGCCCGGCGCCGTCCATTCGCAGAGACGCACGGCCCCCCCACCCCGCGGAGAGGAGGAAAAAATGGAGACCCGGTGGGCGTAGGCGGCCTGGCCGACGAGACCCAGGGCGGTGGGCAGGGCGGTGGCAAAATCCTCCGCCGTAAAGGCCAGGGAAAGCGCCTCGGCGAGGGCCTGGAGCAGCAGGGAGGAATCGCGGGCGGGAGCGTCAGGATTCATCTTTGGTGGGGCCGTAGATGGGCCGCAGGCCGAGCTGCGCACGGAGCTCGTTGACCTCTCGCTTGATCTCGATAATGCGTTCCTCGCGGCCGATCATCGCGAGGTTGAAGCGCTCGATCTCGGCAAAGCTCTCGGCGAGATCGCCGTCATGCGCTTTGCGCTCGGTGATATCCTCAAAGGTGACCACCACTCCATCACCCCAGGGCGCGACCGAAAAGCGCAACCAGGCGGAGAGGCGAGGCCCCTCGTAATACATCTCGAAGTTCTCGGGCTCCCGGGAATTTACCACCCGAACGTAGCGGGCGAAGATGCCACTGGAACGGGTCTTGGGAAAGGTCTCGCAAATCTTTTGGCCGAGAAACTCGTTCTTACCCTGATGGCAGATGCGCGCGGCCTCGCGGTTCAACAGGACCAAGCGGAAATCCTCGATCTCACCGGAGGCGCCGCGCACGGCGTGAAAGGCCTCGATGCCTTCGTTCGCACTTTCGAGAATGCTATCGAGCAGGCCTTTTTGCTGCTCGGCCTCGCGCTGCCGGTCGAGGGCGCGCTGCAGGAGCCGGTTGGCCGAGAGAGCCAGGCGCCCGATCTCGTCGTTGCGCCGCGGGCTGAGCAGGACTTCGCGGCCTTCATCCTGGGAGAGCATCGCGAGCTGGCGGTCGATCTCGGCGAGAGGTCGCATGACGACGATCTCTCCCGCGACCAGGCTCACGGCCATGAGGGTGAGGCCGCCGATAATGATCAGCACGATGATCCAATTGCGGGTCCAAACGGCATCGCGGTAGATATTCACGGTGGTCGTGGCCAGGAGCAGAATGGGCGGGCCGGGAACAAGGGAACGAAACTCCAATTGAATGCTGAGCCGCTCGCCGGCCCCATGCTCCACGGCGGAGGGAAAGGAAACGCCGATCGGCCCAAAGAGTCTCTTGTTGATGGTGAAGGCGATTTCACCTCCCGAAGCGGAGGCGGCCGGCTGAGAAGAAAGCGAGAGCTTCATGCCGGACATATCCTCGATGTCGCCGAGGCGGTCGGCATCGAGATAGGTGCCGAAGATGAGCCAGCCTTCGGGCGGTTTTGAGAGATCGGTCGGGCGAACCGGGCATGAGGCAAGGAGGAGAACGCCGGCATCGGTGCGGATCAAACCGGAAGCGGCTTCCGGACCAAGCAGGCTGCTCACGACGAGGGCCGCCATATTGAGGCCGGACGGAACGGCCCGGAGATCGTCACCGGGACGGGCTTGAAGCACGCCCGCCACCTGGCGATCCTGCGCCACGACGATCACCAGATCCTGGCCAGAGGAGTTCACCTCGGGCGCGTAATTTTGCTCCAGATATTTCGGCTCGGTGCCGTGAAGAAAATCCCACGTATCGTCCCACTCGGCGCTGTTGCGAACGAGGCGGATCTTGGCCTTGGCCGCCTGGTCGAGAACGGAAGCGAGGCGCTGGACGCGGGAGGTGATGATCTGATCCTGCAGGCCTCCGAAGTAATGGAGGAGCAGATGGGTGATAATGCCGACAAAGACGACGATGAGAATAAACATCGCCCCGCCCAAAGCCAGGGTGGCGCGGGTACGCAAGGAGCCGATGCGCCGCTTTTTCAGGGCGCCGTCCGGGGAACCTGCCTGCGATTTCATGGGGGAAACCTAGCCGTGGAGCAGTGAGAGAATGGCTTTTTGGGTGTGGAGGCGATTTTCCGCCTGGGTAAAGATGGTGTCGGCGTGCTCCTCGAGGATCTCCTCGGTGATCTCCTTGCCGCGATAGGCCGGGAGGCAATGCAGTACCAACGCGCCGGGAGCGCTGGCCAGGAGCTTGCGATTGATCTGGTAGTTTTGGAACTGGGCGAGGCGGAAGGCGGTTTCCTCCTCGCGGCCCATGCTCACCCACACATCAGTGTAGAGCACGTGGGCGCCGCGAGCGGCCTCGTGCGGATCTTCCGTGATGGTGATGTTGCCACCGGCGGCCCGGACCAGGTCGGCCGGGGGCTGGAACTTGGCGGGCGATGCGATGGAAAGCTCGAAGCCAAGGCGCGCGGCGGCCCAGATCCAGGAGCGGCCCATGTTGCAATCGCCATCGCCGATGAAGGCGACCTTCAGGCCCTCGAGCGGGCGGCCGGCTTCCTTGATGGTGTAGAGATCGGTGAGGATCTGGCAGGGATGCTCCTCGTCGGTGAGGGCATTGATGGTGGGGATATTGCTGTAAGCCGCAAAGTCATCGACATCGGACTGCGCAAAGGTGCGGATGACCGCGCCGTGCAGCATGCGACCCATCACGCGGGCGGTATCCTTGATGGGCTCGCCGCGGCCGAGTTGGATATCCACGGCGGAGAGAAACATCACATCGCCGCCGAGCTCGCGGATGCCGACTTCAAAGGAGACGCGGGTGCGCGTGGAGGACTTGGAAAAAATCAAGCCCCAGCACTGGTGGCGCAGCGGATGCGCGGCATGGCGGCCTCTCTCGGCCTTCATTTGGCCGGCCAGATCGACAACCTCGAGGATCTCGTCTTTCGACATCCCCTGGATGGACAATAGATGCTTCACCGCTCTTCCTTACCTTAAAGAGTGACCTGGTGTCGAAACGAATCACGCAGGCCCTAGGAGGCCAGCGCGATCTGAATTTTCTCCAAGGCCTCGGAGACTTCGTCGCCGGAGACGTTGAGGGGAGGCAGCAGGCGGATGACCCGCTCGCCGGCCGGGATGACCAGAAGGCCATCGTCCATGAGCTGCTTGACGAGAGGCAGGGCAATATTGCCGGCATCGGCGGACTCCAGTTCAAAGCCAATCATGAGACCGAGCGCCCGCACCTCGCGGATGCGGCCGGTCTTTTCCAGAATCTCCCGCAACCCATCCCGCAAGCGGGCACCCTGCACGACGGCATTGTGCCGCAGCGCGTCGCGCTCGATCACGTCGAAGACCTTGAGCCCCGCCGCGCAGCACACGGGGTTGCCGCCATAGGTGGTGCCATGCGTACCGGCGCTGAGCAGGTCGCCGAGGCCGCGCTTTTCGGAGGCCCAGAACGCGCCGAGCGGAAAGCCATTGGCGATGCCCTTGGCCCAGCTCACGCCGTCGGGCATGATTTCATGGGCGAGGCTCTTCCAGCCACACCAGTCGCCGGTGCGCCCAAGGCCGCATTGGATTTCATCAAAGAGGAGCAACAGATCCTGTTCATCGCAGACGTGGCGCAGGGCCCGGAGAAACTCGGCGGTCGCGATATGAATGCCGCCCTCACCCTGCACGGGCTCGACCAGAATGGCGGCGGTCTTTGGGCCGATCGCGGCCTTCACCGCCTCGATGTCGCCATAGGGGAGATGCACGAAGCCCTCGAGCAGCGGCGCAAAGCCTTTCTTCACCTTGTCCTGCGCGGTCGCGGAGATGCCGGCCATGGTGCGGCCATGGAAGGAATTAGTGAACGTAATGATCTCGTAGCGGCCGGTCTCGCTGCCAAATTTGCGGGTGAGCTTGATCAGGCCTTCGTTGGCCTCGGCGCCACTATTGCAGAAGAAAACCTTGCCGGGACCGGTGTATTCCACCAGCCGCTTGGCCAGGTCCGCCTGGGGCTTGGTGCGATAGAGATTCGAGGTGTGCACCAGCGTCTGGGCCTGGTGGGTGATGGCCTCGGTGATCTCGGGATGGGCATGCCCGAGCGAGCAGACGGCAATGCCCGCGCCAAAGTCGAGATACTCGCGATCCTGAAAATCCCACACGCGGCAACCGGACCCGCGCGCAATATCGAGGTCGAACCGGCCATAGGTCGGCATTACGTAGTGGGAATAGAGAGTGGACAGATCGCTCATCAGGCAGACAACTAAGCAAAGATTGGCCGCAGGGCAGAGGGAAAAATCACACCTTACCCGAGCATCTGCCGAAACTCTGCCTCGCTGAGGATTTTCACGCCAAACTTCGTGGCCTTGTCGAGTTTGCTGCCGGCTTCCTCGCCGGCGAGGAGGTAGGTGGTTTTTTTGCTCACGCTGCTGGAGACGGTGCCTCCGGCTTTGCGAATCAGGTCGGCGGCTTCGTCGCGATGAATCGTGAGCGTGCCGGTGAGCACCCAGGTGGTATTGCGGAGCGGGCCGTCGTTGGTCTCGGCGTGCTCGTCGCGTTCGCCGAAGTTGAGGCCGGCGGCGCGGAGCTGGCCGAGTAGTTCCTGCACTTTGGGATTCTGAAACCACTGGTGGACGCTGCGGGCCATGATCTCGCCCACGTCCTCGGTGGCTTGCAGATCTTCCTCGGTGGCGGTGGCGAGTGCATCCATGGTGCGGAATTTCTCGCCGAGTTTGCGCGCGGCGGTGGCGCCAACGTGGAGGATGCCGAGGCCGAAGAGGAGCTTCCAAAGAGGGCGCTCCTTGCTGGCCTCGATACCGGCCAGGAGATTGGTCGCGCTTTTTTCGCCCATGCGCTCCAGGCCGAGCAGGGCTTCCTTGGTGAGGCCGTAAATTTGCGTGAGGTCGGTGACGAGACCGGAATCGACCAATTGGCCAACCATGCTCTCCCCCAGCCCCTCGATATCCATGGCCCCGCGGGCGGCGAAGTGCTGGAGGCGGCGGCGGAGTTGAGCTCCGCAGGCGGGATTGGTGCAGCGCAGCGCGACCTGGCCTTCCTCCTTCAGCACGGGGCCGTCGCAGGAGGGACACTTGTCGGGCATGGCGAAGATCTTCTCCGTGCCATCGCGCTCGGCGGTGATCACACCGACCACGGCGGGGATGACTTCACCGGCCTTCTCGACCAGCACGCGATCGCCGATGCGGATGTCCTTGCGATGAATTTCCTCCTCATTGTGCAGCGTGGCGCGGGCCACGGTACTGCCGCTGACGAAAACGGGCTCGAGTTCCGCCACGGGGGTGAGCACGCCGGTGCGGCCGACCTGGATGGTGATATCGAGCAACTTGGTCGAGGCGCGCTCGGGCTCGTATTTGTAGGCGATGGCCCAGCGGGGGGCCTTCGAGGTGGAGCCGAGTTGTTCGCGCTGGGCGAGAATGTCGGCCTTGAGCACTGCGCCGTCGGTCTCGTAGGCGAAGTCGTGCCGGATGGCGGCGAACTCATGGATGGCGGCGAGCGCCTCCTCCACGGAGGCGGCGATCCAGAGTTTGTCGGAACAGGGCAGGCCCCACTCCTTGAGATGCTTGAGGAATTCCTGATGGGTCTTCGGCAAGGTGCCGTCGTACGCGCCGAAGCCGTAGAAGATCGCCTCCAGCCCGCGCTTGGCGACGAGGCGGGAATCGAGCTGTTTGAGCGAACCGGCGGCGGTGTTGCGGGGATTGGCAAAAGTGGGCAGGCCCTCTTCCTCGCGCTCTTCGTTGATCTTGGCGAAGCGGGCCTTGGGCAGATAGACCTCGCCGCGAATCTCGATGCGCGTGGGCGCGCCCTTGGGCAGAGAACCGGGGATGCTTTTGATGGTCTTGATATTCTCGGTGACATCGTCGCCGGTGACGCCATCGCCGCGGGTGACGGCGCGAACGAGCTTGCCCTCCTCATAAAGGAGCGAGATGGCTACGCCGTCGACCTTGGGCTCGACGGTGAGCGGGATGCGCTCATTCGGCAAGAGCTTCTCCACGCGGCGCACGAAATCAGCCAGTTCCTCCTCGGAGTAGGTATTGTCGAGGCTCTGCATGCGCACGAGATGCTGGGCCTGGACGAAGGCCTCGAGCAACCCGCCACCGACATGCTGGGTGGGCGAATCCGGCGAGGCTAGCTCGGGGTGCTCCTTCTCCAAATCGGTGAGTTCGCGGAGCAGGGCGTCGAACTCGCGATCGGTGATCTCGGGTTCGGCCTTGGCGTAATAGAGGGCATTGTGCCGCTCGATTTCGGTGCGAAGAAAGGCGACGCGCGTCTTTGCGCTTTCGTGGTCGGGCATCGGAAAACTCAACCACATGCGCCGCTTTCGGTCTAGACGGCAAACACGCACGCGAAAACGCTGACAAAAACGATGCAAAAGCGTACCATGTCCCCAGTGACCACTGCCCGCCCGTCCCTCATCCTTGGCATCGACGGCGGCGCGACCAAGACGAACTGGGTGGTCTGCGCGCAGGAGGGGGACGCGCTGCGGCAGATCGAGCATGGCACCCTCGGGCCGGGCAACATGAAGCTGCACACGCCGGAATCCCTGCGGAGCATGCTGGAGTCCATGCCGAAAGGCGCGGCGCGGGTGGGTATCTACCTGGCGGGGTGCGCGACGGAGCAGGATCGCGCAACGCTCTCGAAGCTGGCGACGAGCGTGTGGCCGCAGGCGGAGATTCGCGCAGGGAGCGATCGGGACTCCGCTTTTGCTGCGGCCTTTGGGCATGGCGACGGTATTGCGGTAATCGCTGGGACGGGCTCGGCGGTGACGGGGCGGAAAGCCGGCCAGGAAGACCGCGCGGGTGGCTGGGGTCATTTGCTCGGCGATGCAGGCGGAGGGTACGACCTGGCGATCCACGCGCTGCGGGGCATTCTGCTGGATTTTGACACGCACCGTCGCATCGATGGGCTCGCGCAGGATGTGCTGCGAGTGCTGGGCCTGAACAGCCTGCAGGAGCTCACGGGCTGGGCGCAGGTGGCGAAGAAGGACGAGCTCGCACGGCTCACGCCGCTGGTCTTCAAGCACGCGGAGAGCAAGGTGGTCGCGCAGGTGATCCGCTATGGGGCCAATAATCTCGCCACGCTGGTGGCCTCGGTGGCGTCACGGCTCGCCCTGGAGCATCCGCGCGTGAGTCTCTCGGGCGGGTTGTTTTTGCGCGAGCCGCTGTATGTGAAATATTTCACGGAGGCGATGAAGGCGCGCTGCCCCACCGCTGAGATCACGATTTCCCAGACTCCCGCCGCGCTCGGTGCGGCGCTGCTCGCGACGGAAGCGCGCGAGGTGAAAACCACCGCCGCTCCGCCGGAGGTGGAGCCAGGTCTCAACGAGGCGGCGACGGAGCAAGCGAATCCGCGCTCGGCCGATCTCGATCTGCTGCCGGTCCATGAACTGGTGAATCTTTTTGTGCGCGAGGAGCGCCTGGTGGAGGAAGCGCTGGCGGCGGTTGCACCGGAGCTCACGCGTGCGGTGGAGTTGGTGGCGAAGGCGATGAAAGCCGGAGGCCGTCTTTTTTATGCGGGCGCGGGTACGAGTGGGCGGCTCGGCGTGTTGGACGCGAGTGAGATCCCGCCAACATTTGGCATGCCGCCGGATCGCGTGCAGGCCATCATGGCGGGCGGCGCGGTGGCCATTCAGCAGAGCGTGGAAGGCGCGGAGGATGATGCCGCAGCCGGTGCGCTGGCGGTGCAGGCGCGTGGATTTACCGCAGCGGACGTGCTGTGCGGCATCGCGGCGAGCGGGCGCACGCCCTTTGTGCGCGGGGCACTGGAGGCCGCACGGGCGCTGGGCGCGGGCACCATTTTGCTCACCGCGAATCCCGCCCGCAAAAGGGGTCTGCTGCAAGCTGAGGTGGAGATCGACCTGCCGACCGGGCCGGAATTGATCACCGGTTCCACGCGTTTGAAAGCAGGCACTGCGACAAAGGTCGCGCTGAACATTCTCACCTCCTGCACGATGATCCGCCTGGGCCGCGTGCATGGCAATTTCATGACCCATCTCCAACCCACGAATGAGAAGCTGCGGCACCGCGCGACCCAGATCGTGGCAGCTCGTCTTGGGGTGTCTGAGGAGGAGGCTAGAAATCGACTCACGTGTGCAAATTGGAGCATCGTCACCGCGCTGGAATCTGCTCCGAAATAATCCCGAAACGCGGCGCATTTCGTAAGCCCCTGATAACGAGACGGGTTGCAAAAAAACGCGCCTTGCAAAACCAACTTGGCACGCACCCTGCTATATTACTCCCAACAGAACAGCCCGGTCAGAGGGAGAGCCAAGGCAAGGGGGGATGCCAAGGTAAAATGGGTAGACAACTGATCGGGCTGTTCGTTCTTTTTTCAGTTTTTCGTGGCAGAGGAGAGCGGCCAGGGTTGCCGTTCCTGCCACGAATTTTTTTGCCCGCGACAGCCGGGCGCGCCCAAATTCCGGGTCACCTCACAAACCCGCCAAGACGGTTGGTCTTGAATGTGCGGCTTGGGAACGGTAGTTTCCCTTGGAAAAGGAACCCATGCTGGAAATCCGCTACATGACCTGGGAAGAAAGTGAAGCCGAGCACGCAGCCGACCGGCGTGAGATGCTGGAAGCTGTCGCCTCTGGCCGGAAAACCGCCCGTCAGGTGCAGGAGGAAAACTCGTTGATTCCCTTGGATGCCGAGATTGTCGTCAATTGGAAGGATCATGCAGAACGCATAGAGCGCGCCCTCGCCCAGAGAAAGCCTGCACGATAGTTAGTGGCTATGAGTACGGACCCAGTCAAAATTGGGCTGGCCGATATCGCCGACGTTATCACCACTCAGACTGATGGCCAACTCCCGCTTATTGTGGGCGGCCAAGCCGTGAATATCTGGGCCATCGTATATTCCCCGAAAGCGGGCGATGCCCTTCAAGCATTCGAGCCTTTCGTCAGCAAGGATGTTGACCTCTATGGGCCGCAGAAGATTCTACACGACCTCTCTCGAAAATACGGCGCACCAGTCACGCTCTCCCCTCCCCGACTGCCTGGGATTGGCCAAGTGATCATTCCAAAAGGTGAATTGAGGATCAAGGTTGAGCTATTAAGCGGAGTTAAAGGGCTCCGGCATATCAATGAAGAAAACGCCATGGAAGTCGCCGTCAACGGGATGACCGTCAGAGTGCTCGACCCGTTCTCGTGCCTGAAGGCAAAAATCTCGAATGCAGCGGACTTGGATCAAACGAGGCGGCAGGATGTCAGGCACGTCCAAATCATGAAACTTTGCGCAGCAGAATACGCCAAAGACGTCCTCTCGCTTGGAGCTCAGAAAATCTACTCGGAGAGGGCGGTTGTTGACCTCCTCAGTGGCTTAAGGAAAACCGTTTCGAGCACAGAGGCAGAAAAGGTAACAAGAAAATGGCAGATCTCCTTCGAGGACGTTTTGCCCATCGAGGAAATGGAACGGAGTCCTCTCGAAAAAGTGCAGAATTTTTTGCGCATCGATTTGCGTCAGGAATTCCAGCAACAACCCAAGAGCAAACAGCCACTCGGTCAGTCGCACCTGTGACTTGAGAGTGTTCCCGGCTCGGTCCTTTGCTAGGTTGGGCAAAGAAGTATTGTAAAAGATGGCGACCTTCATCTTCTTCGGCGGCTCAGAAATGCGCCCCACTTCGTGGACCACGTGCCAGGCGGCGCTGGAGGAGGCCGGACATCGGGCGATGGCGATCGATTGGGCGGACGCGCCGTGGCGCGATGGTGCTGGAGCCGCGATCGAACATCTGGCGCGACCGCTTCAGCAGGTGGAAGCCGCGGTGCTGGTGGGGCATTCCGCCGCCGGCCTCTTCCTGCCCAGCCTGGCGGATAAAATCCAGGCCCGGGCGGAGATTCATCTGGCCTCCCTGGTCGCCCGGCCCGGGGAGAGCTTTCTGGACCGGGTCTTTGCGGGCGAGGAGATCTTCACCCCGGAATGGGAGGCAGCCTATCGGGAGATCCTCGCAGCCAAGGATGCGCCTGAAAAACTACGCGCGACCATGGAGCGGTTTCTCTTTCACGATTGTCCGCCGGATTCTTTCGCCCGGCATTGGCGGCCCAGCCCTGCGCTCGATTTGCTCTACGAAATGCGCTTTCCCGCCAGCGAAGGTTTCACACGGCCCCGCTATTACGTCGTCTGCCGTGATGACCGCACGATTCGTCCGGCCTGGCAACGGCTGGCGGCGACGGAAATTCGCGAAGGTGAACCGTTGGAGTTTCTCTCCGGGCATTGCCCGCACCTTGCCAATCCAAATGAGCTGGCCGGGTTGCTGGCAAAGTGGCCGCGTGACGGAAGATTTTCTGGCCTTGAAATAACTCCCCTGATAACCCAGCGGGCACTTGGCTATATCCCAGAATAATATCGCGCAATCGTCGGCGAAGTTCACCGGTCGGCTTCCTGAATCCATCTGGGTCGCAGTGGGCGGTGTGTTCGGTACGCTGGCCCGGTATGGCTTGGATGTCGCGCTGGCGCCGGTGGATGTCTTTCACATCGGTTTTCCCGTTCCCACTTTGCTCATCAATCTCAGCGGGGCCGCCTTGCTGGGCTTCATCACGGCCTGGGTGGAGGAGAGCAAAAATCCTCCGCGCTGGCTTCGCCCGGCGGCGGGCGTTGGCTTTTGCGGGGCGTATACCACGTTTTCGACGGCCAGCGTGGAGATCCTGCTGATGGCTCGGAACGGCCATGCCGGCATCGCGCTGGGTTATCTGGCCGCGAGCGTGGTGGGTGGCCTGCTGGCCGTGACCATCACCACCGAGCTGGTCGTGAGAATCTTCAAAAAATCCGATCCCTCAAAAGGAAAGACGACCGCATGATTACCATTGTTCTCATCGCGTTTTTTGGAGCTCTGGGATCCCTGCTCCGGTTCCATTTCGGAGGCTATGTCCATTCGTCGGTCAATTCCGCACTGGCCTCCGAAAAACAATTTCCCTTTGGCACCTTGCTCGTGAATATGACCGGTTGCTTCATCCTGGGCCTGCTCACGGGGCTCTCGCTGAACTGGGGGCTGAATCCGCTCATCATGGCCGCGCTCGGCACAGGCTTTTGCGGGGCGCTCACGACCTTCTCCACGGTCGCGGTCGACGTGCAAAGATTCCTCCGGGACGGCCGCTACGTGCATGCCGCACTGGACCTGGGCCTCTCGATTTTCGCGGGAGCCGGGGCGACCTGGGCGGGATTTATCCTCGTCGCGCGCTGAAGGCGACAGGCACTGCCCCAATAAGGCGGGAGGGTTGCTTTTCCAGCCAGGCAGTTGGTCTTAAATCCGTGGCTTGGTGTGAATTGTTGATCAAGGTCGAGCTATTGACCAAGCTAATCGCAAGAGAACTAATCAGAAATCACCGTCAACTCAACTGAGGATCAAGGTAATCTGGTCTCAATAAAATAAAGGACATCGCTCTGCTGATCACCTTTTCCCTGACGAGCATTCGGCATGGCTGCGGTTGGGGCATTTTCATTGTGATGGCGTGGTCTTTCCTCAAAGTCGTCAATCCGAACACTTCGATATTCGCCAGAAAGAAACCGATACAACTCCCTTGACCAGTATCCACCGCCGCCACGGCCCCAGATCTCGATCTGCGGTCTTCCATTGTAAGATTCAAGAAGCCTCTGACCGACACTTTGCTCGGTAAGGATCGAAGACCAGCCGCTTTTGCGATCCCGCAGCTTGATTTCTACAATGGGGCCACCACTACCGCCAGAAGACTGAATTTTGGGATCATCAGGAACTCGAAAACGAATCTCATATCGACCAGAAGTGAATGAAACGGGATCGCCTTGAGGAAATTCACAAACCATCTTGGGCCACGGAATCTTCGCGATATTCGGTTCCGCACAAAAAGCTGCGAGAGGAAACAAAAATGCGATGAGCAGTCTCATACCGTAAGGGGAGACCCCAGTTATGCTCGCCGCCCGCGAAGCTACGCAACTCCCCTACCCGACTTCTTTTTCCAGCCTCTCGCTCAACCACTGCTTGATCATGCTTTGGTAGTTGAGGTAGCGGGAGCGGGCCATGCGCTTGATGCGGGCCAGCATGCGGGGGTCGAAGCGGAGCGTGATGGTGATGGAGTCCCGGTTATCGGTCTTCAGCATCGAGGCGTTCATCAACCGGGAATCCAGGGAGGTTTCCTTCCAGAAATCGGCCTCGTCTTTTTCACTGGCGAAGCGGGGCAGGTCGGCCCATTTGGTGAGAACTCTCATGATGTTAGTTGGTCAAATCCGCGTTTTTGCGCTCGTAAAAGCCGGACTCGGCCTCGGTCATCGGGCGCGATTGGATGATGCGGTAGCGTTTGCCATCGGTCCAGAAGACGGTGAACAGGCCGCGCCCGGAGACGGAACGACCCAGGATGAAGTAGCGGGCCTCGCTGGCCGAGACATCGTCGATGTCGGGCAGGATGCGGATGCCAAAGGGGTCCTCGAAGGATTCCTCCACCTCCTTGGGGCTCACCTCGGTGGACTCGAATGGGACGTTGATCCAGTCGAATTCCATCAGGCTCCCTCGGTGGCGGGTTGAATGAGTTCGATCTCGTAGCCCTCGGGGGCATCGACAAAGGCGATGGCCGAGCCGCTGGCGGCCCGATGGGGACCATCGCTGAGGGGGTAGCCCTTGGCCTTGGCGTGCTCCGCAAAGGCATCGATATCATCGACTTCAAAGGCCAGGTGCGTGAGATCGGGGCCGACCACCACGGGACCGCTTTCGTCAAATTTGCAAATCTCGATCAATTCCTCGCTGCCTTTGGCCTTGAGGAAAACCAATTGCGAGCCACGACCGCTGGTCGAACGTTTGACCTCTTCGAGTCCGAGGACGTCCTTATAAAAACTCACCGTCTTTTCCAGATCGGTCACGCGATAGCGCGTGTGGAGGAGTTTGTTGACCATATGCCCACAGTGTAATCACGAAATCCGCACCATGTCTAAGCCAGAATTTCGCGATACGAAACGCAGTGGTCAAATCTCGCCAGAGTTCGGGAGGCCTTAGCGGCCTGCCGGGTGAGCCTGCAACGCCCACGCGCCGACCTCCACCCGGTCGCACATGGTGACGTGCTCCGGGGCGCAGCCATCCGACGCAAAGCCATCGGCCACGGCGGGGGCGAAGCTCCACTCCGGCAGATCTCCGGTGGCAAACTGATAGGGGGAATGATGCACCCGGCCGGAGAAAAGGCGGCCCTTTGCGTTGCTGGAAAAGAGGACATAGCGCTCCAGCAGGAAGAACTCCAGGGAACCGGGCTCGGCTAACCGAGATGAGGCGGGAATCTGGTAGCGATACCGGGCCGGGTCTTGGCCGCGCCGGGAGGATTCATAGGCAACCTGCTGCCCTTTTTCATGGGCCTGCATGCGGGCGTGGACGTAATTCAGGTGAAAAAAGGTCCGCGCGCCCAGCACGGCGATGGGCTGGTTGCACGAGAGCGAGGTGAACCACACCCCCGGCACCCCGTGGCCATCGTGGACGTAGGTGCGCACATTCAGTTCCAGAAAATCCGAGATCCACGGTACGCAAGGCAGACCGAGGGGGTGCACCCGCCGCATGAAGAAGGGCACGATACCGAGCCACGCCTTTGCTTCATGGGTATCGACATAGAGGCCGGGAGGGAGGATCGCCTGGATTTGCGCGGGGTCCCACGACCAGTGCAGAAAGAGCAGCCGGTCCCAGCGCATGAAGAGGAGCGGATGCCCCGCAGGCCGCTCGCGGGCGGCCAGTCGGTCTTCCATGGTGGGCGCTCTCATTTGGGGGAACTATACTACGCCCCGCCAGGAAAGGCACCATGCCGCTTGCGTTTCCCGCCTTGCGTGGGAGATTCGGGAGTTCCCCGGCCCAAAATCGAAACCAATCCCATGCTCGACCACATCTTTATCACGGTGAGCGACCTCTCCCGATCGATTGCCTTTTACGAAAGGGCGCTGGCACCTCTCGGGATTACTCACGTGCTCGACTATGACGGCAAGGACGGGCCGGAAGGGCACCCGGATTTGAAGGGATTTGGCCACGATGGCCGGATCTTTTTCTGGCTGCAGGCCGGCGAGGCTGACCGGCGGGCGCTGCATGTTGGCTTTGTGGCGAAAAGCGAGGCGGAGGTGGACGCCTTCCATGCCGCCGCGCTCGCGGCCGGGGCCACCGACCATGGCGCGCCCGGCCCGCGGCTGTATTACGATCCGCGCTACTATGCGGCGAACGTGCTCGATCCCGATGGCTACAGTCTCGAAGCGGTGTACAAAAGCTGGCAGCATCCGCAGCCCCAGGCTTAGACAAATGAGTCAGCCGGCCCCGGCAGCGCGGGTGGAGCGTCTACCGAGGGGCTTTTCTCAAGGCCCGCATTCGCCGCGAAAAAAGATACGCCAACGACGCAAAGCATAGTGCGATGAGGATCGTTCGCACCCACCAGGCGGTGGCCAGCGAAATCCCGAGGCCGGTCGCCAGCGCGAGATAGGCAGCCACGCACGCCGGGCATTTCGGCAGGAGCAACAGCAGGGCGCTCGAAACCACCCAGGCCATGAT
>FTCB01000101.1_pt1 | contig 29573 bp, 23 predicted proteins | sample 1639431 | NCBI WGS metagenome assembly FTCB01 (sample SAMEA3914864, study PRJEB12502) | metagenome | biome: forest; material: soil | place: USA | collected 2012-03-12 | depth 0.3 m
CCCCAACTCCCCTCCCCCGCCCTTTCCCCGGTTCTTCCTCTCCCGCAACAATTTGCGTGCTGGGACTTGTCAATCGGCCCGGCATGGCCTAGCCGTTACGCGTGAATCATCGGGTGCGCACGCGCGCTAAGTTCTTTTTTGAAGGCGATCAGAAGTTTTTCCTGAAGGGGGTGACGTACGGTACCTTCAAGCCGGACTCTGAAATGTACTACGTGGGCTCGCCGGAAAAGGCGGCCCGCGACCTGCAGATGATGAACGCGATCGGCATCAACGCCGTCCGCATCTATCATGCTCCACCCAAGTGGTTTCTGGATCTCGCCTACAAGAACAACGTGCGCGTGATGGTGACCCTCTGGTGGGGGCAAAATGTGGACTTCCTGAGCTCCGCCCGCCGCCGCCGCGAGATCTTTGACAAGGTGCAAAAGGACGTGAAGTCCAACGCCGGCCACCCCGCGCTGATGGGCTACCTCGTCGCGAACGAGATCTCCAGCACCATGGTGCGCTGGTATGGCGTGCGCCGCGTGACGGAATTTGTCGAGACGATGATTAATGTCGGCCGCGACCAGGACGACGACGTGCTCTTCTCCTACGCGAGCTTTCCGCCCACCGAATTCCTCCTGCCGTCGAACATGGATTTCTACACGTTCAACGTGTACCTCCACGCCCAGTCGGACTTCGACCGCTACCTGGCCCGTTTGCAAAACCTCGCCGAGGACAAGCCGCTCATCATGGGCGAGTTCGGCATGGACACGCTGCGCCATCCCCAGGAGGAACAGGCGGAGATGCTGAGCTGGCACATCGAGAGCGTGGTGCGCGGCGGCCTGGCGGGCACTTTCGTTTACACCTGGACCGACGAATGGTGGTGCAACGGGATCGACATCCTCGATTGGGAATTCGGCATCGTCACTCGCGAACGCGAGCCCAAGGTGGCCTACCACTCCGTCAAGCAGCTCTACAGCGGCGACGAGCCGATGATTAAGCGGGTGGAGCTCCCGAGCTACCCCAAGGTCTCCGTCATCGTCTGCTCCTACAATGGCGCGCCGACCCTCGGCCCCTGCCTGGAGTCGCTCAAGCATCTCAACTACCCGAACTACGAAGTGATCCTGGTGGACGACGGGTCCAAGGACAACACCCAGGAGATCGCGGCAAAGCATCCCTGGATCGTCAATATCAAGCAGGTCAACAAGGGCCTGAGCGTGGCGCGCAATGTGGGCGGACAGGCTGCCACCGGCGAGATCATCGCGTATACGGACAGCGACTGCATGGCCGATCCCGACTGGCTGTATTTCCTCGTCGGCACGCTCATCAGCGGTCCCTACGCCGGTGTGGGCGGGCCCAATATTTCGCCCCCGGCGGCCAATTGGATCCAGGCCTGCGTGGCCGCGGCTCCCGGCGGCCCCAGCCACGTGCTGCTCACCGACGTGGTGGCCGAGCACATCCCCGGCTGCAACATGGCTTTCTACAAATGGGCCTTTGAAAAGGTCGGCGGCTTCGATCCGGAATATCGCAAGGCGGGTGACGACGTGGATTTCTGCTGGCGTCTGCAGCAGGAGGGCCAGGTCATCGCCTTCAGCCCCTCGGCCATCGTGTGGCACTACCGGCGCTTCACCCTCCAGGCCTTCCGCAAGCAACAGGAAGGCTACGGCGAGGCGGAGTCCATGCTGCGCTTTAAGCACCTCGTCTTCTTCGGCCCCACCGGCACGGCCAAGTGGAAGGGCCAGATCTACGGCGCGCCGCGCTTCACCTGGCTCATCAACAGCCCGGTGATTTATCACGGCATCTTCGGCGAGGGCCTCTTCCAATCCATCTACCCGACCTCGCAATCCGAGCTCGCCGCTTACCTGAGCAGCGTGGAGTGGGTCGTGCTCACGGCCTTTGTCTTCTGCCTCTCAGTGCCCTTCCCGGTGCTGCGCATCGTCCCGTACCTCATGTTTGGCGGCACCTTCCTGGTCGCCCTGTCGTTCATGATCCATGCGAAGCTCGAGCCCAAGCACGACACCATCCGCGCGCGCCTGCTCGTCACCTTCCTCGCCCTGGCCCAGCCGCTCGTGCGGGGCTGGATGCGCTACTACACCTGGCTGAAGTACAAGCGCACGCCGCCCGCCGTTATCGCCTCGCACGAGGCCAACTACACCCCGCCGCCCGGCGGCAGCATCTCCATGCTCAACTTCTGGACCGAGAATGGCCAGGGCCGCGAGCGCCTGCTGCCCGAGATCATCCAGGCCCTGGAGGCCGAAGGCTGGAACTACTCCACCGACACCGGCTGGAAGGAATGGGACGTGCAGGTCTATGGCTCCTTCTGGTGGGGCATCAAGCTGCGCAGTGTCACCGAATACCACGGCGGCCCCAAGTGCCTCACCCGCATCGCGCTCGACACCCACATGGTGGCCACCACCTTCCTGGTGAATTTTATCCTCCTCGCCATCGTGTTGTACCGGCAATTCTTCGTGGCTGGCAGCGACCTCTGGCTGTGGATCATCTTCGGTGCCTGGCTCGCGCTCCTCTGGGCCCGCCTCTACCGGCTAAAGAGCCGCGTAGCCGAACTCGTAGGCGCCGCCGCCCAGCGCTGCCAATTCATCCGCATCGGCAAGGAAGGCGCCCCCGCGCCGAAGAAGGACGACGACAAGGACGAGCCCAAGCCCAACGCCGAAGCGAAGGCCGCCTGAGCCTGGCTTCTCCCTGCCGCCTCCGGCGGATTCACCGGGTGGTAGGGACGCCTCTCCGAGGGGTCCGACTTACCATCTCGGAAGCCGCTGCTGCCAAAATAACAACTGTCGAACCATCCTAGCTCCACCCATGAACGTCGCTGACTACGACTTCGAGCTCCCTCCCGAGCTCATCGCCGACCGTCCGCTCCCCGAGCGCGACGCCTCGCGCATGCTCGTGCTGCATCGCGAGAGAGGACGCCTGGAGCACCGCATGTTTCGCGATCTCCCCGAGTATCTGCGCCCCGGCGACCTCGCCGTGCTCAACGACTCCCGCGTGATCAAGGCCCGCCTCTTCACCGAGGATGGCCGCATCGAGGTGCTCCTTCTCGAGCACCTCCCCAACGGCCACTGGAAATGCCTCTGCAAGCCCGGCCGCAAAATGCGCATCGGCGACGCCAAGGCCATCGCAGGCACCACCGTGCACGTGCGCGACGTATTGCCCGAGGGCGAACGCGTCATTGAATTCGAGACCGAGCCCGACCTCGACCGCTACGGCGCCATGCCCATCCCACCCTACTTCAAGCGCGACGCCGACGAGCAGGACGCCATCCGCTACCAGACCGTCTATGCCCACGCCCCCGGCTCCGTCGCCGCCCCCACCGCCGGCCTGCATTTCACCCCCGAAGTCCTCGCCCGCATCCCCCACGCCTTCCTCACCCTGCACGTCGGTATCGGCACCTTCCAACCCGTGAAGGTCGACCGCATCGAAGACCACCGCATGCACTCCGAGACCTACTCCATCTCCCCCGAGGCCGCCGCCGCGATCAACGCCGCCACCCGCCTCTTAGCAGTCGGCACCACCTCCTGCCGCGTGCTGGAGAGCCAGCCCCCCGGCCCCATCCTCCCCAACTCCGGCGCCACCGACATCTTCCTCCACCCACCCAAAACCCCGCAACGCGTCGGCGCCCTGCTCACGAATTTCCACCTCCCCAAGTCCACCCTCATCATGCTGGTCGCGGCTTTCGTGGGCCGCGAACGCATCCTGGAGGCGTATGCGGAGGCCATCCGCGAGCGGTATCGGTTCTTTAGTTACGGGGATTGCATGTTGGTTTTGTAAGTTCGTCGCCACCGCTACTAAGAACTATTTCTACCGCGGGTGTTCGGGATTTAGTTACAAAATCACCCTAGCTACTTACACTTCGACGCCGTGAAGATCCTGCAAGTTCTTATTATTCTCTACATCCTGGCCAACCTCTGCCTTCTGCTTGGCCACTCGCTCAACATCAATGGAGGGGTTGGCCAAGGCTGGTTTTTCGCGAAAAGGGTCTCCGCCGGTACTTATTTCGATATCAGTGGCGCCCCCTTTATTAAGGACTCCTGGTCGGCCCAATGGGGTCGCAATCGGCCTTCCGCTCCCCGGCCCCATTGGATAATATCCGAAGTCAACTTACAGCTCTTGCACGAAAACCGGGAAGGCCTCGTCTATTTAACAATCACAGGAGACTCTCCGGCTGAGATCGACGCCGTTCGCCAAATGGTCCTGCGCGACTTTGCATCCACCTACTCAGGTTCAGCCAACCCATCGAAGGAACTCATGCCCCCGGCCCATGGGCACGTACAGGAAGAAACTCCCCTGCAATCCACCTACTTCTGGCGCCAACAATACTTATGGCTCCTCATCGCGAATCTCGCCGCACTATTTATACTGCTCCTCTTCTGCTTTCGATCGACACTTCAAAGGAAGGATGAGTCAAAGGGCCAACTCACCTAACCTCTGTGATGTTTGCCAAGCCATCCGCGAACGCTACCGCTTCACCAACCACGAGGGCTATATGCCAGTTTCGCAGCGGGTCCATCTTCAAGCACCGCTCAATCAGCCTTGTTCCAGGAAAAGTCCACTCGATAAGAAAAATCCCCGTTCTCGTGAGAATACGGAAACGCTTGCCAGGGAATCTCCAGCCGTTGTTTAACTTCAACAGGAGAAACCTTTGCCACGCTGAATGTTTGTCTGGCTGAGAAATCGATTTTCACCCCGTCGTCTTTTGCCTGCGCTGAAAGCACTGTACTCAAGGAGCCACTCGGCCCGCAACCGACCGTCGAAGAGCCCCAACCATGCCCAATCGGCCAGCGCCCCTCAGCCAAATACTGCCAGTCCTGCTTGAAATAGAACGTTTGCTTGTAGAACGGCTGCGACAACCGCTCACAGACAAAATCGATCTTGAAATCAGCCTCGGCCGGCCTGGCGGTTTGCGCAAATCCCTGACGAACCCACCGCCCCTCTGCCTGAGCAAAAGGCGAGGCGGTTTGCAGCCCAGACAGAGCAATGAAGGTCAGAATCCAACTTCTCATTTTCTACACTCTGTTTTCCAATAAACTCGGATTCGCCCGCATTCAATTACTTCCCATAAAGGTACGCTCGGATTTTCGATTCTACCTCGTTGACCGTGGTAGAACCTTCGATTTCCCAGATTTTCGATGAACCGGCGTACATTGAAACACCCCCGGCAGATGCAAGAAGATCAAAAGAGCGGCTTTTATTATAGAAGTAGTAGTCATGCATACCCCTATCGCTCATCTGAAAACCCAGATCATCCGCGATTGTTTTCATTGGAAGAGAAGTACAGCAGGAAATCTCCAATCGATTGTCGTTCACAGCACAAGACGTCAGCATTCCGATGATGCTGAAAAGCAAGAGGCCACGAAATTGTGCGAAAACTCTGCCGGACAACATTCGTTTTAAAGACGTCCTCACGGCACCCACCCCGGCAACTCCGCCGCCTGCTTGATCCAGCTCACAAACTGCTCCTCGTCAAACTCCCCACTCTCCGGGATGTTGAGATACCGCGTATCCTTCACCTTGGACTCGCCGGGAGGCACGGGCCGCAGCAACGCCCCGCGGAAAAAACCCACCTTGATGGACTTCGTGAGGCAATGGAACCCAAGGAACCAGCCCCGGCCCTCGATGCCGTAGAAGGGCGTGTTCCACTTCACCGCCTTGGCCACGTGCGGCATGGTGCGCACGATGAGCGCATCCAGCCGGCGGCCCACCTCACTCTTCCACCCCGGCATGGCCGCGATATAGGCCTGCACCGGCGCATCGCCATCCGCTTTCGCGATTTGAGGATTCCCGCCGGATAGAAGCACCGGCTTCGCGGACACCTTGTCCATGGATTTGGCGACGACAGCTTTCCCTTTGACGCGCAGCGGCCTCGTGGCTGCTTTGGTCGTTATCTTTTTAACGGTCATAAGGAGAGTTTCACACGTTCACTTTTTTGGGCGATATTCACAGCGCCATCCAGTATCGATTGGGGGCTCAATCTGATTTGGGGGATGCTGCCGAGGTTTCGTAGGGATCATCCACCAAATACGCAGACCCCTCTTCACAGACCATCTTTCCTGCTTCGAGTTTCCAAACCATCTCTGTTTTGGTCCCGGAAAGAACGATAAAGCGAGGCGGAGATTCCTGCGGCAGACTCTTAAGCCGAATGTGGGAATTTACTTGCAGTTTGGTTTGATGCCTTTCCTGGAGTGTTCCGTCCCGATCATACCATAAAAGCCTCAGGCTCCCATCAAGCGGATTTGGTGAGCTTCCTCTGAAGATTGTACCAGTGACAGATCCGTCCCCGAGGCCACAATGCCACGTGTGCTGTATTCTCTGACCCGAAAAAAAAGTGGCTGCGACAACTAAGAGTAGAAAACAGCCTGCCAATAGTACAAAACAGCCTTTTAATACTCTTTTCATTTAACTTACCAATTGATTGAAAGTGCGGCGTTCAAGGATACGACTCCATAGAAAATCTCGCATTGCTTTGCATAGTCTATGCCTTGTCGGGCGTCATTTAATCTCAAAAAGTCAGCGAAGCACAGCACGAAACGTCCGCTCGATATCCTCATCCCACCGTCCTCAACACCTGAGCCAGTCTATTGGCCCTGCCAGGCTTGCCTCCACTAATCCGCAATCTGGTAGTAAAAAACGCCGCGATCCAGATCGATCAGCATGATGGGAGCGCGGCTCCGATCCTCGCCCCACACCTCTCCTCTTTGAATCGCATTCGAATCAAACCAGGGAGCTTGGGAAACAGGCTCTCCCAGGCTTGCGTTTCTCCTCAAAGATTCCCCGAGTGTCCCCGCCAGCGGGCTTGGCGTCGTCGGAAGCTTATCGGCCTCACGGGCGTGCTTGGAGTTGTGGTCAGCAATCACCGCACGAGCGCGTTCCCGGCAAACCTCCACCGGCGCTTCAAAGCGGACACACTTGGAAAATCCACCCCATCCGGCATAAAAATCAACAAACTGAATATTCCTGGCCTCTGGCGGCAGCGAAATCGGGCAGTGCCCGTTGCGCATCGCCGCCTGGTAATCCAGCGGCTGATCAACCCTCCACGTGGTATTGGGATCTTTCGGATCATTGACCGTGTATTTTGGCCCATGCTTAACCTCACAGCCTGCCAAAATCAGGGCGGCAAGTCCCATAGTTCCAATCAGCCTGGTCTTCATCTGAAAATTTTGCCAACTACCTCTCGCGCTTGCTTGGCGATTCGGAAGGAAGCGGAGGCGGCATCGCCGGGATCGGTGGCGGAGTGACCTTCTTGCCGCGCAGTTCCACAAAGAGCTGTCGACCCATCAAAACGAAACCGCCCAACACCATTAGTCCAAACAGACCCTTTCCCACATAGTCGCCGACTTGGTGACTGATGGCTTCCTGGCTCGCAGCATCGTAATGGAACCACCCCAGAATGGCTCTCGTCACAAATGTGGCCAGAACCATCATCAGCGCGATCACCGCAAAGCAACCGATCTTCGCGGCTTTGTGTTTAATGAATTCCCACATAAGAGATACTTGCCACGATCCTAGCCTATCCGCGGCCGCCTTTAGAAAGAACGATCTCCCTTCGGAGGCGCTGATTTAATCGGAGCCCACATTTTCTGAGCGTTTGGGCAGCCACCCGGTAGCGGCGATTGACCCCAATCGCCACGGCGTTCGGCTTCACCGACACGATCAGTGAGGCCGATCTTTCCTCCTACCCCTTTATTCAGCATTTCCTTTGGAGAAATGACCAGCGATTAAGTCGATCCCTCAAGTCGCATTGACTATTCCTTTCGGAAATGGTACTGACTTTACCAATGCCAAACCTTCCCGATCCCCACCACAAACAATTCATCAGCCTCATCGCCGCCGACCGGCTCCGTCATTACCGACACATACCATACCATCCTACGAACTCCCGCGCCTCCCTCCCCGAAAAATTGTATGGTTTTTCACGCACTCCCTCCGGCTTCAGACCTCTTACCCAACCCCACCCTCCGCAATCGCCGCCCGCGCATTCCAAAATATGTAGGGTATTTCACGCGTCTCCGCCCATCCCGAGCCTCCAACTTCACAAATTTGTAGGGGTTTTCACGCATCCCTCCCTCTCACCCACTCATTTCCGAGGAGCGCCCTCATGGTTTGCCCTCCACTCCGCCACACGTTAGCCTAACCACATACCCAACCACGCCAAGATGCCAGACCTCACCGCCCTCTACACCCAGGCCAGCGAGCTCATTCGCAAATCGCCCAAGCCCCTCGTCTTCACCGGCGCGGGTATGAGCAAGGAATCCGGCATTCCCACGTTCCGTGATGCGTTGGATGGGCTCTGGTCCAAATACAATCCCGAGGATCTCGCCTCGGCGGAGGCCTTTCAGAGCGATCCCGCGCTAGTCTGGAGCTTCTATGAGGAGCGCCGCCGCACCCTGTGGAATTGCCAGCCCAATGCCGGCCACCATGCCCTCGCGGAGCTGGAGCGCAAACGGCCCGGGCTCACCATCGTGACGCAAAATGTGGATGGCTTTCACCAGGCCGCAGGCAATACCACGGTCTATCCGCTGCACGGGAACATCCTGCAAAATCGCTGCTTTCACGGCTGCGCGGGTTTGTACGAGACCCCGCGCGAGCCCACCCCGGACGGCCTCCCGCCCGCCTGCCCCACCTGCGGTAAACGCTCGCTGCGGCCCGATGTCATCTGGTTTGGCGAGATGCTCGACGCCGTCCTCATGCAAAAAGCCATGGACGCGGTGGAGGCCTGCGACCTCATGCTCATCATCGGCACCAGCGGCCTGGTCTATCCCGCCGCCGGGCTGGCCGAGATCGCGATGGATAGCTGGCGCACCGTCATCGAGATCAACCCCACTCGCTCCACCTTTTCCAACCGGGTGAATCTCTTCATCCCCTCCACCGCCGCCGAGGCCCTGCCCCGCATCGTCGGCGCTCTTTGATTTTATGCGCATCGCCCTCCTGCTCTTCCTCCTGATCACCAGTCTACGGGCCGACGATTTCACGCCTCCGACCGGAGGCACACCCGTCCTCGGCGATAAGCCGCTCGAGGCCTTCCACGGCGATACCAAGGATTTGCAGGCCGAGCTGAAGGACGGCGCGTGGAAGATCGTCACCACCGGCCCCTTCGCGGACGAGTTCAGCGCGCAACTCATCGCGCGCACCACCGCGCCGGTGAAAAAAGGCGATATCCTCTTTGCCACCGCCACGCTGCGCGGCACGGCGCAAACCGAGACCGAGTCCGCCGAGGTCAGCTTCATTTTCCAAAAGTCCGCCGACCCCTGGAATAAATCGCTCGTCCTGCCGATCGACCTCACGCCCGAGTGGAAGACCTATACCGCCGGCTTCGTGTCCGATGCCGACTACGCCCCCGGCGAGGCCTGCGCCGTCTTCTTCCTCGGCTACCCGAAACAAACCGTCGAGATCTCCAAGGTCGAGGTGCTCAACTACGGCGCCAAGGTCGCCCTGCGCGATCTGCCCAATTCCAAGGTGACCTACCCGGGTCGCGAACCCGACGCCGCCTGGCGCAAGGAGGCCGAGGAGCGCATCGATCAGATCCGCAAGGGCCCGCTCAGCATTCAGGTGGTGGACGAAGATGGAAAGCCCGTGCCCGACGCCGCGGTGGAGATCCGCCAGACGCGCCACGCCTTCCACTTTGGCAGCGCGGTCATCTCCGGCCGTATCACCGGCACCTCTGCGGACGATGCGAAATACCGCGACGCCTTTCTCTCGCTCTTCGACGCCGCCGTCTTCGAGAACGATATGAAATGGCCGGACTGGGAATCGCGCGACCGCGCCAAGGTCTTCAAGGCGCTCGATTGGCTCGATGCCCATCACGTCCCCGCGCGCGGCCACTGCCTGGTCTGGCCGAGCTGGGTTTTTCTCCCCAAGAATCTGCGCACCTCGGAAAGCAACTGGCTGGAGCTGCGCCAGCGCATCGACAGCCACGTGCGCGACGAGGTCACCGCGCTGAAGGGCCGCCTCATCCAGTGGGACGTGGTGAACGAGCCCTTCACCAATCACCAGACCACCGACATCGTGGGCCGCGACTCGCTGCCGCATTGGTTCGAGCTCGCCCACGAGTGCGATCCCAAGCCCGTGCTCTTCCTCAACGACTATGCCGCTTTCATGAATGGCGGCCGCGACACCCCGCACAAGGACGCCTTTGAGGAGACCACACAATACCTCAAGGCCATGGGCGCACCCATCGGCGGCATCGGCCTCCAGTCCCATTTCAACTCCCGCGTCTCGCCGCCCGACAAAGTCCTCGCCGAACTCGACCGCTGGGCAAGGCTCGACCTCCAGATTGCCATCACCGAGTTCGACATCGACACCACCGACGAAGCGCTCCAGGCCGACTACACCCGCGATTTTCTCACCGCCGTCTTCAGCAACCCCTCCGTGAATAGCCTGCTCACCTGGGGCTTCTGGGAAAACGCCCACTGGAAACCATCCGCCGCCTTCCTCGCCAAAGACTGGTCCGAACGCCCCGCCGGCAAAGCCTGGCGCGAACTCGTCCGCGGCAAGTGGTGGACCAGGGAGGACCTCAAGACCGACGCCAAGGGCCAATGCACCCTGCGCGGCTTCCTCGGCCTCTACAGCATCAACGCCAGCAAGGGAGACCTAGTCGGCACTTCCGACACCGAGATCACCGCCAAAGACTCGACCGTAACCATCCACCTCAAGAAGAAGCCCACTCCGACTCCTACTCCGAGCCCCTCTCCAACTTCAGCGCCCAGCCCCACCGCTTCTCCAAGTCCTTCCCCTTTGCCCTCGCCCACTCCTAAACCAGCCACGATCTAGCTACACTTTCGACTACCGTCGATTGGATGGTCGCCGCGCTGCGGGGGCCGTGGAAACGGCTCAGCCAGACACCGCACACATCGGCCTTTGCTGAGCCTGCCGTGTACCGCAGGCATCAGATGAACGGGCGATCGCCTGTAGACGCCATCCAGATTTCCTCTTGTCGCCGCAACCTCCCTCGGGCAAACCATCCCCACCCCCAATGAGACCGATTCTTTCCCGAGCCGCTTTCTGCCTTGGGCTTTGTCTCCTCGGCCTGCCCTCCTGCCAGCGGCCTCCCGAGCGCTCCACCCCGCCCGGCATCATCATCACCCATTCTCCGGTCTCCACCCACCGCTACATCGGCAGCCCTTCGCTCGCCGTGATGCCCGATGGCGAATACATCGCGTCGCACGATTTCTTCGGGCCGAACTCGAATGAGGACAAGTCGGGCCTCACGGAGATCTTCGCCTCCCGGGATCATGGCGCGACCTGGGAGCCCCGCGCGACCATCGATGGCGCATTCTGGTCCAAGCTCTTCGTCCACCGCGGCCAACTCTATCTGCAAGGCGTCGAGAAGGCCGGTGGTGATATCGTGATCCGGCGCTCGGACGATGCCGGCCGCACCTGGACCTCCCCGGTTGACGAAAACTCCGGTCGCCTCTTCCATGGCAAATACGGCTGCGCGCCCACGCCCTTCATCGAGCATGGCGGGCGTCTCTGGCGCGCCATGGGCAGCAAAATGCTCTCCGCCCCCAGCGAGGCTGATTTGCTCAAGGCTTCCAGTTGGACCCTCTCCAAACCCTGCCCTCCCCCACGCCAACTCGGAGAAGCCTTTCGCGAATGGGGCGAAGGCAATGCCGTGATCACGCCCGACGGGCGCGTGGCCGACCTCATGAAGATTCGTTACTTCGAGCCCGGCGACGACCGCGCCGGCCTCATCACGGTGAGCCCCGATGGAAAATCTGCCACCGCCGATCCCGCTACCTGCCTGGTGAAAATGCCCGGCGGCCGCCTGAAATTCACCGTGCGATTCGATCCCGTGAGCAAGCAATACTGGGCCCTGACCAACTACCTCATGCCGCAGGACTATGGCCCCAGGACCGATCTCCGCCGCAACACCGTCGCCCTGGTCAGCTCACCCGACCTGCAAAATTGGACCCTCCGCTCCGTGCTCCTGCACGACCCCGATGTCTCCTACCATGGCCTGCAGTACCTCGATTGGGAAATCGAAGGCCAAGACCTCATCGCCCTCTGCCGCACCGCCTGGCCCGACGGCGAAGGCGGCCCCAACCGCCAGCACGATGCAAACTATCTGACGTTCCATCGGTTTAAGGGTTTCCGGGATCTGCGTTAGCCCGTGGCGTAGGTCATTTTCTCCGCGCCAGAAAAAACTCCTTCAACACCCCCGCACACTCCAGCGCCCGCACGCCCGGGGTGATCTCGCAGCGGTGATTCAGCTGCGGCATCTGGAGAATATTGAGCAACCCGCCCGCCGCGCCGCCCTTGGCATCCTGGCAGCCGAAAATCACCCTGCGCAACCTGGCGTGCACGATGGCCCCGGCGCACATCGGGCAGGGCTCCTTCGTCACGTAGAGGTCGCAATCGTTCAGCCGCCAATCCTCCACCTCGGCCTCGGCCTGGGTGATGGCCAGCATCTCGGCGTGCGCGGTGGCGTCCTTGAGGATCTCCACCTGATTCCAGGCCCGGGCGATGATCTTGCCCTCCTTCACAATCACCGCGCCCACCGGCACCTCATCCGCGGCCCCGGCCTTGTGGGCCATCTTGAGGGCCTCTCCCATGTAAAACTCATCGCTGGCGAAATCCATTTGCACACGTTATCACATGCCATATGGACGAACGCAAAACCATCATTGCTCCCTCGATTTTAGCCAGTGACTTCTCCCATCTCGGCCACGAGGTCGAGCGCATGACCGAAGCGGGCGGCGATTGGATCCACTGCGACGTGATGGATGGGCATTTCGTGGACAACATTTCCTTCGGTCCCGCCTTCGTGGAGGCCGTTTCCCGGCACACCGAACTGCCCCTCGACGTGCATCTCATGATCACGCGGCCCGATCATTTCTTCCCCCGTTTCACCGCCTTTGCAAATTCCATCTCCGTGCACGTGGAGGCCGACCACGATGTGTCCAAGACTCTGGACCGCATCCGCGCCGCTGGCTGCCTCGCGGGCCTGGCCGTAAGCCCACCCACCTCCATCGACCTCGTGGAGCCCTTCCTCGGTCAATTCGACATCCTGCTCATTATGACCGTGAATCCCGGCTTTGGTGGCCAGCCCTTCATGCCCGAGATGATGGAAAAGGTGAAGCAGGGCGCCGCCTGGCGGGCGGAGCGCAACCTCGACTTCCACATCGAGGTCGATGGTGGCATCAATCCCGCCACCGCGAAATTCTCCCGCGCCGCCGGAGCCAACGTGATGGTGGCCGGCACCTCCGTCTTCAAGGCCGCGGATGCCGCCGCCGAGATTGCGGCGCTGCGTTAGGCGCTACAGGACCCGCAGCACGCCTCTTCCGCTTCCACCTGCTCAGCCTTGGCGGGCGTCTTCTCCACCGGCGCCCCGTTCTCGGGATACTCAAAAATCCGCCCCTCGTAGTTGCGAATAACGACCTTCTCCTGGTCGTGATAGACAATGTAATTCGGATTAATCGGCACCTTGCCACCGCCACCGGGAGCATCGATCACATACTGCGGCACGGCGTAGCCGGTCGTATGCCCACGCAGGCCCTCGATGATTTCAATGCCCTTGGCCACGCTGGCCTTGAGATGCGAGGAGCCCTGAATCAAATCGCACTGATAGAGATAATACGGCCGCACGCGGCACATGAGCAGCTTTTGCACGAGCTCCTTCATCGTCTCCACGTCGTCGTTCACCCCCGCCAGCAGCACGCTCTGGTTACCCAGCGGAATGCCGTGATTGGCCAGCCGCTTCAACCCATCGCGCACCTCCGTGGTTAGCTCTTTCGGATGATTCGTATGGATGCTCATCCAGATCTCGTACTTTTGCAGCATCTGGCAAAGCTCCGGCGTAATGCGCTGCGGCAGGAAGATCGGGATGCGGGTGCCAATGCGGACAAACTCGATATGCTCGATCGCCCGCACGCGCTTGAGGAAATACTCCAGCTTCTCATCGGAAAAGAGCAGCGCGTCGCCGCCGGAGAAGAGCACGTCGCGCACTTCCGTGTGCTTTTCCAGGTAGGCAAAGGCTTCGTCGAAGTCGGTGTGCAGTTCCTGGTCCCCCGCTCCGCTCACCACCCGGCTGCGGGTGCAATAGCGGCAGTACGAGGCACAGCGATCGGTCACCAAAAACAACACGCGATCCGGGTAGCGATGCACCAGTCCCGGCACCGGCATGTGGCTGTCTTCCCCGCAAGGGTCGGCCATTTCCCAAGGTTGGGTGGTGCCTTCTTCCATGCGCGGGATCACCTGCCGCCTGATGGGACAATCAGGGTTATCCCGGTCGATCAAATTAAAGAAATGCGGGGTCACGGAGAGCGAAAGTTTATTGCCCGCGAGGAGCGCGCCCGCCCGTTCGCTCGCGGTGAGCGGGAGCAATTCTTCCAGCCGCTTGAGCGATTTCACGCTATTCTTAAGCTGCCATTTCCAATCGTTCCATTGCGCTGGAGCCACATCGGACCACAAGCCCGGCGCGTGAGACACAAAGCGATCTTTCGAGGGAGTCGAGACGCTTGACATGATTTGTGAGAGAAGGCTAAGCCGCGCCGGTTTCTTGTCAAAAATTCTTTTTGTTACTTTTAAAATCCCATTTGGCGCTCCCGGGGCAAAAAGAGCCCGCTCTTGCCCCCGTTCCCCTCCTCCTATAGGAACGGCGGCAAGCTTTTATGCCCACCTTTTCCAAACTTCGCGCCGTCCTCGATACAGACACCTTTAACGAAGTGGACGACCAGTTTGCCCTCGCCCATCTCCTGCTCTCGCCGGATCAGGTGGACCTCGAGGCCGTCTACGCAGCGCCGTTCTTCAACGACCGCTCCTCCGGCCCTGGTGACGGCATGGAAAAAAGCTATGCGGAAATCCTCCGTCTGCTCGACTTGGTGCAACCTGCCCAACCCCCGCCGGTCTTTCGCGGCAGCGCCGACTATCTGCCCGACGCGACCACTCCCGTGGAGAGCGCCGCCGTGGACGACCTCATCGCCCGCGCCCTGGCTCCCTCGGATGACAAACTCTACGTCCTCGCCATCGGCGCTTGCACCAATGTCGCCTCCGCCCTGCTCAAGGAGCCCCGCATCGCCGAGCATATCGTTATTGTCTGGCTGGGCGGCCACGCCCCTCACTGGCCGAATACCGATGAATTCAATCTCCGGCAGGACCTCCACGCCTCCCGCGTGCTGCTCGATACGGACGTCCCCTTGATCCTGCTCCCCTGCCATCCTGTCTCCTCTCACCTCATCACCACCGTGGCGGAACTCGACCAGCAATTCGCGAACCACAGCGCTCTTGGCGCCTACCTCACCGATATCGTGCGCGAGTACGTCGGCACCGCACCCGGCGCGTCCAAGGTCATCTGGGATCTCGCCGCCAGCGCCTGGCTCGTCACCGCCGGCTCGGTGAAAATCGCCGAAGCCCCCAGCCCCGTGCTGCTCGACGATCTCCACTGGCAGCACCCCCAGCCCACCGGTCGACGCTCCATCCAGATCGCTTACGACATCGATCGCAATCAGGTCTTCGCCGATTTCTTTGCCAAGGCGAACCAAAGCGGAGATCTCGCCGGCACATGAGCGATCCGCTCCGGGACGAACTGGCCGCGCTACGTTTTGTCCAGCGCGACCTGCGACGCCAGATGGAGCAACTCGATCGCCGCATCGAGACCCTGGCCGACGCCGTGGTCGCCGAGGAGGCCGCCTCCCCAGCGCCTCCGCCCCCCATACCCCAGGCCGCCACTACGCCAATTCCCGAGCCCGAGAAGCCGCTGGAGGCAGCCAAGCCCATTGTTTCCGAGCCGGCCGCAGTGCCAATTTCAGAGCCTCCGAAGATACCTGCTCCCGCCGATATTTCTCCGGAGCCCAGGCTCGACTCTTCCACGCCTCCCCCAGTTCCATCCCCTCCTTCCACGGAGGTTCCCCAAGCAAGGATCTCCCGTTTCGAGGGCGTGCGACCCAACGTCCCTCAGACCGCACCGCCCCCGGTCCCGCCTCAGCCACCCGTGCTGGCTCCTCCCACTCCCCCACCACCGCGCCCTCCAGCGCCACCCACGGAGCGCGAGCCGATGGAGATGATGGTGGGTCGCTTCTGGCTGGTCCGCATCGGCATTGTCACGCTCCTCACCGGTTTCGTCTTCCTCGGCAACTACGCCTACAAAAGCTGGATCGCCACGCTCGGCCCCGGCGGCAAGCTCACACTCCTTACCCTCGCGGCCGCCCTGCTTGGCGGCGCGGCAGTGTACCTCTATCGCAAGCAGGAAAGCCTGCGCAACTACGCGCGGGTCCTCGGCGCGGGCGCAGCGGCGCTCGGCTACTACTGCGCCTACGCGGCGCATTTCGTGGAGCCGCTCCAGGTCATCACCAGCCCCACGGCGGGAGGCGTGCTGCTCATCCTGGTCGGTCTCGCCCTGGCCTTCGGAGCCGACCGCATGAAGTCGCAGAGCGCGGCCCTCCTCGCGATTCTGCTTTCCTTCTACACCGCCTCGATCAATCCGCAACCCGGCTTCGCGCTCATCTCAAATGTCATCCTGATCGTCGCGGCCCTCATCCTCCTGCTCCGGCACGAATGGATCGCGCTCTCCTTTGCCAGCCTCGTGGCGTCCTACGGCAGCTTCGCCTATTGGCAATTCGTCCGCGCCGGCACGGATGCCCCCTCGCAGGGTCTCACGACCATCATGGCCTTTCTCGGCGCGTACTGGTTTCTCTTCACCATCAGCGTCTTCGCCTCGCGCTCGCCCAGGCTGCGGGGAGCCGCGCGCGCCTCGTACCTCACCGCGAACAATGGCGCGTTCTTCTCCCTGGCTTCCGCCGCCATTGCCCACCACCAGCCCGACCACTATTGGATCTTCGCGCTGGGTTTCGGCGTCGGCTTGCTCCTGCTCACCGGCGTTGCCTGGCTCAAGGACAAGGAAGACGGTCTCTTTGACGGAGCCTATCTCGCCCAAGGCCTCGCCCTGGTGGCTCTCGGCGTCTCCGCCCATTTCAGCGGCTATCAACTCTCCGTCATCTTCGCCGTGGAGAGCGCCCTGCTCATCGGCCTCAGCCGCTTCCGCCATCGCGCCCTGCTCACGCTATTTTCCCTGCTCGCAGGCGCCGCCGCCACGGCGATCGAACTCTTCGATCTCGACCAGCCCTCGCACCTTATCCCCGCGGTGCTCTTCCTGCTGGTCGCGGCTGTGCTGGCCAAACGCGGAGGCTTCAAGGAGCTCTCGCCCCTCGCCCTGCCCTACACCAGCGCAGCGCTGCTCCTCGCCGGGCTCGGCGCCTGGCGCAATCTCCCGCTCAACTCCGCCATCGCGGCGCTGGCCATCTCAGCGGTGGTCTTCTGCTTCACCGTGCGCCTGCATCGCCTGCCGGAAATCGCCCTCGGCATCCAGGCCTTCCTGCTCGGAGCCGACGTCCTCTGGGGCACGCATCAGGATCTCCCGCTTTGGCTCACGCTCCTGGTGCTGATCAGCAATCTCGCGCTGATGCACTGGTGGCAACGGCAGAAGGCCGTCAAGGTTTGGACCGAGGAGCAGATCATGGTGGAAGGCGGCTGGTCGCTGGCCGTCGCGATCGTCCTCTACCTCTGGCAGCAACCCAATTGGGAAGGCCCCTTCGGTCTCACCCATCTCGCCCTCCTCGCCGCCGCGATCCTCACCTACGGCATGGCCACGCGATCCTGGATCCTGGCCGTGCTCAGCCTGCCCTTCACCGCTGGCGCCGCCGCCAAGCTCGTGCAGGTCATGTGCTTCGAGCCCGGACAGCCTTACCACGAACTCCTGGCCATCGCCATCCTCGCTGCGCAGCTTCCCATCGTCTCGCTCCTCCAGCTCCAGCTCAATGAAGTGCAGCGCACCTTTGTGCCCTATGGGAAGACCATCTTCCGGCTCGTCATCTGCGGTCTGCTCATCGTCTTCCTCTTCGCCCGTATTCCCAATGCCTGGCAGCCCGTCGTGCTCGCCTCCGCCGCGATCCTCGCCTTCCTCCTCGCGCATTTCAAAAAGGGCCGCGAACCCCTCACCTACTGCCTCGCGCTGGCCGGCGGTTTCTTCGCCCTCTTTCTCGTCCGCACCGTTCAGCGCGAAGACCTCGGGCTGATCTCCGTGCTGCCGCTGCTTGCCGTGATGGCGATCCAGGCCGTGGGCAAACGCACCATGGGCGAACGCCTTCCCCTCACCGCGCAGATGGGCATCCTCTGGTGGGGCGTGCTCGAATTGCTGCTCTTCACCACCCTGCAAGTGTGGGACCGCCAACTCGGCCACCTGCTCACCATCGCGTGGGCACTGCTGGCCGTGGCCGTCACCGTCTGCGGATTCCTCCTCCGCGAGCGGCTCCTGCGCCTGCAAGGCCTCGGCATCCTCGGTCTCGCCGTGCTCCACGTTTACCTCATCGACGTCTGGCAGGCGGAGTCAGTCTTCCGCTACCTCAGCTTCATCGTGCTGGGCCTCCTCATCCTCGGCGTCGGGCTGCTTTATAATAAGATAAGCCCCGTGGTGAAGAAGTGGTTGTAGGCTCTCTTCGACCGAGATTCTTAGTTCGGCTCGCGCCGTGCAAATACGAAAATACTTAGGATTCGTATAAACTCCCTGATCCCACACCAGCCTCATTGGTGCAAAACTCGCAACCTATTGCGATTTTTCTCCACACTTTTTGCAACAGGTAGATGCGGGAAAAAAGGCGATTTCAGGACGTGAATGCCTAGTTTAAGGCGTACCAAAAAATGGCCGGATAATTTACTTTCCCGCGCATGCCGCTCCGCCTGCCTCACACCATTTGCCGCCGCTTTTTAAGCCTCCTTGCCCTGCCAATCCTTGGCGCCATCCTGGGATCTGCCCCCCTCGCGCGGGCGCAGTTTGTTTATAGCAACGGCACCGCTGTGATCAACGGCGGTTCCGACATCGTGTACAGCGGCTCTCTCATCAGCAATTACGCCCAAAACGGGGGCGCGGTGACCTTCGTTAATATACCCGGCGGAGGCGGAACCTTTAGCCTGCAGCTGATAAATAACATGTCCTACACGATGACGTCTGGCACACTCATCGTGCCGTACGCCCTTGAGGTGGGCAATCAGCCGGTCAATGGTTATACAGGTGCAACGACCATCACGCAGCTCGGGGGAACGGCAACCGTCACCGGTGGACTTTTTATCCGGGCCTGGGGCAGTTCCTACAACCTGGGAGGCGGAACGCTGGATGCGGACGTTAAATTTGGGGGATTGACCACGAACACTGGGTATTTCCACCTGGGCGGCGGCCTCCTGAAGGCTTCCACGATCACGGGGAACACCGCCTCCAATTACGGAGTCTTTTTTTTCGATAGCGGCACCTTGCAGGCGAAAGCACTGGGGTCCGGCGAGAACTGGGTGGTCGGTAATCCGTCTCTGCTGGTGAGCAATGGCGGGGCCAAGATCGACACGGCGGGCTATAACCGCACGATCGGAGCGCAGATCGGGCACGATGGCTCCGCCTCAGCGATCGACGGCGGCCTGACGAAGCTCGGCGAGGGCACGCTCACGCTGAGCAGCACTCTCAGTTATACCGGCAATACCACGGTCGAGGCGGGCACGCTTCAGCTCAATAGCACCACGGCCCTCATCAGCGGCACCAGCGCGCTGGTGGTGAATGGCGGCACCTTCGCTCTCGGGGCGCACAGCGAGACGATGGGCTCGCTCTCCGGCACAGGCGGCACGGTGAATCTCAACAGCTACAATCTGTCGCTGGTCAAGTCCACCAGCGGCACGTATGCGGGCAGCATCATCGGCAGCGGAATCCTGGTAAAATCCGGCACGGGCACGCTGGTGCTCTCGGGCAACAATGCGCATGGCGGCACGGCGATTACGGCGGGGATGGTGCAGTTTACCAAGACCTCGGCGCTGGGCGGTGCTCTGCTGGTGGCGTCCGGCGCCACGGGAGGCTTCAATGTTGGTGGCACCGGGGAGTTCGCCTGGTCCCAGATTAGCACTCTGGTCGATTCGTCTTTCCAAGGCGGGAGCAAGGTGGCGTTGGATACCACGAATGCGGCGGGCGGCTCCTACGCGATCTCCCAGGACATCGCGGATGCGGCCGGCGTGAGCTCGGTCGGCCTGGTGAAGCTGGGCAGCGGCACCCTGGCGCTCGGGGGCGCGAATAGCTATAGCGGCGGCACGCGCATCTCCGCGGGCACCCTGCAATTTACCAAGGCGGCCGCGCTGCCGGCGGCGGGCGCGCTCGCGGTGGACTCCGGGGCGACTGGGGCCTTCAACGTGGGCGGCGCGGGGGAATTCACCTGGTCGGGCATCAGCGCGGTGAGCGGCGCATTTCAAGCAGGAACGTTCCTCGGTCTGGACACGACGAACGCGGGCGGCAGCTTCACCGTCTCCAGCCCCATCGCGGGCGGGTTTGGCCTCACGAAAATGGGTACGGGCACGCTGGTGCTCTCCGGGTCGAACAGCTTCACCGGCGGCCTTTGGGTCAATGGCGGGCTGGTGGAATTTGCCAACACCAGCGCGCTGGGCGCGGTCTCGGGCACGCTGACCCTGGCGGGCGGCGGCTTGCGCTGGGCCACGGGAAACACGGCCGACGTTTCCAGCCGCATCAGGCTGGGAGCGGGCGGCGGGACGATCGATACCAACGGCAACAACGTCACCTTCGCCACCGCGCTTACGGGCTCCAATGGGCTCACGAAGACCGGCGCGGGCGCGCTCACCTTCACCAGCACGAATACCTACACCGGCGGTACCATCGTCACCGGCGGCACGCTGAGGCTCAACACGGGCGGCAGCATCGGCGCGATTCGCGGCGCGCTCACCATCGGCTCCGGCGCGACGGTCGAAACCGCCGCGGTAGACGCCCTGGGTTACTCCGATGGCCTCAAGGTCGACTCCGTCACCATCAACGGGGGCACGCTCAACAACACCGCCGCGGGCGACAGTGGCTGGGGCGTGGCCTATACGCTGAGCAACGGCGCGCTCCTCAATTCCAACGGCGGTGTGAGCAGCGCAACCTCCGCTTCCATGCACGCCTTCGGCGGCCCGAGCACCGGCAACACCTCGGTCAACGCCACCAGCGGCACCAGCACCATCGCCGGCCACGTGGATTTGCGCGGCGACAACGGCAACACGAACGTCAACCTCACCGTGGCCACCGGCGCGACGCTGAACATCACCGCCGGCATCTCCTCGCACTCGCCCGATTCCGCGACGGTCGGCCCCGTGAACCTCACCAAACTCGGTGGCGGCCTGCTCACCCTCACTGGGTCCAATGTCTTCACCGGCACTGCCTTCGTCAACGCGGGCGGGATCGAGTTCAACAGCCGCGCTGCCTTTGGCAATACGGCCAACAAGATCATCGTCAATAGCGGCAGCCTGCGCTGGTCCTCGGGCAATACGGCCGACATCTCCAGCCAGCTCACCCTGGGAGCGGGTGGCGGAACGCTCGATACCAACGGCAATACCGTCGTCTTCGCCACCGCCCTTTCCGGCACTGGCGCTCTGACCAAAACCGGAACAGGCTTCCTCCGGCTCACCGCCCAGGATGCCCACAGCGCAGGCGGCGACACCACGATCAATGGCGGCGTGCTCGCCCTCGCAGGCCCGGTCTCCACGCACGGCCAGCTCGGCGGTTCTGGCGCGAAGATCACCATCAACTCCGGCAACATCAACCTCGAAGCCGATAACGCGCTGATGGGGACAAGTCCTTTCGCAAACGTCGTCCTCACCATCAACTCCGGAGGCCTGCTCTCCACCGTGAACAACGTCACCAACCTGGCCGGGGTCGTCTTGAACGGTGGCGTCATCGATACCGCCGGCGGGGGTAATTTCACCACTGGCAACTACCTCTTCAACAACGGCGTCTCGACTGCCGGCACCGGCACGCTTTCCCGCATCCAGGGCGGTGCCGTGGTGCTGTCCTCCACCGTGACCGTGAAAGCGAACGACACGCTCCAGATCAGCTCGGTCATCATGGGCAACAACAATCTCGTGAAGGGAGACGTGGGCACCCTCGCGCTCACCGGTTCCAACACCTTCACCGGCACCACCGTCGTGAACGGCGGGCTCATTGAATTCAGCAGCAACACCTCCTTTGGCAATGCGGCCAATAAGGTGGTGCTCAATGGCGGCGGCCTGCGCTGGGCGACAGGAAATACGGCGGACATCTCGAGCCGCTTCGGTGCTCTGGGCGCGACGGGCGCGACCTTTGATACCAATGGCAACAACGTGACCTTTGGCAGCGTATTGTCGGGGTCCGGCGGGCTCACGAAGAATGGATTGGGAACGCTGAATCTCAACGCGGTAAACACCTACGCGGGCGGCACCGTCATCAATAGCGGCACAGTGGTGGCCGCGCAAAACAACGCGCTGGGCTCCGGCACGGTACGCCTGCAAGGCGGCTCGCTGAATGTGCAGAATGGCGTCACCTTCACCAATAGCGTGGTGTTGGCCAGCGGCACCTACAGCCGCACGCTCACCGGCAGCATAGCCGGAAAGGTGAACGCTACCAGCGACCTCGCGGGCGGCCTCGACACCACCGCCTCGCTCCTGGCCGGGAACCTGGGAACACAAAGCACGCTCGTCACTTCCTTCGCCAGCACCTCCGCCGCCTCGAATGACAATCTCCGCCAAAGCGATGTCTATTCCTTCGTCGGCACCGGTACCAATATCTTCGTCCTTCAGCTCAGCAGTGCCACGGCGGGCGACGACGGCATCCTCGTCTGGCTCGACAACGGCGAATGGGTCAACGCCATCAATGGCAATACCGGAAACACCGCCACCGCAGCGATGCAAGACTTCGACGGCAGCTACAGTCAATTCCTCGCCGCCTTCAGCAGCGCCCCCCTGAGCCAAACCCTCGGCGCCTACGGCTACGACGCCAGCACCGAATCCGCCTGGGCCGTGCTGAATCATAATAGCGACTTCGCCATCATCCCCGAGCCCTCCACCGTGGGCCTGTTGCTCGCCGGTGGCGGCCTGTGGCTGCTGGTCCGGCGCAAGCGCCGGGCCGCGTAGCGGGCACGAGGATCGGGCCAAGTTCCTCGGCGTCGAGCTGCTCAACAATAAGATCAGCCCGGTGGTGAAGAAGTGGCTCTAGCCTCTTAGCTAACCCGTCGCTGGCTCAGGCCACTCTTTGTCGGCAGCCAGAAAAAGGGCTCCAAATCCGGACAAAAACATGCCAAATACGAAACCTCCCCACCCATTGTATCTGCCATGGCTTCCCGTTATCCACGCTCCCCCTACGATGAAATTCAAGGCATCGTCTATTTCCCCCGCATGCTGGACAAAATCCGCCTCTTTGCCGCCGGCGACCTGCAAGCCGACTATCATGAAAATCTCGGCCTTGGCTTCGACGGGCGTTGCTGTCGATTTCTCGGCATTGACTACTCCGCACTGAGGGAAACTGCTCTTTCAGAAAAGTCCGACGCGGAAGTTCTCGAATGGACTTTCGCCCACGGGCGCCGGCCCTCCGCGGAAGAAATCGAGATTTGGAGCGCATTCATGCGCAAGCGCGGATGGCAGGACTCCGGCAGTTCCCGGCTCGAACGCCGTAAAAAGGAGAGCGGCTTTGAAAATCGCCCCGATATCGAAACCATGTTCGCCCTTCACGACGCAGAGGAAGGTCGTTCCCCCGCCGGTTCATCGGCTCGCCCTTGACCAGCCCGTGGTGAAGAGCTGGCCGTAAGCTTAGCTTAGTGCCCTTTGGACCGCGCCTCCGACGCCGTCAGCGTGGAGATGCGGTCGGTATAGGCCAGGATCAAGGCGGACACCACAAAGGTGAGATGCACCACAACTTGCCAGAAGATCGATTCCGGCGTCTGCTTCGTCCCGATTTCGATAAAGCTGCGCAGCAGGTGGATGGAGGAAATGCCGATCAACGCCGTCGCCAGCTTGACCTTGAGCACGCCTGCGTTGACGTGCGAAAGCCACTCCGGTTGATCCGGATGCCCCTCAAGGCGGAGCCGCGAAACAAAGGTCTCGTAGCCACCCACAATGACCATCACGAGAAGGTTCGCGATCATCACCACGTCGATCAGGGAGAGAACCCGGATCATGATGAATTGCTCGTCGACCGCCTCATCTTTGGGACCGTGCCCGACTATGATGTAGCCGACCAAATGGATCAGCTCGACGATAAAAAGATAGACATAAATGAGCTGCGTCACGATCAATCCGACATACAGCGGCGCCTGGAGCCAGCGGCTCAGAAAGATAAAGCGGCCCAGGACTCGGACGGAGGGGCGATTTTCGACTTGGTTCATAGCTGGGTAAATTTCGGCAGGAACATAATGCGCGATCCCGGCTTGTCCACCCCATAGGATCAATGATTCTCTAGCGCCCGGTTAACCTCATGTCCTTCAAGCTCACCTTTCTCGCCCTTTTCCTCGTCTCATCGACGCCCGTGCTTTTCGGCGAAGATGCGGCTCCGACCGTGCTGAAGGACATCCCGTACGAGAGCGACACGAACCCACACCAGACATTGGACCTCTACCTGCCGGACACCAAGCCCGCACCCCTGGTCCTCTGGGTGCACGGCGGCGGCTGGAAATCCAACGACAAGAGCTGGGTCCTCGTGCCCTATCTCGTCGCCAAGGGGTACGCCGTGGCCAGCATCAACTACCGCTACAGCAGCGAGGCCATCTTCCCGGCCCAGATCCAGGACGCCAATGATGCCCTGAATTTCCTGCTGCACCACGCCGAGGAGTACGGCCTGGACAAAAACCGCGTCGCCGTGGCCGGAGACTCCGCCGGCGGCCACCTCGCGCTGCTGCTCGGCCTGGCCCGCGACGAAGGCGGCTTTGGCGCGGATGCCAGTGTGCGGCCCCGCGCCGTCATCGATTTCTTTGGCCCCACGGATTTCACCGTCTTCACCCAGCCTCCTCCCGCCGGGGCGGAGGACGTCATCACCCAGCTTTTGGGCGCTTCGCCACACGACCGGCCCGATCTCGCCAAGGCCGCCAGCCCGGTCACCTACGTGACGGCGGCCAGCCCGCCCGTGCTCATCTTGCACGGCGACAAGGACGACGTTGTCCCTCCCGGCCAAAGCCGCGTGCTCGCCGACCTGCTCAAGAAAGCCAATGTCCCAGCCGAGCTCGTCATCGTCCCCGGGGCCGGCCACGAGGGCCCCGCTTTTTCCAGCCCGAAGACTCAGGCCACGATCCTCCGGTTCCTCGAACAGAACCTCAAACCCTAAGGCCTGATCACCCCTCGACTTCACTGCCGGGTGGTGGTATTCCGGTAAACCTACTTTCATCACCATGAGTACCCTCAACGAACTCGTCGACGCCGCCGCCAAGGCTGGCAAACTGCTGGAATCCTCTGCCAAGAATATCAAGTTCCTGCTCTCCCGCAGTTCCTCGCCCATCGACGAGGCCTCGATCAGCGAATTGGTCAACTCCGAGCAATGGGCCGAACTCGATAACCGCTTCTTCCGCACCCTCGCCTTCGGTACCGGCGGCCTGCGCGGCAAGACGATCAGCGGCGTGGTCACTGTGGCCGAGCGCGGCAAGCCCCAGCCCCTCGACCGTCCCGAGTTTCCCTCCATCGGGACAAATTGCGTCAATTACTATAACATCAGCCGCGCCACCCAGGGCCTCGTCGCTTATGTGAAGGAGCACTTCGCCAAGAGCGGCAAACCCGGCAAGCCCTCCCTCTGCATCTGCCACGACACGCGCTTTTACTCCCGCGAATTCGCCGAACTCGCCGCCAAGGTGATGGTCGAGAACGGCTGCGACGCCTACCTCTTCGAGGGGCCCCGCTCCACACCCGAGCTTTCCTTCGCCGTGCGCCATACCAATTCCCAGGCCGGCATCAACATCACCGCCAGCCACAACCCTCCACAGTACAACGGCTACAAGGTCTACTTTGAAGACGGCGCCCAGGTCGTGGAGCCCCACGCCACCGCCATCATCGAAAAGGTGAACGCCGTCGAGAGCGAGAGCTACCCCGCCCTCCCCGCCGACCAGCAGGGCAAGGTCATCCCCATGGGAGCCGACGTCGACGAGCCCTACATGCAACGCCTCGACGCGCTCCCGGTCGACCCCGTGTTGCTCAAGAGCACCCCTCTCCAGGTCGTCTACACCCCGCTCCACGGCGTGGGCGGCGTCATCATCAAGCCCATGCTGGCCCGCCTCGGCATCACCTGCCACAGCGTGGTCGAGCAGGATATCCCCGACGGCCGCTTCCCCACCGTGAAGTCGCCCAACCCCGAGAACGCCGAGGCTCTCACCATGGCGGTGAAGCTGGCCAACGATCTCGGTGCGGACCTCGTCATCGCGACCGACCCCGACGACGATCGCATGGGCATCGCCGCCCGCGACGGCACGGCCAAGCTCGCCCTCCTCACCGGCAACCAGATCGGCTCCCTCATGGCCTGGTACCGCACTACCCAGTTCTTCGCCAAGGGCATCCTCAACGACGAGAATAAGAGCCGGGGCGTCATCATCAAGACCTTCGTCACCACCGACTTGCAAAAGGCCATCGCCGAAAAGGCCGGCCTGCGCTGCGTGGAAACCCTCACCGGCTTCAAGTACATCGGCGAGAAGCTCACCAAGTACGAAAACGCCATCCCCGCCGACCTCCGCGAGAACTATCGCACGCTCCCCGAGGCCCAAACCCGCAAGCTCCGCCTCAAGCATTCCTCCTTCTACGTCTTCGGCGGCGAGGAAAGCTACGGCTACAGCGGCTCCGACTTCGTCCGCGACAAGGACGGCAACAGCGCCGCCGTGATGATCTCCGAGGTCGCCGCCTACGCCAAATCCAAGGGCCTCACCCTCGTAAGCCTGCTCGATCAGATCTACGAAGAGTATGGGTTTTATCTCGAGCGCGGGGAATCCCTCACCATGGAAGGCGCCGAAGGCGCCGCCGAGATCAAGAAGCTCGTCGACTCCTACGCCGCCAAGCCTCCGACCGAGATCGACGGTTCCAAAGTAGTGGCCATTAGAAACTTCGCCACCGACACCATCCACGACGTCGAAGGCGACAAAATCCCCGCCGAGGCCATGTTGATCATCGAACTCGCCGACAAGCGCCGCGTCGCCGTCCGCCCCTCCGGCACCGAGCCCAAGATCAAATACTACATGTTCGCCTCCCAAGCCCCCGGCACCGAACCCCTCGCCGCCGCCAAAAAGAGCGTGGCGGCTTCCCTCGACCGCCTCTGGCATGCACTGAAGGCGGATTCGACGGCGCGGTTGGCGGGGTGATTTGAGACCTCTTAACCATAGTGGAGGGGGCATTGGCCTGAGCGTATTCGAGATCTCACGCAAGCCCTCCTGCCCCAAAGGGGCAACATCCCCTAGCCCAGGGTTGCGAAGCTACCCTGGGTATATCGGTCCCAATATCACAACCCTGTAAGGGTTGCATCAGTCCCAGACGAAGCGTTCATCGTAATCCAACCCGTGTTTCTCCAGAAACTGGCGGAACTCATCCTGAAACGAGATTTTGGCATGATGCTCCTCCTGCTTCGCGATGTAGGCCCGGACGGAATCCAGACTCGAAACGCTGACGGAGAATGCTCCATATCCCGCCTGCCAGGCGAATACATTGAGTTGGGGAAACCGCTCATGGATCCAAACACTCGAGCCGCGTTTCAATTCCTTGACCAAATCAGCCTGCGAAATCGTCCGGCCCAATTGCACCAAGGCATGAACATGATCCGCCATCCCACCCACCAAAAGAGGCGGGCAACCCCGATCTCCGGCAATTCCGCCCAGAAACGCATGAACTTCCTCCCGCACCTTGGTATCGGAAAGGAACGGCATTCGTTCCTTCGTGGAAAAGACGATATGCAGATAGACGCTGGAGAGCGATTGAGGCATCGGATGGAACCCGCTTTGGGGTTCGCGGTTTTTTAACACCCTACCCAGGGTAGCTCGTCCCTCGCAACCCTGGGCTTTCGGACGGTTTCCCCTTGGGAAACTTTGAAAAACTCCGCGGAGATACTCGCCACGCGGTAACATGGAAAAAATGCGCCGCCTCCCCACATGCCCCAACACCGCCTCACTCTCATGCCCCAACGGGGCATCATCCCCCAGCCCAGGGTTGCGAAGCTACCCTGGGTACATCAACGCCAATCCCCCAACCCTGAAAGGGTTGTATCATCTTACCGATTCGCTGGCGAAACGGCCAAATCCAGATCCACCAAAAGCCGATAGGGCTTCAAAGATCAGTCCTGATAACGCTTCTTGAGATCGTCCAATTCCATCCAATTGTCGGAATTGGCGTCGTCGATCTTGGCCGTAAGACGGCCCCTGAACTGAGGGTCGCCCTTGGTTTGCATGGAAACTAGGAAGGCAATCAACTCACGTTGTTGCGTAGGCGGCAGATGCAAGGCCTCGGCTTTGAGTTCTTTCAGAGACACGGTCTTGCAAGGTATCCGATTGGCGGCGAGCGTCAAGACAGTGGGCCCGCCCAAATCGGGACATCACCCCATTTCCCCTCTTGACTTCCCCCGCAGCCCCGCTACGTTCACCGACCCGCGCTGTATAAAAACACGCCGTTGGTCCTGGGGTGGATGTCTTCGATGTTCACCATAAGCGCCCAGGGAAACCCGGTGAATTGAAAGAATAAATATCATGCCAGTACGTCTCGGAAGATTCGAGATGCCGAAGACCCTCGCCAAAGACGAGGCTTCCGCTACAGATACCTACGCCAAGTTCATCGCTGAGCCCTTCGAGGCCGGCTACGGACACACCATTGGCAACTCCCTGCGCCGCGTGCTCCTCTCCTCCCTGGAAGGCGCCGCCATCACCTCAGTGCGCATCGAGGGAGCTCCTCATGAATTCACCAGCCTCCCCGGCGTGGTCGAAGACGTGGTGGACATCATTCTCAACCTCAAGAAGGTCAAATTCAAAGCAGCGGATCACGAGACCCGCACGGTGACGATCTCCACGAATCGTGAAGGCGCCATCACCGCGGCCGACATCCAGTGCACCACCGGCGTTGAAATCGTCAACCCCGACCAGCACATCTGCACCATCGACAAGAAGCAGAAGTTCGACGCGGAACTCGAAGTCAAAGTCGGCCGTGGTTTTGCCACCGGCGACGAGAACAAGAGCTCCGAGCAGCCGATCGGCGTCATCGCCATCGACTCGATCTTCTCTCCCGTCACCCGCGTGAAGTATGCCGTGGAGGCCACCCGTGTCGGTCAGCGCACCGATTACGACAAGCTCATCGTCGACATCTGGACCGACGGCCGCATCACCCCTGATGAAGCCCTCCTCCAGTCCTCCGCCATTCTTCGCCATCACCTCGACGTGTTTGTCGGTTACGACGACACCAAGATCGAGTTTGACGAGACTCCGGAAGAGGTCAGCCAGGAAAACACCCGCCTCAAGAAGCTCCTCAACATGAGCGTCAACGAGATCGAGCTTTCCGTGCGCGCGGCCAACTGCCTCAACAACGCCAACATCACCACCGTCGGCCAACTGGCCATGAAGAGCGAGCAGGAAATGCTCAAGTATCGCAACTTCGGCAAGAAGTCGCTCAACGAGATCAAGGACAAGCTCCAGCAGCTCGGTCTCGGACTCGGCATGAAATTCGAAAGCGGCCTCGTCGATCCTACCGGCGAACTCAAATAAGCACCTGTCATGCGTCACCAGAATAAAACCATTAAACTTGGCCGTACGGCTGAGCACCGCAATGCGCTGCTCGCCAATCAGGCCTGCAGCCTGATCGAGCACGGTCGGATCAAGACCACCCTCGCC
>FTCB01000584.1_pt1 | contig 28690 bp, 16 predicted proteins | sample 1639431 | NCBI WGS metagenome assembly FTCB01 (sample SAMEA3914864, study PRJEB12502) | metagenome | biome: forest; material: soil | place: USA | collected 2012-03-12 | depth 0.3 m
AATGGCGACAATCCGCGGCTGTACGAGGCGCAGGTGGTGTTGCCGGCATTGGCGGCGGCGCATCCCATTGCGAGCATCAGTCTCAGCTATGGCGGCACCGGGCATGCGGGCATTCTCGCGGTGAGCGCCTCGGCTAATGAACTGACGTGGAGCGGCGCCAACAGTGCCATTTGGGATATCAACACCACCCAAAACTGGACGCTCACGACGCCGTACACGGACGGAACTTCGGTGTTTTTTGATGATTCCGGGAGCAACACGAACATCCAGATTCAGGCAGCGGCAGGCGTGAAGCCCTTCGCGGTTTCCTTCAAAAACAGTTTTGCCAACTATTCCTTCACGGGCAATGCCATCGCGGGTGGCACGTCGGTGACCTTGAACGGCATCGGCGCGGTCACGCTGGGAAACGTGAACACCTACACCGGCGGCACGGTGGTGAATGCCGGCACGCTGAATGTGCAGAGCGGCGCCACGATGGGCGCGGCCACGGGATCGCTTGCGGTGAACAATTTGAATACCGGCCTGGGCTCGGACGTGAACGTGAATTTGAACTCGGCGCAGACCGTGGGTTCGCTGGCGGGGTTCATTGCCACGCCGAGCAGCGGTGTAAATACGGCGAAGTTGAATCTCCTTGGCGCGAGCAGCACGCTGACGGTGAACCAGTCCACGAACACGATTTTTGACGGTGCCATTACCGGCGCTGCCGGGCTGCTAAAAACCGGGAACGGCACGCTGAGTCTGCGGGGCAGCAGCACCTACACCGGCGGCACGGTTATCAATGGCGGCACGCTGGAGGTCTTCAATCCGAACGATGATCCGAAGTCGGCGCTGCCCTCGGCCCAGCCGGTGACGGTGAATGCCGGCGCCACTCTGCGGATGGGCGAGGACGATGGCGCGGGCTATTACAGCGACGGTGTTTCCGTGGTGAACGTGAACAGTGGCACGGTGCTCAGCAAATACGATCACCACTCCACATTGCCCACGCTGAATCTCAATGCCGGCACGGTGACGGCGCCCGGCGCGGGCAACGTCTCCAACGGGGTGACCACGAATTTCATTCTCGACGGCACGGTGACCACGACGGCTGGTGCGACGGCGTCGACGATCAGCGCGCCGAAGGTGCTGCTGCGCGGAAATACGACCGGGGAGGGCGGTCCCTCGGGGCCGGTCACCTTCGTGGTGCCGCGCGGCACGGCGCCGGCGGATCTGGTGATCTCATCTTCGCTCGCGGACAAAGGCATGGGGCTCATCAAGAATGGCAACGGCATCCTTTCGCTCACGGGCAACAGCACGTATTCGGGCGGGGCGACGGTGAATGAGGGCACGCTCGCGGTGAGCGGTGTGCAGGGCGGCGGCGTCGCCACGAGCACCCTGGGTACCGGCGCGGTCACGCTGCTTGGCGGCACGCTTTCGCTGATGGGCCAGATGGCGGCCACCCAGGGCCTGACGGCAAATTTCTATCAGCTCAACGGCGTGGACCAGGCGAGCTTTGCGAATCTGCCCACTTTCCAAAGTCATTTCGCCAGCATGACCCCGACGGTGGCCAACGTGAATACGACCACCGGCGGCAAGACGAATTTGAATTTCAACAACAATGGCGGCGGGAATGCGTCGCCGTTCAATGCCGCGGGGAATGAGACCGCGAATTACGGTTTTGGCGGAACCGCCAACTATGAGGTCAGCCTCGTGGGTTATGTCGCGATTCCGGCCGCGGGGACGTACACCTTTGGCACGCGGAGCGATGACGGCAGCATGTTGTTCATCGACGGGAATAAGGACGCCGTGGTGACGAACAATTTCTTCCAGGGGCCCAACACGCGCACCGGCACCTTCACATTTCCAGCGGCGGGCTTGTACCCGATTGCCGTAGGCTTCAACCAGGGGGCCGGTGGGCAGGGATTCGAAGTGCAGATGGGATTGCCGGGGAACTTCACTAACACCATGACCAACGTGCAGGTGTACAGCGCGACCAGCACGGTCGCGCCGACGCAATGGTATGCCAACAACGTGGTCGTGGGCGCGGACTCGACGGTGCAAGTGACCACCTCGCTCGCCGCAAGCATGGGCGGCCTGTCCATGGGTGCGAACACGCTCAATGTCACCGGCGATTCCGGCGCCAGCCTTTCCTTCCGTTCCATGACGCTCACGGGCAATGCGGTGCTGAACGTGGCCGCGGGCATCTCGATGAAGAGTGGGGCGGTGTCGGATGATTCTCTCACCAGCGGCGTGGCGCGAGCGCTGACAAAGAGTGGCAACGGCAGCCTGCTGCTGAGCGAAACTGGCAGCTACACGGGCGGCACGACGGTGAATGCCGGCGTCGTAACCCTGGGCCACTCCGGAGCGCTTGGAACGGGAGCCGTGACGCTGAGCGGCGGTGCGCTGGCCTTCACTTCGGCCAGCATCGCGGGCTTTACCGGCTACACGCTGAATAGCAATGGCCTGCTGCCGATGCTGGATAACACGAATAGCGTCCTCTCCCTGACGGATGAGAATGGCGGAGGCCAGGCGCGCACAGCCTTCTCCTCGAATCTTGTCTCCATCGCGAATGGCTTCACTGCCAATTTCGTTTACACCGCGGGCGGCAACCGGCTGGCCGATGGCTTTACGTTCACCGTGCAAAATAGCGGGGCGGGCGCCGCCGCCGTGGGGGCTGGGGGCGGTGGGCTGGGGTATCAGGGCATCACCAATAGCGGTGCCGTGGAGTTCAGTCTCTACACCGGCGGCGGCAATCCGGTCGGCACGACGGTCGGCGCTGGCGGCGCGGCGCCGGCCAACTACACGGCCACCTCATCGGTCAACTTCTCGAACGGCAATCCCATCGGCGTAAAGATTGTCTACGATAACACTGCCAAAACGCTGACGGAAACGCTGGTCGATCTCATCTCGAACAGTGTCTACACGCAGGTCTTCACCGGCACGGATCTGGTGGCGGCGCTGGGCGGAGGCACGTCCGGCTATATTGGTTTTACCGGCGGCACCGGCGGCGCGACGGCGACGCAGCAGATCAGCAATTACGAATTCAACAACTACTCGCAAGGGATCACGCTGACGAATGATGTGAGTCTCGCCGGTGGCGCATCGGCGGGCCTCCAGGTGCTGCCCATCAGCGCCGGGGGCGCGGGTGCAGCCACGCTGGATGGGCATCTCACGCTCGGCTCCGGCTCCACGCTGAATGTGACGGGCGGGACAACCGCGACGAATACGGCGTATACTTTCACCGTCACGGGCACCACGACGCTCGCCGGCAATGCCAGCATCAGCGTGACGAACAATGGCACCGGCGCGGGCGTTGTCACTCTCACCAACGTGGATCAAAGCGCCACCGCCAGCCTGACCAAGACGGGCAACGGCACCCTGGTGCTTGGCGGGGCGGCCACGTACACTGGCGGCACCACGGTGAGTGCCGGCGCGTTGCTGGTGAGCGGTTCGCTGGGGGCCAGCGCCACGCCCACGAGCGTCGCGGCTGGCGCGACGCTGGGCGGCGCCGGGACGATCAATCCGAGGGTCAGCCTTTCCGGGATCATTTCGCCGGGCAACAGTCTCGCGGGCATTGGCAAACTGACCCTCAGCAGCACGAACTCCACGTCGGTGCTCGATTTGAGCGGGGGCGGCACGTATCTGTGGGAATTGGGCGCGCTGCTCGACAATGTCAGCGGCGTGGCCGGCACCGATTTCGATCAGCTTTTCCTGAGCGGCGTCGGCGGCAATCTCCGGCTGGGCGGCACTTCCAAGCTGACGATCGGTTTCGACAACGGCATCGCCGATCCCAATTCGTCGAATCCGTTTTGGGCGGCAAACCATGCGTGGACCATCGTGCTCGGCGGTGCAGGCGTGACCAACACGGGCTCGACGAACTTCAGCCTCATCACGGATGCGGCCTTTGCCAATGGCTCCTTCTCCACCGCTGCCGATGCCGCGGGCAAGGTGACTTTGACCTACGTGGCGGTGCCCGAGCCCGGCACCTTCGCCGCGCTCGCTGGTGGCCTCGGTCTGCTGCTCACACGCCGCTCGCGGCGAAAGTAGGCGAGGTTTTCAACCTCGCGCGGTGGGAGCGTACGGAGGGTGTGTCAAATGATTGACTTGCCTGTTCAGTCATGGGCGAGACGTGGCATGGGTTGGTGACGGTACTCCAAGTCTCAACGCCGCCACGGTGCGAGGTTGAAAACCTCGCCTATTTTGCTCACCCCACTTCCTCGCCCGCAAACGACAGCGCCTCACCCATCCACTGATCCGCCCGCATCACGGTCTCGCGCTGTTTGGCCGCGAGGTCCTGCGCTTTCTTTTGCGCTTTGGTAAAGGAGCGATGCGCGAAGCGTTCCCAGCTGGGGACTTGATTGTTGATGGCCTTGCGGAGGAAATTCTGCGCGGCGGGGCTGAGCTGGCGGCGGATCAGTTCGTCTTCCACGCTGACAAAAGCCTGCGCGCTGCCCGGATCGCCCTGGCGTCCGCTGCGGCCAAAGAGCTGGCGATCCACGCGGCCACTCTCGTGGCGCTCCGTGGCGATGACGTGCAGGCCGCCGAGTTGCGCCACGCCTTTGCCGAGGATGATGTCGGTGCCGCGGCCCGCCATGTTGGTGGCGATGGTGATACGGCCCGCTTCGCCCGCGATGGCGATGATCGCCGACTCTTCTTTCAACCGGTTCGCATTGAGCACCGCGCATTGCAGGTGGCGCGCGGCGAGCAGCGCGGCGAGGCGCTCGCTGGCGGCGACGCTGCGCGTGCCGGCGAGGATGGGACGCTGCGTGGCATGCACGCGCGCGATTTCATTAGCGACAGCTTCCCATTTTTCGTCGTCGGTGGCGAACACGCGATCGGGCCATTGCTCGCGGACGCACGGCTTGTTCGTAGGAATCGTGATTACCGGCAGCCGGTAGACTTGCCAAAATTCTGCCGCCGCTTCGCGCGCCGTGCCGCTCATGCCCGAGAGTCGGTGGAAGCAGCGGAAGAAACGCTGGAAGCTCAGCCGCGCGATGGTTTCGGACGGATCGGAAATCTCCAGTCCTTCCTTGGCCTCGATCGCCTGGTGCATGCCCTCGCGCCACGTGCGCTGCGGCATCGGACGGCCGGTAAATTCATCGACGATGATAATCTTCCCGTTCTCGATGATGTACTGCTTGTCGCGATGAAAGAACTCGCGGGCGGCGAGGGCCTGGATGGCGAGCTCGAGGCGCCGGGAATCGCCGCGCCACACGCCGGGCAGATCCGCGGCAGCGGTCTCAATCTGGCGCAGCCCCACGGGTGTGATTTCGATTTCCTTGAAACGCTCGTTGCGGTGGTAGTGCTCGCCGAGGACGAGACCGGCGATGATCTTTTGCGCGGTGCCGCCGGCTTGTTTCAGCAGTTCATTCTCGTGCAGCGCCGAGATGATGAGCGGCGTGACGGCCTCGTCAATGAGCACACTGTCCGCCTCGTCGATGATTGCCGTGTGCAGCCCGCGCATCACCAGCCCGTCGAGTTCGCGCGCGCCCAGCAGGCGGCGGATGAGGCGGCGCGTCGGCTGATGCAGCGCGCCGAGCCGCAACCGGTCGCGCAGAAAATCGGCGAGCAACTCCTTGCTCGTGGTGTAGGTGAGATCGCAGGCGTAGCCGGCTTGCCGCGCCTCGGGCGCCATGGCGCCGGTCACCCAGCCCGCGGTGACGCCGCAAAAATCGTAGAGCGGGCGCAGCCGCGTGGCGTCGCGTTCCACGAGGTAGTCGTTGACCGTGACGATGTGGCAGGGGCGCTTGGTCCAGCCCGCGAGCACGGCTGCGACGCCCGCGGTCAGTGTCTTGCCTTCGCCCGTGGCCATCTCCGCGAGATAGCCGCGGTGCAGCGCCAGCGCGCCGATGATTTGGACGAAGAACGGACGCATCCCGAGCTGGCGCTCCGAGACCTCGCGGATTGCAGCCAGCGCCGCCGTCAGGCACGCCTCGGCAGGACGCCCGCCACGACGAAAAGCCGTGCGGTATTCGGCGATGCGCTCGCGCAGGATGGCGTCCGAGAGATCTTTGAATTCCGCGGCGCGGCGTTCCACCTCCTGCGCGTCGCGATCCAGCGCGGCGTAAATGGCGGGCCGGCGCTGCCACCTGCCGATGACGTTGTGGATAAACGCATCCAGCCCGCGCAGCGGCTTGGGCGGCGACTGGCAGCCGGTCCGGCGGTAATCCTGCGTGGGAATCAGCGCACTCACATTTGGTAGCGCTTTTGCAGGAGCTGCCACAGCCGGCGAAGCCAGCCGGAGAGCAGCGGCTCATTGCCGAGGTCCACGCGCATCCGGCCCGAGACGCCGTCGAAAAGCGGAATGGCGGAATCCGCCGGCAGATGCGCGATCACTTTGAAATACGGCTCGGCGGTTTTGTTGCCGCGCTCGTCATTCGCTTCCACGGGGATTTCCCCGCCGCCACGCGAGCCGAGGGCCGGCGAGGGGAGCTGGCGTTGTTCGCCCGGAATCACCTGAAAATCACGTATGGGCAGCGACACGCCGGCGGCGTTCACGAGCCGCACTTCGGTGCCGGAGAGATGGCGCGCGAAGAGCGCATCGGCGTCTTCCTGTTGCACGGTGGCGACAAAATCGAAGGCCGACGGATTCACCAGCAGCCCGAGGTTCGAGCCTCGCGGGAGGTAGCGCCCCACGAAGTCCTCGATGCCCGGCGCCACCCAGGTGCCGTCATGCCGTGCGCGGACGATGAGATGATTCATGTCGTCGCGCAGTTTTTCCAGGCGGGCCTGCACCGCTTCTTTCGACTGCATGAGCGGCTTCAGGTCTGCGCTCTCATCCTTCATCGCCTTGAGCAGGCGCGCCTGCACTTCCTCGGCGCGCCCCTGGGCTTCGGCGAACTCCAGCTCCAGCTCCGGATTTTTCATCCGGATGAGCGCCTGGCCTTTCGACACTTTGTTGCCGGGTGCCGTGAGGATGCTGTCCACATACCCCGCAGTCTCGCTGGACATCTCGGTGCGCTCAGTCGCGCGCACGATGCCCGGCGCTCGGAAGTGATGCGGGAAGGGGATGAGTTGCAGAAGGGTCAGCACCGCCGCCGCCATCAGCGCTGTGGCGATGATCGCGCGCCGTCGCACGCGGTCGAGCCGAGGATCGGACGCCAGATATTTAATGAACTTCACCACCGGCACTGTCGCCCACGAGATGAGGCACACGAGGGCCATCAGGATGCCGATGATCAGAAACCTGTCCGCAATCGCCAGCAGGATGCCCGAGAATACGACCACGCGATACACGCCGCTCAAAAGGCCAAACGTGGCATAGCCAAACGCGCCGCCGCGGGTGAGGGCGGGCGATTCCGAGCGCTTCACGCCAAACACATAGTGCTCGAACAAATGGCGAAGCTGCTGCGTGGCGCGCTGGTGCAGGTTCGGTACTTCGATGAGATCGGACAGGATGTAGTAGCCGTCGAAGCGGAGCAGGGGATTGAGATTGAAAACGAGCGTGGAGACGGACGCCACGATCATGATGTTGTGCATGACGCTGTGCGTCACCCCCGGTCCGGTGCGCGTCCAAATCAGCGCGGCAATGGCGGCAATGAAGAGCTCCACGATCATGCCCGCGCAGCCCACCAGCACGCGCTGCCACTTGTTGCGAAAGCCCCAGCTCGACGTGGCATCCACGTACGGGATGGGCGTGAAAATCATCAGCATCACGCCCATCACGTGCACTTCGCCGCCCCACTTCCGGCAGAAATACGCGTGGCCGAATTCGTGCAGCGTCTTCACGAAAATGAGCGCGAGATAGAGCAGCGGGAGGTTTTGCGTGCTCAGGACCATTTGCGCCTCGTCCCACAGCCCGCTGAAATTTTCCGCGACCGCCTTGATGCCAAAGCCCACCACGATGAGCCACAGCAGCGTGCCGAGCGGGCTGATCAGTTTGCCCACGAATGGCAGTGTGCGGACGAGGAAGCGATCCGGGTCCAGCAGCGGGAATCGCATGAACATGACGTTCAGCCACTGCGACCGCACTTCCTGCTGCCGGCGTTTTTTGTAGCGCTCGAAAAGCTGCGCGGCATCCGCGGCGGTGTCGTATTGCAGCAGGTTCGCAAAATAGAGCTGCGAGAGCAACTGGATGGCCGCCTCCTGGCCCGGCGCATTGTCCGGAAAACGGCTCAGGCATTCCTGCCACACTTCCTCCACCGTGCGATCCGGACGCAACCGCGCGACAAACTCATACGCCTCGGGGCGCAGCCGGAAGAATTGATTGGAGAATGGATTCTCCAGCACGATCCAGCGTTCTCCGCGATAGTTCTGCCGCCGCGCCACGATCCCCGGGCGCAGGCAGATGCGCTGGCTGGCCACGCGGTACCAGGACTCGCTGAACGTGGATGTGACGTCGCCGGCCATGGGCTACCACCAAAGTTTCATGCGCAGGAAATCCGCCGTGCGATGGGTGAAAATCCACCACAACGAGCGGTTCTCTACGGAAATCTTGCACAAACCCGTCATGCCCGGACGCCACCAGCTCTCGGGCGCCGCATCGGGTTTGAGCCGCACGAGAAATACGTTCAAATCTTTCTTCGCCAGCGCCGCGGGCTCAATCGCCATCACGGTGGCGCCGAAGCTCTGCTTGGGCTGCGAGACAAAAGCGAACTCGGCGTGTTTGCTGTTCAGAATCTCGCGCACGTCGCGCTCATTCACCTCGGCTTCAATATATAGTCCATCGAGCCGCGCCACTTTGTAGAGCGCTTCGCCCGTCTTCACGGGCGAGGAAATGCGTTCGCGCAGGTCGCCCTCCACGATCACGCCCTCGAACGGAGACTTCAGCACCGCGGCGTCGATCCGGTGCGCGATCAGCGCCAGCTTCGCGCGCGATTGCGTCATGAGCGCTTCCGCGATGCGCATCTCGGCGAGCTGCTTGTTGGCGCGCGACTTTTCCATTTCGCGCTCGTAGCGCCCGAGGTCCGCGGCGGCGTTGGATTGCTCCAGCAGCAACTCGGCGCGATTGAGCGACACAATCTCGGCGTCCTTGGCCAGATGATCCCCGGGCCGGGCATTCACCTTTTCGATATAGCCATCGAATGGCGCCGTGACATAGCCCACGCCCTCGGCGCGCAGAATGAACGTGCCTTCGACGCGATACGGCACGCGGATGAGAAACAACGCCGCCACCAGCAGCACGCCCAGAATGGCAAAAACTTTCATCCACGTGCGGTCGGGCCCCAGCACCTTCGCCGCGCTTTCGCGGAAGCCCGCGGCGAGCCGGGCGCCGAACCAGCGGTCGGACTTCTTCAGGCTGGCGAGACGCGGCGTCACTTGATCGCCGAGCAGCCGAAGCTGCTGCATTTCCGTCGCGCTGAACGGCGCCGCACTGCGTTCGCACGCCAGCACCGCCACCACCTTATTGCCCTCGCGCAGCGGCACCGTGGCGAGGTTGGCGATGCTCTGTTCCTTCGCGTATTTCTCGTGGTCGCGCGTCACCGCCGTCGACCCTGCGGGCGCCGGAAAAATCACCTCTTCGTCCTGGTCGGCGCCTTCCTCCATCGCGCCCTCGAGCAGCTGCGCCGCTTCCATCTGCCGGTCGAATTTTTCCGTGCGGCTCATCGCTTTCAGCCGCGCGTAACCGCCTTCCATCCAGCCGAGGCTCACGCGATCGCAGACGAGCCGCGTGGATACGCCATTGCACAGCGCCAGCGCCGCCGCGAGGAAACGATGCTCGGCATTCACCGGCACCATGAGATCCAGCACCGCGGCAAATTTCTCCACGTCCGCCTGCGTCTGCCGGCTGTTGAGATTCGCCTGGTAGAGCGACGGCGTGTCCGCCGCGAGCACGAGGCGCACCAGGCCCTCCCGCGCCTCGGCGTTGGGGGTGTCGAGGACCTGCGCTACGAGGACGAGCTGGTCCTCCGGGCGCTGCGTCTTCAATCGCAGGCCCACGGTGAAAGGTCCGGTCTCGGTCTCGTCTTCCTGGATGAAACTTACCTCCGCCAGCGCGCGCTCGGCGGCCTGCTCGAGCGAGGCGGAAAAATTGGCGCGCAGCCGCGCGGAGCCTTTGCCGGCGGTCCATTCGCCAATCTTCGTCCAGCGCGGTGTGCCCTCGGGTTTGCCGAGCAGGAGGGTGGCGGCATCGGCTTGGGCCAGTTGCGCGCAAGCGGCCAGCAGGCGCGGCCAGAATTCTTTGGGTGTTCCGGGGAAACGACGCAGGGTCACCAGCTCCGCCGAGGCTTCCGCAAACCGATCGTCCGTACGGCTCAGGTTCGTTTCCATCTTACTCGAAAATCATCTTGGCCGAGAGCCCCGGGCGAATCGTTCCATCGGCATTGTCGAAAAGGGCCTTCACCTTCGCCAGCCCGCTGGCGGAATCCACCACTGGCGCAATGAACGAAATCGTCGCCTGCACCGGCGCCTTCGCTCCGAGCACCTCCACCTTCACCGTCTGCCCGACTTTCAAACCCACCGCCGCCGTGCCCTCGATGTGCCCCACAAAATACACGCGCTTGATGTCCACCAGCCGCACCAGCGGCTTGTAGGGCTCCACGCTGGAGCCAGGCTGCAAGAAGATCTCCACGATGTTGCCCGCGAACGGCGCCACGATTTTCCGCCGCTTCAATTGCTCCTCCGCGATGCCGTATTCCAGCGTGGCGACCGCCGACTCCATCTGCTTTTTGTCGAGCTCGTCCTTGCTCACCGCCTTGGTCTTTTCAAAGAGCATCTTCGTGCCCTCGTAGTCGACGCGATTGCGTTCCATCACCGCCTTGCGCCGGCCCGCCTCGAGCTCTTCGAGCTGGCTGTCGAGGTCCAGCAGCACCTCCCCCTCTTTCACTTCGTCGCCTTCCTTGTAGTGCTGCGTGTGGATGGTGCCTTGCACGGAAGAACTCAGCAGCACGTCGAAGAACGGTTCGGTCACGCCTTCCACAGAGTGGCCTTGGGCAAAGGCCCAACTGCTCGTGAAAAAGACAACGGCAAGAAATTGAACAATGAAACGCTTCATGGCGCGGCGGCGCGCAACTAACAACGCGGATACGAAATACGCGACTAAAACCGTAAATTTCCCGTAAGTGTAATGGAGTGCAACACCGCATCTCCCTGGAACACCCGCGCTTCGTAATCCAGCACCAAGGCAAACCGGTTGGAAAACCTGAACAGCGTGCCCACCCCGATTTCCAGCGAGTCCGCATTCGGCCTCTCGGTATTCGACGACGCCGCAAAACTGCCCACCCGCTGAAAGTTCTGCCCCGCACCGATTTGGTAGGGCGACTGCACCAGCGCCACGCCCACGGACTCCGATTCGTCCAGAAACTCATGCCGCCAGGCCACATGGATCTGCGGCACCACGGTGACGCCGCGCAAAGTGAACGGCATGGAAAATTGCCAGCCGACGCGCGAGACGAGCGAATCGAAGTTCTGGCTGCCGACACGGACGTTTTTCGTCGCGCCGCCATGCTCGGTATAGCCGTCGATGTCGCCCGTGGTATAGGTGAGCGCGGCGAAGGGGCCCGTGGAAATGTGGTTTCCGGCCTCGAGGTTGTAGCCCACGTTCAGCTCTACCACGTGGTTTTCGCTCTCCGGGTTCGCGCGCGCCGTCTCGCCGAAAAGCGTGTGCCGCGAGATGTCGTGGTCCAGCTTCGCAAATTGATACAGCGCGTCCGCGTAGAATCCGCCGTGCTGGTAGGAAACGTAGCCCGAGAGCTCGTAGCCCGACACATCCACGTCGCCGATGCCTTGCCCCAGCGAAGTATCGCTTTCGAGCGCGGTGAACGCTGCGCCGGCGGCGAAGTGGCTCGAAAAATGGTACTCGCCGCCAATCGTCCCGGTCCACACATCGGACTGAAAGCCCGCGGTCGGCAGCATGGTCTGGGTGTCCGCCGAGCCATAGCCGCCGGTCACAAAGAAATCCCAGCCGCGATGCACGTCCTCGCCGCTGCGCAGACGAAAGAGCCGTTCATTCACGTCGCGCGAGCCCACCGAAAGCGCCGAGAGCACGATTTCGCGCTGTGCCATCGCCGTCGGCAATCCGCTGAAAACCGCGGACTGAATGGCCTCCACGTCCGTGCGCAGTTCCACGATGACGCGCGTGGGATCGCCGGTCACGCCAATGAACAGCGGTGAGGTATTCTGCGTGAGCCAGCTCGCGCCTGCATTCGAGCTCTGCGCCCACGTCGGCGAGTAGCCGACGCCATTGCCGATTTCCGAGTCCGTATACGCCGAGGCAAACTCGCCGCCCTTCGCCCGCATCACCACCCAGTACGTCGTGTTCGGCGCCAGCGTGAGGCCGGTCGGCTGCGCGCCGGACGCTGTGAAACTGCCGCCCGGAAGCTGCGACACCTTCACGCCTTTCGGCGCCGCGAAATCCCCGGTCACCTGCACGTCCTGCACCGTGGTGGAAAATTGCGTCGTGTTCGAGTCGCCCGCCTTGAAAAGGACATTGCTCGGGACGCCCGTGATCTGCCCCTTGGAATCGAGCACCCCCACGAGCGTGCCCGGTTTGCCATTCGCGTTCGTATAGATCGCCGCCTCAAACGTGCCCGGGATGTTCCGCTGCAGTTTCAGCGTCACATCGGTGAGCAGGTATGTCTTGTTGTCGGTGGTGAACTGCGAGCCCAGCCAGCGCAGATTGCTCACCTTTTCGATGCCGTCGACGGGGCGGTCGAGGTTGTTGGTGAGCACGTCCACGCCGATGGCGCTGGGAGTGGCGATGACGAGCGCAAGCACGGTTGCAACTCGCACGGCGCCTCGCCCACCGCGAGTGGCGTTCGGTGGAGTCGGTGGGTTCATGGAGATGCGCTCATTGCCTGCGAACGCCTTTTTTGTCGAGGCAAAAGCCGGGTTTGGACCGGGGAGAGCGCCGAATCAACGCGGTCAGTAACATTGCCGGACATCGCCACAAAGAATGCTCTTGCCCGCGCCACAGCGCATCGCGCAGAAGAGCTGGCTTTGCCCGAAAAGAACGCTCCAGCGCGTGCCACCAAATGACCGTCAAAAATCTCTTCACTCGAATCCTCGGAACGTTCCTCTCCCTAACTGCCCTCGTCTGCGCCGCCGAACCCGAGCCTGTTGGGATCCGCGTGAAGCTCAGCCTTGGCGATTACCTGCGCATGGTCGTGCAGGAAAATGAAACCATCCAGGCCCAGCTCCTCGCCACCGAGTCCACGCGCCAGCGGGCGCTGGCGGAGCGCGGCTATTACGAGCCGGATTTCGTGGCGAGCGCCACGCGCGAGAGCAATCACCGCCCGAACACCGTGGAGCAGCAGCGCAATTTGAGCGGCGTGCCGATTCTGGACGAGCGCAACAATCTCTACGATGCGGGCGTCGAGGCGCAGACCAGCACCGGCGCGAAGGTGCACCTCGGTTACACGCTCAACAAATACAACAACAACCTGCCGCCGCTCACGCCCAATGGCGTGAACATTCCCACGAATGAACGGACGAATGAATGGCAGAGCTTTGCCGGCCTGACCATCACGCAGCCGTTGCTCAAGAATGGCGGACGCGTCGCGGCGCTGGCGAATCTCCGCATCGCGGCCATCAACTCCGATGCCTCGTTCCAGGAATACCGCCGCCAGTTGATGGTCACGCTCTCGCAAGCCGAGTCGGCCTACTGGGGTCTGTACTTCGCGCAGGAACAATTGCGCTTCCTCGACGAATCGGTGTCCGTCGCCGAGTCGCTCTTCAATGACAGCCGCGAAAAGGTAAAGGCCGGCAAGGGCGCCGATCTCGATGTGCTCGAGGCCGAGGCCGGCGTGGCCCTGCGCCGCACGAAGCGGAATGAAGCCCAGCAAAAATTTGCGGAAGCGCTCGGACAATTGCTCACCTTCGCCGGAAAATCGCCGCGCGATACCGGCGTGGTCTATGTGGCCGCCGACGACCCGGAATTCGAAGTGCCGAGGCCGGCGTACGGCGAGGCGTGGGGCAATGCGCTCGCGCTGAATCCGGACTACCTCATTCAAAAGAAGAAGTATGAGGAAGCCATCGTCCGGCTGAAGCTCGCGCAGAACCAGCGCCTGCCGGAGCTGAATTTGAAAGGCTCCTACGGCCTGAACGGTCTCGGCGATTCGCCCGCGGAATCATTCGACGAAGTGACGCACGGCGGCTTTGCATCGTGGTCGCTCGGCGTGGAGATGCGCATCCCGCTCGGCGGCGGCATCCGCGGCGACCACGAGTACGCCGCGATGATCGCCAGCGTGAAACAAGTGCAGATGCAGACGCAGGGCATGGAAACGCAGCTCGCCAACGCGCTGAACACCGCCATCAAAAAGATGAAGACCACGCGCGCCACGGCGGACGACTACCGCACGATGATCCATTTCAACGAGGATCTGTTGAAGACGGAGCGCGAGCGCGTCGACGCCGGCAAGGTGGAAGGCCGCCGCGTGCTCGAAGTGGAAGCCGGACTGTATGAAGTGAAACAAGGTCTCGCCGACGCCCAGGTGCAGACGCGCCGCGCCGTGCTGGAGCTCTACCTCGCCGAGGGCTCGATTTTAAAACGCCGCGGCCTCGAATTCACCCCCGCCGACCTCCGCGACCAAACGGTCGCCCTGCTCGGCTGGGAAAAGAAAACGAGCAAAGGCGGAAAGACGGCTAAAGAAACAGCCAAAGGAGCGGGCAAAGGGATCGCCAAACCAGTCGCGCCCAAAGTCCGCTTCGCCCCCTCCCGCCTCGATCTGCGCGACGAGTCCCCGGAAGAGCAGCGAGTGGAAGACTGAGAACGTCAAAGGGGTGGGAAGCGAAGCGCCGGGCCGGTCCCGGGAGCGCCGCCATTCTGGCGGCCTTATGCACAGCGCGGAGCGCCCAACTGAAAGTTTAAGGCGCAAAAATTTGGCGCTTCGCGCTTTGTTTAGGAGGCCGCCAGAATGGCGGCGCTCCCAGGACCGACCCGGCGCTTCGCTTGCGTCATTGGACGTTGGACGTTGGACGTTTCCCCCTCAACCTGCTCTCCTCGCCCCATGCGCATCATCGCCATCGATCCCTCGCTTCGCTCCACGGGTTTTGCCGTGCTGGAGAGCGTTGCTGGCAAGGTGCGCGCGCTGGAATACGGCTCCGTCAAAAACGCCTCCTCGCTGCTCCCCAGCGGCTGCCTCGTCGCCATCCGCGCCCGCATCGCGGAGCTCATTGCCACGCATTCTCCGGGCTGCGCCGTCTTTGAAGGCGTCATCTTCGTGCAAAGCCACCGCACCGCCATCACCCTCGGAGCCGCCCGCGGCGCCGCGCTCGTGGCCGCCGCCGAGCGGGGCCTGCCGATTTACGAATACGCCCCCCGCCGGGTGAAACAGAGCGTGGTCGGCCGGGGCGGAGCGCAAAAGGAACAGGTGGCCTTCATGGTCCGGGCTCTCCTCGGCCTCACGGAAACCCCTCAAACCGACGCCGCCGACGCCCTCGCCATCGGCCTCACCCATTTCCAAACCGCCCACAGCGCCCGGGCAGGGGCCGTGACGCTGGAACAGATTTGACCCGCCTTTTTTTGGACAAAGGGCCACCAAACCGCCCCCAATTCCGAACCAGAAATACTTCTGTAATTGCCATTTGACACAGAGGCTAATCAACACCAAGCTCCCAACCCTTTTCGTCACACTGTTTAACCTTTTGCCATGATGAGCCACCTAGTTGAAGAAGCCGCCAAGAAGATTCCGAGTGTCCCGCTCCTCGTGAACGTGGTGTCCAAGCGCGTGCGGCAACTCAACGCCGGCCACAAGCCGATGATTGACGTGGTCACGCGCATGGGCTTCGCCGACATCGCGCTCACGGAGATCATCGAGGGCAAACTCGGATTCGAACAAAAGAACAAGGGCGGCGACGAGTCCTAGGCCTTGGCTGCCAAGCGCGAGAAAAGCGCGGAAATCTCGGTCAACCGCAAGGCTCTCCGGGACTACCATATCCTCGACCGGCTGGAGGCCGGTATCGAACTCAAAGGCACGGAGGTCAAATCGATCCGCGCCGGGTTGGCGAATGTGAACAACGCCTTCGCGCGGATTGATAACAACCAAATCTGGTTGTACGACGTGGACATTCAGCCCTACGAAAAGGCGAGCCACGAGCAGCATGTGCCCAAGCGGGTCCGCCGGCTCCTCCTGCACCGTCAGGAAATCGACAAGCTCGCCGGCAAGGTGCAGGTGCAGGGCCTCACGCTCGTGGCGCTGCGCATGTATTGGAAGGACGCCGTGGTGAAAGTGGAAATTGGCGTCGGCAAAGGCAAACTCGCCCACGACAAGCGCGACGACCTCAAAGCCAAAGCCGAGAAGCGCGAGACCGACCGTGTGGTGAGCGCGTTTAATAAACGGCGCGGTTAGCGAGGCGCTTTGCGGCTTGTCTTTGCCTTGGTCGCCGGGGCATACCCGGGACAATGCTGTCCCACTACGGCACCACCCTCATTCGTTTTTTTCTGGCGGTTTGCGCCATGGTGTTTCTGCTGACCCGACCGGCCATGGCTGCGCCTGGGGTCCCGGACTCGCTGGAGGTTTCCTTGGGGAGCGGTGGCAGCCTGTCGAGCATGGCCATCCAGCCGGATGGGAAAACCATTCTCGTCGGGACTTTCACCTCCATCAATGGCACGGCGCGCGGCGGCGTGGCCCGGCTCAATGCGGACGGCACGCTTGATACGGATTTTGATCCGAAAGCGGACAACGGCGTCTATTGCGTTTACGTGCAGTCCGACGGAAAGATTTTGCTGGGCGGCATCTTCACGAGCTTGCAGCCGAATGGGGCGCCGGCTCCGACCCCTCGCTCCCGCCTGGCGCGCCTGAACGCGGACGGGACCCTCGACACGAGCTTTAATCCGAACCCGAACAGCACGGTGATGGCCATGGCCGTGCAGCCGGACGGGCGAATTGTGGTGGGCGGATTTTTCAGCAGCTTCCAGCCCAATGGCACCGGCACCACCTTCGTGCGCAATTCCATCGCGCGGCTTACGTCCTCGGGTGCGGTGGATCTCAATTTCCATCCGGATCCTGGATCCGATGAGAATCGCCTGCACTATGTCTCGGAGATTCTCGTGCAGGAGGACGGCAAAATCGTGATCGCTGGCCCTTTCGAGTTCCTGCGTCCTTCCACGGTCGTTATCGAACGTCACGGCATCGCACGGTTGAATGCGGATGGCACGGTGGACCCGGCCTTTGATTTGCATCTTACGCGCGGGAGTCTCCAGGTCCGGGTATTTTCGGTCACTCCACAGCCTGATGGTAAAATGATCGTGTGCGGCGCTTTTGGAACGGTGCAGCCGGTCGGCGCGGATACGCCCGTGGGGCGCAACGGTATCGTGCGCCTGAATGCCGACGGCTCGGTAGATGAAGCGTTCACCGTCACCGCGGACACGACCAGCCGATTCATCCCCCAAGCCGATGGAAAGCTGCTGATGTTTGGAGGCTTTACGGGCGTGCAGGCGGGGGAGGCGGGCACTCCCGCGCCGCGAGGCGGAATCGCACGGCTGAATGCAGACGGAACGCTGGACGGCGATTTTGATCCCAGGGCCGACGGGAGTACTGGGCCTGTGGGCCTGCAACCAAACGGCGCGATTTTGGTGGGGGGAAGTTTCACGTCATTCCAGCCCAACGCCCAGAGCGATCCCATCGCGCGCACTGGTTTGGCGCGCCTGCAAAATGGTCCGGCCATCACCACGCTCAAGGCGGATAGCACCACGCAGGTTTCATGGATGCGCCGCGGCGGCGCGCCTCTCGTTTCGGAGGTCACGTTTGAATTGAGTACGGACGGCGGCGCGCACTGGAATTCGCTGGGGGCCGGTACGCATGTTGGGATGACGCCCGACTGGCAGCTCAGCGGGTTGTCCTTGCCGGCATCCGGAACTTTGCGCGCGCGCGGCCGGGTGGGATACTCCGGCGGGTCCGGCATCATCGAGCAGGTGGCTGCTTTCTCCACGACCGATTTCACCGGTCCCATCGGGGGGGCTTTTGACGTCGCGCCCGCCGCGCCTCTCGTCGCCGGCACTGAACTCACGGGAAGTTTTTCCGGATGGACGGATGCCTCGCTGCCCGTGACCTACGAAGTCCGCGAGGGTCTTTCGATTCTCGTGCCGCCCGGTGCCGACACTGCGCCTACTTTTACGCTTTCGGCAGGCCATCATACCATCACCGGCTGGGTCTACGACGCACTGGGGCAGGCGACCGAGGCCGGGAGCGTGGAGGTGGAGATTTTGCTGGCGAGCCCGGTTCACACCATCCGCTATCTCGGTGGCAGCAAGCCGTCGGCGGCGGGTTCGAGGCCGGAAATTCCACTGGGCTCGCTGTGGACGCAATTCAATGCGCCGGCCATCGATGACTCCGGGCAGATCGCCTTTCTCGGCAAATGGGCCTTTGGCAAAATCAAGGGCAGCGGTCTTTTCTACGGTGATACGTGTGTCGCCGTTGTCGGCGGCGATGCCTCCGCCCTCACGGGCTTGGCGAAGGCAAAATATAAAACGCTGTCCGACCCCGTTCTTCAGGGTGGCCATCTCGCCTGTCTGGCGACGTTCTCCGGCGTGCCTGCCTCGCAGGGCGCCGCGGTGCTCCGTTACGATGCCGGCGGCCTCTCCGTGGTGGCGCAGGCGGGCAGCCCCGGCACGGCGGACGGCGCGAAATTCAAGAGCTTCAAGAGCGTCGCCGTGGCCGGCAATGCGGTCGCCTTTCTCGGGCAGCTCGCCATCGGCACCGGCAACCCAAAAGTCACCGCGGCCAGCGATCTCGGTGTGTGGGTGAAAGAGGGCGCCGGCCCGCTCACGCTCGTGCTTCGCGAGAGCGGCCTGTTGAATTCGGTCGGTATCAAGTCCTTCGTCGGCTTCGCATGTGGCGCCGGTTCGCCGGGTCAGGGCCGGGGATGGTTTTGCGCGCCCTCGGGAAATGCCCAGGTGCTGGCGCTGGCCAAAACCGCCCACACGCAGGCGGTGGTCTACGCCTCCACGGGCGCGCTCTCGAGTTTTGCCAGCAGCGGTCCGGTCTTCGCCAGCTTCGGCCTGCCCACGACCAACGAACTTGGTCACACCGCCTTTCTCGCGACCCAGCCCACGGGCAACGGCGTGACCAAAGCCAATGCCCGCGCCTTGTTCGTCGATCTGACCGGAACCGGCCAGTATCAGGAAATTGTGCGCGTGAGGCAGTTGCTCGGCGGCGGGGAGGAGAAATTTTCCGCGCTGAAAGACCCCGTGTTCGCCGGTGACGATGGGCTCGCCTTTCCCGCGACGCTGACGGGCGGTACCGCCAGGGGTCTCGCGGCCACGACGCTTTGGTGGCGTCCGCCGGGCGGCCCGCTGAATCTTCTCGCGCAGGGCGGGGGACATCCGCCGGGCATGCCCGAGGCGCAGTGGAAAAGCTTCCCGTCTCTCGCCATCGCGGCCAACCGCGGCCCGATTTTCACCGCCACGCTCGTGCCCAATAAGGGCGGCGTGAAGCCTGCCACCGCCACCACTCTGTGGGCCACCGACTTCCATGACGATCCGCACCTGCTGGTGCAGACCGGAATTCCCGAGGCCATCGTAGCCGGCAAGACCGTGAAAAGCTTTACGCTGCTCAACGCCACCGCCGGCAGCCTCGGCGTCACGCGCAGCTTCAACGCCGCCCACCAAATCGCCTGGCTCGCCACCTTCACCGACCGCTCCCAAGCCATCGTGGTGACCGAAGTCCCATAATTCTCCAGGCAATGAGGTAGCTCGGGACGCAGTCTGGAGTGCGGTGCCTCGGCACCGCTCTGCGGGATGACGCGGCTTGCCGCGTGCGGAGGGTTACAGCTTTCGAAATTGCCGGAGGTGCGCCCACCGCATCGCGTCATGCCGCGCCTTGCCACAAAGCGGCGTCATGCCGCCGCACTCCAGATTACTCCCCGCGCGAGCGAACGGATCCCCGGCGAGCCCGTCTACAACAACCCCTCAGCCGCCGTCAGCGCCTTCAGATACACCCGATGCCGTCCCCAGCTTTCGAGCTCCGCATTAAGCAGCGACGAGATCTCGCAGCAATCCGCCGGCATCACGTGGGTCGTGTTGCGTCCGGTGGAATCGTGGAATTGGATCTGCAAAAAATCGCTGCCGTTGGCGCGTGTCGCCGTGATGGTCATCGCCTCGCTGGCGAGCTCCACTTTGCTCACGTCCGCGCCGGCGACTTCCGTGAGTTCGCACGCGACATCCGTATCGCCCGCGGAGAAGCGCAGATGATTCCCGCGTGCCCCGTGGGCCGACCACCCGAGCTGCGCTGCGAGCCAGCCCAGCAGCAGCACCGCCGGTGTGCGGGCACCCGGCGCATGCGAAATCGCGACGCGGTTCAAATGCTGCAGCGCCGTGACCGTGTCCGGCGTATCGAACATCTGCGCCAGCGCCTGGCGCAAACGCAGCGTGCGGGTCCACGCCAGATCGCACAAGATCGTGCGGGTGCCGCCGAGGGCGTGGCGCAGCGTGGTGAATTGCGACCGCGGATCGGGCCAGGTCCGGCTGTCGAAGAGCAGGCGATCCACCCAGTGCCACACTTCGGAATCCAAATCGCCGAGATTTTCCCCGCGCCACCAGAGCGTGAGCGGCAGGTCGTAGTCGAGCTGGCCGAAAAGCAAATTCGGCAGCAGCGTCCGCACGTTGCCGCGGATCGAAATCGAGACCTGCTCGCAGCACACATGCTTCGCCCCGGCCTTGGGCAGATAGCAGTGCGCATTGATCCACGCCTTCACGTCATTCGCGTCCGTGCTCGGCTCGATGCCGATGAGCAGCGCGTGAAAAGCGTGGCTGCGCACGAAATGCGAGAGCAATTCCGTGTTCTCCGCCATGGCCTTGCCCTGGCAGATCACCGCAAAGTTGAACAGCGTCGCGCGGGTGCGCGTCTGGTCCGCCGTCCACAACTTCTTCAATTCCTTGCCGATGGCGGAAACCTCCACCGGCGTTCCGAGGGATTCGAGGGATTCCGGCATACCGAGGGATTCGAGAGTGTCCGGCATATTACATCCTCCGCCAGACCCGGCCGTCGCGTTGCAGCAATTGCTCCGCTTCTTTCGGACCCCACGAGCCCGCGGCGTAGTCGCAGAGCGACGGCGGATTCGGGTTCAGGTGCCAGGTGTGCTCGATCGTGTCCACGTAGCGCCACGCTTCCTCCACCTCGTCGCGCCGCGCAAAGAGCGTGGCGTCGCCGCTCATGGCGTCGAGAATCAAGCGCTCGTAAGCCTCGGGGCTCTGGCGGCCAAAACTGGTGCCGTAATGGAAATCCATTTTCACCGGCTCGATGCGCAGCGTGCTGCCCGGCACTTTGCACTGGAGCCGCAGCGACACGCCTTCGTCCGGCTGAATGCGAATCACCAGCTGGTTCGGTCCCAGCGGCGCTTCCGCGCTGTTGAAGAGCACGCCCGGCGCTTCTTTGAATTGCACCGCGATCTCCGCGCCGCCTTTTGCCAGCCGCTTGCCCACGCGCATGTAAAACGGCACGCCATGCCAGCGCCAGTTGTCCACGTGCATCTTCAGCGCGACGAAGGTCTCCGTCATGCTCTTCGGATTCACGCGATCTTCCTTGCGGTAGGCCGGCACTTGTTTGCCGCCGATGCTGCCCTCGATGTATTGCCCGCGCACCACGTCGCGCCCCACGTCCTCGGCCGACATGCGGCGCAGCGCGCGCACGACTTTTACCTTTTCATCGCGCACCGCATCCGCGCCCAGGCTCGTTGGCGGCTCCATGGCGATGAGGCAGAGCATCTGTACGAGATGGCTCTGCACCATGTCGCGCAGCGCGCCGCTCTTGTCGTAATACGGTCCGCGCGCCTCCACGCCGAGGGTCTCGGCGCTGGTGATCTGCACGTGGTCCACGTAGCGGTGATTCCACAGCGGTTCCAGGATGCTGTTGGCAAAACGCAGCACCATGATGTTCTGCGCGGTCTCTTTGCCGAGATAGTGGTCGATGCGGAAAGTGTCCTTCTCCGCGAAGCCGCGCGCGATGATGCCGTTCAGTTCCTGCGCCGTGGCGAGGTCGGTGCCGAAAGGCTTTTCCACAATCACGCGCACCCACGAGCCGGAGCCCGCATGCGTGAGGCCCGCGGCGGAGAGATGGTCGAGAATGCCGTCGTACTCCGTCGGCGAGACGGAGAGATAAAAGAGCCGGTTGCCACGCGTGCCCGAACTGGCGTCCAGCGCGTCGAGCTTCGCTTTGAGGGCCTGGTAGCCCGCAGCGTCGCCGAACTCCGATTGATGGTAGTAGATGCGCGACGAAAAATTGGCCCACACCTCCTCCTTGAGGCCGGAGCGCGAGCACTTGGCCGTGGTGTCTTTCAACTCCACGCGCCACGATTCGTCGGTTTTTTCGCGGCGCGCGAAACCGATGATATTCGCCGCGCCCGGCAGGTCGCCATCGGCGGCCAGATTGTAAAGCGCGGGAATGAGTTTGCGAAACGTCAGATCCCCGGACGCGCCAAAGATTACGACGTTGCACGGTTGTGGCATTGCCCGGTTGGACAGACCCTCACGAAGCGGATTGGCTTGCATTTCGTTGCTCACGGGAAAGGGCCTCAGGATGGGGGGCTCGCGCACCGCCTGCAAAACAATTCGTTGCCGCGGTGGGAAACTTTGTCTGGCAGCCCGCGGGACGGGAAAAGATTGCGCGAGCCGGCCCGATCCAGCCACCCTCGGCCTTCCCAACCAACTCGGATGAAGCTGTCCACTCTTGCTCTGCTGCTGTCGCTTATGCCGCCCGCCCTCGCCGCCACGCCCGAACCGAAAGCCCCCGAAGCGCCACCAGTCGCGCCGAAGCGGGAAGTCGTCGACGAGTATTTCGGCACCAGGATCACCGACCCCTACCGCTACATGGAGAATTTGAAGGATCCGGAAGTGGTCGGCTGGATGAAAGCGCAGTCCGCCTACGCCAATGGCGTCATCGACGCCCTGCCGGGCCGCAAGGAATTGCTGGAGCGCATCAAGGCCCTCGACCAGGGCGCGCCGTATACGATCAGCGAAATGTTCCGCCTCCAAAGCGGCGCACTCTTTTACCGCAAACTCCTGGCTGGTGCGGAGACCAGCATCGTCTGCATGCGCCCCTCGCTCGACGGCGAGGAAAAAGTCGTCCTCGATCCCAAAAGCTACGAGTCCGGCGACGGACGGCACGCGAGCATGGAGTTCTACACGCCCTCGCCGGATGGCCAATACGTGGTGGCCGGAATTTCGAAAGGCGGCTCGGAAATCACCACCATCTATGTACGCGACGTGGCCACCGGCAAAGATTTGCCCGACAGGATCGATCGCATCGAGACCGCTTACAACATCCCGCAGTGGATGCCGGACTCGAAAGGCTTCTACTACGTGCGCCGTCAAAAACTGCCGCCCGGCGCGCCCGCCGCCGACACGTACAATTTTACCGTGTGTCACGCGCACGTCCTCGGCCAGGACCCGGAAAAGGACACGCCTGTCTTCGGGCGCAATCTCGCGGAGGGCATCACGTTTGCCGCGATGGATTTTCCCAGCGTGACGCTCTTCCCCGGCGGCCAATACGCCATCGGCCAGATCCACCACGGCGACTCGCAGGAGCTCACGCTCTACAGCACGCCGCTGAGTGCCCTGCTGGCCGGCGCGCCCAAATGGAAAAAGATCTGCACGCCCGCGGATGGCGTGAACGAGTACGGAGCGCACACTGATTCCGTCTATCTCGTCAGCGCCAGGAAAGCTCCGCGCTATCGCGTCCTGCGCACCTCGCTCGAGTCGCCGGATTTCGAGCACGCCGAAGTCGTCCTGCCCGAGAGCGACGTCATCCCCACCTCCGTGCACTCCGCCAAGGATCACGTTTTCGTGAACGCCACGAAAGACGGCACGCCCGTTATCGTGCAACTCGACCCGGGCGGTAAAGCCGCGCCGCAGCGCCTCACGCCACCCGAAGGCCTGAGCGGTGCCGTGAGCGAGGCCACTCCGTATTTCGCTGACGTCTTCGTCTCCACGCAAAGCTGGACGAAGGGTGGGGGACTTTACGATTTCAATCCCGCGAAGCAGAGCTTCACCGCCAGCGCCCTCCAGCCGAAAGGAGCCTTCGACGACGTGCCGGGCTATACTTTCAAAGAAGTCGAGGTGAAGAGCCACGACGGCGTGATGGTCCCGCTCTCCATCATTTATAAAGAGGGCCTCGCGCTCGATGGCTCGCATCCGCTGCTGCTTAACGGCTACGGCGCCTATGGCATCATCATGTCGGTGCGCTTCAATCCCATCAGCCTCGCCTGGCTGGAGCGCGGCGGCATCATCGCCTGGGCGCATGTCCGTGGCGGCGGCGAGCGCGGCAAGGCGTGGCATCTCGGCGGACAAAAAGCCACCAAGCCGAACACGTGGAAGGATCTCATCGCCTGCGCCGAATACCTCATCGCGGAAAAATACACCTCCACGCCCAAGCTCGCCATCCAGGGCGGCAGCGCAGGCGGCATCACCATTGGCCGCGCCATCACCGAGCGCCCCGATCTTTTCGGATCCGCCATCATCAACGTCGGCATCAGCGACATGCTCCGCTTCGAAACCACGGAGAACGGCCCGCCCAACGTGCAGGAATACGGCAGCATCGCCACCGAGCCCGGCTTCCGTGCCCTGCTGGAAATGAGCGCCACCCATCACGTGCAGCCCGGCACGAAATATCCCGCCGTCCTGCTCACCCACGGCCTCAACGATCGCCGCGTCGACGCCTGGATGTCCGCCAAGATGACCGCCCGTCTGCAAGCCGCCACCGCCAGCGGCAAACCCGTGATGCTGCTCCTCGACACCGACGCCGGCCACGGCATCGGCTCCACCCGCAGCCAAATCCAGGAACAAACCGCCAGCAAATGGAGCTTCCTCCTCTGGCAAATGGGCGGCCAAGACTTCCAACCGCCGAAGTAAACAAGCCGCTCCGCCATTCTTTGCGTCTTTGCGCCTTTGCGTAAGCCCTCAAACCCGCTCCGATCGCCTCCCCGCACCTTTGCCTTGCGGGAACCCCCGATTTTGCGAAATGCTTCCCGTCTTTTCCAAATGACAGAGCCAGCCATCACCAAGGAAGTCATCGCCAAGCACGGACTCACCGACGAGGAATACGAGCGCATCAAGTCCATCCTCGGTCGCGAGCCGAATTTCACCGAGCTGGGCATCTTCAGCGTGATGTGGAGCGAGCACTGCTCGTACAAAAACACCAAGCTCGAGCTTAAAAAATTCCCGACCACCGGCGCCGGCGTGCTGGTCAAGGCCGGTGAGGAAAACGCGGGCGTGCTCGACATCGGCGACGGCTGGGCCGTGGCGTTCAAGATGGAGTCGCACAATCACCCGAGTGCCATCGAGCCCTTCCAGGGCGCGGCCACCGGCGTCGGCGGCATCATTCGCGATATCTTCACCATGGGCGCGCGCCCGGTGTTCTCGCTGAATTCGCTGCGCTTCGGCCCCATCCACGGCGACACCGCGCAGCACCAGTGGAACCGCAGCCGCCTCTCCGGCGTGGTCTCCGGCATCGCGCACTACGGCAACTGCATCGGCGTGCCGACCATTGGCGGTGAGATTTATTTCGACGAAAGCTACAACGGCAACCCGCTCGTGAACGTGTTCTGCCTCGGCGTGCTCAAGCACGAGCAGATCGCCCGCGGCGCCGCGAAGGGCGTCGGCAATCCCGTTTTCTACGTCGGCGCCGAGACCGGCCGCGACGGCCTCGCCGGTGCTGCCTTCGCCTCGCGCGATCTCACCGAGGAGAGCAAGGAAGATCGCCCCGCCGTGCAAGTCGGTGATCCCTTCCGCGAAAAACTCCTCCTCGAGGCCTGCCTCGAACTGCTCGCCACCGATGCCGTTGCCGGCATTCAGGACATGGGCGCCGCCGGCCTCACGTGTTCCACCTGTGAAACCGCCAGCCGCGGCGGCACCGGCGTGGAGATCGATCTCGCCAAGGTCCCGCAGCGCGAAGCCGGCATGGTGCCCTACGAAATCCTGCTCAGCGAATCGCAGGAGCGCATGCTCATCATCGTGAAGAAAGGCCACGAGCAGACGGTGAAGGACATCTTTGAAAAGTGGGATCTCCCGCACGCCGAGGTCGGTGTGGTGACCGATGACGGCATGATGCGCGTGCTCAACCACGGCAAGGTCGCCGCGGAAATTCCCGCGCGCAAACTCGCCGACGACGCGCCGCTCTATTCCCGCGAGTGGAAGCCGCGTCCGCAGCCCGCCGAGGTTGATATCGCCACGCTTCCCGCCGTGGACAGCCGCGAGGCGCTGCTCAAACTTTTGGCCTCTCCGAGCATCGCTTCGAAACAGTGGGTGTGGCGTCAGTACGATCACATGGTGCGCCTCGGCTGCACGGTGCGCCCGGGCAGCGACGCCGCGGTCTTCATCATCCGCGAGGCCAATAAAATCGTCGCCGCCACGAGCGACTGCAACAGCCTCTACTGCCTGCAGGATCCGCGCGAAGGCGCCCGCATCGCCGTCGCCGAGGCCGCGCGCAATCTCGCTTGCAGCGGCGCCCGCCCGCTCGCCGTCACGGACAATCTGAATTTCGCCAACCCGCATCACCCGGAACTTTTCTGGCAACTGCGCGAATGCGTGGAAGGCCTCGCCGAGGGCTGCCGCCAATTCAACACACCCGTCACCGGCGGCAACGTCTCGCTCTACAACCAAAGCCCCGCTGGCCCCATCGATCCGACCCCGACCGTCGGCATGGTCGGCATCGTGGACGACGCCGCGCACATCACCACCCAGGCCTTCAAAGCCGATGGTGACGCCGTGCTGCTCGTCGGCGATCTCGGCAGCGAGATGGGCGCTTCGCATTTCCTGAAGGTGGTCCATGGCCAGAAAGCGGGCCGCACCCCGCGCCTCGATTTCGCCCGCGAAAAAGCCGTGCAGGCCGCCGTGCTGGATCTCATCCGCGCCGGCCAGGTGAAAAGCGCGCACGATTGCAGCGAAGGCGGCCTCGCCGTGGCCCTCGCCGAATGCTGCATCGGCGGCAACCTCGGTGCCGAAATCCAACTCAGCGCCACCGGCCTCCGCCCCGAGCAAGCCCTCTTCAACGAAAGCCAGAGCCGCATCGTCATCACCGTCGCCCCCGCCCATGTTGACAGCGTGCTGCAAACGCTGAAGCAACACAGCGTGCCCGCCCAAAAGCTCGGCACCGTCGGCGGCGATCAACTCGCCATCTCCGTCCACACCCAGCGCCTCGTCTGGCCCGTCGAAGCGCTGAACGACACGTGGGGCGGCAGCATCGCGCAAGCGATGGAAGCCTAGTCTCGTAGCCGCGACCGGGAGGTCGCGGACGCTCGCACGCCAAACGATCAAGCGTTTGTAGAGTCATCGCTCGCACCTTGCGATGCTATTCCTGGGCGTAGTGGATCATCGCCCTGCGGCATTGCCTTTGGCCGTTACACCGCCACAGTCGCCAACTATGCCCACCCGCACCACCTTCTTTATCGCTGCCGCCCTTGCCTTCGCTCCACTGCACGCCGCGCCGCCCAAGCCCGGCGACAAGCCCGACGCCGTCAAAAAGACCGCCGACGTTCCGGAGAATCTGAAAGCGCCCATCGCCATCATTGCCGAGGGCTTCCCCAAATATGAGGCCAAAAAATTCCCGAAATCCCCCGCCGACACCGGCTACATTTTCCGCAACGATCTCGGCACCGTCGACGTCGGCTTTCAGGACGGAAAAATTGCCTACATGGTCTTCAAAGTTGGCGTTGGCCAGCCCGGCCTGAACGCCGCCAAAGCGCGGGAGCTGCACGAGCAATACTTCAAGAGGCTCCTCGACGAAAAATGGCGCGGCGAAAAATACCGTGCCGCCATGGTCCCCGCCCTCAACGCCGTCGTCATCGCCCGCAAAGACATCGACCCCAACGTCCTCACGCACGGCATGTAGTGCGACCTGGTCAGGCGCCCTTTCGAGCGTGAGCGCCGTTGCTGGGAGCGCCGACTTCCAGTCGGCCATCCTATAGCGCGAAGCGCCAAGCTGCATGCCTTGCCAGACCAGCAAGGATAGACACGCATTCATTGAGGCGCTTTGCGCCGTGCACGTGCGCCTTGACGATTCAGGCTCCTACTTCTTCGCCGCCTTCTTGATCGTAGTGGTCGGACTCTTCGTCGTCGTTCCCTTCGTGGCCGTGCCCGTCTTCGAGGCCGCCGTCCCCGCCTTCTTCGTGCTCGTCGTCGAAGTCGTCGCTTTCTTCGCCGGCGCCTCCTCCGTCACGTGCTTCACGAATTTCAAAAACACCACCAGTTCCCGCGATTTCGCGATATTCTTTTCGCCCTTCGCCGCCACCGCCGAGCTGTGCAAAATTACCGTTTCCCCGCTGCTCACATTCCCCTCGAAGTACATCTCCCGCGTCGCAAACTCCACCGTGTTCACACGGTCATCGCTCCGCTTGCCATGCGCCGCCCGGTCCGTGGCCTTGCCCGTAAAGTGAATCGACTTCTCGCCAATCGTCGGCGTCACGCTGAGCGTCAGTCCGAGCGGCACCGACGGCGCGCCGGGCACCATGGTATCCTGTGTCACTTCAATCGTCGCCGCGCGCCCCGGCTGCGTGGTCACGCTCGGTGAGCTGAGCACCTCGATGCCCTTCAGCTTGTCGAGCTTCTCCGCCGTCGACGGAATTTCCGTCCCCGCCGGCACATCGGCAAATTTCGCCACGACTTCAATCGTCGTGGCAGCGCGGACGGAAACCGTGAGGAGCAGGGCAAGACAAAGAGTTTTGATCACGCTCTCTCCGCTAGCAGGCGCCGCGCCCAAGGCCAATCTCCAACGCTCAAGATTCGAACTCAATTGGCGCCCACGAACTCCGCCAGCTCAAGGAGCAGGGCCGCCCCCGGCCCGAGCTTAGTATTCAGTATCCGGTGTCCAGTCTCGCGGGCGTTCTTACTGAACACTGGATACTGAAT
>FTCB01000784.1_pt1 | contig 28620 bp, 23 predicted proteins | sample 1639431 | NCBI WGS metagenome assembly FTCB01 (sample SAMEA3914864, study PRJEB12502) | metagenome | biome: forest; material: soil | place: USA | collected 2012-03-12 | depth 0.3 m
CGCAACCAAGGGAATTCGTTCCACGAGGCGGCGTTGGGGTAGTCGTTGAGCCAGCCCATGGCGGCCTGCATGGCGGTGGGCCGGCTGGAGCGCGCCTGGGCCTGGTACATGGCGACCAGGGGGTTGGGGCGGTATCCCTCTTTTTGCGCGATGGCTTGGATGCGATCGCGGGTGGATTTTGGAATGGTAGGGTGGTTGCGGAGCGCGCGGGAGACGGTGGCCTTGTGGACGCCGGCGAGCTTGGCAATGTGATCGAGAGATACTCTTTGAAGTTTCACGTGTGCAACGTTGCGTTTGGCAGCAATCGCGTAAAATATCAAGCTCCGCCACCTTTTTCTTTCGGGAAAAATCCGGACTTGGCGGAAACGGGCGGGATCGCCACCATGCGCGGCCATGGCAAAGAAAGACGAAAATGTACTGGTGGTGCGGCGCGCGCTGTTTGACGAATTGGGCGCTTTTCAGGGCTTGGGCCGTGAGCCCCAGCGGTACATCGAGGCGTTTTTGAAGCGGGAAAACAACTTTTTCTCCCCACGCTCCACGGCGGAGACGGATCCCTCGCTGAAGCAGATCATCCCGTACGCGGTCTTTACCCACGAGGGGAAGATTTTGCACTATGTGCGCGGGGCCAAGTCCGGCGAGAAACGTCTGGTGGCGAAGGGCTCGATCGGCATCGGCGGGCACATCAACGACGAGGACGAGAGCCTGTTTTCCTTCGACAACGATGCCTACCGTGCGGCGGTGCATCGCGAGATCGAGGAGGAGCTGAAATTTGAGGGCGGCTACCAGGACCGCGTGGCGGCGCTGATCAACGATGACTCCAATCCCGTGGGCGAAGTGCATCTCGGCGTGGTCCACATCGTGGAACTGCAGCACGACCAGGTGAGCGCCGGAGAGAAGGCGATCGCCGAACTGGGCTTTCTGACCGTCGAGGAACTCCGTGCCCGGCGTGAGAATCTGGAGACGTGGTCGCAGATCGTGCTGGATGGCTGGGAAGAGCTGAAAGGCTAGACCAAAGGTGCGGTCTCCAGCGACGTACTGGCGTCGGCCTTCTTGAGATACCGCCTGCGCCAGATCGTGTAGATGACCGGGTAGAGGAGGAGCTCGAGGAGGGCAGAGGTAACGACGCCGCCTATCATGGGAGCGGCGATGCGTTTCATCACATCGGCTCCGGTTTGCGTGGCGGGAGACCACATGATGGGGAGCAGGCCGAAGAGAATGGCGCAGACGGTCATGATCTTGGGACGGATGCGCCGGACCGCTCCCTCGCGCACGGCCTCGTAGAGGTCATCGATGGAATGGAGACGGCCTTCGCGGCGGAATTTTTCCCAGGCCTGTTCGAGGTACAGGAGCATGATGACACCGGTCTCGGCATCGAGTCCGGCGAGGGCGATAAGGCCCACCCAGACGGCGGGGCTGAGGTTGTAGCCGAGCAGGTAGACCGTCCAAAAAGCGCCGACGAGGGAGAAGGGTACGGCCAGCAGCACGATGGCGGTTTTCATCGCAGAGCCGGTATTCACGTAGAGCAGGACGACGATAATGAGGAGGGTAAAGGGAATGACGACGCGCAGGGTTTGCTCAGCGGCCTTGAGGTACTCGAATTGGCCGGCCCATTGGATGTAGTAGCCGGGCGGGATCTGGACAGTCTGGGCGATGTGCTCGGAGACGCGGCGGACATAGCCATCGATATCGCTGGTGGTGACATCGACAAAGACGAAGCCGACGAGCTGGCCATTTTCATTGCGAATGCTGGGCGGGCCGGTGCGGAATTGAATATCGGCCAGCATCGAGATCGGTACCTGCGCGCCAGTGGGCGTGGGCACCAGCACCCGCCGGAGCGCATCGAGATCCTGCCGAAAGTCGCGGGCGTAGCGCACATTGACGGGGTAGCGTTCGCGCTTTTCCACCGTGGTGGTGATGGTCTTGCCGCCGATGGCCGTCTCCACGATGTCGTTCACGTCGCTCACGCGGAGGCCGTAGCGGGCGGCGGCTTCGCGATTGACGGTGAAGTCCAGGAAGTAGCCGCCGGTGGTGCGCTCGGCAAAGACGCTGCGGGTATCGGGAAAGTCATGGAGGGATTTCTCGATCTCCGTGGCGACTTTCTCGATGCCGGCGAGGTCGGGCCCGAAGACCTTGATGCCAAGCTTGCTGCGGAAGCCGGTGGTGAGCATCTCGGTGCGGGTTTGGATGGGCATCCAGAAGATATTCGCCATGCCGGGTGTCCTGATGGTGGCGTTCATCTCGGCGATGAGTTTTTCCCACGTCATGCCGGCGCGCCATTGCTCGGGGGGCTTGAGCGCGATGACGGTCTCAAACATGGAAACGGGGGCGGGGTCGGTGGGTGAGTCGGCCTGGCCGGCCTTGCCAAAGACAGTTTGCACCTCGGGGAACTGGCGAATCTGGCGATCCTGAATTTGCAAAATCCTCGTGGCCTCGGTGATCGACATGCCGGGCACTGCGGTGGGCATGTAGAGAATGGTGCCCTCGTTGAGTGGGGGCATGAATTCCTTGCCGAGATGGAGGAAAGGATAGGCCGTGGCGGCCAGGACAAGGAGCGCGGCAAAGAGCGTGAGCTTGCGCCAGCGCAGCACGAAATCGACCATGGGGCGGTAGATCCAAATGAGCAGACGGTTGATGGGATTGCGGAATTCCGGCGTGATCTTTCCGCGAATGAGCAGCGTCATGAGCACAGGCACCAGCGTGACCGCGAGGAGCGAGGCAAAGAACATGGAGAAGGTCTTGGTGTAGGCGAGCGGCTTGAAGAGGCGGCCTTCCTGCGCGGTGAGGGAGAAGACGGGAATGAAGCTCACCGTAATGACCAGCAGCGAGAAGAAGAGCGGGCGGCCCACGCTCTTGGCGGCGTTGATGATGACCTGATTGCGCTCTCCATTGCTTGGTTCGCGGCGATTTTGCTCGCGGAAGCGCTCCAGCGCGGAGTGGGCGTTTTCCACCATGATGATGGCGGCGTCCACCATGGCTCCGACCGCGATGGCGATGCCGCCGAGAGACATGATGTTGCTGGTCAGCCCCATCCACCACATGGGGAGGAACGAGAGCAGAATGGCGATGGGCAGCGTGATGATGGCCACCAGCGCGGAACGCACATGCCAAAGGAAAATGAGGCAGACGAGAGCGACCACGATGCTCTCCTCGATGAGCTTGTCGCGCAGGGTGGCGATGGCGCGAAGGATCAACTCGCTGCGATCATAGACGGGAATGATCTTTACCCCCTCGGGGAGAGAGGACTGGATCTGCGCGATCTTCTGCTTGATGCCATCGATGACGTTGAGCGCGTTCTCGCCGTAGCGCATGACGACAATACCGCCGACCGTTTCGCCCTTGCCGTCGAACTCAGCGACGCCCCGGCGGAGGTCTGGCCCGAGGTGCACGGTGCCGATATTTTTCACATACACCGGCGTGCCGTTTTCCACCTTGAGCACGATGTTTTCAATATCCTCGGGCTTGCTGATATACCCGCGCCCCCGCACGAAATACTCGGTGGTGGCCACCTCGAAGGTCTTGCCGCCCACGTCGGCATTGCTGCTCTTGATGGCTTCGACCACGGTGCTGAGCGGGATGTGGTAGGCCGCGAGCGCGTTGGGATCGAGATCGACCTGGTATTGCTTCACAAAGCCGCCGACCGGGGCGATCTCGGCGACGCCTTTCACCGAGCCGAGGGCATAGCGCAGATTCCAATCCTGGATGGAGCGGAGCTCGGCCAGGTTGTGCTTTCCCGACTCATCCACCAGCGCGTACTCGAAGACCCACCCCACGCCAGTGGCATCGGGGCCGATGACGGGATTGACGCCCTCGGGGAGCGAACCGCGGATGGAATTGAGGTATTCCAGAACCCGCGAGCGTGCCCAATAGATGTCGGTGCCGTCCTCAAAGATGACGTAGACGAAGGATTTGCCGAACATCGACTCGCCCCGCACGAATTTGACCTTGGGCGCGGCGATGAATTGGGTCGATATCGGGTAGGTCACCTGATCCTCGACCAGGTCGGGAGAGCGGCCTTCCCAATCGGTATAAACGATGACCTGGACATCGCTCAGGTCGGGAATGGCGTCGAGCGGTGTATGCCGCAGGCCGTAGACGCCGGCGGCGATGGCAAAGATCGCCCCGACAAAAACCAGGAACTTGTGGCGGACGCTGGCCTCGATGAGGCGCTCGATGAAAGTTTCCCGCACGGGTGGAGCCGGCTCAGTCATGAGATTTCTCCTTTTCATCGAAGCCCTTGAGCGCACCTTGCACCTGGGCTTCGGCATCGATCAGGAAATTCGCGCTGGAGACCACGCGCTCTCCAGCGGTCAGTCCTTTTTCGATGAGATAGTAGTCCCCGTATTTGGGGCCGAGGGTGACGAGGCGCGGCTCCAGGCGGCCATCTCCCTTGTCCACGAAGACGTGATTGCGCAGGCCAGTGGGCATGATGGCTCCGACGGGCACGGCAAGTGCGGTGATGGGCGTGAGCTGGAGTTGCGCGTTCACGTACATGCCGGGGCGCAGAAGAAAATCGGCATTCTCCACATCAAGGCGCACGCGGGCGGTGCGCTTCACGGGATCGATGAAGGGATCGATGAGCGAGACCGTGCCATTGAAAACGCGGTCGGGATACGCCGGGGACGAGATCTCGATCTTGAGGCCGGGCTGGAGCTGGGCGATTTCCGTCTCGTAGAAATCGGCCCACGCCCAGACCTTGGACAGATCGACCACGTCGACCAAGGCGTCGCCTGTCTTGACGCCCGCGCCCTGGGCCGCCGAGACCTTGGCCACGACTCCGCGGAAAGGGGAACGCAAGGTGAGGGAGTCCTCCGGCTTGCCGCTCTTCTCCAATTGAGCGATCTGCTCGTCGGTCATGTTCCATTGCCGGAGCCGGAGCCGGGCGGCGGCAGCCTGGCGGGTGATCGCGTCGTTGGGTTTTCCGCTGGCGTTTGTGGTGGAGAGGGAAAGCAATTCCCGCTCGGCGGTGAGCAAGTCGGGGCTGTAAATGGAGAGGAGTGGCGCCTCCTTTTCCACGATCTCGCCCGGAGAGGTGACAAAGAGCTCCTGCACATAGCCATCGACCCGGGCGACGAAGGACCAGCTTCGCTTTTGGTCGGGAGCGATGACTCCCACGGCGCGAATGGTGCGGCTGAGCGAACGTGTCTCCACGGTGGCATAGGTCACGCCGATTTTCTGCTGACGTTCCTTGGGCACGGTAAAGTCGTGCGACTCGGTCGGGCTGGCCGCTCTATCGGGGCTGGCCGAGGCTTGCGCCGATTTCTTCATGACAGGCACCAGCTCCATGCCGCAGATGGGGCACTGGCCGGGATCCTTGGAATGCACCGAGGGGTGCATGGTGCAGGTGTAGTAGTCGATGGAGTTTTCGGCGGGCTTGGCTTTCCTTTCGGAGCAGGCCGAGAGCGGAAGGAAAAGCGAGAGGGCGAGGAGGAGAAGGCTGATCGTTTTCATTTCTTTTTACCTGAGGTGGGCGCGGCGGGCAGTTCGGCTCCCAGGATGCCTTCCAATTCGGCGAGGGAGATTTCGTATTCGGTTTGTTGATCCAGGGCCGAAGCCTGGACCTCCCGCAGGAAACGCTGGGCGGTGAGCCAGTCGGAGAAAGAGGATTGGCCGGATTCGTAGGAGGCCTGACTCACCTCCTGGTTTTTCTGGGCCTGGGAGAGGATGTCGCCCTGATAGAGCTCCAGGTGGTGATGGATGGTTTCCAGCTTTTGCAATTGCTCTCGCAGCAGGCCGAGGGCCTCCTTTTGGGCCTGGTCCAACTCGGCCTGGCGCGCGGCCAGGTTTTCTTTGGCTTCCCTGGTCTGGGCGGAATATTTTTTTTGATTGCCCCACGGGATGCTGAAAGAGATGCCGGTATCGATTTCGCTGAGGGCCTGATTGGAATCATTGTATCGCTGGCCCTGCACGCTGATGGCGGGATCGGGAATCCATTCCCGGCGGGCCAGTTGCACGCGCTGGCGCTCGGCTTCGATCTGCGCCAGGGCGGTCCGAATCTCCGGCCGCTGGGCCTGCAGGAGACTGCGGAGATGAGGGAGTGATAGATCGGTGGGCTGGGACGGCTTGGCCCGAGCGGTCGCGAGCGGCAAAAACGCATCGCGATTCATGAGCACATTCAGGCGGGATTTTTCATCGGCAATGCGGCGGGTGATGTCGTTTTGGGCTTCCTGCAAGCGGCTGGCCTCGGTATCCGCCGTGAGCGATTCGTTGGCGGTCCGTGTGCCGGATTCGTAGCCCGAGCGGATCGCCGAGGCGGCTTGCTTGAGCGAGGCGAGGTTGGCTTGGTTCAACTCCAATTGGGCCTGGGCATTGTTGAGCCTCGCATAGGCGGCGCGGACTTCCGTGACCACGGCCAGCTGTCGGCGGCGCACCTCCTCAAAGGAGGCGAGGGCCTCGGCGGCAGCTATCCTCGCGCGGACGAGATTCTTGCCGGAAACGGGGATCATTTGTTCCACACTCACGGCCTGATCCATGAAGGCATTGGGCGCAATCTCGACGAACCGGGCGGCCTTGGTATCGAAGCTGACTTTGGCATCGGACCAGGCGGATTCCTGCGCGATGCGGGTCTTCATGGCGGCCCATCGGGCCAGCGCGGCTTTGATGGAAGGATTATGGCGGAGAGCTTCGGCCTGCGCGGCGCGCAGCGAGAGAGGCGCCGTGGCCGGGGCGGTATTTTGCTCGGCCAGGCTAAGTTCCGGCCGGCCGGCCAATGCGATTAAAACTAAGGATAGGGATATTGATCTCATGATGCATACGTTGAGGCTGAGTAAGGGAGACAAGGGTGGCACCGATGCACGGGCACACCTCGGGCTTTAAAGCCGGTTCCTCAGATCAAACGGATGCAGAGACGGGAGAGAGACGAGAAGACGGGGGCGGAAATAGCAGTGGTAGCCGGACGGAAATCCTCCCGGCCGGTCGGCAGGGAATGAAAGGAGAGGTGCAGGGTGAGAAGCACCGCGAGGAGAGGGCCAGCGCTGAAGCCGCTCCTGGAGTCGGGCATTTGCAGGGGATGCGGCTGGGTGTTGTCGTTGGCCACAGCGCAGCATTTCATGGTGGCGCAGCACCCACTGCAGGTTTTGTGCTGAGGAGCGGAAGCTCCGAGCATGCCGCACTGGCTCGCGGCGATTGCCTGAGCCAAAGGGGCAAGCAGAAGAGCGATGGCACAAGCCAAGGCTATGCTCAGTCTCATGGGCTTCACAGGGACATGAATACGCTCAAATCGGGCCGCAAGCAAGTCTGGTGAATACAGGAAGCCCGCTAGACAACGACTGGGCGGGCGGCTGAGGCGCGGACCAGGAGGGCGGCGAGGAGATCTTGTTTGAGCGGCTTGGTGAGGTAGTCGTCCATGCCGGCGCGGAAGCAGCGTTCCTGTTCCTCGGGCAGCACATTGGCCGTGAGGGCGGAAATGAAAGTGCGGCGGCCATTTTCCATGGCGCGGATCTGGCGGGTGGCCTCCAGGCCGTCCATCTCAGGCATCTGCATGTCCATGAGGATGCAGTTGGGCTGGTGGCTGCGGAAAAGGGTGAGAGCCTCGGCGCCATTGATGGCGGGGATGGGCTCGTAGCCGAACTTGCGCAGAATGAGGGTAGTGAGCCGGAGATTTACCGGATCGTCGTCGGCCACGAGGATGTTGAGCGGATGGCTGGCGGCGAAGGACTCGTCGAGCGGTTCGGATATGAGCGGATGAGGCGAGTCGGAGCCTTCGTTGGGCGAAGAGAAGGGCAGAGTGAAGGAAAAGAGAGAACCCTTGCCAGGTTCGCTCACCGCCTGCAGCACGCCACCCATGAGCGCCACGAGGCGCTGAGAGATGGCGAGGCCGAGGCCGGCGCCGCCAAAGCGGCGGGCGATACTGGAGTCGGCCTGGGTAAAGGGCTCGAAGATGCGCGAGATTTTCTCCTCGGGGATGCCAAGGCCGGTGTCGCGCACATAGAATTTGAGGCGGGCGCGGGGCGACGGCGAGTTTTTGCGGCGGAGCCCGATGACCACGGAGCCGGTCTCGGTGAACTTGAGCGCATTGCCGACCAGATTGACGAGGACCTGGCGAAGCCGGCCCGGATCGCCCAGCGAGAGCTCGGGGATATCTTCGCCGATATCGGTCTCCAGCGAGAGGCCCCGCTCGTGGGCCTCGGGGCGCAGCAGGGTGCAGATGCTCTCCACGAGTTCACGGGGAGAGAAAGCCGTGCTCTCGAGATCGAGGCGCCCGGCCTCGATGCGGCTGAAATCGAGGATTTCGTCGATGATGTGGAGCAGCGCGTCGCCGCTGGTCGCGATGGTCTGGACGTACTCACGCTGCTGATTGGTGAGATTTGTCTCGGTGAGCATCTCGGTGAAGCCCAGCACGCCATTCATGGGCGTGCGGATCTCGTGGCTCATCATGGCGAGAAACTCAGTTTTGGCGTGCTCGGCGGCGCTGGCCCGGCGCGAGAGTTCCTGCTCCATGATGAGGGTTTGCTGGAGATGGAAATTGGTTCTCTCCTGTTCCTCCTTGGCCTCGCGCAAGTGCTCCTCGGCTGCCTTGCGAGCGGTGACGTCGGCAAAGCTGATGACGATGCCGTCGTCGCACTTGGCGGCGCGGACATAAACCCACCGGGAGGTCTCCGGGTGAAACTGCTCGAAGCTAAGCGCCTGGCCGGATTGCACGATCTCGCGGTAGCGCTCAAAGTTGTCCTTGTCTTCCTGGGAGGGCCTTCCCCCCAAAAGTGTGCGACCGATCTTGCGGCTGTTCCAGGTGGAGATCTTTTCGGCGGCGAAGTTGATCGTGCTGACCTGGAAGTCGATCAACTCGCCGGCGTCGTCGCGCACGGCCGTCATGGCGCAGATGCCGTGCGAGGCGGCATTAATGATGCGGTCGAGGCGGGCCTTGGCGCTGGAGATCTCACGGAGCGCGATGATGCGGCGCTCGATGGCCGTGGTGCCAAACCAGGCGCAGGGAATGAGCACCAGGGCGGCAATGCCGCAAACCAGCCAGAGGCCGAAGCGGGCGGGCGCGGATTCCGCAAGGATTTCGTCTTTTGGGATGATGTTGACGAGGGTCCATTGCAGGCGCTCGTGGCCCACCACATCCATGCGCAGCGGCACACGCTGGCGCTCGGGCGCATTGGGATTGATACGGCGAAAGCAGTAGAGCTCGCCCTCTGAGCCGGTGAAGTTGCCGGCATTGCGTGATTTGGCTTCCCGGCGAAAGGCGGGAAGGATCTTCGTGGGATCGGAGGCCGGAGGCGGCACGAGCCATTCGCCGGCGGAGTCGAACACAAAGGTGGAATCGCGGGCTGGGCCTCCCTGGTCTTCCCACGGGCTCCAGATGGCGTGAGCATCCAGGTCGAGCGCCAGGATGCTGTTGATCGCACCGCCGGGGCTACGGACCTGGCTGCTGAGGCGCAGGACGGGAACGGCGGTCTCGGTTGTAACGCTGGGCTGGATGAGGGGGAAGAAAACGGCGCTGTCCTTCCGGGCCTGCATCATCTCCTGGAAGAGGATGGAGGAGGAAAGATCCTGCAAGTGGGCGGCGGGGGTGGGAATGACCGAGGAGGCGAGAGACTTGCCACCAGCTTTCCAATTCAAGCGCAGGAGTTCGCGGCCGTGGGAGTCGATCAGGGTCACGTGCTCGTAGGCCGTGCGCACATACATCAGCGAGGCCACCACCTGGGCCAGATGCGAGTTCGGAGCAGCCAGGGCGGTGTGATTGGCCAGATCATCCTCCGCGACATTCTTGAGAACATAGAGGTCGTTGACGCGGGCCCGGAGGCGCGATTCAAAGAGGAGGGCGTTGCGGTCGAGGGCCTTGAGGCGGTCTTCGGCGATACGATCCTGCGTGTAGTCGAGCACCTTGCGTTCCGAGACGAAGGCGGCAACGACAACGGCGGCAAGGGTGAGGCCGCAAATAAAACCTGGTTTGAGCCAGGAAGCGCCGGGGAAGTTCACTGGGGTAACTCTAGACAATCAGGGACGGGGATGCCACGAAATATCATGAACTGACCGAGCTAGCCGCAAATTTCGCCAATTGCGAGGCGAAGAGCCTCGACGCATCGAACCAGTTGGGCTTCACCGATGCAGAGCGGCGGCATGAGCACCACGGTATCGAGGATGGAGCGAGTAAGAAGGCCATGGCGGCGGGCGGCGATGCAGATGCGCGCGCCGTGCTGCTCCTGCCAGGGATGGGGGCCGACCTCAATGCCCGCGATGAGGCCGCATTGCCGGATATCGACGACCTGCGGCTGATCTTTTAGGGAGGCGAGGAGGGCGGAAAATTGCGCGATGCGCGGGTGGAGATTGGCCAGGACATTTTCCTCGCGAAAGATCGCCAGGCTGGCGAGAGCGGCCGCGCAGCCGAGGGCATTTCCGCAGTAGCTGTGGCCGTAGAAGAAGGTCTTGAGCTCGGCATACTCGCCGAGAAAGGCCTCGTAGATTTTCTCGCGGGTCAGCGTGACCGCCAACGGCAGGTAGCCACCGGTGAGGCCCTTCGCGAGGCAGAGGAAATCGGGCAAAACGTCCTCGTGCTGGCAGGCGAACATCTTTCCCGTGCGCCCGAAGCCGGTGAGCACTTCATCGAAAATGAGGAGAACGCCCGTTTCATCGCACCAGGAACGCAAAGCGCGCAGCATGCCCGGCGGCCAGAGACGAATGCCGGCTGCGCCCTGCACCAGCGGCTCGATGATGATGGCGGCGATGTTCGTCGCGTCCAACTTTGCGAGCGACTCGACATCCGGCACCTGATCGATCGGGAAGTGAACCGAGGAAAACCGCTTGGTGAAGGTGGAAACGCCGCCGAGGCTGGAGGCGCCCACGGTGTCGCCATGGTAAGCGCGATCAAAGGCGACGAAGCGGGTGCGCTCAGGCTGGCCGGTGAGCTGCCAGTATTGCAGCGCCATCTTCAGCGCCACCTCGTTGGCCGTGGAGCCGTCGTCGGAGTAAAAGACGCGGCTCAATTTGCCAGTGGGAAAAAGCGCAGTGAGCTCCTTCGCAAGCTGGATGGCCGGTGCGTTGGTCGTGCCGAGAAACGAGACGTGAGCCACGCGGTCGAGCTGGTCCTTGATGGCCTGCGTGATGCGAGGGTGGGCGTGGCCGTGGATATTCGTCCAGATCGAGGAGTTGCCGTCAATGTACTCACGGCCTTCGCTGTCGCGCAGCATGGCGCCGCGACCTTCGACGAGGACGAGGGGTTCGTGATCGGGGGCACACCAGGCCTGCTGCTGGGTGAAGGGATGCCAGAGATGGGTCTTGTCGGCGGCGAGGAGGGAAGCGGTGGTCACGCGGGGAGTCAGGATTTTTTGGCCCGGCCGTGCGGCGCGGTGAAATCGAGGATGGGGCCGATCGGCACGATCTGGGTGGGATTGATGTCGTCGTGCGTGATGTAGTAGTGGCGCTTGATATGGTCGAGATTCACCGTCTCCGCGACATGAGGCTGCTGGTAGAGATCGCGCAGGTAGCCGGAGAGATTGGGGAAATCAATGATGCGGCGGAGGTTGCACTTGAAGTGCCCGTGATAGACCGCATCGAAGCGAACGAGGGTGCAAAAGAGACGCCAATCGGATTCCACGATGCGGTTGCCAAAGAGGTAGCGCGAGGTTTCCAGGCGCAGATCCATCTTATCGAGCGCGGCAAAGAGGGCGCGGCAGGCTTTTTCATAAGCGCCCTGCGAGGTGGCAAAGCCGGCCTTATAGACGCCGTTGTTGATGTTGTTATAGATGAAGTCTGAAAGGGCAGCCTGCTCCTCGCAGATCTCGTCGGGGAAGAGATCAATGGCACTATTCGCGAGGCCGGGGAAGGCATCATTGAACATGCGGCAGATGTCGTCCTCGGAGTTGTTGACGATGGTGCGTGTCTCCTTGTCCCACAACACGGGCACGGTCACGCGGCCAAAGTCCGTGGCATGGCTGGCCGTGTAGGCCTCGGCCAGAAACTTGAATCCGTTGATCGGGTCGGTGCTATAGCCAGGACCATCGCGAAAGGCCCAGCCGCGCTCGTCGCGAATGGGATCGACCACGGTGACGCCGATGGCAGATTCAAGGCCCTTCAGCTTGAGCACGAGGAACGCGCGAGAGGCCCAAGGGCAGGCGAGGGAGATATAGAGATGATAGCGGCCGGCGACGGCCGGGAAGGGCGTGGAGCCGTCGGTGGAAAGCCACTGACGGAAGGCGTCTTCTTGCCGGGCAAATTCGCCGTCCTCGGATTGCTCTTCGGGAAATTGGGCCTTGATGGTCATGAAAGGTGCGGGTTGTTGAGGAAGAACCATGGCGGAGGTTGGGAGGAAGATCAAATTCCATCGGGCGGTTGACAGGCGGGGCGGGAGACCGTTTGCTCTTGCCCGTGTCGGCCCTGGGCAAAATTCTGCTTTATCTCGTGACCGTGCTGGTGGTGTCCGCGCTGCTGGCTCCGCTGATCTATTTTGGCCTGCACGAGCATATCAATTTCGCCTTTCACCGCTATGTGAGCCGCACCACGCAGGTCACGGCGATCGTGCTGCTGGTGCCGCTGTTGCTGTGGCTGCGGCTTTGGGGCATGAAAGAAATCGGGCTGGCGAAGAACCCGTACGCCTGGCGGGACGTGACGACGGGTCTCGGCCTGGCTTTGCTGCCGGTGGCGGTGATGGGGGGGGCCTATATCTACTTTGGCGTCTACAAAATGAACGATGACGCAGGCCTCGGCGCGCTGCCGAAGATCCTGCTCACCGCGGTTTTTGTGGCGATCGTGGAGGAGTTTCTCTTCCGCGGCGTGTTGCTTGGACTGGCCGCCAAGGCCATCGGCCCGGTGAAGGCGGCAATCGGAGTGTCGCTGGTCTTTGCGTTTATCCATTTCCTCAAGCCGGTGAGCGAGGGGAAGATCGAGGTGAAATGGTGGAGCGGCTTTGCCCAGTACGGGCATGTCTTCGACGCGGCTCCGCCGCCCGTATTCTTCCTCTTGGGATTTCTTTCCCTCTTCGGGGCGGGGTTGATTCTCTCGCTGGCGGCGCTGCGGACGAAGTCGCTCTGGCTGCCGATCGGAATTCACGCTGGGTGGATCCTCGGCCAGCAGGTGCTGCAAAAGCTGGCGAAGTACCGGGTGAAGCCCGCCGATGAATTGCTGCCCTGGGTAGGGCCGAACGTGGTAAGCGGAGCGGTGCCCACGGGCATCGTACCGCTGGTGGTGTTGCTGATTATCGGAACCGGGGTATGGCTGTATGTCAGGCATAGGACTGCGAGTACGAGCGGGGCTTGAGGCGCTGCGCGACCTCTTCTTCCCGCCGCATTGTGCGGGGTGCAGTGCGGCGATCGAGGAGAAGTGGTTTTGCGTGAAATGCGAGGAGAGTCTGCGGCCAGTCGAGAAGCCCCGGTGCGAGACGTGCTCGCAGCCTTTCGAGGGCGAGGTGGGGGACTTTGTTTGCACGAACTGTCGGGGACGGGCGTTTCATTTCACCCATGCAGTAGGCGTAATGCGGAGCGTGGGGGTGGTGCGGGAGCTGGTGCATCGGTTCAAATACAGCGGCGAACTCTGGCTGGCGCAGCCGCTGGGGGATTTTTTGGACCAGGGTTGGGAAGATCCGAGGCTGGCCGATGAGGAAATCGACGCAATCGTACCGGTGCCGTTGCATAAATTGCGCAAGCGGGAGCGGGAGTTTAACCAGGCGGAAATTCTTGGTAAGTCTCTGGCGCGGAGGAAGAAAGTGGTGTTTTCCGAAGCCTTGGAGCGTATCCGCTATACCACCACGCAAACGCGGATGGACCGGGCGGGACGCATGCAAAACTTGCGGGATGCCTTTCGCTTGCGTCAGAATGCCCGGGTGCAAGGTAAACATCTTCTTTTGGTGGACGACGTGTTCACCACTGGGTCGACTCTCGATGAATGCGCGAGGGTCCTGATCAAAGGAGGCGCGAAATCTGTACGTGCGCTCACCGTGGCGCGCGGTTAACTTTTCATTTCCATGGCTTTTTTCAAGAGACCCAATTTCAAGGCAGGCGAAGGCAAATCGAGAGAGATGCCCGAGGGCCTGTGGACGAAATGTCCGACCTGCGGCGAAGTAATTCATAACCTGGCCCTGGCCGAGAACCTCCGGGTCTGCCCCAAGTGCAGCCACCATTTCGCGATGGGCGGAGCCGACCGCGTGGCCAGCCTGGTGGATGCCGACTCCTTTGTGGAGATCGACGCCAACATGACCTCTGTCGATACGCTGGAGTTTAAGGGCGTGGCGACCTATGCCAACCGCCTCAAAAGTTATCAGGAAAAGACCGGGCTCAAGGACGCGGTGATCAGCGGCACGGCCAAGATCACGGAGCATCCGGTAGGCCTCGCCGTGATGGATTTCAGCTTCCTCGCGGCGACCATGGGATCCGTGGTCGGCGAGAAGATCACCCGCGTGATCGAGCTCTCCACCAAGAAGAAGATGCCGGTGATTATCGTTTGCGCCTCTGGCGGAGCCCGTATGTACGAGGGCATGCTGAGCCTCATGCAGATGGCCAAAACCTCCGGCGCTCTCGCTTTGCACGCCCAGGCCAATCTGCCCTATATCACGGTGCTGACGAATCCGACCACGGCTGGCGTGATGGCGAGCTATGCCTCGCTGGGCGATATCATCATCGCCGAGCCGAAGAGCATGATCGGCTTTGCCGGTCCTCGCGTGATCAAGGAGACGACGCACCAGGACCTGCCCCCGGGTTTCCAGACAGCGGAGTTTCTTGAGGCGCGCGGATTGATTGATATCGTCACGCCGCGCACGAAGCTGCGCACGGTGGTGGGGCAATGCCTCGACTACCTCATGGCCGCCACCAAGTGAGCTACGAAGAATCGCTGGAGTGGCTTTACGCCTCTCAGCAATTCGGGATCAAGCTGGGGCTGGAAAACACCCAGCGGCTATTGGACGCGCTGGGGAACCCCGAAAAGGAACTCGCGTGCCTGCATGTGGCGGGGACCAATGGCAAGGGCTCGACCTGCGCCCTCATGGACGCTGTCCTGCGCGCCAACGGTTATAAGACAGGACTCTACACCTCGCCGCACCTCGTAAATTTCCGCGAGCGCATGCGGGTGAATGGAAAAAAAATTCCCGAGGAAACTGTACAGCGCGTGCTCACGCAGATCCGCGAGAATACCCAGGGATGGGAACACTCTCCGACGTTCTTCGAGATCACCACCGCGTTGGCCCTGAGATTTTTTGCGGATGAAAACTGCCAGTGGGTTGTGCTGGAGACCGGCATGGGCGGCCGGCTCGATTCGACCAATGCCGTGACCCCGAAGGTATCCGTGATCATGCCGATCGCGCTGGATCATACCCAATATCTTGGAAATACGCTGGCCGAGATCGCGCGGGAGAAGGCCGGTATCATCAAGCCCGGAGTGCCAGTCGTGAGCGCAGAGCAAGAGCCCGAGGCGAAAGCCGTGCTGCTCGAGACCGCACGGGAGAGAGGCTGTGCCCTGCAATTTATTGATGCCGCCGTGGAAGGAGCGGAAATCGGCCTGCGTGGCTCGCACCAACTCGTCAATGCCCAGATCGCACTGACGGCCCTCGACGCCGCGGGAATCTCTCTGACGTCGGATGACACTTTGGCCGGGCTGAAAAACGTAGTCTGGCCGGGACGCTTTCAAATCGTGCAGAACCGGATCGTGCTCGATGGCAGCCACAATCCGCACGCCATCGCGCATTTGATCAAAACCTGGAGGGAGGTCTTCGGCGAAGAGAAGCCGACCGTGATCTTCGGCGCGCTGGCGGACAAGGACTACACCAGTATGCTGAAAACCCTGGAGCCACTGGCGCGGGAGTTTTTCTTTGTTACCCTGCAAAATGGCCGCACCGCCAGCGGGGCAGAATTAGCAGCCTCCTGTGCAGTACCCTCGCGCACCTTTGCCTCGGTGAAGGAAGCACTTGCCGCCTCGCCGGACCGCACGCTCGTTACCGGCTCTTTGTTCCTGGTCGGCGAGGCGTTGGAGATCCTCGGCCTCGAACCCTAAACGTTCTTAGGCTCGCGCGGCCGTTTTATTAGGGGTTGCCCTTTTGAGTCTCTACTTTAGGTTTGGCGCCGTGCGTCGGGTTGTCCAGTTCCTCTTCGCAGGCGGAGCCCTTTGGGTCACCGTTGCTCTTCATGCCCAGGAAGTGACCTTTGTCCGCGACCTTGAATTGCCGGTCTTATCCGGGGGTTTTCCCTTCTCCTTTGTTCCTATTCAATCCTCCGTGCAGGACCGCTATGTGCTGAGTCAAGCGGGAATTTTCATGCTGCGCGAGCCGGAAGGAGGATCGCCCTACTTCCACCTTATGGCGACTCTTTCCGGGAACATGATGGTAAGGCCCGATTCGCGAGGCGAAATCGACCCTGAGTTTGGGTTGTTTGTGACCGGCGGCCGCGCTTTAATGTATAATCTATTTCTCACCTCTTTTCAGAGCCAAGCCAGTCCCGTCGGCGGGGGGATCACTTCGGTGAGTTATGATGGCCCGGGAAACGCGCTGGTAACAAAGGGCGGCCAAGTCTATTCCTACAATGGCACACCCGAGAATTATGGCGACTTTGCGCTGGTTTTCAGCGGCGATGTGCCGGAAGCCGGAGCCGGGACGCCGAGGCCCATTGGATTGTTGACCTCGCAGGCCCCCGGCGCTGATGGCCTAACGCGTCTGCTGGACTATGACAATGCGCGGGTGCTGACCCTGAACCGCAGCCCCGGCGAGGGGGAAAGTGTCATTCAGGGATCTTTCGCACTCGACGCGGGTGTTACCTCTGTCAATTCGCTGGGGGTCAGCTCGTGGGGCAACATCTATGTGGGCGACGGATCAGGCGGCGGCAGCGTGTACAACCTCGCCGGTGATCTCTTGCAGACCTTCAGCACAACGACTTCCGTCGCCGTCCCTGTCTTGGGCGATCCCTACATCAACGCGCTGAAAGACGGCACGATCGATGTCTTCGACGCGACGGGCTATCATCAGTATTTCGACTCGACCATCTTTGGGCGCGATCTCCACGAAGTGACCAGTGGTACTTTTGGGGGCCTCACTGGTGGGACCGGTCTCTACAAGACCGGTGACGGAATGCTGACCATCACCGGATCGAATTCCTACACCGGTCAGACGGCCTTAAAAGGCGGCATGACGACCTTTGCGAATGCGGAGGCCCTGAGCCCCGGCACGGTGCTTCGCTTCGCCGGCGGCACTCTCCAGATTAGCCCGGACTTCGTGCCGAGCGCGGGCACGTTGAAGATCGCAACGAATGACTTCCAGAGCGTGAACATTGACACGAACGGGCAGGATATTTCCTTCACCATGGCGGCGACGGGGACGAGCAGCTTTGCCAAACTGGGCGAGGGCACGGCCACGCTCACCGGCACGGCTACGAATAGCGGGCATACTTTCATCAAAGAGGGCCGGGCGTTGCTCGGGAGCGCGACGGGCCTCTCGGCGTCCAGCCATGTGATGGTTGGCGCCGGAGCGACCCTGGATCTGGCGGGCTTCACCGCGGAGGTCGCCGGCATCGGAAGCCGGGATCCGGGCCTCTTTGGCACCGTTCCCGTCTATCACAGCTACGGCAATATCATCAACGGGACGGTGAATTCCAACGGAGAGGTCTCCATCGGCGGTGGGCTGATCTCCGCGAATATCCATACGGTGGGTGGGATCTATGCTTTCGGCGGTACCTTTACCGGAGTCTTTTCTTCGACCTCGGCCACGGCGAGGCTCTGGATTGGCAACGGCGGTATTTCCGAGAGCGTTTATCTCAACGGGACGAACGACCTCGACTTCAGCGAATTGGGGAACCGCAGTGGCGTGATGATCGGCTATCCCGCCTTCGGTTTGACCGGGACGGTGACACTGGGCAATGCCAACGCCCTCGCGAGTGCCGGCAATGATGTGGAAATCTGGCAAGGAACACTTGACCTCAACGGTCAGCAGAATGTGCGGGCCCATTCCCTTCAATTGCAATTCGGCGCGGTCTCCGTATTGGTCAATGGTAACACCGCGCAGGCAGCGAGCTTTGTCGGAATGGTCACCGTGAGTCCCAACGCCATCATCGGGGGTGCGGGCGATCTCCTGCTCAGCGGCGAGGTGAGCGACGACCTCGACAGCCCCGGCAGCATCACCAAGACTGGAGCTGGCACGCTCAGGCTCACCGGCTCGAATTCCTACACCTTCGGCACACGGGTCGAAGCGGGGACTCTGCGGGCGGGCCACGATCACGCTGTGGGCACGGGCGAGGTACTCATTGCTGGCGGAGTTTTCCTCGTGGAGAGTGGAGTGAATCTGGCCAATGAGGTGAAGTTGGCGGGTGGCGAGTACGACCGCATCCTCAACGCAGGAGCGGAACTCGCGCATGTGCTCGACAGCACGAGCAGCTTCGCGGACAGCCCGGCGACCACCGCACAGATCCTTCAAGGATCCCTTTCTGCCTCGGGCACCTTGACGAGCAGCTTTGCGTCGACCTCGGCCGCCGCAAACGATGCCTTGCGGGTGAGTGATGTCTATTCCTTCCACGGGACGGGCACGGATATTTTCTCGCTTGAGCTCTCGATGGGCTCGACCAGGCCCGGCTCGTATCTCGCGTGGCTTAGCGGCGGTGAATGGGTGAATGCCGTGGAAGGCAACACCGGAAACAACGCGCTGGCCGAACAGCAGGGTTTTCTCGGCGACTTCGCCGCCTTCCAGAGCCTGTATGGCAACGATCTTTCCGCTTATCTGGGAGCGTGGGGCTGGTCGGTCGATGGTGGTGGGACGGAAGTGTGGGCGGTCATCAACCATAACAGCGACTTTGCCGTTATTCCCGAGCCCGCCACCTGGACTCTGGCCGTTTTGGGCCTTGGCTTTTTGGCCTGCCTGGTGCGCCGGCGGGGCTGATTTTTCGGGAATTCGTGCCTACCGGACGGCTTTGCGTGGGGTAGGTGATTTTGAAGCGCGAGCCCCGACCCCAGCCACCTTCTTTTCGATCAACGCATAGGCGTTGTGATTGTGGATCGACTCGAAGTTCTCGGCCTCAGCGCGGTACCAGGTGATGTTCGCGTCGCGTTCGCAGCGGGAGGCGATGTTACGGACGAGGTCCTCGACGAAGACGGGGTTGTCATACGCGCGCTCGGTCACGGCCTTTTCATCGGGACGCTTGAGCAGGCTGTAGAGCTCGCTGCTGGCGCTGTCCTCCACGAGGCGAATCATATCCTCAATCCACATGGGCTTCTTGAAGCGAATGGCCAGGGTGGCATGCCCGCGCTGATTGTGTGCGCCGCGGGCGCTGATCGCCTTGGAGCATGGGCAGAGGGTGGTGACAGGAACCACTACGGTGACGACGAAATCCATCTTGCCCTTTTCCTGCGTGGCGCTGAAGCGGGCGGTGTAATCCATCAGGCCCGGAGCGTGAGAAACGGGAGCGAGCTTCTCGAGGAAGAAAGGGAACTCGAAATCGACGTGCGCGCAATCGCTCTCCAGGCGTGAGGTCAACTGGGTAAGGATATCGCGGATGTTGTCCACGTGCAGGATGGGGCCGTGGGAGGAGAGCACCTCGATGAAGCGGCTCATGTGGGTGCCCTTGAAGTGGTGTGGCAAGTCGACCGTGAGCTGGGCCGTGGCGATGGTGCTCTGGAGCGAGCGGTTCTTATCGCGGATTTGAATCGGGTAGCGGAGATCCTTCACCCCGACGCGATCGATCGGCAGGCGTCTCGAATCGCGTTCGTTTTGGGTATCTTTCAACTTCATCCGCAGAGCATACGAAGCTTGGCGCGGGGGCGAAGCGGAAAATGTTTGGCTTTCCGGGGCGGGATACGGGATTTTGAGCGGGAATGAAGCAAGCTCCTGTCCTCGCCCTCGATCTCGGCACGTCCTCCGTGCGGGCCGCGCTCTTTGATTATCGCGGAAAGCGGGTGCCGGAAACGCTGGTACAGAAGGTCTATTCGCTCAAGACGGCCAGGGATGGTACCGCGGAGCTCGATCCCTTTGAAGTCCTGCGCCAGGCCATGGCTTGCCTGAAGGGAGCCGCCGGCGGATGGCATAATATTTCCGGCGTGGGCATCTCCTGCTTCTGGCACAGCATGGTCGGGACGGATGCCGAGGGTAATCCCCTCACGCCGATCTATACTTGGGCGGACTCCCGTTGCCGGGAAGACGCCGCCCGCCTGCGGGAAGAACTATCGGAGCGCGAAATCCACGCCGAGACCGGCTGCATGCTGCGGAGCTCCTTTTGGCCCGCCAAACTGCGCTGGCTAAAGCGCACGGATCGCGCCCGTTTCAAGAAAGTGCGCTATTGGATGTCGCCGGGCGAGTGGATCCAATGGAAGATCACCGGCCACGCGAGTTGCGCGATCGGCATGGCGACCGCGACCGGCCTATACAATCCGTCGAAGCTGGGCTGGAGCCCGCGCATGCTGGACGTGACGGATTTCTCGGCCGAACGCATGCTGCCCGTGAGCGACGAGCCCTCCTACTGGGAAGGTGTCCCGTGGTTCCCGGCCATCGGCGACGGGGCCGCCAGCAATCTCGGCTCAGGCGCGGTGCATTCCGGACTCGGCGCGATCAACGTCGGCACGAGCGCGGCTCTCCGCGTGATGAAGGAGGGCGCCACGGTGAAGGCCCCCTTCGGCCTGTTTGCCTACCGCGTGGATGCGCGGCGCTATCTGGTGGGCGGAGCCGTAAGCAACGCCGGCAACCTCCACGCCTGGTGCCTGCGGGAGTTGAAGATCACCGACAACGCCGACGCGCTGGAGAAGGCCATGGCCGGCCGCACCCTGCCCGAGCACGGGCTCACGGTGCTGCCTTTCTGGACCGCGGAACGGGCTCCCACCTGGGACGAAAATGCCCAGGGCGTCATCCTCGGGCTGCGCCAGAGCACGGATGCGCTGGATATTTTACAGGCGGTCACTGAGGGATTTTACCTGCGGCTGGCCAAGATCGCGCAATTGATCGGAGGAAACACCCAGCCGAAATGGGTCGTGGGCGGCGGCATTCTCAAGTCGCGCTCGGCTTTGAAACGGCTGGCCAATGTCCTGGGTACGCCAGTGCTGGCCAATCCCGAACCGGAAGCCTCTCTGCGCGGCGGGGCCGTTTTTGCCCTGGAGAACATGGGGCCCCCGGTCGTCGAGATGCGTTATGGCGGAGCCGTGATACCGGTGCCCGAGGTAAAGGCGGCCTATGAAAAAGAGCGCGAGCGACAGGCCGCGCTGGAAGGGAAATTTGACGATGGATGGATCGCTTAGACTGACGATTAACGAGCTGTACCTCTCGGTGCAGGGCGAAAGTACCTGGGCCGGGTTGCCCTGCGCCTTTGTGCGGACCACGGCCTGCGATCTACGCTGCACCTATTGCGATACGGAATACGCTTTTTATCAGGGCAAGAAGATGACCCTGCAGGAGGTGTACGATGGCATCCTGGCCATGAATGTCCCGCTTATCGAGGTCACCGGAGGCGAACCGCTGCTGCAAAAAAACGTGCTGCCGCTCATGACGGCCTTTTGCGACGCCGGAAAAACCGTGTTGATCGAAACCAGCGGGGCGCACGATATCTCCAAGATCGACCCCCGGGTGCATCGCATCATGGATCTAAAGACCCCCTCCAGTGGAGAGTGCGGGCGCAATCTGTACGCCAATATCGACCACCTGACGGAGCGGGATGAGGTGAAATTTGTGATGGGTTCTCGCGAGGACTACGAATGGGCTCGCGAGCAGGTACGCACCTATGGCCTCGATCGGCGGGTGCGGGCCGTGCTTTTGAGCGTGGTTTTCGGAAAACTCTCTCCGAAAGACGTGGTCGAGTGGATTCTGGAGGACCAGCTTCCCGTGCGATTCCAACTCCAGATGCATAAATTCATTTGGGAACCGAAGGCGAGGGGAGTATAACCACCCGGTGAAAGCACGCCTCGCGAAAGACTATTTTTTTGAAGCCGCCCAAACCCTGCCCCATGTGCCTGCCGGGCACAAGTGCGGCAAAATGCATGGGCATAGCTTCAAGCTGGAGATCATCGTCGAGGGGGAGGTCAATCCTCAGACCGGCTGGGTTTACGATCACGCGCTCATCTCTCGGGCTGTGGAGCCTCTGATGGATCTGCTGGATCACAAGTACCTCAACGAGGTGCCGGGGCTGGAAAATCCCACCATTGAACTCATGGGCGCGTGGTTTTGGGAAAAACTTTCGCCGCAACTCCCTGGGCTGGTGGAGATTGTGATTCATGAGACCCCCACGGCGCGATGTATCTTCCGAGGTGAATGAAGCGCCGTCGGATTTTAGCGGTGGTCGGAGTCCTCGCGGTGGCGCTGGTTGCCGTTTTGTTCTTCCCGATTATGCAAAAGCCGGTGGAATATCAGTCTAAGCCCATATCGTCCTACGAGGAGGCGGTGCGGCAGATCCGGGAGGAGATCGCACACTCTCCCCCCGAGGTCAGTGAGCTCGGGCGAACCAAGCTGCTCGATCACGGTCACGCCACGAAGAAGGTCTTCGTCCTGATGCACGGGCTTTCGAATTGCCCGGAGCAGTTCCTTCCCTTGGGAAAGCTCCTCTTTGACCGGGGCTGCAACGTCCTCATTCCCCGCACGCCCTACCATGGAGAGAGCGACCGGCTCACCACCAGCTTCGCCAACCTGACTGCCCAGGATATGGTGGAAATGGGGAACAAGGCGGCCGATCAGGCTCATGGCCTCGGCGAGGAAGTCATCGTAGTGGGACTTTCGATTAACGGAACCACCGCCGCCTGGATGGCGCAGAACCGTCCGGATTTGAAACGGGTGGTGCTCATGGCCCCTTTCTTGGCCCCAGCCATCATCCCCAAATGGGCCAAGGGTCCTCCCGAGCGATTACTTTTGCGAATGCCAAACCACTTCTTTTGGTGGAATCCCAAGCTGAAGGAAAAGCTCCCGGGCCCGACCTATAGCTACCCTCGTTTCCCGACCAAAGTGGTCGGACAGGTGATGCTGCTTGGAAGTGAAGTTCTATCGCAAGCCGAGAAAACAAAGCCAGCGTGTGGCAATATTTTGGTGATTACCACGGCATGCGATATGGCCGCCAGCAAGAGCTTTACGGACGAATTGGTGGCCGATTGGCGGCGTTTTGAAAAAGTGGAGACCTACGAGTTCCCAGCCGATCAAAAGGTTCCACACGACTTTATTGACCCCAATCAAATCGACCAGCAGACCGCGATCGTCTATCCGAAGTTGCTTGAGCTTTTGGAGCAATAAAAATTTATATCAATAAGCGATATTTTAATTATATCGATTTTTGCATTAATCTTGTTGTTAGGATATTAGGAATATAATTACGTGAAAAACGTAATTCGATTTTGGCGCCAAAGTGAACGGCGAGCGAGGGGAGCCGAGGGTAATTCTGCCGTCTTCTAATTGAGGAAGAGAGATGGATTTGCTCCTTTCTTCCATCTTATTCGCAGAGCCGTAGGTTTCAATTATTAATATCGGTTAGCGATATAAATAAGGGGAAGAGCGACTTTCATATGTTAATCGCATGACGATGTGTGATGCCGAAAAATTGCTACCAACTTGATTGCCCCACCGGAGGTCGATTAGAGAAAAGCCGGAAGGCTTAGTTCTGAGTATCGGTCCAAGCCGACGTCTCTTGAACGGCGACCAGGGACTGCATGTCCGCCGCAGCATCAAAGGCGGCGTTGAACTCCGCCTGCTCCTTAGACTGCTGGGATTCGTAGGAATTCCAGCAAAAGGTGAGGGCGACGGCAGCTGCGACCGAAGTCGGGACGAGCCAGCGCAACAGAGTTGCGAAATTGAAGCGAGGCTGGCTCGCGTCTTCCTTGACGGCACGAAGGACCTTCCGAGCAAAGTAAGGCGAGGCCTTTACCTGCTTGGCATTCCCGAGAAGATCCCAGAGGGCATCTTTTTCGTTTGAATCGTCCATGTGAGAAGTAACTCGCCGGAGCGGGAAGAGTTGCAGAAAAAATAGCAAATCCGTGTGGCGGGTCGAGGAGAACCCGCCATGAACCCGGGATAGAGAGGGATGGAGCGAATCCGTTAGTGTCGGAAATGCCGAATGCCGTGAAGACCATTGCGATGTCGCGCTCGTTGACGGCGGCGAAAGGGATGGCTTGCGATGCCGCCTCCTGCTGGTAAAATGGTCCTATGTCTGCCAAGGAAGCTGTGCTCCAAGCCATCCATCGCCTTCCTGATAATGTCGATTACAAGGACATTGCCGAAGAGATTGCCTTTCTTTCCGCACTGCGGGAGGCGGAGAAGGATATCGAGTCCGGCAGGCTCGTCTCCAATGCGGACGTTCGTAAGCGACTTGAAGCGTGGACTTCAAAATAGTCTGGACCGAGTCGGCGTCTGACGATCTTGGGGCTATCGTGAGGTATGTGACCTCGGAGAGTAGCCCTGCCATTGGCCGGGAAGTCGGTTTTGCCATCTACGACCGAGCCCAGATCTTGGCGAACTTTCCAGAATCGGGGAGTATCCTGCCCGAAAAGGAGGATTTCCGGTGGCGTAAACTGATCTATAAATCTTGGAAGATCGCCTACCGAGTCGATTTCGACGTACATATTGTTTACGTGGCGCGCATCTGGCACGCGTCACGCAATGAGGTGGATATTCCCGAGCCTTAGTGCCGGAAATGCCGGATGCCGGTGAAGACCATCGCGATGCCGCGTTCGTTGGCGGCCGCGATCACTTCCTCATCCCGCACGGAACCTCCGGGCTGGATGGCGCAGGTGGCGCCGGCTTCGGCGGCGGCGATGAGGCCATCGGGGAAGGGGAAGAAGGCGTCGCTGCACACGGCGCTGCCCTTGAGGGAGAGCTTGGCCTCCTGGGCCTTCCACACCGCGATGCGGGAGGAGTCCACCCGGGACATCTGGCCGGCGCCGATGCCGAGGGTGCGATCCTTGCCGGCGTAGACGATGGCGTTGGACTTCACGTGCTTCACGACCTTCCAGCCAAATTCCATGGCCGCAATCTCGTCCTTGGAGGGGGGCCGGGCGGTGACCACCTTGTGTTCGATGGAGTCCACTTCGGCGGAGTCGGTATCCTGCACGAGCAGGCCGCCGACCACGTGGCGCATATCGCGGCCGCTCTCGGGGAGGGCGCGCAGCGTCTGCATAAGGCGAAGGTTCTTCTTCTTGGAAAGGAGAGCCCGGGCCTCAGATTCAAAGTCGGGCGCGATGATCACCTCGCTGAAGATCTCGGAGATGGCCTTGGCCAGCGCGAGGGTGATGGGGCGGTTGCAAATAATGATGCCGCCAAACGGAGCCTGCTTGTCGGTCGCGAAGGCCTTGTCCCAAGCCTCGCGCAGATCGGGATCGGTGCCCACGCCGCAGGGGTTCGTATGCTTGAGAATGGCGACCGTGGGCTTGGTGTATTCGGACATCAGGCACGCGGCGGCGCTGATATCGAGGATGTTGTTGTAAGAGAGTTCCTTGCCCTGGAGCTTCTCAAAGTAGGAATTGAAATCCCCGTAGAGCTCGGCGTGCTGGTGAGGATTCTCACCGTAGCGCAGGCGCATTTCCAGAGGTAGCTCCAGGCGGAAAGCGGCGGAGGTTTCCTGCTCGCGATTGAGGAAGCCGGAGATGGCCCGGTCGTACGCGGCAGTGGTGCTGAAGGCTTTGATGGCGAGGCGCTCGCGCAGGGCACGGCTGGTGGCGCCCTTCTCCTCCTTCATATCCTCGAGCACGGCGGCGTAATCGGCCGGATCGGTCACCACCGTGACGGATTGGTAGTTCTTGGACGCGCTTCGGATCATGGAAGGCCCGCCGATGTCGATCTGCTCGATGGCTTCGGCCAGGGTGACGTTCTCCTTCGCGATCGTGGCTTCAAAAGGGTAGAGATTGACGATAACGAGATCGATGGGGCGGATGCCGTGAGCCTTGGCCTGGCGCTCATGCTCTTCATCGCCCCGGAGATAAAGCAGACCGCCGTGGATCTTGGGGTGTAGCGTTTTGACCCGACCGTCGAGAATCTCCGGCGAGCCGGTAAATTGGGAAACCTCCACCGTGGGGATGCCTTCGGCTTGGAGGCTCTTGGCGGTTCCGCCGGTGGAAAGGAGTTCGACCCCGTAATTGTGGAGTTCACGGGCAAAATCGACGATGCCGGTCTTATCGGAGACGGAGATCAGGGCGCGCTGGATTTTCATGGGTACAACAAAATGCGCCGCGATGCTGGCTGGTCGGCGCGGGGAAGTCATGCCGAAAGTGCGGGATGTTTCTCCCTCTTTCCCGTCCCTTTTAGGGCCGCTCGATTGCCTGCTTGATGCCGGAGGCTGAACGTGGCGAAAGTATCGGATGGTCAAGTACTGGAGCGTTTTCACCACCGGGTTGCAAAATACCTTTGTGTACCGGTGGAATTTCATGCTCCGGTCGCTCTTCGCCCTGGTGCCTCTCGCGGGCACGGTCTTCATCTGGAAGGCGCTCTTCGCCGCGAGGCAGCAGGATATCGGCGGATACGACTTCGGGCAGATGATCTACTATTTCCTGCTCATCCTGCTGGTGGACAACCTCGTGACACCCACGGACGACGAATGGCAGATCGCCAACGATATCCGCGAAGGGCAGATCAATAACTTCCTCTGCAAACCGGTGGACTACCTGAGCTACCGGGTGAGCCTGTTCCTGAGCACGCGACTGCTCTACACGGCGGTGACCATCGTGCCGGTGATCGCGGTGTTTTGGTGGTTCCGAGATTTCATCGTCCTGCCCAAGGAGGCCATCACCTGGCCCCTCTTTTTCGTCTCGCTCGTCTTCGCCGGCGCGATTCAATTCCTCGTGGCCTACGCACTGGCCATGATGGCCTTCTGGATTCTGGAGGTTTCCACGCTGGTTTTCATTCTTTACTCCTTCGAGTACTACTTGAGTGGCCGCATGTTCCCGCTGGATGTGATGCCGGCCTGGTTGCAGAACGCGCTGAACTGGCTCCCGTTTCCCTACGAGCTGTATTTCCCCGTGGCCGTGCTCATGGAAAAAGTCCAAGGCCCCGAGCTCTGGCGAGGGCTCGGTATCCAGGCCGGTTGGGTGGTCATCACCTACGCCCTCGCGCGCTTTATGTGGGCCCGCGGGGTCAGGCGATACGAGTCGGTGGGCGGGTAAGATTGGCTCGTTAATTTTAGGATAAAATGCCGATCAACTAGGAATTTGACGTTTTCGTGAAGGCTAGTTCGGCCAGGCATTTTCTCTTCTAAAAGGAGAGTTGCCACATAAGGGAATGGGCTGGCGGAATTGCAAAACAAATGGTAGCTTTTGGGTGTGAGATCTAGCGTCATTGTCAGGGATCCTGCCATCCTTGGGGCAGCGCCCGTATTTGAAGGAACCCGGGTTCCTGTTCGCAATCTTCTGGATTGTCTCGGAGGCGGTTACTCGATTGACGAATTTCTGGAGGATTTTCCAACGGTGAGGCGTGAACAGATCATTACGTTTTTGGAGGAAACAAAGGCTGATTTGGAGTTGTCCTTGCCGGCATGAGGGTGATCCTCGACGAATGCCTACCCAAGCGGCTTATTCACGAGTTGGGTTTGCACGAAACGGTGACGGTCCCGATGGCTGGCTGGGCCGGAATCCAGAATGGAGAACTCCTGCGAAGGATCTCCGGGAAGTTCGACGCTTTCGTCACGATCGACGGCAATCTTGCTCACCAACAGAATACCGGGAAGCTTCTTTTCGGAGTGGTCGTCTTGCGGGCTGCCTCTAATAAAATCGAAGACCTCCGCCCACTCGTTCCGGAAATCCTTGAGGCTCTCGGCGCGCTTCAAGCAGGCCAGGTTGCCATAGTGGGAAACTCCCTTTAGCTGGACGCGTGTGTCTTTCGGTTAGACGGGTTGCTGGCGTAATTGGAAGGAGATTCTTGTTCCGTTATTTTCCTTTCTCAGAAAATATTTCTTTTTACCAAGAAAAGGCGCGCCGTTCCTTGCGTGTTTGCAGGCTCTCGTAAATGGATTTACGAGGTCTTCCAAGGGTGGTTCCTGGAATGACTTGAGCATTTCGGCCTAAGTCGTCGCAGTTGGCAGGCGAATCCAACCCGATTGCGATCATCGCAACGTGCTGCTAGGTGCTGTAGCAGTGGCGCTATCACGCCGCTCCGTCCGACAGGCGGCATCCCGAGATCTCTTTCTCTACCACCTCAAACCAAATCGAACACGCTCTAGTCGTTGACTAGCACGATGCGGTAGCGGGCCTTGCCGGAGCGCAGGTGCTCAAGGGCATCGTTCACCTTGGACATCGGGAAATTCTCGGTGATGGGCGCAATCGAATGCCGCGCGGAGAAGTCGAGCATGTGGTCGATCGCGGTCGGGCTGCCGGTGGGCGAACCGGAGATTTCCTTCTGGCCCATGATGAGGCCGAAAGCGGGTACCTCGAGCGGCTTGAGCACCGCGCCGACGACGTGCAGGCGGCCCTTGGGTGCGAGGGTGCCGAGCAGGGCGGGAACATCCAGCGGCACATTGATGGTGGAGATGATGAGGTCTAGGCTGTTGGCGAGTTTCTTCAGCGTGTCCTCGTGCTTCGTATTGTGAACCTGATGCGCGCCGAGCTTCTTGGCTTCGTCGATCTTGCTGTCACTGGTGGTGAAGGCATGCACCTCGCAGCCCCATTTGTTGGCAAATTGCAGCGCCATGTGGCCCAGGCCGCCGATGCCGATGATGCCCACGCGGGCGGTGGAGGGGATATTGAAGGAAAGGAAGGGATCGAAAACGGTAATGCCGCCGCACAGGAGCGGGCCGGTCTTGGCAGAATCGAGCGCTTCGGGGAGGGGACGGGCCCAGGTCCATTGGC
>FTCB01000896.1_pt1 | contig 28534 bp, 16 predicted proteins | sample 1639431 | NCBI WGS metagenome assembly FTCB01 (sample SAMEA3914864, study PRJEB12502) | metagenome | biome: forest; material: soil | place: USA | collected 2012-03-12 | depth 0.3 m
CGATCGCTCCGGCGAGTTCGCGGGCATTTACCACGATCCGCCCGCCATCGGCGCGGCCGCCGTGGATTTTCTCGTCGGCAGCATTCAGCGCAATGAGCGCGGACTGCCCGCTGCGCCGCAGACCCTCATGCTCGAAGCCTCCTGGCAGGACGGCGGCACGCTGCGGACACGGACCTAAATTCGGGCCGGCTCTTCCCTTTGGTTCCTTGGGGTCCCTCAGGTCCCTTTTATCTGCGGTCTCATTGAAGACTTAATGACGGTTAGCCATGCCCCAGATCGCTCAACGGGTTTAGCTCCCCCACCTTTGTTTCCGCGATTTCCGTCGCGTATAGGCTGGCATATGACACTTCACGTGAACGGGACGATCCAGACCGTTGCGCAACTTGAAACCCTCCTGAGCGAACCTACTCCGGCGGTCGTCGAGATGATGCGCCGGGTGGAAGGCGACATGATCTTTCTCGGCGTCGGCGGAAAGATCGGTCCGTCGCTGGCGCGCATGGCCAAGCGCGCCTCCGACTTGGCGGGCAAGCCGCGTCGCATTTTTGGTGTCTCGCGGTTTTCCTCGGGCAGCGAAGAGAGCGAGTTGCGCTCCCACGGAATCGAAACGGTTCGTTGCGATTTGCTCGATGAAAAAGGCGTGGCCGCGCTGCCCGCTGCGCCGCACGTTTTCTATCTCGCTGGCTTGAAATTCGGATCGAAAGATCGCATCGCCGACACCTGGGCCATCAATACCTGGCTGCCGAGCGTCGTTTGCCGCAAATATCAAGCGAGCCGCATCGTGGCCTATTCCACGGGCGCGGTCTACGGAATGAGCCATGCCGGCGGACGGGGCGCGCTTGAGACCGATATCCCGGAGCCCATCGGCGAATACGCCATGAGCTGCCTCGGACGGGAGCGCATGTTCGAATACTTCAGCCGCACGCTCGGAATTCCGGTGGCCACCATCCGGCTCTTCTACGCGTGTGAGGTGCGCTACGGCGTGCTCGTGGACCTCGCGCAAAAAGTGATGCGCGGCGAAGTGATCGACCTCGCCGTGGGTCATTTCAATATGATCTGGCAGGGCGACAATAACGCCATGACCTTGCTCGCATTGGAGCAGGCCGCTTCGCCGCCCTGTGTTTTGAATATCACCGGGCCGGAAGTGCTCAGCGTGCGCGAAGTGGCGGAGGGTTTTGGCGAGCGCCTTGGTCGCAAACCGATTTTTGGCGGCGAAGAGATGGACACGAGCTGCCTCGGCGATGCGCGGCTTTCGCACCGCTTGTTCGGTTCGCCGACCATCGGTGTGGAACAACTCATGGATTGGGTAGCCAACTGGGTGCAAGTTGGGGGCGAGTACCTCGGCAAACCCACTCACTTCGAACGGCGCGATGGCCAGTACTGAACTGATCGAGGCGCTGCTGCGCGGACTGGCAATTCCGGCCTGTCCGCTCGCACTCAATGCGCATCGTCAGCTCGATGAGCGGCGCCAGCGCGCCCTCGTCCGTTACTACGCCGCCGCCGGCGTCGGCGGTCTCGCCGTGGGCGTGCACACCACGCAATTTGCCATTCGCGAGCCACGCTTCGGCCTGTTCGCGCCGGTGCTCCGCCTCGTGGCGGAGGAATTGAACCGCTTGGAAACAAACGGATGCTCGCTCATTCGCATCGCTGGCATTTGCGGACGGACGAAACAGGCTATCGAGGAAGCGACGCTGGCCGGGGAGCTCGGATATCATGCCGGCCTGCTCGGCCTCGGGGCGCTCACCGAAGCCAGCGAAGAGGAGTTGATCACGCACTGCCGCTCGGTGGCCGCAGTCATCCCAATCGTTGGCTTTTACCTCCAGCCCGCTGCCGGCGGCCGCCGGTTGTCCTATCGATTCTGGCGCCGGTTCGCGGACATCCCGGAAGTGGTGGCGATCAAAATCGCACCGTTCAATCGCTACCAGACCATCGATGTGATTCGCGCCGTGGCCGAAGCGGGCCGCGACAACATCGCGCTCTACACCGGCAACGATGACAATATCGTGCCCGATTTCCTCACGCCCTTCCGCTTCTGCGCCCATGGGAAAACCGTCGTGCGCCACATCGTGGGCGGGTTGCTGGGCCACTGGGCGGTATGGACGCAAAAGGCGGTGGACATTCACGCCGAATGCCGCCGGGTTGCCGCCTCGGGTGAACCCATCCCCGCGGAACTGCTTCAGCGTGGAGTGGAGATCACCGATGCCAATGCCGCGTTCTTCGATGCGGCGAATGGCTTCGCCGGGTGCATCGCCGGCCTCCACGAAATTCTGCGCCGCCAGGGTTTGCTCGAAGGCATCTGGTGCCTCGACCCCAAGGAAACTCTCAGCCCTGGCCAGCGCGAGGAGATCGCCCGCGTGTGCCGCGCCTATCCGCATCTCTCCGACGACACCTTTGTTGCGGCCCATCTCGACGAGTGGCTCCGCGACTGAGCCCAAATGGCTCTCCATTGAGCCGCGCATCCATCGAACCCATGAATACTGAACCCAACTCCGTCACCTCTCGCCGGGATTTTCTGAAGACCTCCTCGGCCGCCGTCATCGCCGCCACGGCCATCGGATTTCCCGCCGTCTTGCGCGGTGCCGCGCCAAATCAGAAATTGAAAATTGGTTTCATCGGCTGTGGCGGACGCGGCACCGGCGCCGCCAATCAAGCGCTGAAGGCCGACCCCAATGTGGTGCTGTGGGCCATGGGCGATGCGTTTGAAGACAAAATCCAAGGCAGCTTCGAAAACCTGAAAACGATCCACGGCGAGAAAGTCGACGTGCCGAAAGAGCGGCAATTTGTCGGCCTCGATGCCTATCAAAAGGTGATCGATAGTGGCGTGGACGTGGTGCTGCTCACCACGCCGCCGGCCTTCCGCCCACAGCATTTCAAGGCCGCGGTGGCCGCCGGCAAACACTGCTTTTTGGAAAAACCGATGGCCACTGACGCCGCCGGCCTGCGTTCGGTGATGCAATCTGTCGAAGAGGCGAAGCGCAAAAACCTCGGGGTGGTCGCGGGCTTCTGCTGGCGCTACCATCCCGCGATGCGCGAGACGTTCAAACGGATCGCTGGCGGCGAGATCGGCCAGGTGCTCGCGAACTACAACACCTACAACACCGGCACCGTCGATCGCTACCCGAGGTGGAATCGCGCCAACACGCCGCGCGACCTCGAGTGGCAGCTCCGCCGGTGGTACTATTTCGCGTGGCTCAGTGGCGATCACATCGTGGAGCAGGCCTGCCACAGTCTCGACAAGATGGCCTGGGTCATGGGCGACAAGCCGCCGATCAAGTGCCTCGGCCACGGCGGACGCCAGGTGCGCCAGGGCGTAGACTACGGCAATATCTACGACCACTTCGACATCGTGTACGACTATGAAAACGGCGTGCGCGGTTTCCACGCCAGCCGGCAGATGAATCGCACCGCGGCCAATAATACCGACACGATGATCGGCAGCGAAGGCCTCTGCGAAATCAATGGCTCGCTGAAGCAATTCATCATCAAGGACCTCAAGGGCAATGTGAAGTGGCGCTACAGCGGCAACCCCGAGGACATGTATCAGGTGGAGCACAACGAATTCTTCGCCTCCCTTCGCTCGGGCGCGCCCATCAACGACGGGCCGCGCATGGCCTCGAGCACACTGCTCGCCATCATGGGCCGTATGTCCGCCTACACCGGCCAGGAGATCACCTGGGAGATGGCGTTGAACTCGAAGGAGTCGCTCGTGCCGGAGAAACTCGACTGGGACATGGCGCTGCCCGTCGCGCCCGTGGCCATGCCCGGCATCACACCGCTCGTCTAACGGCCGCGCCCCTGGCCGGTCGAATGAAGTAACGCCTTATGAAACTCCTCCGCCGACTGCTTCTGTTGCTGGCCACGGTCGCGCCCTGGCCTCTTTGCGCCGCCGCGCCGAGTCTCGTGGATGCGACGTGGCAGCACGTTGCCCCTCGCGACGAAATCGCGCCGGAGTTTGCCTTCAATGCCTCGGGCGGACGTCAGGACGGTCCGGCGTTGTTCATCGCCGCGGATGCGCGCGAGGGTCTCAGTGGGCAATGGTTCAAGGTCGTCCCGGTGAAAGGCGGACAGTTCTATCGCTTCTCCGCCTGGCATAAAACGGAAGGCGTCACCACCGCGCGCCGCAGCGTGGTGGCCCGCCTCCTGTGGCAGGACGCCGCCGGAAATCAGGTGCCCTTCGACGGCGCCATGGTCCCCGGGGTGCTCAAAGGATGGAAGCCCCGCGCCGAGCCCGAATACCCCGCGGAAGGCGCCAGCGACGCCAACGGCTGGACGGAAGTCAGCAGCTACTATCAAGCACCATCCAGTGCGACCCACGCGCGCGTCGAACTTGGCTTGCAGTGGGAAACCAACGCCAAGGTGCGCTGGAGCGACGTGCAATTGGAAGCCTGCGAAAAGCCCGCGCCGCGCAAAGTCCGGCTCGCTTCGGTGCATTACCGACCGCAGGGCAAATCGATGGAGCAAAATCGCAGCGAGTTCGCTCCGCTGATTGCCGAAGCCGCCAAACAGCATGCCGACTTGGTCGTGCTCCCGGAGACCCTGACCTACTACGGTACCCACAAATCCTACGCCGACTGTTCGGAGCCCATGCCCGGCCCGTCGACGGACTATTTTGGCGCGCTCGCCAAAGAGCATAACCTCTACATCGTTGCCGGCCTCATCGAGCGCGAGGGCCATCTCATTTACAATGTCGCCGCGCTCCTCGGCCCCGATGGAAAGCTCGTCGGCAAGTACCGCAAAGTGTCGCTGCCGCGTTCGGAAATCGCGGGAGGTGTGACCCCGGGTCGCGATTATCCGGTCTTCGACACCCGCTTCGGCAAACTCGGCATGATGGTTTGTTACGACGGCTTCTTTCCCGAAGTCGCGCGCGAGCTCAGCAATCGCGGCGCCGAAGTCATCGCTTGGCCGGTCTGGGGCTGCAATCCGCTCCTCGCTTCCGCGCGCGCTTGCGAAAACAGCGTGTATCTCGTCAGCAGCACCTACGAAGCCCCCGAGCGCAATTGGATCCTCACCGCCGTCTGGGGCCAGGACGGCCAGCCGCTCGCGCAAGCGAAAGAGTGGGGGACTGTCGTGGTGACCGAAGTCGATCTCAACGAACACCCGCAATGGCCCAGCCTCGGCGATTTCAAAGCCGAGATCCCACGCCACCGCCCGCTCTCCGGCGAAGAGCGCGCCGCCGCCCACCCGAAGCCTCTCGAAGCGGCAGCGAGGTGACATAGCTGCGGCCGGAATCGAGCGGAGCGAGATAGCCTGCCGCAGGCAGCCCGCAGGGTGCGAGTGGCGCGAGCAGCAACGCCGCAGAGAGCAACTCATGAAAGACCAAGACGCGCTGTAAATGTGGCTCACGCGGCCCCTCCGCGTGATTCCAAATCAAAGCGCGGAGCGCCACTTTCTCGTAGCTGCGACCGGAATCGAGCGGCGCGAGCAGCAACGTCGCAGAGAGCGATCACCAAAGCCGAGAGCGCTCCGCCCCTACTTCGGCGCACTCACATCCTTCAGCCCCTCCGGCGTGAAATCCTGATCCGTGTAATTCACGTCGTGCTTGATCTTCGATCCATCGAGATCCGTCAGTGAATCCTTCCGCGCCGCATCCACAATCAGCTTCGCCGGAATATGCCGGCCCGCATCTTTCACCACGTCGGTCGTCGTAATCCGCCGCACCAGCTGTCCCGAGGAGCCGTATTTCTCAATCCGCAGCGGCACTAGCCGCGCCGAATCCACCCACGTCTTTACCGACGCATAGGAAGACCGCTCGCCCTTGCCCGGCTTCGATTCGAGAATCTGGCACGGCGTCCGATTGATCGTGTCCGTTCCCACGATGGCCTGCCGGTCCCACGCAAAGAAATCATCGATCACATCCTCACACGAGAGATCGCTGCCGAGCAGCGGTTGCTTGAGTTGCTCCAGCGGATGAACCTGGCCGTTGGCCTCGATCACCGACCCGCTCACAGAGTTCCCGGATTTTTTCAGCAACACCGTCTCTCCTTTCCGCTCCTTCGGAAAGAGCACCTGGTAGGCAAGGTCGGTGGAGTTCTTCCCATTCCGCTCCTTGATCTGCACTTGCAGCACATCGCGCGCACCCCCTTGCCGGATCTCCATGCGCAGCCGCACATAGGTCGCGGGTTCGCTCCGAGCCGCGCTTAAGCGGCCGGCGAGTTCGTTGGCGGACAAATCAGCCGCGGAGAGGCTCGAACCGGCGAGGAACAAACCGAGGCAGGCGGCAAGCAGTCGTGAGATCATAAGCGGCAGATGGGTTGACTAAAGGATCGTGGCGTTGAAGCACCGTGGCCGTGGAATTCACCCACACTTAGCTATGCAGTGCAAGTGCCGGTGAGAGGCGCGAGCTGCGCCAGGCCGGATAAATCCCGCTGATAATCCCGACGATCACCGCGATCCCGACCGATACTCCCAGTAACTCGATGCTCAGATCCGGTTCCAGCAGCCCGCGAATCGCCTTCGTCGACTGCATGATTTTCACGCCCACTGTCCCGAGGAGTACGCCGCCCACGCCACCGAGAAAGCCAAGCAGGGCCGATTCCCACAAAATCATCCGCACCACCCGCAGTCGCCGCCAGCCCACCGCGAGCAAAATGCAAATCTCCTTCGTGCGCTCGAATACGGTCATCAGCATCGTATTCATCACGCCCAGCACGCCCACCAACACCGCGAGCAGCGAAGTGCCCCAGCTCATCGCCCGAATCATCTTGTAGCCCTGGCTGTTGCTCAAATGCTCGCTCACCAGCATGGCGCGGCCTTCCGGGGCCGCTTTGTTGATCGCCGCACAGACGTCGCGGGCCTGCGCCTCCGCCGTTCCGGGGGCGAGGCGGACGTCGATCACGTTCACCTTCTTTTCGTTGCCTGTGATGTCCTGCAGCAGCGGCAGCGCCATGATGATGGAGCCATTCTCCACCACGGCACCGCCATCCACGATTCCCACCACCGTTAGTTCCCGCGTCTCAATCTGAATCGGATCGCCCACCTTTTTGCCGAGCACCTCCGCCGCAATATTGCCGAGCAGCACCGCCGGCTCCTTGTCGTCTTGGATCATGCGCCCCGAGACCACCTTCAGGTTTTGCCAACCAAAGCTGCCCCACTCGCGCGCCGAAAGCATGGTCATCTGCGAGCTCTCGATGCTCATCAATTCCACCAGCAGCGTGGACGTCCCGGCCACCCCCGGCACCTTGGCAATGCGATCGCGCACCTCGTCCGGAAACGGGCTCGGGGTGAGCGAAGAGCTCATATTGCTGAAGACCACGTCCGTGCCGCGCTTTTTCAAGCCGGTCTCCCAGCTCTTTTCAAATCCGCGCGCAATGCCGACGAGCGCCACCACGGCGGCGATGCCGATGGAGATGCCGATGAGTGTCAGACCCGTGCGCACCGGTCTGCGCCGCAATCCGCGAGTGACGACGTTGAAAAAAGTCATGGCAGTGTTGATGCTGGTTACGCGGAAATTTGCCCGTCTTTCATTTGAATCTTGCGATGTGCCCGCGCCGCGATCGCCAGATCATGCGTCACCAGCACCAGCGTCATATTGCGCTCGTCGCGCAGGCGGATGAGCAACTCCAAAACATTTTGCGCGCTCTCACTGTCGAGGTTCCCCGTTGGTTCGTCCGCCAGGAGCACGGAAGGACTGTTCGCCAGGCTGCGCGCGATGGCCACCCGCTGGCGCTCGCCGCCGGAAAGAGTCGCCGGCAAATGGTGGAGCCGGTGCTCCAGCCCCACGGCGCGCAGCAATTCGGTGGCGCGCTCCTCCCGCTTCCGCGACGAGCGCTCCTGCTCGAACATGGGAATCTGCACGTTCTCCAGCGAGGTGAAGGTGGGCAGGAGCTGAAAGGCCTGAAAGACAAAGCCGATTTCCTTCGAGCGATACGCCGCCGGATCGCGCATCTCGGTCATGGAGGTGCCGCGATACCGCAGGGTGCCGCCATCCGGTTCATCAAACCCTCCGAGGATTTGCAGCAGCGTGGTCTTGCCGCAGCCGCTGGGGCCGACAATGGCCACAAACTCGCCCTCCAGGATGCTGAAGTCCATCCCGCGCAGTGCGTGGACCTGTCCGCCATCGAAGTCCTTTTTCAAACCCACCCCTTCAAAAATGGGCGAGCGGTTGTTCGAACGATTGGCGGGCGCGGCAGTAGGATCAGCCATTGGAGGCGTTGGACTGGTTGGCCTCCGGGCGGCTCTGCCATTGCGCGCCGACGCGCGGGTCAGCGAGGCAGCCGAGCAAATGGATGAGGGCGTGGCGGTAGCTCGGAAAGGGAGCATTTTCGTCCGGATGCTCCGGCTCCAATTCCGCGGTCCGCATGGGCAGCTCCGCGTGCGGCAATCCGGCATGCTGATGATGTACCCCGTGGTAGGGCTCATGCAGCAGCGTGAAGGCGAAAAGCCGCCCGTGCCACGTATCGGCGACGATGCTCCGCGTGGCGCTGCGCACCGTTTTTCCCGTGAGCCCCACATGCTCGATGTATTTGCGCCAGCTCTGCAAATTGGCCGCGATGAAGGCCGGCACGAGGAACAGGCACAGCAAATATTTCCACACGCCAAACCACGTCACCGTCGTGAAAATCCCGGCCCACACGCCGGCGATGAGCGCGAACTCCATCCAAATGCGCCGCCGCACGGACTTCTTTCGAATCGGCGAATTCTTGCGCAGGAACGTGCGCACAAAAATCAACGGCGTGAAAATGATGCCCGCGGACAATTCGAGAAACGCCGCCAGGACCCGGAACCAGCGCGGCTTGGTGGTATCGACGAAGGGCCACAATTCCTCATCCCGCTCGCTGCCCAGGAACGCGTGGTGGGTTTGGTGCGCCGCGCGGTAGAGGCTGAAACTCGTGAAGCTGAAAATGCCGAGAATGATCCCATCCACTTCATTGAGCTTGCGGCTCTTCCGCAGCAGGCCATGGGACGCCTCGTGAAAGCCGATGAGCAGCCCGTGCATGATGTGGCTGACGAAAAGCACCAGCGCCACGGTCAGCCACGTCCAGCCATGATAGAGGGACACGCCCAGCGCGACCTGGGTGAGCACAAAAATCCCCGTGAGCACCGGGAAGGCCTGGCGGCTCACCCAGTGCGGTTCCTGCAATTCAAGCTCCGGTGCAGTAGCGGAATCGGTTTTCATTTGGTCGAATCGCACGCCGCTTTGAGGGCGGCTGCGAACAATTCTTTCAAATCCTGCATGTCGGCGAGGGAAAAAAGATCCCGCCGGAAAAGGAACACGACCTCGAGCGCCTCGCTCATCTCCGTGATTTCGCACGCCATTTCAAAGCGCGCGGTCCCGGTGGAGCGCATCTGCAACCGTGCGGAAAGCCCGGGTAATTCCACGTCCGGCACCGGATGATTTTGCAGCGCGAACCGGACTTGGAAGATGGGGTTATGTCCGGAAGCGGCTTTTTCGCCGAGGGCGTGAGTCAGCTCCACAAAAGGCATCACGTTGCCGAGGGCGTCCACGGTGTTCGCATGCACCTGCCGGAGCGACTCGGAAAAGGAGCGGTCCTTTTCCACCTGCCCGCGCAGTGGGATGATGCCCGCGCAATAACCCATCGTCTCCCACATCGATTTCAGCCCGCGGTTCGCCACCGGCGTGCCGACCACGATGTCTTCCTTCCCGGTCCATTGCGCGAGCGCGATTTGAAAACCGGTGAGCAGTGTGCTGAACAGCGTCGCGCCGTGCGCGCGCGCGAGGTTGCGCACCGCCTGGACAAGTTCCGGCGAAAACTCCGACACCCAGCGCTGCGGACGGCTGGGCGTGGGCGCCACCGGTTGCCGGGGCCAGAGGCGCATGGCGCCGTCGAGCTGCTTTTTCCAAAAATCCGCACGCGCGCGCAGCAGGTCGGCCGGCCACGCCTCGCGCTCGGCGGCGCCCCAGCTCATGTAGGAGCAGGGGAGCGGCGGTAGCGGTCCACGTTTGCCCATCACCCCCTGGACGTAGGAGACGCCCAGATCCTGAATAAATGCGCCCAGCGACCAGCCGTCCGCAATCGCGTGATGGACCGCAAAAACCAGCACGTGATCCTGCGGAGTTCGCCGCAGCAGTTCGATGCGGTACAGTGGCCCGCCCACCATGTCGAAGGGCTGGGAAAAGACTTCCTGCGCGAGTTCCTCCAGCGCTTCCGGTGGAGTTTGAGAGGCCGTCAATTCGCGGAATTGGAAATTCGTCTCCAATTTTTTGCGCACCATCTGCAAGGGCTGATCCTTGCCGGGCAGAATCGAGAGACGCAAAACGTCCTGCCGATCGACCACGCGCTGGATCGCGGCGAGGCAATCTTCCTGCGTGATCGCGCCGCGTACTTCGATGAGGCAGCAAATGTGATTCGCGATGTCCGAGGGCGGCACCGGCGACACTTCCCACAATTCCCGTTGCGGGAAAGTCAGCGGGTACAGCCGGGCTTCTCCGCTTTCGAGCCATTGCTTGAGACGGGCGCGTTTGTCGGTCGACATGGTGGAACCAGCGATTACGGCCGCGGGCCGGCCACTTCCGAGCCTTCCGTCAGCGTGTCGTCGGCGAGCAGCCGGTCCAGATCCTGATCCGATAGCGCTTCCACGTCCACGGCTTCGGCGGGCGCGGGCGCGACCTCGGCCGCGGGCCGGGCCGGAGCGGCGGGCTTCGACTTCTCGCCCAGATGCTCCGCGAGCAGGTTCACGATCTGGCCGATGGTGCGCGCGCGCATGAGGCTTGCGGGCGGCAGCGACACTCCGATGGCGCTTTCGATGGACGTTTCGATTTCCACGCCCATGAGCGAATCCAGGCCGAGGTCGGTGAGCGGCTGGTCGTCGCGCAGGCTGTCCGGCTTCACGCGCAGCACGCCGCCGATGACTTCGCGGAGCGCCTGGCCGATGACCCCGGTGCGTTCCTCGGGCGCGGCGGCTTCGATCTTGAGCCGCCAATCGCTTGATTTGCCGCCGGCTTCCTGGCTCTCCATGCCGCCGGCAAAAATGCGCTCCAGCAGCGGTTTCTCCTGCATGCCGCGGAAGAATTGCCGCCACTTGCTCCAATCGACGCGAATCGCAACCGCCTGGGCGGATCCGGCTTTGAGAAAGGACTCGAGCAGGGTGGTTACTTCGCCGGGCGAGATCGCCTCGGTGCCCTGCTTGGCGAGGAATTCCGCGACGCGCTCATTGCGTGCCACGTAGCCTTCGCCGCCGAGCACGCCCCAGTTCACCGTGAGCGCGGGGAGGCCCAGCGCGTGACGGTGATGCGCGAGCGAATCGAGGAAGGCATTCGCCGCGCTGTAGTTGCCCTGCGCGGGATTGCCGAAGATGCTCGAGACGGACGAGAACATCACGAAGCAATCCAGCGCCAGGTCGCGCGTGGCTTCGTGCAGCAGCCAGGCGCCATGCGCCTTGGGCGCCATCACCGTGCGCATCCGCTCGCGGGTGAGCGCGGAAAGCGGTGCGTCATCGATGACCATCGCCAGGTGGAAGACGCCGCGGAGCGGCTGGCCGCTTTCGCGGATCATCTTGGCGGTGCGCTCGATGTCTTCACGCGAGGCCGCATCGGCCCGCGTGACGGTCACTTCGACGCCGCGGCCTTGCAGGCCTTTTACAAACTCTGCCGCCTCCGGGGTGGAGGCGCCGCTGCGGCTGCTGAGCACGAGGTGCCGTGCGCCGCCTTGCACCAGCCAATCGGCCAGGACTTTGCCAAAGCCGCCGAAGGCGCCGGTGATCCAGTAGCATCCATCCGGGCGAATCGCGAAGCCCGCGCGGAGCGGCTCGCCATGCCGCGGGACGAAGCTTTCCGGGAAAGCGACGACCACCTTGCCGATATGCTTGCCCGAGGCCATGAGCCTGAAAGCCGCTTCGATGCGGCTCGCCGGGAAGGCGCGGAAGGGCAGGGGCGTGAACGCGCCCGTTTCCACGCGGTCCGTCATTTCCGCCAGCAGCTTGCGTGTCAGCGCTTCGTCGCGGCCGAACACCGCGTCCATGGCCACCACATGGAAGGAAGCGTTGTGGCGCAGCGGCCAGAGCGGGATGCGCGAGTTTTGGTAAATGTCGCGTTTGCCGATTTCGATGAAGCGGCCAAACTCCGCGAGGCAGGAGAGGCCCATGGGGATGGCCTCGGCGGCGAGCGCATTGAGCACCACGTCCACGCCGCGCCGCCCGGTGAGTTCCATCACCGCGTCGGCAAAATCTGCGCGCCGCGAATCGATGACGTGTTTCACGCCCAGCGTCTCCAGCAGGGCCCGCTTGGTCGGGCTGCCGGCGGTGGCGATGACCTCGCAGCCCAGGTGCAGGGCGATTTGAATCGCCGCCATGCCCACGCCGCCCGCGCCCGCATGGACGAGAATGCTCTCGCCCGCGCGCATGCGCGCCACGTTGTACAGCGAGTGCCACGCCGTCATGAACACCACCGGCATGGTCGCCGCTTCCTCGAAGGTGAGACCGTCCGGAATGCGGCGCACGTCGCCGCCGCGTGCCAGGGTGTGCGTGGCTAGGCCAAAGACGGCGAGGCCGAAGACGCGGTCGCCCGGCGCGACATGCGTCACGCCCGCGCCGACCGCCTTCACGATGCCGCCGATTTCGTCGCCGAAGACTTTCGCATCGGGCGCGTCGCCCGGATAGAGCGCCAGCGCCTTCAGCACGTCGCGGAAGTTCATGCCCGCGGCCTTGACGTCGATGAGCACCTCGCCCGGAGCACAGACCGGCTCCGCGAAGGGATCGAAGCGCAGCGTGTCCAGATGCCCGCGCTCGCGCGACACGAGGCGCATCGGCGTCCCCGGGGCAAGCCACTGCTCCTCCTGGGCGCGTCCGCGGTCGAGCCGCTGCACATAGCGCGCTTCGTCGCGCAGGGCGATCTCGCGCTCTGGCCCGGTGTCCCAAAGTTCGGCCCACAGATGCTCTTCGTCCTGCGCCGTGGTCTTCATCGGCAGGTCAATGCCGCGGCATCCGAAATTGGGATGCTCGTTATTGATGACGCGCAGCAAACCGATGGCCGGTGCCTGCGCCACCGCCGTGGGCTGGCGATCGCGGCCCGCGGCCTGGGCGCCGCGCGTCACCACATTGATCTGCAGCTTCGCCGCAGGCGCAGTGGCCTCGAGCGCTTTGGTGAGGTGCAGCAGCGCATCCGTGTCCATCAGTACGGCGTCCTCGCCCTTGGTGGATTCGTCGAGCGTCCACAAATAGACGTAACGCTCCGGCGGAGCGTCATCGGCGATGGACTCCAGCAACTGCGTCCAATCTTCCGGCGCTTCCGCGCGCACGGTGAAGGTATCCGGCTCCTGCGCCGCGAATTGCTGGCCGCGCGATACGATCCGGCAGCGCAGGCCTTGCTCGCGCAGGCGCGCCGCGAGGCGGCCCGCCACGCCGGAAGCATCGGCAAACAGCAGCCATGAGGTGGCGCCGACGGTCTCTTCCGTTTTGGGCGCCGGCGTCTTTTGCGGCTCCGGCTGCTGCCACGTTTTGCGCGCGAACAAACCGATTTGCCCTTCGCCTTCCGGGCTGTGCAGGCCGGGCAGCGATGCCGTCTCGGCAAAGCCCGCCCCCTTCATCACGGCTTCCCATTGCGCGCGGCCCAGGAGCGGGTGCCCCTGCCGCAAATGGTGATCCGTAAACTTCCACCAGCCGCTGGTGAGGCCAAAGACGGTCTCCGTCCAGAAGCTCGGCGTCGCGACGTCCATGAACACCAGGCTGCCGCCCGGCGCGAGGAGATCATGGATGTGCTTCAACGTGACGCTCACATCGCTGACCGCATGCAGCACGTTCGTGCCGATCACGAAGTCGAAAGAACCCGCTTCCAGCCCCTGGTCCGTGCCGGGCCTCTCGATGTCGAACACCTTGTATTCCACCTCGGGGAACGCCGCGAGCTTCTGCCCGGCGGCGGAGAAGAATCCCGCCGAAACATCGCTAAAGAGATACGAGTGCAGCCCGCGTTCGAGCTGTGGCAGGAGCTGCGCGGCGAGACCGCCCGTGCCCGCGCCCACCTCGAGGATGCGCAGCCCGCGGCCTTCCGGCAAATGCGCCGCCGCCGCCTTCACGGCTGTGGAAATCGCGCCAAGCCAGTGGCTGGTGAGAAGGCCGTCGCTATAGAATTGCTCCAGCAATTCCGGACCGGCGCCCGCGAAGAGCACCTGCACGGCTTCTTTCTCACCGCGCAGAATGGCCCCGAGTTCGGCGCAATTGCCCTGGCAAAGCAAAGCCTCCGGCAAATGCCCCGGGAATTTGCCGAGAAACTCGCGCAGGTTTTCCTGCTCGGCCTCCGCGTGCTCGATGAAAGCCTTCGTGGGCTTGTAGAGGCTGCCGCTCTTCTCGAGCCACGCGCGCTTCATTAATTTCTCCATCAGCCGCTCAAACTGCGGCCGCAGGGAGGCTGCGACTTTCAGCGTGTCCGCATTGAAGCCGGAATCACTGGCGCCCGCCTTGCGCAGTCCCGCCGCAAAGAGCGTCGCCGCGACATCGTCGCATCCGCGCATGGCGGCTTCGAGGGCTCCGCGGCCGCGATCGCCGACGACATTCTCCAGCGCTTGCTGCGCCGCAGTAATGAGCTTGGCCAAAGGCAACGGTGCTTGCGCCGTCTGGGAGCTTCCCACGGGTGTGCGCTGCCAATCGACATGGTACACCAAATCCCGCTGCCCGCCGGACGAGCCGCGGCGCGTCCCCGAGACGGCAATGGCGCGGAACCCTTCCACGAGCACGCACGGTTGTCCGGCGCCGTCGTAAATGCGCAGGCCGCCTTCGAGGAATTGGTCATTGAATTGATGCACCTCGGCATGCACGTGCGCCGTCGCGCCGAGTGGCCGCAGGAAAAGAATCTTCGCAAAGCGAACCGGCAATTTCATCCGCGACCGGCGATCTTCCACCGTGGCCGAGCCCGCGGAGAAGACGTGGAGCGCGCCGTCGAACAGAACGGGATGCACCGCATACTCGCCCGCCCGCGCCGCCGTCGCTTCGGAAAGAACCACCTTGCCCGCTGACTTGCCGCCCGCGGCCGCCAGTTCCTGCACCGGCTGGAACTCGGGGCCATAGCGCAGCCCCATGTCGGTCATGTGCTGGTAGAAGTCCTCGCGGTTCACCGCCGGCAGGTTCGTCGGCCGCGCCTCGTTCCAGCCGCTCGAGGCAAACAGCGAATCCGTGCGCTCGCCGCGCATGGAGCCGACGACGTGCAGCGACCACGCCGAGCTTTGCTCGAAGCGGCTCTGGATCGAGAACGTGCGTTCATTCGGATCATACGAGACCTCCATCTGCACGCCCGATGCCGGCTCCGGCAAAATGAGCGGCTTCCGGATTTCGAAATCCTCCACCACGAACGGCCGTCCTTCGAACAACTGCACGCCCGCTTCCAGGATCATCTCCACGAAGGCCGCCGCCGGAAAGATCACGTGGTTCTCCACCTTGTGATCTTTGAGAAACGCCATGTGCCGTGCGTCGAGTCGCGCCGTCCACACCGGCACCGCGCGCGGCACCCGCAGGTCCAGCAGACCGCGTCCGCCCGAGGCCAGCCGGCCTTCGCGCCAATCGCCTGATTCACTCCACCACCGCGCCTTGTCCCACGCATAGGCGGGCAGCGAGAGCAGCCGCCGCGAGGGCGTCATTGCCGCGAAATCGAGCGGCAGGCATGCCAGATGCAAATCCATCGCCGTTTCGAGCAGCGCTTCATGCTCCCGCTCGCGCCGCGTCGAGGAAAGGATCGGCACTTTGCCCCCGCGCCCGGCGAGACATTCCTGGATGGACCGCGCCAGCGCCGGATGGGCGCTGATTTCCAGCCACACGTCGACACCGAAGTCCGCGAGCGCATTCACCGCCGGGGCAAACAGCACCGGCTGCCGGATGCCCCGCGCCCAGTGCGTAGGTCCGCACTCTTCACCCGCGAGTTGATTTCCAGTCACGGTGCTGAAAAACGGCACCGCTTCGTGGCGCGGCTGCAAGCCGGCCAGCGACTTTTCCAGCGCATCGGCGGCGGGCTGCATGAGCGCATGGTGGAACGGATGATCCACGCGCACGAGGCGCGCAAAAACTTCCTTCGCTTCCAGTTCCGCCGCCATCGCTTCGAGCACGGCCCGCGGTCCGGAAATGGTGATCGATTTCGGCCCGTTGAAAGCCGAGATGCTGCTGCCGGCGGGATCGTGCCGCGCGATGAGGGCGCGCGCTTCCGTTTCGTCGAGGCCGACGGCCAGCATGGTGCCGGCGCCACGGGCGCATTCTTCCATGAAGCGCGCGCGGCCCACGATGATCTTGGCCGCTTCCTCCAGGGTGAAAATGCCCGCCGCACACGCCGCCGCAATTTCGCCCACGCTGTGGCCGGTAATCGCCGCGGGCTGCACGCCCCAGGATTTCCACAGCTCCGCCAGCGCCATCTGCATCGCGAAGATCGCCGGCTGCGCAATCTCCGTCCGGTGCAGTTGCGAGGTTTCCTCCGTGCGCCCGAGTTCTTCGAGCAGGCCGAAGCGCGCCCACGGCTTCATCGCCGCATCGCATTGCTCCATCACTTTCCGGAACACCGGCTCATGCTGCATGAGCTCGCGGCCCATGCCCCACCATTGCGGACCTTGTCCGCTCATCACGAACCCCACGCGTGGTGCCTTTTCCCGGCGCGGCGCAAAGGCCGTGCGCACCTTCGCCGTTTCCTTGCCCGTGGCAAAGCTGGTCAGTTCCTCGATCGCTTCCCGCATCGAGGCCGATACAATGGAGAGCCGGAAAGGATGATGATTCCGGCGCGTTCCCAGCGTGTATGTGAGGTCCGGCAGGGTAGGGGAGCTGCCATTCGCCTTTTCCTTCGCCTCCAGCCACGCCGCGAGCCGCTCGGCATAAACCTTAAGCGCCGCCTCGGAGCGCGCCGAGAGCACCAGCGGCCAGGGCCGCTCCGCCGTGGCGTCTACTTCATGGTGTGTCCGATGCGGTGCCGTCGGTGGCTCCGCCAAAATCACGTGCGCATTCGCGCCGCCAAAGCCGAACGAATTCACGCCCGCCATGCGCGGGCCATTCGCCTCCGGGAATGGCTCCGTCTGCGTCACCACGCGCATCTTCAGCGCCTCGAAGTCGATGTTCGGATTCGGCGTCTTGAAATGCAGGCTCGGCGGAATGATGCGGTGCTTCAGCGTCAGCATTGCCTTGAGCAGACCGGCCACCCCGGCCGCTGTCTCCAGGTGTCCGAGGTTCGTCTTGCACGACCCGATGGGCAGCGGTGCGTCCGGCGACCGATTCTCGCACAGCGCCGTGGCCAGCGCGTGCGCTTCGATGGGATCGCCCACCGCCGTGCCCGTGCCGTGCGCTTCGACAAAACCAATCTGATTCGGGTGCACGCCCGCGTCCTTGCACGCGTCCTTCACCAGCCGCGCTTGGGCGTCCGCGCTCGGCAGCGAAATGCCGTTGGTGTGTCCGTCCTGGTTGATCGCCGTTCCGACGATGACGCCGTGAATGGTGTCCCCATCCGCGATCGCCCGCGACATGCTCTTCAGCAGCACCATGCCCGCGCCTTCACCGCGGACAAAGCCGCTCGCCGAAGCGTCGAACGCCGCGCAACGCCCCTCGGGCGACAGCATCGACGCCTGCGAAAAGCCGATGAATCCGCCCGGCGTGATCATCACCGTCACGCCACCCGCGAGCGCCATGTCCCCGCGGCCCGCCCAAATGTGTTCACACGCCGAGTGCACCGCGGTAAGCGCGGACGAACACGCCGTGTCCATCGCCACGCTCGGCCCGAGCAGATTGAAGCAGTATGAAATGCGGTTGGCCGCGATGCTGTGCGCCGTGCCCGTGGGCGAATGCGGTGTGATGCCCGAGGAATCCCACGGCGTGCCCTGGATGATTTGATAGTCGTTGTGCGAAATGCCCACGAACACCGCGAGGTCCGTGCCCTTTTCGAGATCCAGCACCAGCCCCGCGTCTTCCATGGCCTCCCATGCCGTCTCCAGCAGCAGGCGATGCTGCGGATCCACGTAGGGCGCTTCGCGCGGCGAGATGCCGAAGAACTGCGGATCAAACTGATCGATCCCCTCCACAAAGCCGCCACGCTTGGCGATGGATTTCCCCACGATACCGCTCTCGGAATCGTAAAAGCGCTCCACATTCCACCGATCCGCCGGCACGTCTCCGACCGCCTCGCGGCCTTCGACCAGCAGCTTCCAGAGAGCTTCGGGATTATCGACGCCGCCGGGGAAGCGGCACCCAATTCCTACAATTGCGATTTGTTCCTTGCGCATAGTTTGCACTACATTCGGGGACTTTTTTAAGGCCGACATTGTCTTGAAAATCGAATTTTAGCAGCTTCTTGCTCGTATCGTTGCTCGTATTGTCTATCGAAACATCTCTCTATGTGTGGCATTTCCGGCATCATCGATCTCTCTGGCATCAGGGCGGTACCCGAGGGCTCGTTGAGAGCCATGTCCCGGGCCCTGACTCATCGCGGACCGGACGAGGAAGGATTCCTCGAGCGCCCCGGCGTGGGCCTCGCCTCGCGGCGGTTGAGTATCGTCGGTCTGGCCGATGGCCAGCAGCCGATGGCGAATGAAGACCGCAGTGTGTTTGTCGTTTTTAACGGTGAGCTCTTTGACCATTTGGAAAAGCGGGCGGAGTTGGAAGCGCGCGGGCATCGCCTCACCACGCATTGCGATACGGAGATCATCCCGCATTTGTATGAAGACAATCAAGCCGGGATGTGGGCCCGCTTGCGCGGCCAGTTTGCGATTGCTCTGTGGGACCAGAATCGAAGAAAGTTGATGCTGGGTCGCGACCGCTTCGGGATCGCGCCTCTGTATTGGACCCGCCAGGGTGACTGGCTCCTGTTTGCCTCGGAAATCAAATCGCTCCTCGCCTCGGGCATGGTGCCCGCGCGCCCCGATCGCCGCGGCATCGACCACATCTTCTCCTTCTCCGCCCTGCCCGGTCCCATCACCTGTTTCGAAGGCGTCAACCTCCTGCCGCCTGGGCATTATTTGGAAATTAGCCCGGCGGACACGCGCGGGACGCCGGCGTCGGTCACGGAGCACACGTACTGGGAGATGGACTTTCCTGATCGCGGCCAGGAAGAGCACGGCGACACGAAGCGATTGGTGGATCAATTTGAGCAGGTTTTGCTGCAAGCGGTGGAAGAGCGTTTGCGGGCCGATGTTCCCGTAGGCGCGTACCTGTCCGGCGGCGTGGATTCAAGCATGATTGTCGCGATGGCCTGCCGCCTGAAGGGACCGGCCATTAATACTTACACCGTTCGCGTCCATGATCCGGCACTCGACGAGCTCAGCGCCGCCAATCTGGCCGCGCGCCACATCGGGACCAAAGACCCCATCGTTCAGGATTTTCGTCACAGTGATGCCCTGGAAAACTATCCGCGCCTCGTGCAGGCCGCCGAGTGCCCGGTCATCGACACTTCTTGTGCTGCCTTGCTCCAGCTCGCCAGCCGCGTGCATTCCTGCGGGCAAAAAGTCGTCCTGACGGGGGAGGGGGCCGATGAATGGCTCGTCGGCTACCCATGGTACAAAGCCGCGAAGCTCCTCGGCTTCCTCGATTTCATCCCCGGCCTCAAGCTGAGCGATCTGGCCCGCCGCGCTTATCTGCGCATGCACCGCGTGCCTCACTACCCGCAGGAGTGGCGCACAAAAGTAGAAGCCGCGGTCGGTGGCCCCAACGCCTGGATCGATTCCTACGGCGTCCTCAGCCTCGCCAAACTCCGTTTTTACAGTGAGGAGATGCGCGAAGTCATGCAGCGCAGCAATCCGTGGACGGACCTGCAACTAAACCTCGACCGCGCCAAGCGCTGGCACCCGCTCAACCGCGGCATCTGGATCGCCGGCCGCGTGAATCTCGCCGGCCACCTCCTGCAGGCGAAAGGCGACCGCATCGCCATGCACTCCTCCGTGGAAGTGCGCTACCCGTTCCTCGACGAAGACGTGTTCGACTTCACCGCCAAGCTCCATCCGGATCTGAAACTCCGCGGCTTGCGTGACAAATATCTCCTCCGCCGTCTCGCCGAACGCTGGCTGCCAGAGTCCGTCTACAAGCGCGGCAAGGTCATCTTCCGCGCCCCGCTGGATTCTTTCCACATGGACCCCGAGCCGCCCTTCGTTCGCGATCTATTGAGCGAGGAATCGCTCAAACGCACCGGCTATTTCGATGTGAAGGAAGTCCGCCACTGGCGCACCGCCTTCCGCCAATTGAAATCCATCCCGCGTCTCTCCGTCGAAATGGGCCTCGCTGCCGTCGTCGCCACCCAGCTCTGGCACCACCTCTACATCGACGGCAAACTCTGCGAACTCCCCACCGCCGCCGAAATGGAAAAAACCGCCCTCGCGCAAGCGACCGTCTGATGCCGCGCAAAGATGCCGCGAGGCTTTGGAGCGCGGCGGCTTGACGCCGCTTTCAGAAGGGATTGCGGGCAGAAAATTCGCGACAAGGAGCCGAGACGCTTCTTGCCTAGAGCTTCACAGCTCAGAGGCAACCAACAGCCCCATAGGGCTTATTGGGCCTATTAGGCCTATCCCCCCCCTCAATCGCAGCTCACCGCAACAGCGACAACGCCACCTTCGCCTGCACCTTCAAATTCGAATCGTCGATATCCTGGTTCGGCATCGACAAACCCTTCTCCAGGCACTTCCGCGCATCATCGCACTTGCCCATCTGCTGATACGTCAGCCCCAGTTCGACATAATGCATCGTCCGGCCCGGATTGATTTGGATCGCCTTCTGCAAACACTTCACCGCGTCCTCGTTGGAGGAAGGCGGCAGCGCCTGATACAGCAGCGACGCCATCGCGCGCTTCGCCGCACCCACGCTCGTCGCGACCCGATGCCACCGGCCCAGGACGTGCCACGCCAAATCATTCTTCGGGTTCAGTTTCACCGCCTTTTCCGCCGCTTCCCGGATGCGGATCGAGCACTGCACCTGCTCCTTCTTCCCCTCGAAGGGCAGCATCTTGCCATAGCTGATCGCGCTCGAAAGTTGCGCATCGGAATCCTTCGGGGCCAAAGCCGCCGCGCGCACCCCATAGTCGAGCGCAATTCCTCCGAGCCGCAGCTTCTCCTCAGTCGTGGGCGCGTCCACCATCAAGTGCCGGTATTGCCGCGCAATGCGCACATAGAGGCGCGCATCCTTGGGCCGCAGCTTGTCGGCTTTGAGGTAGGCCTCGAGCGCATCGGAGCTCTGGAGCTTCACTTCGAGAGCATCGCCCTGCTTGATCAGCTCATCCGCCGATTCCGCGCGCACGACGGACGGCAGACATACCAGCGCGAGCGCCGCGGTCAAAGCATGGACGGAGTTGGGTAGGAAGGACTGCAACATGGCCGCCATGTCGTCCACAAAATAAGGAGGCGCAAGCAGATTGTCGCTTCCGTGGCAACTTTTTTTAGGTATGTAAGCTTTCGCGTCAGCACTCGTGTCGTAGCTGCGACCGGGAGGTCGCCGACGGTAAGCTCTCGCCGGTATCACCGGCCCGCGCTCCGCGCAATGCGTGCCGTCTCATGCTTCCCATCGATCATCCGCGCCACGTTGATCAACTTCGCCTCGCTGAGCTTCGGCCCCACCAACTGCAAGCTCGTCACCGGCACTTGCTGGTTCTGGATCGGCACCGGGATCGCCAGTGCGGGATTGCCCGCGAAATTCACCGCCATGGTATTTTGAAGATCGAACACCTGTTGTTCGAAAAGCGCGATGCGCACGAAATGCGGGACGCGCGGCGGTAGCGTCCGCAACGTCGGCAAGGCGATGAAATCCACGCGGCGGAAGACACGCCGCAATTCCCGCTGCCATCGTGCCAGCGCCGCGAGATCGTCCGCGTAGCTGCCTTCCTCGACGCGCCCCAGCAGAATCGTGGCCTTCGTCGGCGCGGTCACTCCCGGTTCCGTGAGATATTGCTGCAGATTCCGGTACCCATCCGCCAGCGCGATCGCGCGTCCATACTTTTTCGCCTCCGCCCATTGCTCGACAAAACGCTGGTCCAATTTCACCACTTGGAAACCGCGCGCCGCCAGCGCCTCATCAATCGCCTGGTCCACCGCGGGATCCGTCCCCGGAATGTAGAGCCGGCCAATGCGGATGTTTCGGGGCGACCGGCTCGCGCTCACTGTCTCCCGGTACTGCGCCGCAAAACCCGGCTTGAGCAGATCCATTCCCTCCACCAAATGCGGAATGTCCCGCGCCATCGGCCCCACCGTATCGAGATGATCCGGCGAAATCGGCGAGACTCCCTTGAGCGAGATGAGGTGCAGCGTGGTCTTCAGCCCCAGGATCCCGCAGCACGCCGCCGGCACCCGGATCGATCCCGCGGTATCCGTCCCAAACGCGATGTCCGCATGCCCATTGGCCACCGCCACAGCCGAGCCGCTCGACGAGCCGCCCGGAATCAGCCGCGTCTTCGGATTCAAATAATTCCGCGGCGTGCCGAAGTAGTCATTCATCCCCGTCGTCCCCAGCGCAAACTCCGTGAGATTCGTTTTCCCCACGAACAACACCTTCCGCTCCCGCGCTCCGCGCAAACACTCCGCATCCCGCGCCGCCGGTGCACTGTGCTTGGCGAGATACTGCGAGCCGGACGACGTCACCACGCCCTTCATGTCGATCGCATCCTTCACCGCCACCCGCACCTGCTTGGAATTGCCGGGCGGCCAATAGACCGTGAAGGAATGATCGTACACCGGGCTGGCGGGCTTCGCCGGTGAAACCGCGCAGCCTTGAAAAGCCGCGCACGAAAAAAGGGTGAGGAGCGAAATGCGGGCGATCATAGTATATGAAATTTGAGTGTATGGACGAACAGGCTTTCTGGTGCTGCTGAAATCAGTTTGAGTCACCGAGAATCCGGGCCCGCAAGGGGATGCGGCCACTCGCCGTCCTGCATTGAGTTCCAGTTGTCATCAAACGCGACCATGAATCGCCTTTCACTGGCTTTTAGGATGGGTGGAACTGCTCCGCCAGGCCGCTCAGCTGGCCCCATAGGAGCCTGCGGAACGTCGAACCTGCCTTCAAAGAGGCGGCGCCGGGGAGGTGGCACCGATTTTCCATCTGCGCGGCAGCCGACCGTCTCGGGCGGCAGATTCATCTTCTCTCTCGCCCTCCAAGTGCCGTCCCGGCTCTAGCCCTTGCTTCGTGGCTTCTTTCGAACACTCTTCGATTTTTCGGGCGCCTTCTGTTCTAGTGGCGCGAGCAACTTCCGAAATTCGCCATCGTCCGCAAACACCTCCAGATCATCCTCACTCTTCAGTGCGGGAGACGCCAGCTTGAGCGAATGATGGGGATTCCACAGCAGGTTTAGCCGTTCCTTCCAGCGCTCATCCAGTTCGATTGCTTTGCGCGCACATTCTAACGCGCGTTCCCTGGCCTTTTTCATCGCCGCTTTCTCATCATCCGTCGGATTCAGAATCTTTTTCAGCTCCCTCAACTGCTGCCCATAGCCGCATGCCAGGTTTACCAGGATGCCACCCGAGGACTGGTCCGTGGAGTAGTTGCGCACATATTCCTCACCAAACTTGATCGCGTCCTCGAACCCCTTGCTGTCGGTCCGGTAGAGTGCCCGGTAGGTCAGCGCATTGTAGATCTGCGCTTTCAACGCTGGGCTCGTTGTCGCGTCCACGAGCTCATAGGCCTTCAGCAGCCGCCGGCATTTTTCCTCCGGCGTATCGCCCGGCAGCGGGGCCAGCGCATAGTCCAGCGCAATCCCGGGATCTTTCGGCGCCAGTTGCACCGCTTTGTTGAATCCAAGAACCGCCTGTGCCACTTCGCCCGCGTGGATCTTGGCCTTGGCCCACGCCACGATCTGTATCGGATCGTTCAGCTCATCCAACGAAAGGGACTCCAGTTTCCGCATCACTTCGGCATCTGGCCGCGGCGCATCCTTGCTCGCCATAAACCCCACGCTGCGGTCGGACTCGGCCGCCGCCACAAGTTGGTCCGGCGTGACCCCGGCGCGGTCGATGGGATTCCCCGTTTCGACGATGGCAATCTCCGCCCGGCACAACGCCAGCGTGATGAACGTTCGCGTCACGAGATACGAGGAGACGAATCCGATCATCGGGAAGATCAATAGAATGGCCGACGCCAGCGCAAACCCGGTATTGAATGCACTGCAGTCGCCGCCGTGGTCCGCGCAATAGCCGGAAAGCCCCTCGCCGATGGCTTTGGCCAGGCCGTAACCAAATTTCAGGATTTGTTTGGCCTCCACCAATCCTACGCCCACGATCGCCTTCGTGAGCCAGTCATTAATCTGATCCAGGCTCGTGCTCGATTGGACCTTCAGTTTGCGCTTCGCATCGGTGGCCGTCCCATTGTTTTCGATGCGCGGATGCCCGAAAAGAAAACCAATCGCGCCGCCTGTCGCCAGACCCGCAAAAGCCCACGCCGCCACCAGTCCCGTCGCATTGCCATTTGCCGGGAAACAAGCCTGCGCGGCGGCCACGGCCGCATATAATACCGTCAGCGTGAGTAAGAGCGATTTGGTCAGCACCACCACCGCATCTTTGTTTTGCAGCCGCGCGTCATCATTGGGCAGATACGAATGGGTGTCCACTCGGCGCAGCCACAACCAGCCGCCCCCGCCAATCATCGTCGCCGCGCCCAGAAAAAGCCCGAGCAAAACGGCCTGTTGCCAGCCAAACGTGGTGCCTACGAGGGGAAACATAACCACCAGCCCAAGACAAACTACAACACCGATGGGGATCAGGGGATTCGTCTTCATTGGAACACCAGCGGGAAAAACAGTTATTCATCCCAAAGTCAAATAAACTCCCCCGATCCATAAAGGGACGCACGCCGCAGTCCTTCGTTCTGCTATTTCTTAAAATGTGCAGCATGCTGCGTAGATTTTTCCCGTGTTTTCGTGGACCAAAAAATCCACTATCCTTGCCCACGAGGCGGCTGTTTCGCGGATCTTCCTCCATGTTCCGTTGGTTGCGGCTCCGCTTCGCTGGGGCTTCTGCGGCCATAGGCTTGCGGAGACTATGGAGGGCCAAGAGGCCGTGCCCTCTGCCGTTCCAACGCCCGCCATCCACGACCCATGCGCCTGCGAAGAACTCGCCACCGCCACGCCGCTATTATATGCGCTCTCGCTCATTCATGCGCTCTGCCTTTTCCCGTCACACCTTCAGCCTGTTCGCCGCTGCATCGCTGTGTGCTTTTTCCAATTCTTCTCCCGCCGCCGAGCCCGCCCTCGGCGCCTATCGCTGGGCTGGCGCCCCGCAAAATGTCACCGCGTGGGGCCAATGGCTGGGCCGCGACGTCGTCTGGGGCGAAGACTTCATCGGCAACGAAACGTGGGATAACATCGAGTGGCCCACGTGGTGGCTGGAATCGTGGGGCCGGTGGGTGAAAGCCCAGCCTGGCCGCCGCTTCGTTTTCGGCATCCCGATCCTGCCCGGCCCGTGGGACGGCAGCGGCCCCACGCAGGGAAACACCGACCCGAAAAAGCCCGTTTCCCTTGAGCGCGGCGCCGCCGGCGACTACAACGCCCACTTCCGCCAGCTTGCCGAGAACCTTGTGAAATACGGCCTCGGCAACGCCATCCTTCGCCTCGGCTGGGAATTCAATGGCGGCTGGTACACGTGGCGCGCCAAGGATAAAACGGAAGCCTTCGCCGGTTACTGGCGTCAAATCGTGAAGACCATGCGCGCCGTGCCGGGCGCCGAAAAACTCCAGTTCTGCTGGAACCCCACCCTCGGCGATCAACAGTTCCCCGCCGACCAGGCATGGCCCGGTGACGCCTTCGTCGATTTCGTCGGCGTGGACGTTTACGACGAAACCTGGAACGCCGACACCTACCCGTGGCCCGCCGGCACCAGCGATGCCGGCATCGAAACCCGTCGCAAAAAAGTCTGGGACGAATGGCTCCTCGGCAGCAGCCGCGGCCTCGCCTTTTGGAGCAAGTTCGCCCACGACCACGGCAAGCCGCTCGTCTTCCCCGAGTGGGGCGTGAACCACCGCTCCGACGGCCACGGCGGTCTCGACAACGTCCTCTTCATCGAGCGCATGCACGCCTTCATCCAGGACCCCGCCAACAACGTCGCCTGGCACTGCTACTTCGACGTCAACGCCCCCGACGGCGCCCATCAACTCTCCCCCGGCGTCGGCGAAAAAGGCGAACCCGTAAAAACGGAATTCCCCAAATCCGCCGCCCGCTTCCGCCAACTCTTCGGCAAATAATTTCGTAGCTGCGACCGGGAGGTCGCAGATTGCAGTGTGCAAAAGCCGCTTTGGTCCCTCAGGTCCCTGTCGGTCCGTGCGACCCGTGGGAGTCCCCGCCGCCCTATTTCACCTTCGTCAGCTGAAAGCTCTCCGCCTGAAACCACGCATCCCCCTTCGGCCCGCGCAATTCCGCCACGAGGATCACCTCGGCTCCCGGAGCATCAAATTCAAACGCCACCTTTTGCCAATTGGTGCTGCCCTTGACCCCATTGCTCCCCACCCGCGTTCCACCGCTGACGCGCAGCCCTGCGCCTTCGCCGGTCTGATCGCCGCCCTCCACATTTTGCACCTTCACCTGCGCCTCCAGCCGGTAATGCCCCGGCTCCAGCGCCACCGCCCGCCGCCATGAACTCGCCGCGCTGCCGTCTGCGCGTAGGTGCAGGCATTTCTGGCCGTCCACCGCATCCTCCGACGACGAGCCGCCGCCTTCCGGATGCCAGTTCTTGCCTCCGATTCTCGCTACGCCATTCTGCCACTCGAAGGGCTTCGGCATGTCTCCAAATTGCTTGCCGATCGACGCCACCCGCGCGCGCACCCGGTCTTTCGCCCCATTGATCTGGTTCTGATAATCCTTCGCCCACTGCGGGTTCTTTTTCGCCAGCGCATCCTGAACTTTTTTTCCCTGCTCCGCGATCTCGTTTTCCCAATCGTGCGGCTTGATCACCTTTTGGTAAATCGCCTCCGCCACCTTCTGGTAATGCACCTTCCATTCCGGATTGCTCCACACCGCCTGGCCGACCATCGATCCCGGATCGCGCACTACAGGCCAGTTCGGATCGCCGAAAATCTGGTCCATGCCGTGGCAGAAGAAATTCGCCTTGCCCGTCTTCGCGTCGAAATAAACGCGGTAGTTGTTCCGGTTGAAATTGTATCCGTCCCAGTGCGACGTGAAGATCTCCATGGCCAGCGAGCGCAGGTATTCGTCCACGTCGAGTTTCTCGTAAACCTTCTGCCAGCGGGTCTTCGCGTCACCCTCCTTGCACGCGGCAATGAGTCCCTTGAGATCGTTGGTGTCCTTCGGATCGCCCTGCTGCTTTTCGAGATTGCCGTCGATCTCCGTCACGAAATGCCCGTCATACAGGCTGCCATCGGTCCGCTCGTAAAAATAGGAGAGGAAGTCCTTCGTGAACGCCTCCTTGAAAAGATACAGCCCCAGGTCGCGCCCTTGCCATTTCAACAGCACATGGTTGCAGCGGCTCGCCGGCACTCCCGCCGCGCGGCACCACAACCCGCCCACAAACTCATTCAGCAAGCTGCCGTCCTGTGCGCCGTTGTTGAGGTGAAACTTTTCCATCCCGTGGAAACGGTCGGCTCCCTTGTACTTGTCCATGCTCACCGTCAGGCCCGGTTTCCCGTCCGGCCCTTGAAAGCTCCCCGCCGACCCCTTCAGTTTGATGGCACAGTGCTTGTAAATCGTCACCTTTCCGTCGGGCCCCGTCTCGGTCACCGTCGCCTCGGCATAGCGCCGGTTATCGCGTTTTAGATTCTCCCACTCGTCCGGTGGAAATTGGATTTCCAGTTGCACCACCGGCCCCAGGAAATATTCATCCGACGCCTTCCGGTGCTTGTCCTTCTTTTGCAGTTGCTGCGGCGTCGGCGCGACGGGTGGGGGGACTGCTGGCGCCGGAGCGACCGCGGGAGGGGGATTCGGCGCCGCGGCGCCAAACGCTCCAAACCCTAGAATGACGGCGGAAGTAAGAAGACGGAACCCTTTCATGCGCGATGCCCGGGACACAGAGTGCAATTTCACAAATTGTTACTCAAGCGACAATCCCATGGCAGGGCGAGTCTTAATGGGATTATTGCCATGCCCGGACCTCTGCGAATTCCATGCCACCCGGCCCGACTCCGAAGACATTTTTTTCTGGGCGCCGCACCCCCGCTCGGATACTCAATCTATATTCAAAATCCCCGCTCCTAAATTTTTTGTCCCCATGAAAACTCCGCTCGCCTTCCTCGTCCTCACCACCGTCGCCGCCAGCGCCGCCCTCGTCGACGGCACCCGCGATGCCGGTTACGGTTCGCCGCTCGCGGTGCAAACGACGAATACCGGTTTTGGCGACAACTTTAGTGAGTGGGACGCCGCCTACGGAAAAATCGAATCCGGTCGCCTCTACCTCATGCTCACCGGCAATCTTGAGGCCAACTACAACAAGCTGGAGATCTTCATCGATTCCAAAGCTGGCGGACAATCGATCTACCAAAGCCCCGGGAATGACCTGTCGACAAACATGAACGGCCTTGTTTTCGACACCGGTTTCACCGCCGACTACCATATCATCGCGCGGCGCGGGAATACCGCAGGAAACGATCGCTTCGACTTGGATTTCGGCAATCTCAGCACGCTCACTTTCTCCTCGTACGGCGACCTTCTCGGTGGCCTCACGGGCTCCGGCGCCACGGCCACCGGCGTCAACGCCAGCCCCATCGAACTGGCCTACGACGGCAGCAA
>FTCB01000786.1_pt1 | contig 27729 bp, 14 predicted proteins | sample 1639431 | NCBI WGS metagenome assembly FTCB01 (sample SAMEA3914864, study PRJEB12502) | metagenome | biome: forest; material: soil | place: USA | collected 2012-03-12 | depth 0.3 m
GAATACTACTGGCGCGGAGGCCAGTTGGCGTTTATCTCCCCCGCCCTTCTTTTTTCATGCTGACGATTCGCGATCTCAAGATTTCCGCCGGTGGCCGCACTTTGTTCGAAAATGCGGCGATGTCGGTGAACTACGGCGAGCGCGTGGCGCTGGTCGGGCCGAATGGCGCCGGCAAGTCCACGCTCTTTTCCATGATCCTGCGCACCAACGAGCCGGACAAAGGAACCGTGGAACGCGACGCATGGACCATGGTGGGCTACCTGCCGCAAGAAGCGGAGGCCGTGGGCGACGAAACGGTGATGGACGTGGCGACCGGCCGCGCGCACGAACTGCCGGCGCTGGAAAAAAAGCTGCATGATTTGGAAAAGTCCGGCGACGTGGAGTCGCCCGCCTACCTCGAAGCCCATGCCAAGCACGAAGCGCTGAGCAACCCGCAGGTGGAGGCGAAGGCGAAGAAAATCATGCGCGGCCTCGGCTACCGGGAGACGGATTTCGAGCGCAAGGCGAAGGAGCTCAGCGGTGGCTGGATCATGCGCGCGCACCTCGCGCGGCTGCTGGTCATGGAACCCGACCTCCTGCTGCTCGACGAGCCCACCAACCACCTCGACCTGCTCTCACTGCTCTGGCTGCAGAATTATTTGAAGAATTACTCCGGCGCGCTTCTGCTCATCTCGCACGACCGCCAGTTCATGGATGAGCTGGTGCAGACCGTGTACGAAATCGCCGACCAAAAGCTCCATCGCTACACGGGAAATTACACAGATTACCTGCGACAAAAAGAGGAGCGCTACGAACAGCAGACGGCGGCCTACAAAAACCAGCAAAAGGAGATCGCCGCGCTCCAGGAATTTGCTGACCGTTTCCGTTCCGTGTCCTCCAAGGCCTCCCAGGCGCAGAGCAAGCTGAAACAGATCGAGCGGATGGAGCTTATCGAGAAACCGGTTCCACCGAAGAAACCCTTCAAATTCCAGATTCCGCAACCGCCGCGCATCGGCCAGCGCGCCGTGAGCCTCGAAGGCATCCACATGGCCTACGGCGAAACGCAGGTCTATCGCGGGCTCGACCTGACCATCGAACGCGGCGAACGCACCGTGCTGGTCGGCCCCAACGGCGCCGGCAAATCGACCCTCCTTAAAATTCTCGCGGGTGTCGTCGACTTTCAGAAAGGCACGCGCACGCCAGGGTTGAACGCCAAGATCGGCTACTTCTCCCAGCACCGCGCCGCCACGCTGGACCCGAACAAGAGCGTGATGGAGGAAGTGCTCGACGTCGGCGGCGTCAATCTCAGCGAAAACGAAGCGCGCGGCATTCTCGGCTCCTTCCTCTTCCGCAAGGACGACATCCATAAGAAGACCGCGGTGCTGAGCGGCGGTGAAAAGACGCGTCTGAACCTCATCAAGTTCCTCGTCGACCCGCCGAATCTTCTGCTGATGGACGAGCCCACGACCCACCTCGACATCCACACCGTCGAGTCCCTCACCCTCGCGCTCAGCTCCTACGAAGGCACGCTCGTCTTCATCTCGCACGACGTCCATTTCATCCGCCAGCTCGCCACGAAAGTGCTGCATGTGAAAGACGGCAAGGTGTCGGCGTATCCGGGCGGTTACGATTACTTCCTGGAGAAGACGGCGGCCGGCGATGAGCGTGCGGCGATTACGGCATAGGGAAACGCTGAATCAAGCGGGACGCCAGAAAGTGGAACGGCTTTTCAAGCCGTGGCGATGTGGCTCCTGAAGATTTGATAACGCTCTACCGTCAGGGCACGAGGAAGGCCACGGCTTGAAAAGCCGTTCCACTTTCCGCTCCTTGCGCCCAGCCACGCTGCGACCGTTCTCCGAACAGCTTCATTTTATTCAGCGTCTCCCCTAGGTGCGGTAGCTACGCCCCCCGATCCGCTATCTCGGAAATCGAATCCCCTCGCTACAAACGGCAGCGATTCCGCCAAAACATCGATTCCGGTAAAAGAGACATTAGACAGATATCCAATTTACTGGATTTTTTCTCTTGACCCTTTTCGCGCAATTTCGTATTTCTACGCACGTCATTAGGATCGTGCGTCCACGTCCTCCCGCGGGCGCATTAGTCCGAAGGCTGTAACCAACAAATCCATTACCCGAACGTCAGCCCACGTGGCCGGTGAGCCGGCCTGTTTTTCTCCGGGCATCGGGTATGGGAGAAGCTCTGGTTTCTTCTGTGTTATGAACCGGCGCGCAGCCTTGCCAACCAGTCGTTTTCCGGTCATCGCCTTCCGTCACCGAGGGCCGGGTGTATCCACCCTAGCCTCCAGCACCTCATGAAATCTGTTCGCCTCCTCGCCCTCGCCGCACTCCTGGCCATCGTTGCCGCTGTGTGCTTTCTTTGGCCATCGGCACATCACCTCGCGACGCCGCCCGGAAATCTCGCTTCCAGCAGCTCCGGAGCATCCCAAAGATCGGGCGCTGCGCCCGCTTCCACTATCCCGGACGCTCTGACCGGCCCCGCACCAGCGACGGCTCCATCCGCCGACGCCACGGCCGAACCAGCTCTTGCTTCCTATAAAGAAGAAATCCTGCCCGCGCCGGATTTCACCAAGCTCGCCGCCTTCGACGCGTGGAAAGACCGCTGGGTCGCCGCCACGCCCGAGGAACGGCGCACGATGGTCGAGGAAGGTGCGCGCCTCGCCCAGGCGCGGCGAGCGGAATTCAAAGCGCTCATCGCCACCGATCCGCGCCGTGCGATCGAGGAAGCCGTGCCTCGCGTCGTGCGGCAGCAACTTCCTGCGGAAATCGTACGCCATTTGGAAAAGCCGGTGTCCGCCAAGGGCGACTACAACGTTTATCTCGGCCGCCCCGCGCCCGGGCAGCCGTTGCCGAAAGCGGGCCTCACGCTCCGCTATTTCGAAGCCGACAATACCAGCTTCAAAGCGCGCGTCTTTGGCGAGATGGAACAAGTGCTCACCAAGAAAGACATTCCGCTGCAAGGCGTGGCGGTCGATCGCGAACTTGCCGTTGCGGAAAATCCCGTCCGCCAGCTCGAGGTCGGTGAAGTCATTCCTCCAACGGCCACGGTCGCCACGGTGTGCCCGGTTTCCGGTCTTTCCACGCCGGGCGTGACCGGTGGCACCGTCACCGATTCCACGCCGACCGTGGAAGTCGGCGGTGAACTCATCACGCTCTGCAACGGCTCTCACGTTCACGTGCTGGAGGACAATTACCGCACCCTCATCCAGGCCAGTGGCGCGGGTGGCGCGGGCTTTTTCTACGACAATTTCCCCGGCACCTCATCGTCGGCCATCGGCAACTTCCGCACGCTCTACATCCGCGTGACGTACCCCGATCAAATGGCGCAGCCGAACACCGAGGAGCGCGCCTATGCGGACATGCGCGACAACGCGCGCTACTACCTCGAGAGCTCCTACGGCAAAATGACGCAGACGACGAACGTCACGCCGCTCCTCGTGCTGCCGCACACGCTGCAATGGTACTATGCGAAGGACGGCGAGGTCGATTGCCTCGGGCTCATCCACAATGATTCCCGCGCCGCCGCAAAAGCCGCGGGCTTCGACCCGGGGCAGTACACCTGCATCATCGTCCGCATCAATAAAGGTCCGCGGCTCGAAGGCATTTCGTGGGGTGGTGGCAGCAGCGTGTGGGTGACGTGGGACGGCATGGACGTGCTGAACCACGAGTGCGGCCACTCGCTCGGGCGCAACCACGCCAACTTCTGGAACACCACCGATGGCACGGCCTACGGCACCGGCGCCAACCAGGAATACGGCAATTCCTTCGACGTCATGGGCGGCGGCGGCGGCTTCGGCGCGCACTACAATGCCATCAGCAAACGCGCGCTCGGCTGGCTGCCCGATAGCTACGTGCACCTGCCGAAATTGAACGGCGTCTATCGCATCTACGCCTACGATCAGCCGCGGCTGGAGGAAGGCAAACGCTACGCGCTCAGCGTGCCGAAAGACAGCGTCCGCTCTTACAACCTGGAATATCATCCGGCCTACTCGCAGCATCAAAATTCCGCTCTCGTCCTCTATAACGGAATGGGCAGCAATGCCGGACATCTCCTCGACACCACGCCCGGCAGCCCTGACGGCAAGGACGACGCCGGCATCGTCGTGGGCCGCACCTACTCGGATCTCGAGGCAGACATGCACTTCACGGTGCTGAGCAAAAATGCAACCGTTCCGCCTTCGCTCGACATCGCCTACAATCGCGGCCCTTTCCCCGGCAATGTTCCGCCCACGGTAAGCCTCGCGGCGGACAACACCACAATCGCCGCCGGCGGCAGCGTCACTTTCACCGCCACGGCCAATGACCCAAATGGCGATCCGCTCGCATATCAATGGGAATTCAGCGACGACGTGCAGGGCACGAACAGCGCCGTGTTCACGCGCACCTTCACCACCGTGTCGCAGGTCACAGCCATGGTCACTGTGTCCGACATGAAGGGCGGCACCGCGCGCGCCTCCGTGGTGATCAATGTGGGCGCGCACGGAAAACAAACGATCACCGGCACGGTGACGGCCGGCGCACAGCCGCTCGCCGGCGTGTATATCACCGGGAACGGCAAGTATTGCTACAGCAACAGCGACGGCACCTACGCGCTCGCCGGCGTTTCCACCGGCTCGCAGACGCTGGCTGCGACGCTGAACGGCTACACGCTGACGCCGTCCTTCACCAATCCGCTCACGGTCGTGGCGGGCACCAATACGGCCAACTGGACCGCCGCCGGTTCGACGTTTGTCACGCTCACCAAAGTGGCTGACGCTGCGGAAGGTGGCGCCAATGGCACCTTCCACTTCGCCCGCACCGGCGATACTTCCGCGGACCTGGTGGTGCTGGTTTCTCCCGCCGGCGGCACCGCGACGAAGACGACTGATTACACTTTCTCGCCGGACTACGCGACGTCCGGCTCCTTCCGCTCTTTCACCATTCCCGCCGGTTCCGCCACGCTCGACGTCGCGGTCGCCGCGGTGAACGACACCTCAGCGGAAGGCCCGGAGACGATCACCCTCCAGCTCGCCTCCGCGGACGGCTACCTCTCGAACTCGGCCAATGCCGCGGTGATGACCATCGCGGACAACGACACCGCGTTGCCGCAAGTGGCGGTCACGGCGCCCGATCCCTACGCCACCGAAGCGCCCGGCGACACGGCGACGTTCACGTTCACGCGCTCCATCGTGACCGCTTCCGCGTTGAATCTCACCGTCACGTGGACCGGCGCCGCGACCAATGGCACCGACTACACGACGCTGCCGACCACCGTCACGATTCCCGCGAATCAAAGCTCGGTGAATGTAACCGTGTCCCCCATCAATGACTCGGTCATCGAACCGCCGGAGGACGTGATCGCGACGATCAGCACGAATGCCGCATATGTGCGCGATCCCGGCGCCACCGCGGCCACGGCGACGATCACCGATGACGACACGCCGGTGGTTTCCGTGAGCGTGCCGGATGCCGTGGCGTCCGAAAATGGGCCGGATTCAGGCGTGTTCCTCATCTCGCGCACCGGCAGCACAGCGGCTTCGCTCAAAGTCTACTATGGCTTATCCGGCAGCGCGCTGCACGGAACGGACTATGCCGCGCTCACCGGCGAAGTCGTCATCCCCGCCGGTGCGACGAGCGCGCCGGTGGTCATCACGCCTTACAACGATGACCTCGCCGAGCCCACGGAAACCGTGACGCTCGCGGTGACCACCTTCAACGACGCCTACAGCCTCGGCACGAATTTCCAGGGCACGCTCACCATTCTCGACAATAGCGACGTGCCGCTCGTCTCTGTCCGCGCCGGCGCCGTAGGCACGGAGGGCGGCACCAACCCGACGCTGATCTTTCACGCCATCGGCAGCGGTTCTGGCAATGTGACTGTCAACTACACGGTCGGTGGCACGGCGACGCCCGGCAGCGATTACACCGCGCTCTCCGGCACGGTGACTCTCCCGGCGAATGGCAGCAACGACGTGACGGTCACCATTCCACTTATCAGTGACACCACGCCCGAGCCCACCGAGACGGTGACGGTGAAGATCACGCCCTCGGCGGCCTATCGCGTTTACAATGACGGCACGGCGCAGGCGTTCATCCGCGACAACGACAGCGGCGACCGCGTGATGGTTTCTACTTACAATCAATCCCCCTCAGAATCCGGCCCCACGGTAGGCACGTTCTACCTCTCACGCACCGGCACCACCGGCGACCTTACGGTGAACTACACGATGTCCGGCACGGCGACCAATAGCGTCGACTACGTGAGCCTTCCCGGCACCGTGGTGATTCCCGACACGCAGTCTGGCGTGAATCTCCCGATGACGCCCATCGACGATGCGCTCGCCGAAGGCACGGAGACCGTGACGCTCACGGTTCTCCCGGGCACCGGCTACGGCGTGGATTTGCCGGACTCCGCGACTTTCGAAATCGCGGACAACGAGTCGCCCACGATCTCCGTCGGCTTCCAGCAGGCGGCGCTCACCACCAGCGAACAACCGGGCGCGCTGGGAGAATATCGCGATCTGCCTGTCATCCTCTCCGCGGCTTCCGCCAGCACGATTACCGTCAAATGTATCGCTGCGGGCGGTAGCGCCACCGGTGATGATACGGATTGGGCCTTTGTCGACGCGGCGAACGGCAATGCCGTGATTCCTTATGCCGCGCTCACTTTTGCCCCCGGCGTGACCACACTGAATGTGCGCCTGCGCATCAAAAACGACGGTGTCGCGGAGGGCATGGAGAATCTCGTCCTCCAGCTCACCAGCCCGCTGAATGCCAAGCTCACCGCGGGACGCGGACAGGAAACCGTGGCCATCTTCGACGACGTCATTCCGACAACGCTGGTGACCGAGGAGCGCTGGAACAACACGTCTGTTTACACGAACCAAACGTGGAGCGCGAGCAACGCCGACTATACCGGCTACCTCCTCTCGTTCACTCCAAACCAGAATGTGGCGGACAATTACTCCCGGCGGCTCATTGGCCAGATCGTCGCGCCCACCACGGGCACCTACAATTTCTGGATCGCCTCCGATGACGCGTCGCGCCTGTATTTGAGCACCGACTCCACCGCGGCGCACAAGGCCCAGATCGCTTCGCTGGCCAACGCCACGGGCTTCCAAAACTGGGATGCCAACGCGTCGCAAAAGTCCGCCAACATCAGCCTTGTCGCCGGCCAATCCTACTACATGGAGGTGCAGCACCAGGAAGGCGGCGGCTCCGATCACGTCTCGGTCGCGTGGCAGGGGCCGGGTCTCACGCGCACGCCCATCACCTTCAGCGTCGCGGACACCGCCCCACGCACGGTGCGCATGCTCACCTCGGCCACCACCCGCGTCGAAGGCGATGCCTCGGAGCCGATGCTCATGGCGGTGCTCGATCGCCCGGCAGGCGCTACGCCGGTGACAGTGAACTACGCTTCGTCCGGCACCGCGACGAATGGCAGCGACTATCAGCTCACCGCGGGCACGCTCACGTTCAACGCGGGAGAGCAAGCCAAGGCCATCCCGCTCACCCTGCTCACCGACGCCGTGGGCGAGGCGCCGGAAAGCATCATCGTCACGCTGTCGAGCCCCTCGGGCGCGCAGCTCGGCACGCCTTCCACGCATACGATCACGCTGCTGGATGCCTCCGCGCCGGTCGTGGCTTCGCAGTACGCCACGGCAGCCTCGACACAGAGCGTGGGCACATTGATCGCCACGGTCACCGCCACGCCAGCCTGGGGCCGCAGCATCACCGGCTGGGCCATCCTCGGCGGAAATCCCGGCAACGCCTTCGCCATCAATTCCAGCGGACAAGTCACGCTCGCCGCGCCCTCGCTGCTTCCGAGCGCCAGCCCCGTCCAGCTCATCGTGCGCGCGACCGACAATGCCGGAGCCACCGGAGATGGCACCGTGAACATCATCTGCAATGCGCCGGCGCAGGCGGTCGTCGAGCAGCGCTGGAACGATCCTAACGTGTTCTGGAACGAAACGTGGAGCAGCTCCACGCCGAACTTCACCGGCACGCTCGCGACATTCACCACCGCGCAGAATGTGGCGGACAACTATTCGCGCCGCCTCACCGGCTTTTTGAAACCACAGGTCTCCGGCGACTACACCTTCTGGGTCGCCGGCGATGATGACTGCCGCCTCTACCTCAGTACCGACGGCAATCCCGCGAACAAGACGCAGATCGCGTATGTCAGCGGCTATACGAACTTCCAGGAGTGGGACAAATTCCCGTCCCAGCAATCCGCGCCGATCACGCTCCAGGCCGGCAAAGTTTACTGGCTCGAAGCGCAGGAGCGCGAGGGCGGCGGCGGCGACAGTCTCGCTGTGGCCTGGTCCGGCCCGGGCATCAGCCGGCAGGCCATTCCGTCAAACATGCTCTTCCCGTGCGTGCCCGGCACCAATTTCACCACACCCGCGAGCATCGTGACTTCGCCGACGGTTGCCATCACCTCGCCGGCCAACGGCGGGCAGTTCACCTCCGGATCGAATATCCCGATCACGGCGAGCGTTACGGTGGGTTCAGACGCCATTACCTCCGTCGATTTCTACCGCGGCACCACGCTCATCGGCTCCGACACCAGCGCGCCGTACAGCGTCACTTACACGAATGCGGTCATCGCCGCGAATGAAACGCTCACCGCGCGGGTCAGTTTCGCCGGTACCTTTGTCACATCTTCCGCCGTAAACATCACCGTGTGGAATTCCGATCCCGCAGCAGACGCCGACGGCGACGGCTTTACCACCGGGCTCGAAACCACGCTGGGCACGGATCCTTACAACGCGACTTCGCAGCCGCCCGCGATTTACGCCGGCCTCCGCGCCTGGTGGAAGCTCGACGAAACCAGCGGCACCACCGCCGATGACTCGACGGGCCGCGCACAGGATGGCGCCGTATCCGGCGGCGCTACGTGGGGCCCGGGCAATGTCGGCGGCGCGCTGACTTTCGACGGCGTGGACGACGGCGTGCTCGTTGGCAATTCCGCCTCACTCACCGGCACCACGGATTTCACACTCGGCGCCTGGGTGAAGGTAAATCCTGGCGCGGCCTCCGCGGGCTGCGTGATTCAACAGCGCGAAGGGGGCTCCGGCACCAATGGCGAATACATGCTCGTCGTGAACGCCGCGGGCACCGTGAATTTCTTCGTCTACAACGCCGCGTATCAATTCAACATCACCACCACCGCCACCATCAACGACGGGCAGTGGCACTACCTCACGGCGCTTCGCAGCGGCACCAATGGGTTCGTTTATTTCGACGGTGTGCAGGTGGGCACCGGCAGCGGCACGGCGAAATCACTCGGTGCTTTCGCGGTCGCGATTGGCTACGACTATCGCGACACCACCGCGCGCTTCAAAGGCTCCATCGACGACGTGCGCATTTACTCTCGCGCGCTTTCCGCAGCGGAGATCGACTCCCTCGCGCCGAATCGCGCCCCGGCCTTTACCAGCAATCCGGTGGTCAAACCCGCGGCGGCGGAAGATGCCGCCTACACCGGCAGCACGCTCGCCAGCAGTGCGATCGATCCGGACTACGGCGATACGCTCACCTTTACCAAAGTGAGCGGTCCCGCGTGGCTGAGCGTGGCCACGAATGGCGCGCTCTCCGGCACGCCCGCCAATGCCGACGTGGGCACGAATAGTTTCACGGTGCGTGTGGCGGACAATGGCGGACTCAATGTCACCACCACGTTGAATATCGACGTGGCCAATACGAATGACGCGCCGGTCTTCACGTCGAATCCCATCACCAAACCGGGCGCCACGATTGGCGTTTCCTACAGCGCCAGTCTCGGCGGCGATGCCACGGACGTCGACCTCGGCGACACTCGCACCTTCAGCAAAGTGAGTGGCCCGGCGTGGCTCACCGTGGCCGGAGATGGCACATTGAGCGGCCTGCCGCCGGGCGGCAGCGCGGGGCCGAATGCCTTCACGGTGCGTGTCACCGATGCGGGCGCACTCTTCTCCGATGCCACGCTCAATATCACCGTCACGGGCAGCCTGCCCGGCGGCTGGAGTGGTGCAGACCTCGGCGCCGTGGGCATACCCGGCGGCGCTTCGGAAAATGCGGGCACCTACACGATCAGCGGTTCCGGTTCGGACATCTGGGGCACGGACGATGCCTTCCACTTCGTAAGCCAGACGCTTGCGGGTGATGGGGAAATCCGGGCGCGCGTCACTTCACAGAGCAACTCCGATGCATGGGCCAAAGCCGGCGTCATGATTCGCGACGGCACCGCTTCAAACGCGGCGCACGCGCTGATGGCCGTGACGCCCGGCAACGGCTTCGCCTTCCAGTACCGCACCACGGCGGCCGGCGCGAGCAGCAATGCCACCGGCCCGGCGCTCAATCCGGTGCCGAACAATTGGGTGCGCCTCACGCGCAGCGGCAGCATCATCACTTCCTATGTCTCCGTGGATGGCGCGAACTGGACGCTCGTCAGCTCCGCCACCATCACCATGGGCGCCACGGTGAATGTCGGCCTCGCCGTCTGCAGTCACAACAATTCGACGTTCAGCACGGCCACCTTCGACAACGTGACCATCACGCCCTACCCTGCTCCGTGGCTCACCGCCGACATTGGCACCACCGGTCTCGTGGGCCGCGCGGAATATTTTGGCGGCAAGCACGCCATCTCGGGCGCTGGCACCTTTGGCGGCACCACCGACGGCTACCGCTATGCTTACCAGATGCTCAGCGGCGACGGCTCTATCGTGGCTCGAGTCAGCACGCTGCAAAATACCGGCACCGGCGCGGCCGTCGGCATCATGATTCGCGACACGCTCACCAATAACGCGCGCATGGGCGCCCTCACGGTGGACGGCACCGGCGCGTGGCGCTGGCAGCGGCGCACCACCACCGGCGGCAACGTCAGCACCACGACCAGCAGCAGCGGCACCGCGCCCAATATCTGGGTGCGCCTCGTCCGCAGCGGCAACTCGGTCACCGCTTCACGCAGCACCGACGGCGCAACCTGGACCCCGATTAGCTCGGTCACCATCGTCATGGCGTCGAACTGCTACATCGGCCTCACCGTCGGCAGCGGCAGCACCACCACTCTGAACACCTCGGAAATGGATAACGTTACCGTCGTCCCGTAAAGTCATGCCCCGGCCTCGTCCAGCTCATCTTTCGCGCTACGCACTCCGTGCGGCCCTTGCCGCCGCCGCGGTCGCCGCGCTGGCGCTGGGCGCGTGGCAAAGGGCGGACGACGAGCATCGTTTCCCTGCGGAAACGGTATCTTCGACAGCGAATGCCAGCACCCCACGCTCGGCTCAGGTCAAAGTGAGCCGCGTCCAAGACGCGGCTCCAGCGCCGAAATCTTCCGCGGCCGGCTCCACGGCATCCGCAGCACCGGCCCACTCTTCTCGGGACATCACTGCCGCAAACCCTCGCGACGACAGCGCTCGGCTCGCTTCCGAAAAGGAAGCCCGGGTGCAGACCGCTCTCCGCCTCGCCGCGCATTCACCGTCGGAGGCTTTGCGCTGGGCCATGGCCGAGCCCCGTGAACTCGCCGGCCCGGCCATCGTAGCCGCCTCGCTCGAAGCGGCACGCGAACACCCGGCGGATGCGCTCACGGCCCTCGCCGAATTGCCGCCATCCGCCGAGCGCGACGAGGCCATCGTGCATGCCACCGCGCAGTGGGGCGCGCTCGATCCGCGCGCGGCCTCCGCCTGGGCCTCCGGGCTGCCCGCGAACGAACTGCGCGAACGAGCCTGCACCGCTGCGGCCGTCGCGATGGCGGATCGCGATCCGCACGCCGCTGCCGATTTCGTCGCCACGCAAATGACCGAGGGGCTCTCTCTGCGCACCGCCGCCGTCGCGGTCGCCCAACGCTGGGCCCAGCAAGACGCCCCCGCCGCGCGCGCCTGGGCCGGGCAATTTCCCACCGGCCCTCTCCGCGAAGACGCCCTGCGCGAAATCACGGTCCAGCAATCCGTCGCCAACGGCAGCACGCTGAGCGCCGCCATGCCGTCGAGTCTCTAAGAGGTAGGGACGGCGCGCCGCCGCCGTCCCACACTTCCTTTGCGCAACAAAGATCAGGGACGCCGACGGCGCGGCGTCCCTACCTGTGGCCTCAAACGGGCGGTCCACTCTCAGCTCCGCGCCCTTCCTCCAATCGGGTAGGCGCCGATGGCGAGGGTGGCAGCTCTTTGGGCGGCGGCTTCACGGGTGCAGACATTTTGGCAATGGGCTTGATGGATTGCTCCGAGGTTGCCATCGCCGGAATGATCGGCAGTGCCGGAGCGCTCGGTGTCAAAGGCTCGGGCGAAGCTGGCGCTGGCAAAGCTTCCGCATCGTCCGGCGGAGCAAGTTGCGGCCGATCGCTGACCGCCTTCAGCAGCATCTTTCTCGCACTAAACTCCACCAGCCCGCACCGCATCAGCGCGCCGAGTTCTTCCGACTGATCGACGTATAGCATCGCCGGCTGCCATTTCTCCGTTTGGCGCAGGAGTTCCAGCAGCACGCGCATGCGATCCTCCAGGTCTGGAAATTTCGGCAGCCGCGATTGGATGCGTGCCATGCCCGTAAAAATCAGGCGCGGACCGCCCAGGAGGATTTGCGCAAACAGTTCCCGGATTCCGGACACCGCCTCTTCTTCATCACCCACGGCGAACGGCCCCAAATCCTCGCCCCGTTCCCGCCGCACGCCGGCTTCAAAGAGCTTGTCTTTGAAAACACGGTACCGCTCTCCCGTCCGCCACCACCGATACCATCCCACGACGAGCAGAGCGACCGGCACCAGCGCAGCAAAGCCGCGGAAGGACGATTCCGGGTAGAGCGTAATCACCGAGGCCGCAGCCAGCACGGCTCGCACGATCATCCAGGTGAACAAAAGGATCAGCACTCCCGCGCCAATGAACAGCCCGCCAAAGACGGCCTGCTCCCGATTAAAGCGTTCAATCATTCCCATGGGATGCTCCTCCTTTCTCTGGCACTGCTTTCACACGCATCTTGGTCGCACTAAATTCCACAAACCCGCAGCGAATCAGCGCACCGAGTTCCTCCGCATTGTCGCGATACTTCATCGCCGTCTCCCACTGGCCCGAAGTACGCATCCAGCCCAGCACTTCGCGCATGCGCGCCTCCAGCTTCGGATCATTCGGCAGCCGCGAGCGCAAGCGCGTATACCCAGTGCAAATCTGCCACGGCCCGCCGAGGAAGATCTGCGAGAGAAGATACGCCACCCCAGTAATGCGGTGTACGCCATGTTTAACCAGAAATGCGCCCGTCGAAACATGATCGAGCGACGCATAGAAATCTGTGTCCTTAAACACCCGATAGCTCTCGCCGCCCCGCGCCCACTGGATGGCCCCCGAGACAAACACGGCCGCCGTCAGCCCCGTCGCCATCATGTCATATGAAATCGGCGCGTGCTTCCAAAACGACCCCAGCACCACACTCGCGACCACGCGGAAAAACAGCCACGTGATGCCGAGAATAATCGCGCCGAGCACAAAGTTCAGCACCCCACGCAGCAACTGCTCTCGGTTGTAGCGTTCGATCATCCCGGCGTGGCTAATGCGCCACTGCGTAGTAAAGCACGTTCAAGCCGATGGCCATCGACGCCGCCGGCTCATAGCCCGACGCATACGGCGCAATCGCCCGCTCCCAGCCCGCGCTGAGATCATTCGGCGAATAAATCACTCCGAGCGTGCCGTTGATATCCACGCCCATCAGTTCCGGCGCCTGGTCCGTCGAGCCGCCTTTCTTCGCTGCCAGCGACGGCCGCGCCTTCACCACTTCGACGCCCTTCGGCTGGTGGAAAAGTTCGTGATTCGGCGGCAGCGTCACCAGCGACTTGCCCGGCAGCACCTTCGCCAGTTCCGCGCGGAACGCCGCATCGAACGTCGCGCGCCCCTCGCCCGCCTCGGCAAACAGCACGCCGCCCTGCAGCAAATACTTCCGCAGCGCCGTGCGCTCTTCCTCGGTGAAACTAAAATCCGTGGTGCCTGTCAGATACACGAACGGCATCTCGAACAGCGAACCGTCCGTGAGGCTGATGTCCCGCAAATCAAAGCTCACCTGCGTGCCCGTCTCCTTGTTCAGCGCATTCAGCAGCATCGGAAATGCCGCGCTGCGTGTCTTCCACGGCCCGTTGTGCCGCACCTGCCCCACGCGGAATTTGCCCACCTTCTTGCTGTCCGCATCCGCGAGTTGCACGCTCTTGCCGACGCTCTTGCCCGCATCGCGCATCGCCGTTACGTAGGCCACGATGTTCGCGCCGAGCTTGCGGCTGTCGATGTCCGCATAACCCCAGCTCTCATGCGCATTCGCCTCCCAGCCGAGCGAAAAGTCCCAGCGCGAAATGATGATCGCCGTGCGGTTGTCGAGGTCCACACCTTCGAGAAACGCGTAGTCGTCCACAATCACCCCGTCCTTCTTCATCCGCTCGCGGTACTGCACCTTTCCGATATTGTAGAATGACCGGAAAATCGGGTGGTCGCTCCGCAGCCGGTAAATCGGCCGGTCCGGAAAAATCTGCTGCGCCGCGTCCTTCGCCGACTGGTAGGCCTCCGGATTTCCCACGAGCGAGTTAAACACCATCGTGCCGCCATTCAGGCAATACTCGCGCAGCTTCACCGCCTCGGCGTCGCTCAGTTTGAAAGGCTTGTAGCCCGAGCGATACAGCAGCGGATTCCCCTGCGGGTTCGGGTTGATTTCGCCAAACGACTTCACGTTCGAGGTGAAGTTCACATTCATCTCCGTGCTCAGCCATTCGAGCAGCCCCTTGAGATCATTCGGCGTGCGCGCCCAATCCTCCATGTCATCGCTCTTCACCTTCGTCAGCAGCGTCGGCGGCTGCGGCGGATTCTTCTTTTCCTGCCGCTTTTGCGGCACCGCCGGATACGGCAGCGGCGGCATGCCCTCGCTCGAGGAAACCTGCGCCGGCGGCGGCTTCGGCAAATTAAACGGCGGCGGCTCCGGTGGCTTCGGGTCAGCCATCAACGCGGCAGTGCCAAAAAGTGAAAGCAGAGCGAGGGTGCGTTTCATAGGATGACGGTAGTTTCTTCAGAGGTGATGAGCAAGATCTGGGTGAGATCTTTGGGAAAGTGCAAATCAGATGGATGGCGAAGCAGTTAGCCATGTGTCTCTTCCGCATGAATTCCCCGAAAACTCCCGCCTCCCGCCTTGATGCGCCCTTCACCCTGCGGCATCTTCCCATCGTGCCTGCCCAGACCACGCTGCCAACGCCTGCCCCTGCCGCCGCTGGAGTCGCCCCCCCGCTCGTCTCGATCAAAGACCTCGCCATCCGCTATGGCCGCACCGAAGCGGTGCACGGCATCTCCTTCGATATTCCGCGCGGCGCGATTTTCGGTTTCATCGGCCCGAATGGCGCCGGCAAAACCAGCACCATCAAAGTCCTCGCCACCCTCCTGCGCCCTACCTCCGGCGAAGTCAAAGTCTGCGGCTACAACGTCCTCCGCTCCGCGCATGAGGTCCGCCGCAAGATCGGCTACATGCCCGATCACTTCGGCACCTACGACGACCTCACCGCCTCCGAATACCTCCACTTTTTCGCCGCCGCCTACCACATCCCGGCGGTCCGCCGAAAGCAGCTCATCGCCGACGTCCTCGCCCTCACCGACCTCACGGAAAAGGCCGACGCCCCCGTGGACGGCCTCTCGCGCGGCATGAAGCAGCGCCTCGGCATCGCGCGCCTGCTGCTCCACGATCCGGATTTCCTCCTCCTCGACGAACCCGCTAACGGCCTCGACCCGCGCGCCCGCATCGAAATGCGCGAGCTGCTGAAGGAACTGCAAGGCCTGGGCAAAACCATCCTCATCTCCAGCCACATCCTGCACGAGCTCGCGCAATTCTGCACCCACATCGGCATCCTCGAGGCGGGCCGCATCGTGGCCAGCGGCCCGCTCCACGAAATCTACCGCACCCTCGCGCTCGACCGCGCCATCCACTGCACCCTCGCCGAGCCCGCCGCCGAGTGGATCGAAAAAATCAGCGCCATCCCCGGCGTGGCCTCCGTGCAGGAACTCCCCGACCGCCTCCTCATCCGCCTCCGCGAAGGCGAGCTCGCCCCCGAGGATCTCCTCGACGCCATCCGCCAGCTCGGCCCGAAAATCCGCATGTTCCAGCCCGACGCCGTCGACATGGAAACCGCGTTCATGAAACTGACGGAGGGCAAGACGGCGTAACTCGATTTTTGATTTCGGATTTATGATCGCTGCTCTCTCGCTGCCACCCCGCCCCGCGCAGCGCGTAGCAAATCTTCTCTTCCTCGTCTGGTTCCTCCTGCTCAGCGTCAGCGCCGGCGCCGCCGAGTGGAAGGCGAAGCTCCTCAATCAAAACGACCCCCTTCGCCCGGACGGCCCCATTCCGCTCTCGCTCGAAATCACGAATCCCACGCCGCGGCCCGTCGAGGGCATCTTGCAAGCCGCCGTGGAAATCGACGGCCAAGTCATCCTGCGCCATCGGTCGAACTCCATCGCGCTGATCTCCGGCACCCAAAGGATCTCGCACCTTCTGCCACCCTTCGCCAGTCACCGTGCCCGTGGACCGATTCTCGTCCATCTCGGTCTCGCCACGTCTGACGGTACCGTCCCGCTCGGCGATTTTCTCCTGGGAGTTCAAGACTTCCGCATTCCTTGGATTGTCGGTCAGGTCTGCGGCGAATCGGATCCCCACGAGATTCTTTTTTTTCCGACAGCAAGCTCCAGTCAGAAGACCGCGCCTCTTCCGCCGAATGGCTCGGTTTCACAGGATGGTCCCTATCGGCTCCAGAATCTCTGGCGCACAACCATCGACGTTTCCGATCAACCACTCGCCCTGAATGTCTACCACACGCTGGTGCTGCATCCCGATGCGCTCAGCCGCCTGCGTCCCCGCCAGCTCGAGGCCATTGCCCAATGGGTGGATGCGGGCGGCACGCTCGCCGTCATTGTTTCCCATCAAACCGACGTGGCGCCCTTCCCCAAGACCGAAACGCTCTTCCCTTTTTTGCAGCGTCTCACGCGGGATCAAAAGCCTGCCCCATGGACGGAAACGCCGGAAGCCGAACTGGCCAAACTCGGCGAAGCGCCGGTCTTTTTTTACGCCGGCTGCGGGCGGGTCGCGCTCTTCCGCGATTTATCCGGAATCAACGCAGCGACCGGCGATTTGGCGAAACTCTTTCTTCTCGATTTCCTCAATCCACGCGGAGAGCCAAATCACGAACGCTTTTTTGTCTCGCTCGATCGCCGGCAGCTCATCAACCAACTCCTCTCCGATACCCCCAGGCCACTCTCCGTTCGCCTCGTCACGTGGGCGATGATCGCTTTCGCTCTCGTCGCCAGTATTGGCGATTACCTTTTCCTGGGATGGCTGCGTCGCCGCAAATACACTTGGCTGCTTTTCCCGATGCTCGCCGGAGGCGCCACCGCTGGGATGCTTGCGTTCTCGAACCATCACATGAACCACTTGGAGCAGCGGGGGGTGCTTCGGATCGTGGATCTCGGACTCGATGGCCGCGTGCTGCGAGAAAGTCGCTTTCTCGTCGTCCTTCCTTCGCGCACCTACGCCAGCCAGATCGACGGCCAGGCGATGCTTCTGCGGGAGTTGCCTCTCAATGGACCTTCTCCTTCCGCACCGAAATGGGTCTCATTCTCCGGCGTCATTCGCACGTTCGATAGTTCTGGAGAAACCTACCGGCTCTCTAGTTCCGACGGTGCCACCACGACTACGAGGATTTACACGAGCACCGTTAGCCCTCCAGCGGCCCAGGGAGCCCATCCCCCCGATGAATTGGAAGGCAGCGTCGCCGGCAAATCGGCGCTCCGGGTGCAACTGGCTCAGTGGACTCCTCGCCTTTTTCTCATATCCAGCCTCGGAGGAAGTGACGACTCCGGCATCGATTGGGAGCGCTGTCGCCGGCGCGATTTGTCGGATCTGGAAAGCCCCTTTTCCTACCCGGCAACCCTCGGTAATTTCTCCATCGAATACTGGCCGCACCGGGCCTTTCAGGGAGCCGGCGACGAATCCTCCATCGCCGCCCTCCTCGAGATCTCCACCAGCTATCAGGAAGAGGACAAGCGCTTTGCCACCGATTTAACTTACGAACCGCTGAGTTACGCCACGACGACTGGTCGCGAGACCTCGCTCTTGGTCGCCACCCGTCGGCAGGGCTCCGACATCATCTGCTATCGCAAACTGGTCCAGGCCCAGCCGTCGGCCAAGTAGCTCTCCTCGCATGCCCTATCCACTGCTGGCCAAAGATCTGACGGAGCGCGCCGCACACCTGCGCACCTATGTCGTGCGCGCCTTGTTCGGCGTGTTGCTGGCGGCATGGTTTCGGTGGTTCATGTTTCGGCAGGGAGATGTCTCGGCCACCACCGATCCCAGCGCCGCCGGCCTCGCGCTCATGGGCATCGGACGCGAGATTTTTACCCAGCTCAGCTACCTGCTCTGCTGGGCCCTGCTGCTCGTGCAACCCGCTCTCATGGCCTCCGCGCTCACACACGAGAAGGAACGGGGCACGATGGATCTCCTGCTGCTCACGCCCACCCGCCCCTGGTCCCTCCTGGTGCAAAAATATTTCGCCGGCCTGCTGCCCATGGCCACGCTGCTGCTCTTCGCTCTGCCGCTGGGCGCGATCGCTTATTCCTACGGCGGCGTCTCGCCGGAGCTCTTCATCGGCGTCGGGCTCGTTCTGCTCGGCACCTGGCTGCAAACCGGCGCCGCCGCGCTGCTCTGCTCCGCTTGGTTTCGCACCACCCCGGCAGCGATGATCGCCAGCTACACGCTGCTCGCTGTCATGTATTTCGCCGGAAGCGCCGAGCTGCGGTCGCGACCTGAACCCTTTGACGACAGCGCCTATCTGCCCATTGCCGTCAAAGCGCAGACCTCCTCGGACTACCCCATCTGGCGAAGCTATCGTCTGGCCGTCCGGACCATGTTTCCGCCGGCGATGATTCTGAACGTCTTGGCGCGCGACGGCTCCACGTTGGACGATGCCCCCGGACGCTTTACTTCCTTCGGTCGCAGCGTCGCTCCGACGACGCTCAACGGCATGCTACGGCTCGCTCCGGCGCTGGAAGTCAGCTCGCTCGCGATTACGACGATTCTCTTTCTCCTCGCCGCGCGCGTCTTCCTGCTGCGCCGCAGCCGCGTCACGCTTCCCATCGGACCCCGCCTCTTTGCGTGGCTGGACGCCGGCTTTCGACGGATCTACGCCGCCCTCGGCGGCGCCCCTCTGCCGCTCCAGCGCACCGTATTTCTCACCGAGCATCCCGTCTTTTGGCGCGAATCCACCACGGGCATTCTGGGCCGGCCGCGCCATCTCCTGAAGATCAGCGCCGCGCTCGCGATGGTCGGCGGTCTGCTGGCGTGGCGATTTCGAGATTCCGGTGAACTCGTCATGCGCACGATGCTCCTCCTCGGCGGAGCCATGTTGATTGTCCGTTCTGTGGAAGCCATCGCCGGGGAGCGCCAGCGCCAGACCCTCGAGGTTCTCCTCACCACGCCTGTGCCTCGGAGCGATATCGTCCGGCACAAAGCGCGGGCGCTCTTCTCGCTCGCCGTCGCACTCATGGCTCCGGTGGTCCTTCTTTTCGTCGTACACCAATACTCTGCGGAGTCCTGGGGCCTCGACGGCTGGATTTTGACGGCTCCCTCCGAAAAGCTGCTCGCTGCTTTCATCACGCTCTGCTCCATGGTTCTCGCCTTTCGCGAGCTCTGCTGGCTCGGCTTTTGGTGCGGACTAGCCGTGCGTTCGCGCACCAAGGCGACGCTCGTCGCGCTGGGCGCCGCTTTCGCTTGGATTCAAATCCCCCAGATCATCGCCCACTTGCTGGATTCGCCCGGCGAATCACACGCCACCAATTTCCTCATGCTCCTGCCGCCCGACGGCCTCCTCTCGCTCGCCAGCCGCAATTCGCTCTCCATCCTCGCCAACTTCGCCTCCACCAATCCCACTCCGGCCTTCATCTTCAAAGCCACCGCTCTCGTCCTCGTCATCCATTTCACCATCGGCTCCGTCCTCCGCCAGCTCTGCCTGCGCCACGCCGAGCGCCTCCTGCTCCGCTCATGAGCTCTCGCCAAGCCGCCTTCATTGGACGTTGGATGTTGGATGTTGGACGTTGGACGTTCCTTTTCCTCCTCTTCGTTCTCCCAGCTCTCGCCGCCCCGCCCATCATCACCGCCAAGCCGCTCACCGACTCTCTCCGCCTCCGCAAAGGCGGCCCCATCCCTCTCGAAATCGAGCTCACCAACCGCGGCCCGGGCCTCACCGAGGGCCGGCTGGAGGCCTCGGTTCTGTTTCGGGATCGCCGCGCGAGCGTGGAGACCTCCGCCGAAATCGCCCTTCTCCCCGGCAAGCGTTCTGTCTCCCTCCTGCTGCCGCCGCCCTCGGAAGTCGAGGACGGCGATCGCCTCGGGCTGCGGCTCCGCTGGCTCGGAAAAGAGGCGTCTTACGACCTCGATGAATCGAAGCTCGGTACCTACGGCTTTTCCGGCAACGAGCAGATCCTCGCCATCGTGCGAACGGATCGCCGTCTCTCGGACCGCGATCTCGAGCGTGAGCGCCGCCTGACCTTCGAAACCATCCGCCCCATGCCCGACGTCGAAGGCTGGCTGCCGCTCAATACCCTGCAAGTATCCCTGCCGATCGACCGCCTGCCCGACCAGCCGCTCGGCTGGTGCGCCTACGACGCCGTGTTTTTCGACACCGCCGCCTTTCAGGCCGCGAGCGAGAAGCAGCTCACCACGCTCGCCCGCTGGATCGAGTCCGGCGGCAGTGCCTTCATTTCCATCACCGATTCCACGCCGCTGCCATTGGCTGAGCGGCACGCGGCCTTTCTGAATCGCCTCGCCTCCGGCCGCGAGGCTGTGTTCCGGCTGGAAGGAGCGGAACTGCGTGCTGAGTCCAAATACCAGGGCGTCGCCATCCCGCTCGCCCCCATGCTGGGACGTGTGGTCGTGCAGGTAAAAGACGACAGCAGCCCTGGCTTCTATCGCTCGACGGGCTGGCACGCCGCGGTGGGCTGGTTTTGGAAAGTGTGCTCGGACCAGATCGGCTACGTGGAAGTGAATGGCACTTGGAATAAGATTCCCCGGCGCGCGGAGCGCGAAGAAGCGCAGCTCTCCGAGCTGCGCCGGTGGTTGTGGTCCTCGGCCATGGGTTTCGATGAACTCTCACCCGACGCGCCGCGCCCCCTGCCGCTCGGTCTGGTGATGATACTGCTCGGCTCGCTACTCCTCGCCGCGGGCCCCGGCGATTGGATGCTGCTCGGCTGGCTTCGTCGCCGGCGCTGGACGTGGCTGCTCCTGCCCGCGCTCTGCCTGCTCGCCGCCTGGTGTGCGAATCTCCTGGCCGCCCGCACCATCAGCCGGCGCGATTTGAGCGCCGTCGTCACCGTGACGGACGTGACTCCGGGTGGACAAGTGCTGCGTCAAGGACGGCTGGAGATGATGCTGCCGGCCAAGGATCGCGCCTGGTCCATGACGATGCACGACGGTTTCGCCACGCCTTTTCTGCGCGAGGACGGCGACGACCCCGGCGAAGCCACCGGCGAATGGCCTGTGCCCTCGCAATTCGTGCTTCACCGCAATCTCCAGCAATGGACGCCAGTGGTGTCGCAGGGTGCTGCTTTCCCCGAGGCGCCTGATGATTCCGGCATTCCGTGGGAAACCCTGGCGGCGAAGTGGGCGCGCTCCACGCCACACGATCGCTTCGCTGCCTACTCCACGCACGCGGACTGGACTATCGTTTTCGTGCAGCGCTCGCACTCCACGTCCGCGTCAGGTCCGGAATGGCTCTGGCCGTCCACCTATCCTGCGCCGCCCTCCATCGACGAACGCCGCGGATTTACCGTCGATGGACAATTCTCCGACAACAGCCGCTTGACCTTCCATCAGGCCGTGAGCCTCGCCTTGCCCGGCACGAGCAGCCTCCCGCAAGATCTCATCACGCATACGTCTCCCACCGTGACCGGCATCGAGGCTCTGATGGCCAATACCCCCGCACCACTGCTCGGCGTGGCTTGGAAGCAAACCGCACATGAGATGCACATCATCCGCTGCCACTTCTTCCAGTTCCCGCAGTAACCCATGAATGCCCTGCGCACGCTGTTTTCCTACCCGCTGCTCGCCCGCGAGCTCACCGAGCGCGCCGCTCGCATGCGCACCTACGGCGTGCGGGTGGCTTACGGGTTCGTGCTCTACACCATCTTCGTGATCGTGGTGCAGCGCCTCGTCGCGCAGGCCTCGCGGGATCCCGCGGGCCTCGGCGGGCTGGGCTTCGGGCGCGAATTGCTGCACACCCTCGTCGACCTCCAATGCTGGGGCGTTTTTTTCCTCCAGCCCGCGCTGATGGCCGGCGGCATCACCTATGAAAAAGAGCGCGATTCCCTCTCGCTGCTGCTTCTTGCCGGCATGCCGCCGTGGAAGATCGTGATGGAGAAATACCTCGCCGGCCTTCTGCCCATGGCCACGCTGCTGCTCCTCGCGCTCCCGCTCGGCGCCATCACCATGGGCTATGGCGGCGTCTCCGCGCAGCTCATCGCCGCGGGCGGATGCGTGGTGCTCGCCGCATGGCTCATGGCCGGCGCTTTCTCGGTCCTGTGCTCCGCGTGGTGTCGCACCACCGTCGGTGCCGTGCTCGCCGCCTATCTCGGCGGCGCGCTAATCCTGCTCGCCCCCGCATTCATCTACTCGCTCTGCGTCCGCTACGTGCTTTGGGGCGCGGATCTTACCGGTGTCAATGTTCCGGAATGGCTCTGGGCTTTTTGGCCGCCACAGCTCTTTGCGCGCATCCTGGATTGGCAGCAAGGCGTGCGAGCCCTTGCCACGGGCGGTGTGGGCTGGTCCGCGATCTTGCTCAAGACCTGGCAGGAATGCCGCCATCTCCTCGGCGCCACGGCGATCTTCCTCCTCCTCGCCGTTCTGGTGCTCGGGCACCGCGCACTGGCGCTCCCGGCCGTGCGCACCGCCGCTCACGGCGCCGTACCTTTCCCGCGCCTGCAAGCGCTCGGACACAGCATCCTCCGTTGGTGGCATTCCATCTGGCCACCGCCCCCGGCGCTGCCTACCGATGACCCCATCGTCTGGCGCGAGAGCGGCCGCGGCGGCCGCGGACGGCGCGCCCAATTTCTCTACGCCGCCACGCTGCTCACCGGCCTCACGCTCACGATTTCCTTCATGCTCCTCGGGCTCTATCCACGTACCGCCGGCCCCGAGCGGCTCCACTACTTCGCGCTGTTGCTGGGCTCCGGACTCATCCTCGTCCTCGTGGTCCGCAGCGCCAATGCCCTCCTCAACGAACACACCAACCAGACCCTCGACATCCTGCTCACCACGCCGCTCGGCGCGAGCGAAGTGCTGCTCGAAAAAGCGCGCGCCCTTGGCCGCTACCGCGTGCTCGTCTTTCTGCTGCTCGGCTCCGTGTTCCTGCTCCAGGGCTGGTCCGAGCACGAGTATGTGCGCGCCGAGATGAAATGGCACGAGCTCGGCCAATACTGGATCTGCGCCTGGATGGCTCTCACCGTCTATCCCGGTCTCATCATCTGGGTAACGCTCTTCCTCTCGCTTGCCCTGCGTGCCCGCGCCAAAGCCATCCTCGTTTCGCTCTGCGTTTTTGCCGTCTGGTTTCTCACCCCGATTCTGATTCTCAATTTCTCGAATCCCGAGTGGCGCACCAACCGCCACTCACTCTGGCTCTCGCTCTCCAGCCCGCTCGGCATCCTCGACGCCAATGAGCACGGCACGCTCACCGAATTCTCCGTGCAGGAAATTCGCGAACACCACCTGCGCACCCGCTACCAGGAACCGTGGGCTCCCGTGGCTTTCAACTACGGCCTGTACAGCGCCCTCGCCTTCGGCTTCCGCCTCCTCACCCTCCGTCTCGCCGACCGCTGGATGCGCCGCTAAGAGGCAGGGACGCCGCGCCGTTGGCGTCCCCTGCTTTGTAGGGTTACAAGTTGGTCTGTGCGCGCTTACTTCGCCGGCGTAATCGTAAATTTCACCGTCCCGAGCAGCTCGTCCCCGGAATAAAACTCCACCTTGTATTTCCCCACCGGCCAGCCCGCCGTCGGCTTGGAAAACTTGTAGCCACCGAAAAAGTCGTCTTTGTCCGCCGTCAGCGTATCCTCCATCACCTTCGTATTGGCCGGCGCCGCCTCGCCCACGTCCTCCGCAATCAGCACCGCGTGGATCTTGTCACCTTTTGCCGAACCCGTCGTTCGGAAAAATGCGACCAACTGCGCCGTATCCGCCGCAAAACTCGTGGTGGGTTTCGTATCTCCGTCAACGGCGATCACCGCCTCCAGCTTGATATTTCCAGCGTTTACGGAGAGGAGCAGAGACAGGGACAGCAGCAGGGTGACCAGGGTTTTCATACTCCGCAACCAATCGTCCTCACCGCCATCCCACAAGCACTTTCCCGCACACGCTCATCGCATTCATCGTCACCTGCCCCCCAATTGGGCCTTGGATGCTGGACGTTATTGGAGCGCCTTCCTCATCACCTCCACCGGCGCCTCACGCCCAAACCACCGCTCAAAACTCAGCACCCCCTGATGCAGCAACATCGAAAGCCCATTCGCGCCCTTCGCTCCCGCGCGATCGCCTGCCGCGAGCAGCGGCGTGCGATGCCCCACGTAAATGGTGTCGTAGATTAAATGCCGCTTCTCGAGCAGTTTCGCTGGAATCGGCGACTGCTCGCCGGCCTTCATCCCCACCGATGTGCAGTTGATCACCAAATCACTCGTCTTCAGCCCCGCTTTCAAAAAGATCTCATCGAAATCCCCCGCCCCCGTCTTCGCCTGCGGGAAAAATTGGCCGATCTCCTCCAGCAGCGCTTCCAGCTTATCGAGACTCCGGTTGATCAACATCAGCCCCGGACACCCCTCGCTCGCGCACTGCATCGCCACCGCACGCCCCGCGCCACCCGCCGCCCCGAGAATCATCACGCGCAACTCCCGCAACTCGCGCCCAAAACACTCGCGTACCGCCCGCGACAATCCGCCGCCGTCCGTGCTCGTCCCGCTCAACTTTCCGTCCTTTTCCACCACCACGGTATTCACCCCACCCGCGCGCCGCGCCGCTTCATCCGCGCCGCCGCGCAACGCCGCCAGCACCGCCCCCTTGTGCGGAATCGTGCAATTCACCCCCACAAACCCCGCACGCGGCAGCAGCCGCAAACACTCCTCCACTTCTCGCGCATGGATGTGCAGCCGCGTGTAGCGCAGCTCCATCCCCAGCGCCGCCAGCGCCGCATTGTGCATTTGCGGCGACCGCGAATGCGCCACCGGATCGCCAATCACCGCCAGCCGCAGCGGAAACTCAACGCCCGCCGTCGCCGCCGGCCAATCCCGCAAATCATCAATCGTGTAGACGTCTTTCACGGGAGCGCCCCTCCAAAGGTAGGGACGCCGCGCCGCCGGCGTCCCCGATCTTTTCGCCCCACTTTCATGCTCCAAATTTCTCCAGCGCCCCCGCAAACCGCGCCAGCACCCGCTCGCGCCCCAGCACCTCCAGCGTGTGATACAGGCTCGCGCCCACCGTGCGCCCCGTGGCCGCCACCCGCGCCGGATGCACGAACTCCCCCGCCTTCACGCCCGCGATCGTCGCGCACGTTTTCAACGCCTGCTCCAGCGCCGCCGCATTCCATTCGCTCAGCCCCCGGCACGCCTCCGCGTAGGCGCGCAGCTTGTCCATCGCACCCGGCTTGCGGAACACCTTCTCCACCGCCTCCGGATCGTAGGCCACGTCATCCGTGAAAAAGTAGTCCACCCACGACGGCGCATCGGTGAGCCGCTTCAACCGCTCCCGCACCAGCGCCACCACCGGCACCAGCGCCGCGTGCGAGCCATAGCGCACGCCCGCCCGATCCAGCACCGGCTCCACTTTCGTCGCGAGTTCCTCCGGCGTGAGCCGCAGCAAATACTGCTGGTTCATCCACTCGCACTTCGCGAGGTCGAACACCGCCGCCTTCCGATTAATCCCCGACACCTCAAACAGCTTCACGATCTCCGCCGCCGGCATCACCTCCTGATCGTTCTTCGGATTCCACCCCAGCAGGCACAGGAAATTCACCACCGCCTCCGGCAAAAATCCATTCTCCTCGTACCATCCCACCGCACTCCCCGTGTCGCGCTTGCTCATCTTGCTCCCGTCCGCATTCAGGATCAGCGGGATGTGCCCATAGCGCGGCGGCGTGGCGCCGAGCGCCTCGAAAAGCTGCAAGTGCTTCGGCGTATTCGAAAGATGATCGTCCCCGCGAATCACGTGCGTGATCTTCATCTCGATGTCGTCCACCACGTTCACGAAATGGAAGATCCATCCGCCGTCCGGACGCCGGATCGTCATGTCCGGATGCGTCTCCGCCTGCGCCATGTCCACCTCCACGCGCCCGCACACCAGGTCCTCCATCACGATCTTCTTTCGCACAAAACGAAAGCGCCACGCCCCGCCATCGTCGTAAACATGTCCCGCGTCGCGCAGCTTTTCAAAATATCGCAGATACACCGCCTCGCGCTCACTTTGGTGATAGGGCCCGCACTCGCCGCCCTTCAGCGGACCCTCGTCCCAATCCAGCCCCAGCCAGCGCAGCCCGGCAAAAATCGCCTGCATCGCCGCATCCGTATTCCGCGCCTTGTCCGTGTCCTCGATGCGCAGCACAAACGTCCCGCCCGTATGCCGCGCATACAGCCAATTAAACAACGCTGTGCGCGCCCCTCCGACGTGAAGATACCCGGTAGGCGAAGGTGCAAATCGAACTCGAACTGACATAAGAGAGTAAGCGTATGCGGAAACGCGCCGCGCATTTCAAGCAGCGTGCGTCCGTCCGCTCACTTTTCGTACTGAATCCGCGCATCCACTTTAATCTTCCCCGGATCCGCGATCATCGTCGCCGCCACGTTCAGCGGAATATTTTTCGTCACGTGGATGCTCCCCTTCCCGTCACGGACGAGCACCTTTTCCAACGGGAACCGCACCGACGGAATCTCCCCCAGCGACTCCATCTTCAGCGCCAGGCGCACATACACCTCCTGCCGCTCCGCGCGCCCGTACTCCGGATGCTCCTTCTTCTCCTTCTCCCGCACCTCGCCCGTGATGATCAGCTCCCGCTCCGTGTCCGACACCGTTTCCGTCAGCTTGCTCTGCACCTCCGCCACTTCGTAGCTCGGCAAATTCTCGCTCCGCCACCTGGCGGCCTGCGCCACCTGCGATGACGCCGCGCTCTCCTGCCAGCGGTCCCAGCCCACCTTCGCGCACCACACCAGCACCACCGAAAAAACCACCAGCACGGTCCACAGCACCCCCTGCCCCTCGATCGGCGCCTGCGCATCCAGCCCCGTCCGATGATGCCTCGTGATCGACGACGGCGACGGCCGCGGCATCGAGCTCGGCCTCCGGATCCCGCTGGGCCGCGGCACCGGCACCGGTGGCGGCGCAAATTCCGGATACGTCCCCAGCGCAAAAAACTCCGCCAAATCCGCGCGCCGCAACAAACTCTGCCGCCCCAATTGCCCCGCGTGTAGAAACTCCACGATCTGCTCTTGCGGCACGGGCCCGGCCTCCGTGCCATCCGGCTGCAAAATGAAATAAGCCGCCGTCATAACGCCAACACCGGCGCGCGCAGGAGTGAAAATGCGAGCTGCATGTTCTCGGGAGAGATTTCCTGATTTCCCTACTCCTTTGCCAAACGTCGCGCAAGCAAAACACCCGCTTCCTCACAATCGTCACCAACGACTCCCTCGGCAACCAAATGCCCCAAATCCCAACTCCTAAATCCCCATCCTGCTCAACGAGTTCACCATCCCCGCCC
>FTCB01000342.1_pt1 | contig 27239 bp, 16 predicted proteins | sample 1639431 | NCBI WGS metagenome assembly FTCB01 (sample SAMEA3914864, study PRJEB12502) | metagenome | biome: forest; material: soil | place: USA | collected 2012-03-12 | depth 0.3 m
GTCAAAGGCCGCAAGCTCGATGACGACGGTAACGTGCTCCTGCGCTTCAAAGGCGGCGCGAAAGGCGTGCTTCACAGCTCGCAGATCAGCGTCGGCGAAGAGAACAATCTCAACATCCGGGTCTATGGCGAAAAGGGCGGCCTCGAGTGGCACCAGAACGAACCCAACACCCTGCTCGTGAAGTGGCTCGACCAACCCATGCAGGTTTATCGCACGGCCAATGGCTACCTCGGCAAAGCCGCGCTCGCCGCCGGCCGCACCCCGCCCGCGCACCCCGAGGGCTACCTCGAAGCCTTCGCCAACATCTACAAGAACTTCGCCAACGCCATCCGCGCCCGCCTCGCCGGCAAGAAGCTGCCCAAGGACGACCTCGCCAACGATTACCCGAAAATCGAAGACGGCATCCGCGGCATGGCCTTCATCGAAGCCGTGGTCAAATCCTCCAAAGCCAACGCCGCCTGGACCAAGCTGGACGCGTAACGCCCGCCCGTGGAAGCGGCTTCCAGCTGCTTGCCGAAAAGCGCCTGAAAACGCGGCGCACGCTTTTTGGACTGCGGTGGCAGAACCCGCGAACGCGGGTGGCGACACCGCTTTCCCGCTAACCGAAAGAAGGCGCAAACCAAGGAGCGCGGTCAGGCCTAGACTTTTGGCGCATCTCTACACGGGTACCTTTTCTCGCCTGACGGGAAAGCGGTGTGGCGCTTCGCTTCCCACCGCAGTCCAAAAAGCCCCTACCGAATCACCCCATTCAAATCCACACTCGGATCCCTCCGGTGATTCGGATTGTAAAACGGCTTCAGCGGCGGCGCCTCCGAACTCCTCCCCGGCAGCAAGCTCATGTCCGACAGCGTCGCCAAATCCAGCCGCCCCGACCGCGAGAGATGCCGCTGTTCCTGGTAAAGAAACAGCGCCTCACTCGTCGCCGCGCTCGGATACCCGTCCGCCACCCCGCGGAACAGCCGCTTCGTCCCCATCGCCTCCTGCGCCTTGCGCAGCACATCCATCTGCACCTCCCGAGGTGCCGTGGCATACGGCGTCCCGTGGTAAAACGTGCTCCACTCATCCGTCGTCGGATTCGGCAGATTACGCGGCGGGGGCACCACATTCGGGTCGCCCGGGAAAGCCGGCGACCGGCCCGGACGCACCTGCGGATCTTCCGGATAATGTGGCTGCGGACCATATCGAGGATCCCGTGGATCGGGTCCTCCCTGACCATCGCGCAAAAGATCCTTCCCCCGCGGCGGCATCGTCCCCTGCGGCCCATCCTCCACCGGCGGGTTCCCCGGCGCCGGACGCGTCTGGCCCGGCGGCGGCGGATTCACCTGCTCCGCCGGCTTCTTCCCTGGCGTCAGCCCTGGAATCGGTTTGTCCGATCCCTTCTTCGCCGTCGCGTCTCCGATCCCCATCATCGCCAGCGTGTCGTTATCCAGTGTCCCTGTCACCTTCAGCCCATTGCGAATCTGATACCGCCGAATCGCCGCCGTCGTCTCCGATCCGTCCTTCCCATCCACCGCCCCATAGTAAAACCCATCATTCTTCAATACCACCTGCGCATCACGCGTCCGGTCATCGGCCAGCGCCGAAACCGCCATCAATGCTGCGGCGAGAAAAAGATACTTCATGGCTTCTCCCAACATTGACGCGAAACCCCGCCTGTCAATTCACGGAATTTTCACCGAACCCACGGGACGCAGTCTGGAATCGAGCAGAGCGAGATAGCTGCGCCAGAGGCGCACCCGCAGGGGAGGCGCGGCGGCGCCTGGCAATGCGGTGCCTTGGCACCGCTCTGTGGGCCGAGGCAGCTTGCTGCCTGTGGTGGGGAGAGGCGAACGTGGTATGAGATGGCTTCGAGTGCGCTGGCCGTATGATACGGACGATTATTGAAGAGCGGCCATACCACACGCAGCAAGCTGCGCCATTCCACAGAGCGGTGCCAAGGCACCGCACTCCAGACTACGCTCCGCCGCTTCACACCGCACCCCACCATTCCGGCGAATTTCCCCCAACTCCCTGCTTCCCAAATTCCCACCCCCCATGCTAAACGCCCCTCAAGTATGAGCGAAGCCCCGGATATCTTCACTGGCGAGCATGCGATGGTTACGAGGGCACCGAGGCGTTTTTCCCGGCCATGATCCTCAACCGCTCCCACATCCCTTGGTTTTTGTTCACGGTCGTGGCGACCCTGGCCGTCGTCGCGGGCTACAATGCCCGTTTTCATCCCGAGATGTTCCCCCACCTCGGCCTCCCCTCGTGGCTGAGCGACCCCGGCCTCCCGCGCAACACCGTCGGCGGCACGCGCATCGGCCTCATCTACGGCACCATCGCCTTCCTCATCTTCCTCTTCGCCATCGCCCTCGGCCTGCGCAAAAAGAAACCCACGTGGCGCATGGGCAAAGTGAAAACCTGGGTGCGCGCGCACATCTGGCTCACCACGCTCACCATCCCGCTCGTCGGCTTTCACTGCGGTTGGAGCTGGGGCAGCCCGCAGACCACCTGGCTGCTCATCCTTTACATCGTCGTGATGGCCTCCGGCTACCACGGCCTCGCCATGCAGCAATTCATGCCGGGGCTCATTAAGGAGCGCCTCCCCCGCGAGGTGGTCTACGACCAGATCCCGAACATCCGCCGCCGCAATCTCGACGGCGCGCAAAAACTCCGCGCCGCCTGCGTGGCCGTGGAACGAACCACCGTGCCCGCCGGTAGCGGACCCGACACCGGCTTCAGTGAAGACACCAAGAGCCGCGAGCGCATCGTAGCTTTCCTCGACACCGAAGCCCTCCCCTACCTCTCCGCGCACCGGGGCAAAGGCTACAAGCTCTCCAATGCCCGTGAGAGCGAAACGATTTTTCGCGTGCTGAAAATCAACGTGTCGTCGAAGTGGCGCCCGCGCGTGGAAGAGCTCCAGGAATGGTGCGAGGAGCGCCGCCGCATCGATATCCAGGTCTCGCTCCAGCACTGGCTCCACGGCTGGCTGCTCGTGCATGCGCCCATCTCTTTCCTCCTCGTCGTCTTCACGCTGTGGCACGCCATCGTGGCGGTGCGCCTCTTCATCGTTCAGCCGTAGCCTGCCATGCCGGATAACAATCAAAAGGACATCTCGTCGAAGTACCAGCGGGACATCGCGGGCTACCAAAAGACGCACCCCTTCCGCCGCTTGCGCTTCTGGCTGTGCGTGGTGGCCTTTCTCGGTGGACTCGTCTGGGCGCTGGGATTTCACAAGCTCGGCGGCACCTCGCAGTTTTTCAACACCGGCCCGATCTCGGAAAATCATCGCCTCTTCCAAAACGACTGCCAGGCCTGCCACCTCGGCGCGTCCACGGACATGCTTGCCATCCTCCCCGTCGGCTCGGCGAAACAGACCATCGATGCCGGCAAGGACGCCGTGCTCAATTCGCTGAAGGACGCCGGCAACCGCGCGCTCGCCGCGACCAAGGAAAATCTCGCCGACCCGCACAAGCTTGCTGACGCCATGCTCGGCGCGCTCGGCTCGCTCACGCTCGATAACATCGACCGCGCCTGCCTCACCTGCCACAGCGGCATGGCCCTGCATCAGCCAGGCACCAAGGCCGTGATGTTCCGCGAGACGGTGAAGGAACTCAGCGTGGTCTCCGCCGGCGCCTGCAGCACCTGCCACCTGGAGCACGTGGGCCTCGCGCGCATGCCGCTGCCCACGGACAAGACATGCACCGCTTGCCACGGCAGCGCCACACTCCTCGCCGCCGCGCAAAAGGTGGTGCACTACGACGGCAAAGCCGCCAGGCCCGCGGGACAAAACCTCATCATGGAAAAAGTCGGCGGCCCCGTGGTCCGCGCCGGCAGCCGCGAAGGCTACGTCGAGAACTGGCCCATCCAGTGGGTGCCACCCGCCGTCGAAGGCCAGAAGGCCAAAGTGATCCGCTCCTTCGCTGATTCCGATCCCGCCCTGCGCCACCCGGATTTCCTGTACCAGCGCGAAGGCTCGCGCGATCAGGCCAAGATTCTTTTCAATCACAGCATCCATCTCGGCGCGATGGATCCCGCCACGAAGAAGCGCCTCCCGGCCAAGGATATTCCCTTGCTCGACGGCCAGGCGCTCGACTGCGCCTCCTGCCACAGCGTGGATTCCGACGGCATCGGCATGCAGCGCATCAGCTACGATCAGCACTGCCAGAAATGCCACCCGCTGGCCATCGACCCGCAGCTCCCTGCCTTCACCGTCCCGCATCGCGACCCGGCCAAGGTGCGCTCCTTCCTCGCCAGCCTCCGCCGCCAGTGGACCGACCTCGCGCTCGAGCGCTACAAAGGCGCCGACCCGCAGCAGATCGAAGCCTTCCGCAAAAACCGCGAAGACGAATTCGTGAAGAGCTGGCCCGGCGCGCTCGATGACTGGCAGAAGATGGTCTTTTTCACCGGCAACCCGAACAACGCGACCATGCCCGCTTGCGTGAAGTGCCACTCCACGCAAGCCAGCCCCGGCGCCAAGCCCGAGCCCGCCATCCACCCCGGCCCGACGGTACCGGTCGTCGATCGCACCGCCATCCCCGACCAATGGCTCACCCGCGGCCCCTACAAGCACGCTGCCCACATGGACATGCAGTGCACCGATTGCCACGCCGCTGAGAAGAGCAACTGGACCCAGGACATCTCCCTCCCGAAAATGGCCCTCTGCGCTGAGTGCCACCGCCCGCGCGACTACGCAAAAGTGGAAACGAACCCCACGCTGCGCATCGCGCCAACCTTCGGTGTTTTCAACCCCGAAGCCGCCGCCAAACAACGCCACGAAGGCGGCATCTTCGATAACTGCCTCCGCTGCCACAAATACCACGTCCCCGCGGCAGAGATGGAGATCGCCCGCGCCTTGGCGAAGTAGTCCGCCCTTTTCGTCCTTCAGGTCCTTTCTCTCATAGGCCCTATAAGGCCTATGGGGCCTATCCCCGTTTCCAGCTTCCAACCCCACCCAAAATGGCACACCCCGTGCTGCCTCACGCGCTCCATGCGACACCTCACCCTATCCCTGGTGGTCCTCTCCTTCACCCTGCTCGCCTCCCTCTCCCCCGCCGAGGCCGAAACCATGGTCTGCACCCTGAGTCCCGCTCCGCCCGACGCCCCCAATATCGCGCTCGGCATTGGAATTAGTCCCTTTACGGATTCAAGCGGATCGATGGCCGACACCGCTGCCTTTAAGATGATGTCGGGCATCACCATGCCGTCTATGTTTCGCGAAGTGAAGTTCCAGGCGGCCAACGTTGATTCCATCAGCCATACGCTGGAGGTTTTCGTGGCGTCAGATCCCCGCTTGATACTCCGAACCGGAGTTCTGTCTTACGGATTTGTGCAACGCGTCTTCCTTCCCGCGGTGCCTCTGAGCCAAGCATCGTTTGACGAAACTGGTCAGATGATCCCCCAGTACCATGAATACCGGCTCGAGCTGCCTCGCCAGGGCCCGTTTCTCCCGCTTCAGGGTCAGAGTCTCTACTTGTGCATCAAGCTGGGGGAAAACGCCTTACATCTCGACGCTTTCGGACAATACAGGGTCGGTGTCCGCATCGCCCTCAATGGTGAAAATGAACCCGGCGTGCCGGGCCAGGCGATCGGCGCGTTTTGCAGACTGACCGCCAATAATAACGCTCTTACGACCACTGCGGTCCCGGGATATCTCGGCAATTTCTCTCTGGAGCGCTATGAATCTTTCCGCCAGCTCGCTTTGACCAAGGGAGAGAGCTTCCCTCTCGTTCCCGATGCGGTTTTCGCGAACCTCTTCCCTCCGGCGGTCAACAGCCAGCGCGAGACGGCCCTTCGGGCGGGCATCAAAGTGGGGAAAGTCACCGACAGTGTGATTTACAAGCAGGGGTCCGAGTGGGGCGGCCGGTTGGTGGCCAGAACCGGCTCGGCGGCAGCCGATGCCCCCGGCGTCCCGGGCGCCAAATTCAAGTCCTTCGGCGATCCCGTGCTGAATGAAAATGGCGAAGTGGCTTTCAGCGCACGGCTGGCCCTGGCCAACGGCGGCCCTACCCTCGCGAACGACTACGGCATCTGGTCCGATCTTTCCGGCTTTTTGCGCCTCGCTCTTCGCGAAGGCGATATCGCGCCCGGCCTGGATGGCGTTCAGCGCTTTTTTAATGTCACCTGGTTCACGCTTGGCCAGGACGCCCTCTTCATCGGCGCCACCACGTCCAATGGCGCCACGACGGGAGCCGTTAAGAAAGCCGGCATCTGGAAATGGGATGGAAAAGCGCTGACCAAAGTCATCTCCGCCGGCGATGATGTCTCTCTGCAACGGCAAGGTGAGTTCGTCTTGGTCACCGAAACCCACACCGTCAAAACCTTCTCCCGTCCCGCCTCCACCGGTAACGGCAACGCCTCCTCCCGCACCGCCTCCGCCAACTCCTTCCTGCAACTCGCCATCACCTGCACCGACGGGACCACCGGGGTCGTCACGTACCGATAAAGCACCGACAAGACGGTTCGGCGCTTTCCTCCATCGCTGCGACCGGATTCGATGGGAGCGAACTGGAACCGAAGCGCGACGGAGATTGCCGCAGGCGAACCCAAAGGGGCGAGCGAATGCTGCGTGAGCCCCTACGCCCGCACGCCCAAGCCGATCTCCTTGCGCAGATACGTCAGCGACTTCTCCAACTGCCCACGCTGGTAGTCCTGCTCCGCTTGCTTCTTGTCCGGCCCATCGGCCTTGAACGGCGGAATGGCGTGGCCGCGCTTGGCCAGCGCTTCAAAATGCGCCAGCGCGTCGGGGTGCTTGTCGTAGTTCTTCCAAAAGTCCTCGTTCTTGTACGGGAAATTCCGCGCGAAACCGCTGATCGATTCGATCATGATCGGCACCTTCGGGCACAGCTCCAGCCAGCGCGCGCACCAGCGTTTCCAGTCGACGAGCCCATCGCCCGCAGCGGTCCATTGCACCGACGCGCCATCGGGCGTTTCCCACACCATGCTGTCGCGCAGGCTCGAGCAAATGGTGTACGGCCCGAGCACCTCCAGCACATCCAGCGGGTCTTCCAGCGTCCAGACGGCGTTGCCGCTGTCGATGTTGATGCCCACGAAATCCTTGCCCGCATCCTCCACGAGATCGCGCGCCTCCCACGAGTGCATGTCGCCCGCATGATTCTCCACGGCGATTTTCACACCGGCGTCCATCGCCTGGCTCTTGCAAGCCTTGAGCACCTTCACCGTGTCGGCGATGCGCGCGCGGATGCCGCCTTCGGTCTTGCGATCCTCCATGGTGCCGAGCACCACGCGAAACACCGGCGAGCCCAGCGCTTTCGCGAGGCGGATGCCGAGGCGCAGATACTCCTCGGCGGTGCCGCGGTTCTTGCGAAAGGCCTTGCTCGTGGGGCAAATGCTCCAGCCGCCCGCGTAGAGCGCGATGCCCAGGTCGTCCGCCTTCTTCTTCACCTCGGCCAGGGCGGCATCCTCCAAGGAGTCGTAGCTATCGGTGTCCGAGATGAAGAGCGTGTCGCACTGCAGCTTCGCGGCGTAGTCGATGAGCTGTGGCGCCTTCCAGCCCATGCTGCGGACGGCGTAGTTGTCGAAGCCGAGTTTGATGCCGAGCTTTTTGGTTTCGCCGAAGGCAGGTGCGGCAAGCGAAGCGGCGGTGAGCGTCATGAGAAAGGAGCGGCGAGTGTGCATTGGGAGTGAGTCGCCGAGTATCTAGACGCCCCGCCGCACTGATCCAGCCTTTTGGCGCGAGGGCGAGCATGGGTCCTATGGGGCCTATGTTTCGCGCGGTGCGCCACGCCACTCGCCACTCGCCACCCTCACAGCTTTTTGTTCGCCTTCAAATCGAAGCCGGAGGTCACCGCCTGGCCGAGGCCGCCCTGCGCGCCAGGCGGGCGGTAGCTGAACTCGATTTTTGAAAAATTCAGCGAGAGAGATTCGAGCACCGTGGTGACGCCATCGGTATCCGCGGACTCGTTATTCAAGCTGGAGACGAGCACATCCGTGAGGGTAATGGTCAGGTAGGGCTGGTTCGCGCCGGCCTTGATGGCGGTGAGCTTGGCCTGCGGGATGTGCTTGCCGCTCGCGCAGGCGAGAAAGAGCGCGGGCGAGGAGGTATCCACATTTTTAAATACGACGATCGGCAGAAACGTCGACTTTCCGACGCCGGCGCCGCCGCCAAAATCGGTGATGCCGCGCTGGTTCACGCCGAGCTTGACCGAAAAGACGTCGATATCACCGGTGTGGCCGTCCGCGGTGGATTCGCCGGAGATGCCCTGGATGGTGAGGAAGAAGCGGGAACTGGGCGCGACCTGCGCAAGTGCCGCGCCGGACAGCGCGATCACCATGAGAACTGCGAGAGCGAGGGTGTTGAGCAGAGCTTTCATAGGGCGGAAACGCTGCGCCGCGCAGCCTCGCCGTCAAATGTTTGGCGAAGATGAAATTTTCAGGAGAACGTAACATTTCGGCGAGATGCCCGGTATCCCGCTGATGCTGAGCGGGCCAAAGGGCGCGCTCCTGCGACTTCACGGAAACCAACCGCGGTCCGGATCGATATCCCAGCCATCTGTGCTATCTGCGTCATCGGTGTCATCTGCGGCTATTTTACCGCGGAGAACACGGAGAGCGCAGAGAACGCGGACGGTGCAATTTCCGTGACCTCTGCGTCCTCTGTGGCTTCCGCGGCAATGTCGCCACGGATGACACCGATAGCGCAGATACCACAGATGAAGGTCGGCAGTGGGATGCCGTGCTGATTTTTTTTCTGTGGTTGCCGTTCGAAGAGGGCAGAAACACGTGACCACGCCGCGCTTGCCCCGGCGCCCGATTCTGCTTTTCTCCGCCCCCCATGAAAATCGTTCTCGCGTATTCCGGCGGCCTCGACACGAGCGTGCTGCTTACCTGGCTGAAAGAAACCTACTCGGCGGAGATCGTCGCATTTTGCGCCGATGTCGGGCAGGAGGAAGAACTGCATGGGCTGGATGCGAAGGCGTTCAAGACGGGCGCGAGCAAGTGCTACATCGAGGACCTGCGCGAGGAGTTTGCGCGCGATTTCATTTACCCGATGATGCAGGCGGGCGCGATCTACGAGGGGCAGTATTTTCTCGGCACGAGCATCGCGCGCCCGTGCATCGCGAAGAAAATGGTGGAGATTGCGAAAGCCGAAGGCGCGGACGCGGTGGCGCACGGCGCCACGGGCAAGGGCAATGACCAAGTGCGCTTCGAGCTGGCCGCGGCGGCGCTGGCGCCGGAGCTGCAGGTGATCGCGCCGTGGCGGCAGGATCGTTTCCGCGAGCAATTCCCGGGACGCGCGGAGATGATCGCCTACGCGGAAAAGCACCAGATTCCCGTGCAGGCCTCGGCCAAGAAGCCGTACTCCATGGACCGCAATCTTCTGCACATCAGCTTCGAGGCGGGCATCCTGGAAGACCCGTGGTTCGACGCCAGCGCCGAAAAAGCGCGCGAGATGTACATCCTCTCGGTCTCGCCCGAGGAAGCGCCGGACAAGGCGGAGCACGTGGAGCTTACATTTGAAAAAGGCCTCTGCACCGCCGTCGGCTACAACGATCTCGGCGCGCTGCTGAAAGAGCTCGGCTACACCGGCGAGGTGAAATTCAACGCGAACAACCACGCCGTGCTCTCGCCACTGTGGGTGATGCGCGTCCTAAACAAGCTCGGCGGCCGCCACGGCTGCGGGCGCGTAGACATGGTGGAAAATCGCTTCGTCGGCATGAAGTCGCGCGGCGTTTACGAAACCCCCGGCGGCAGCATCCTGCACTTCGCACACCGCCAGATGGAGAGCATCACCATGGACCGCGAAGTAATGCACCTGCGCGACACCCTCATCCCGAAATACGCCGAGCTGGTCTACTACGGTTTCTGGTTCGCCCCCGAGCGCGACGCGCTGCAGGCGCTCGTCACCGAGTCGCAGAAAAACGTGAGCGGCGTGGTGCGCGTGAAGCTCTACAAAGGCAACATCATCGCCGCCGGCCGCAAATCGCCGCTCTCGCTTTACAACCCCGAGATCGCCACAATGGAGGCCGACCCGACCAAGGCCTACAACCAAAACGACGCCACCGGCTTCATCGCCCTCAACGCCCTGCGGCTCAAAGTCGCCGCGCGCGTGCACGGAGTGAAGTAAAGTAGTGGCTGCCTCGTAAAGCGCCCGTGCGAGCGTGAGCGCCGTTGCTGGGAGCGCCGATCTCCGAATCGGCCATCCTATGCGCGAAGCGCCATTCGAGCGTAGCTGCGACCGAAAGGTCGCAGACGGTTCGGTCTATACCCGTGCGCATGTCTGCGAGCGGAAGCTCGCAGCTACAAGAAGTTGGCGCTTCGCGTTACGAAGATGGCCGATTGAGGACATCGGCGCTCCCAGCAACGGCGCCCACGCTTGGGCCCGCGCCTCGCTTTGGCGAACCTTTACCCCGCGATTTCGCGCACCAGCACTTCCGTCGTCGCCCAGTCGATGCACTGATCCGTGATCGACTTTCCATACTCCAGCGTCTCGCGCCCATCCGTGAGCGCCTGTGCGCCGGCGACCAGGTTGCTCTCCAGCATGGCGCCGATAATCCCGCGCTGGCCGCCCTGGCGCTGCGCGAGAATTTCGCGAAACGTCGCGGGCATCTGGGAACTCTTCTTGCCGCAGTTGGCGTGGCTCGCATCGATCATCACGACGCGTGGAAGCCCATGCTTTTGCAGCGCTTCGAGCGTGGCGGTCACGGACACCGCGTCGTGATTCGGGCCGTCCTCGCCGCCGCGCAGGATCACGTGGCTGTCGGGATTTCCCTCCGTGGCCACCACGCTGGCGCGGCCATGGTCATCGATGCCCAGGAAAGTCTGCGGCTGCATCGCGGCCTTGATGGCGTTGATGGCCGGGATCACCGCACCGCTCGTGGTGTTCTTGAACCCCACGGGCATCGAGAGCCCGCTGGCCATCTGCCGGTGCGTCTGGCTCTCAGTCGTACGGGCGCCAATGGCACTCCAGCACGTGAGGTCGGCGATGTATTGCGGCGTGATCGGATCGAGCATCTCCGTGGCCGTCGGCAGGCCGAGCTGCAACACGTCGCGCAGAAAGGTGCGCGCCATCCGCAGACCGGTGGGGATGTCATTCGTGCCGTCGAGATGCGGGTCCATGATGAGCCCCTTCCAGCCCACGGTCGTGCGCGGCTTCTCAAAATAGACGCGCATCACCACGAGCACGCGCTCGCGCACCTCGGCGGCGAGTTTCGAAAGGCGCTGGGCGTATTCGCGCCCCGCGGCGAGATCATGGATGCTGCACGGTCCCACGATGAGCAGAAAGCGCGGGTCCTCGCCGCCCAGGATGCGCGAGATGTCGTCGCGCGCTTGCGCGACGAGCGAAGCGTGGGCATCACTGCGCGGAATTTCCGTCGCGAGTTCCCGCGGCGTGGGCAGCGCAGTATTGGCGATGACGTGGACGTCGGATACACGAGTCATAAGCGAACCCTTACCCATAGTCGCGGCGCATGCGAAGTGCCAGCCTGCAAATTGAGGTCCTTGGCGTCCGTCAGATCCCTCGCCCGCCATTGCGCGCCCTCGCTTTCCGCGCATGCTCTCTCGCATGAGCCAGCCAATACTCAACGAAACGCAGCGCGCTGCGCAGGAGCAGTTTTCCAAGCAAAGCACCCGCTACGGCAAGGGGCACATCCTGGAAAATGTCGCCGACGTCGAGGAAGCCGCCGCGCTGCTCACGCTCCCCATCCCGGCGGCGCGCGTGCTCGATGTCGCGTGCGGCGCCGGCCACACCGGACTGTATTTCGCGGCACAGGGCCATGCCGTCACCTGCGCCGATCTTTCCCCCGCCATGCTCCAGCGGACGCGCGAGGCCGCCGCGACGCGCGGACTGAACATCGAAACACGCGAGCATCCGTCCGAGGAAATGCCGTATCCCGACGAAAGCTTCGACCTTGTGACCTGCCGCGTAGCTCCGCATCACTTCAGCGCCCCCGCGGCCTTTGTGCGTGAAGCCGCACGCGTCCTCGCCCCAGGCGGATGGTTCCTGCTCATCGATGGCACCGTGCCCGACGAAAATCCCGAGGCCGCTACGTGGCTGAACCGCCTGGAAAAACTGCGCGACCCGAGTCACGTGGAGCTGTATTCGCCCGCGCAATGGCGCGCATGGTGTGAAGCCGCCGGCTTGCGCGTGGAGCGGAGCTGGCTGCGGCAAAAGGCGCAACCGGACTTGCAGTGGTACTTCGATACCGCCGGCACCTCGCCCGAAAACCGTGCCGCCGTACTGGAAATGATCCGCACCGCCACGCCATCCATCCGCACCACCTACGAGATGCATGAGGACGGCCGCACCGTCACCTGGCAGTGGCCGATGCTCTCCCTCGTGGCACGGAGGTAAACCTCAAGGAAGTGTGGAAAGTGCGGGGAGCCCCAAGGAGCGGCGACATTCCTGTCGCCGTTGAATCCCGCGAAGCGCCAAACTTCTCTCGCCAATCCGTGATGCCTGCAAGATTGGCAATGCTCCGCATTGCGCGGCGATGGCGACAAGAATGTCGCCGCTCCTTGGGTCGTCCCGCCGTCTGCGGCCTTCCAGTCGCAGCTACCCGGATTTTACGCCTCCGGCCGCATGCGCGTGAGACACTCGATGAGGTAGGGCAGGAGCTGCTTCTTCCGCGAGACCACGCCGTCGAGCTGCCATTCGCCGGGGCCGAGCTGCGGAAAATTGATGGTTTCGCAAAACCGCTCATCGCCACGCACCAGCAGGCGCGAGCATTGCGTGGTAATATCGGTCACGAGCAGTGCGGAGAAAAGAAGGCCGCCCTCACGTTTCCATTGCGTGTCGAGCGCGGCGAGCAGCGCAGCGCGGCGGTTGTCGAAATTCGTAAACGTCAGCTCTTCGATTTGCGCCACGATGAAGCGGTGCCCCTCCTCCGTGTAGGGCTTCGAGTCGGCCGTGATGGCCTGTTCCGGCGTGAGCGTGAGCAGCGGGCTGCCGACGCTGAAAATCTCCGTGGCAAAGGTGTCGGCATCCACGCCCGCCGCGTTGGCGAGCTCGTCGCGGATGGTGCGGTCCACGGGCGTGGTGGTGGGCGAATGAAGATTCAGTGTGTCGCTAAGCAGCCCGGCGAGCAGGCAGCCGGCGACGGGACGCGGAATTTCCAGCGCGTGCTGCGCGAAGCATTGCGCCACGATGGTGGAGGTGCTGCCCACGGGGTTGTTCAAAAAGAGCATCGGCGTGGCGCTGGTGAAGCCGCCGAGCCGGTGATGATCCAGGATCTCGACGATCGGCAGTTGCTCCGCGCCGCGGACGGCCTGGTCCAGCTCATTGTGATCCACCAGGATGATTTGGCGCGGGATGTTTTTGATGAAGTCGGACTTCGACAAAATGCCGCACAGCGCGCCGTGATCGTCGAGCACCGGGAAGATGAATGCGCTCGATGGGCCCGCGCGATGCCGCGCCTCGGAGAGCCGCGCGTCGTGCTGGAAGGCGAGAAATTCCGTCTCCAGCATGCGTCCCGCACGTACGGCGCCGCGCGTCATCAGCACGCTCGTGGCGGTGTCGCTGCGCGAGGAGAGAATCGTCACGCCCGCGCCACGCGCGGCGATCTCGATGTCCGGGTCCACGGGGTAGCCGCCCGAGACCACGATGGCGCGCACGCCATGCTCGATGGCCATGCGCTGGATGTGCGGGCGATCGCCGACAAACACGACCACTTTCCGTCCTTCGCCCGCATAACGCGCCACGCGCGGGCCGAAGCTGTCCTGCTGCATCGATCCCACGAGCAAAAATAAATCCTCCTCCGCGGTGTCGAGGTTGCCGCAGATCAGCTGCGCGCCAAGTGTGCGCGCCACCGCGGCGAGCGATGCCGTGACGATGCGCGCCGAGCTGGCTTCCTCGCGCGGCGGGAAAAGATGGTGCGTGATCTTGAAGGCGTTCAGCAGGCCGAGGCAGCGGCGATGGTCGTCCACCACCGGCAGGCCGCGCAGGTGCCGTTTTTCGATGAGCTGGATGGCGTCGTAGAGCGGGGTATCCGCGTGGACGCTAATCACGTGCGGCTGCATCACGTCGCGCACGCGCGGCGAGAGATCGGTGATGAGCTCCGGCGACGGCACGCCGAAGCGTCCGAGCACAAATTCGATGCGCGCATTCGTCGCGCCGCACCGCGCGGCGGTCACGTTTTTCCACCCGAGCATGCGCTTGAGCTCCGCGTAGCCGTGCGCCGCGCAGATGGAATCCATGTCGGGATTCTTGTGGCCGATGACGATGGTTTGCACGGCCGCAGGAAAGCGGGGCAGGGTAAGGGGTGGCAAGAGTGTAGGCGAGGTTTTCAACCTCGCACGCCGGTCCCTCCTAACACCCAGCACCACGCAAGCGACGGGCGGTCGCTCGTAGACGCGCCTTCCAGGCGCGTCTGGACCGCACGAAAGCGGCTGGAAGCCGCTTCTACGAGCATCTTGCGCATTGGGTGTTCGATGTTGGGAGTTGGGCGTTCAGAGTTCCGGCTAAGATCCGGCCCCCTTCGCCACTCATATTCCTGACCACATCCGCCTTTCCGGAAACCGCCTGCCGCCATGTCCTTGCGCACGTTCATTTTCGCCCTTGCCGCCGCGGCCCTGCCGGCTGTGGCCGCGGACGATCCGCTCGCGCAATTCGAGCGGGAGGTGCGGCCCGTGCTGGAGCAGCGCTGCTTTGAATGCCACGGGCCGGACAAGCAGAAGGGCGGCATCCGGCTCGATCAAAAGGCGGGCATGCTTGGCATGGGCGACTCCGAGCAGCCGGTCGTGGTGCCCGGCAAAAGCGGCGACAGCCTGCTGGTGAAGCGCATCCTCTCTACCGATCCGGATGAAGCCATGCCCCCGAAAGGCAAGCGGCTCGATCCCGTGGAAGTCGCGTCGGTGAAAAAGTGGATCGACCTCGGCGCCCACTGGCCCGCGGCCAAGACGGCAGAGGAGCCCGAAGCGGCAGTGACCCCGGTGAAAGCCATGGTCATCACCGACCAAGATCGCGCGTTTTGGTCCTTTCGGCCGCCGCAACGCAGCACCCGCGCGACGGTGAAGGATCCGTGGTGCCGGCAACCGCTCGATCGGCTCGTGCTCGCGCGACTGCGCGAAAAAAGTCTCACACCCACAACGGAGGCGCCGCGCGCCACGTTTATCCGCCGCGCGACGTTCGACATCACCGGACTGCCGCCAGCGCCGGAGGAAGTGGATGCTTTCACCAGCGATCGCGACCCCGCCGCCTACGAGCAGCTCATCGATCGCCTGCTCGCCTCACCGCGTTTCGGCGAACGGCTGACGAGCATGTGGCTGCCGCTCGCGCGCTTCGGCGAAGATCAGGCGCATCAAGTTGGCGACGACACGAAATTCTTTTACCCGAATGCGTATCTCTACCGCGGGTGGGTCATCGACGCGTTCAACCGTGACCTGCCGTACGATCAATTTTTGAAATTCCAGCTCGCCGCTGATCGCCTGCCCGGCGTGGCCAAGAGCGAGCTCGCCGCGCTCGGCTTTCTCGGGCTGGGGCCGAAGTACTACAATCGCGGGCGGATCGACGTGATGGCCGACGAATGGGAGGATCGCATCGACACGGTGTCGCGCACGATGCTTGGGCTCACGGTGGCGTGCGCGCGCTGCCACGACCACAAGTTCGATCCCATCAGCACCAGCGATTACTACGCGCTCGCCGGTGTCTTTGCGAGCACGCGCATGGTAAACCGCCTGCCCGATGGCGGCGTGGAAAAAGATGTGAAGGCCGCGCAGATGAACCCCGCCACGCTGCACGTCGTGGAGGACGGCACGCCGCAGGATTTGAATGTGTTCATCCGCGGCAACGTGACGCGCAAAGGCCCGGTGGTGCCGCGCCATTTTCTCACGGTGCTCAGCACTGGCGAAGCGCCCGCATTTCACGACGGCAGCGGGCGCGCGGAACTGGCACAGGCCATCGCCAGCCGCGACAACCCGCTCGCCGCGCGCGTGATCGTGAACCGCGTGTGGGCGGTCCTTTTTGGACAGCCCATCGTTTCCACGCCCAGCAATTTCGGCCACTCCGGCTCGCTGCCCACAAACCAGGAGTTGCTCGATGATCTCGCCGCGCGGTTCATGGACGAGGGATGGTCGATCAAGAAACTCGTCCGCGAGATCGCGCTCTCGGCCACCTACCGGCAGGCCTCCACCTTCGATGCTGCCAAAGCCGCGCGCGATCCGGCGAACGAATCGCTCTGGCGCATGAACCGCCGCCGCCTCACCGTGGAGCAATGGCGCGATGCCGCGCTCGATGTCGCGGGCGAGCTGCACGAGGAAATCGACGCGAAGTCCGCCGAGCTCGACGACCCCAATGACACACTCCGCAGCGTCTACGCGCGCGTGAGCCGGCTGAAACTCAGCGACGTGCTCATGCAGTTCGACTATCCCGACGCCAACGTGCACGCGGAAAAACGCTCGGTGACCACCACGCCGATGCAAAAGCTGTTTCTGCTCAACAGCACCTTCATGCAAAAGCGCGCCACAGCCCTCGCCGCGCGGCTCCATCAAATCGAGGGCGGCGACGAGGAAAAAGTTTCCGCTGCCTACCGCCTGCTTTTTGCCCGCGAGCCCGATGCCGCCGAGCGCGCGCTCGCCCTCGCCTATTTGCAAAAGGGCGACGAACCCGGCATGAGTCGATGGGAGCGCTACGCCCAGCTCCTCCTCGCCTCCAACGAAATGTTCTATGTCGACTAACTCCTGCTCCTGCGGGTCCGCGCCAGACGGACGTTTTCTCACGCGCCTCACACGCCGGGAGATGCTCGGACGCATGTGCGCGGGCTTCGGTCTGCTCGGCCTCGCCGGCCTGCTCGGGCAGTCGGCTTCCGCCGCGATGACCTCGGCGGCCGCCGGGCCTGGCCCGCTGCGGCTCCCGCATTTCGCGCCGCGCGCGAAGCGCCTCGTGTATCTCTTCATGAACGGCGGGCCGTCGCACGTGGACACGTTCGACCCCAAGCCCGCGCTGATGGGGCAGGAAGGCCAGCAGCCTTCGGGGGAGCTGTATAAAAAGACGAAGGGCAGCGGCTTCATGCCTTCGCCGTTCCAGTTTCAAAAACACGGCCAGGCCGGCATCGATGTGTGCGAGACGCTGCCGAATCTCGCGGGCATCATCGACGATTGCTGCATCCTCCGCTCGATGCACACCGACGTGCCGAACCACGAGCCCGCGCTGCTCGCCATGCACACGGGCAATTTGCAGCCCATCCGCCCCTCGCTCGGCTCCTGGCTGCTCTACGGCCTCGGCACCGCGAACCAGAATCTGCCGGGCTACATCGTGCTGCGCCCGAGCAACAAGATCGTCGTGGGCCCCGCGCTGTGGAGCAACAGCTTCCTGCCCGCGGAATTCCAGGCCACCAGCGTGCTCACCTCCGACATGGCGGTGGATAAACTGGTGGCGAATATCCACAACCCGCGTCTCACCTCCGCCGAACAGCGCGAGCAACTCGATCTGCTGGCGCAGCTCAACCAGCGCCACCTCGCTCAACGCGCCGGCGATGCTGCGCTGGAAGGCGAGATTCGCGCTATGGAAACGGCGTTTCACATGCAGGGCGCAGCGATGCAGACGTTCGACATCAGCCGCGAGTCCGCGCACGTCCGTGAAATGTACGGCGACACGCCCTTCGCCCGCTCCTGCCTGCTCGCGCGCCGCCTGCTGGAGGACGGCGTGCGCGTGGTCTCCGTCTATTACACGAGTTCCGACACGCAGCCGTGGGATACGCATTCTGATCACAACGCGCGCCACGTGAAACTCTGCGCCGACGCCGATCGCGCCACTGCCGCGCTGATTCGCGATCTCAAGCAGCGCGGCATGCTGGAGGACACGCTCGTCGTGTGGGGCGGTGAATTCGGACGCACCCCCTACGCCGAGAACAAGGACAAGAACAAGGCGGGCCGCGACCACCATCACACCGGCTTTTCCATGCTCCTCGCCGGTGGCGGAGTCCGCGGAGGCTTCCCCTACGGCGCCACCGATGAACTCGGCATGAACGCGGTCGAAAATCCGATGCACGTTCACGATCTGCACGCGACGATCCTGCATCTCCTCGGCCTCGACCACGAAAAGCTCACCTACCGTTACGCCGGTCGCGACTTTCGCCTCACCGACGTCCACGGCCACGTGGTGCGGGACATCCTGGCATAGCCCGTAGAAGCGGCATCCTGCCGCTTCAAAGCGAACCGGAAAAAAAAGACGCCACGCCAGCGCCTAGAAGGCGCTTCTACGAGCGCGATGGACGTCCACGCCACAAAAACCAGTTGCACGCCCCGCTTTTCTTCCCACAATGCAAGTGAGCACTTGCATACATGCGCACCGCGACACCATCTGCACCGAAATCCGCCGGCCCTTCCACCCGCGAGCGCCTGCTCGCCGCGGCCACGGAGGTGTTCGCGCAGCACGGGCTCATGGCCGCGACCACCCGCGAGATCGCCCAGACGGCTGGCGTGAACGAGGTCACGCTCTTCCGCCTTTTTCAAAGTAAGCAGAATCTTCTCGCGGCCGTCATCGAGCGCGTGTTTTCCGCTCCGCCGATTGCGCCCGCCGACAAGCCCGCGCAGCCGGAGGATTTGCGCGCCTGCATCCAGAACTACGCGGAGTTTTACCGTGCGCGCCTGGGCCGCAACGTCCGGCTCATTCGCGTCCTCATTGGGGAGATCCAGCACTGCGACGAACATGCGCGCGCTGTGGTTATCGGGGTCTTTCATCCGCAGCGGCAGGAGTTCATCGAGCAGCTCCGGGCGCTGCAGAAACGCGGACTCATCCGCCCCGACGCCGATCCCGTGTTCATTGCCGATCAACTCAAGGGGATGATCCTCACCAGCACGCTGCGCAGCGATATGCCCATGCCGTGCGGGTACTCCGGTGTGAAATATTTGGAGTCGTGCGTGGACGTAATCGTGCGAGCGTATGAAGCCGAAGTAGCTGCGGCCGGGAGGCCGCAGACCGCGAGCTCCCGCTCGCGGCTACGGATAAAAGCATGAGCGCCGCCGTCGCCACTGCCCGCCCGGCGCTCTATGGCGCCGATCCTTCGCTGCTCTCGCCGCTGGCCGCACGGCTGCTGGAGCGTGGGATCCTGAAATACATCATCGCGCTTGCCGCGTCGCTCGGCGCGATCCTGGAGGTAATCGACACCGTGATTACCAACGTCGCGCTGCCGGATATCCGCGGCAACCTCGGCGCCACACTCGCGGAGGCGGGCTGGGTGTCCACGGGCTACGCGTGCGCGAACGTGGTCATCATCCCGCTCTCGGCGTGGCTGGGGATGCGCTTCGGCAAAAAGAACTACTTCCTTTTCTCGCTGGTCGGCTTCACCGCGGCGTCGGTGTTATGCGGGCTTTCGAACTCGCTCGGCATGCTCATTTTTGCCCGTGTGCTCCAGGGGCTCGCGGGCGGCGGATTGCTGGCCAAAGCGCAGGCCATCGTGTTTGAGGCCTTCCCGCCGGCAGAGCGCGGGCTCGCGTCGGCCATCTTCGGCCTCGGCGTCATTGCTGGCCCGGCCATCGGCCCAGTGCTCGGCGGCTGGCTCACCGATAACCTCGGCTGGCGCTGGATTTTCTTCATCAACATTCCCGCCGGCATCGCGGCGGTGCTCATCTGCGCGATGTTTTTGCCCGCGGATCGCGAGGAGGAGATCCAGCGCGACAAACGCGTGGACTGGTGGGGCATTGCGCTGCTCACGGTGGGGCTCGCGAGTTTTCAAATCATGCTCGAAGAGGGGCAGCAGCACGATTGGTTCTCGTCGAGCTACATCACCGCGATGGCCGTCGTCAGTGTCGCCGGCACCGCGCTCTTTATCGCGCGCGAACTCATGACGTCGCATCCGGCGGTGGACTTGCGCGTGCTGCGGCATCCGTCGATGATCGGTGGGAGCCTGTATTCCGCCATCCTCGGCATGGGGCTGTACGGCATCATGTTTGCCGTGCCTGTGTTTGTGCAGGACTACTTGCACTTCACCGCCATGCAGAGCGGCGAGCTCCTCGTGCCCGGCGCCATTGCCTCGGCGGTGGCCATGGTTTTTCTGGGCAAAGCGATGAACCATGTTCCGCCGCGGGCGCTCATCGCCTTCGGCGCGCTCTGTACCGCCGCCACGGGCTTTCTGCTCATGCGGATGAATACCGATACCGGCGCCGACGATCTCTACTGGCCGCTGGTGCTGCGCGGCTTTGGCGGCGTGATGATTTTCATGCCGCTGAGCATCGCCACGCTTGGCCCGCTGCCGAAGAAGGACCTCGCCGCGGGCGCCGGCTTTTACAGCCTGACACGCCAGCTCGGCAGCAGCATCGGCATCGCGCTGATCACCACCATGCTCTCGCGACGCGTGGCGGAGCATCGCGCGATTCTGGTGGAAAAAATCACGCCGTATCACCCGGCGGTGGCGCAGCGACTCGATGCGCTCACCGCGGCCTTCAGCGCACATGCGGACCCGGTCGCGGCACGGCATCAGGCGATGGGCGTGATCGACGGCATCGTGAACGGCCAGGCGGCGGTGCTCTCGTACGGCGATCTGTTTTTTGACGTGGCGGTGCTGTTCATCGCTTCGCTCCCGCTGCTGCTGTTGCTTGGCGGGAAGAGCAAACCCAACTCGGAGGCGGCTGCGGCGGCGCACTGAGATGAAGCTGATTTCGCAGCGTTTACTTTTATGACTGAGACTGAAACTTCCAAAAAAACTTCGGCGCACACGGCGCATGCGCATGCACCGGCGCCCGCGCAGCAGAAGCCGCGCAAGCGGCGTCCGATCGCGTGGCTGCTGGCTCTGCTGCTGATCGGCGGCACGAGCTGGTGGGCGGTGCGGTTCACGCACCATGCGCTGAACTTCGAGACGACCGACGACGCGTACATCCGCGGGCATATTCACCAGGTGAGTTCGCGTGTAGCGGGGTCGGTGAGCGAGGTGCTGGTGGTGGAGCATGAAGCGGTAAAGGCGGGGCAGGTGCTGGCGCGGATTGACGCAGCGGAATTCAAGATTGCGCTGGAGCGAGCGCAGGCGGCGCTGGCGCAGGCGAAGGCCGAAGAGCTGGAATCCAAGGCCGCGCTCGCGCGCACGGCGGCGCAAGGGGCGCAGATGACGGCGCAGGTGAAGCAGGCCGAGGCCCAGGTGGCGCAGTCGGGCGCGGAACAGGAAACGGCCAATCTCAATTTGCGGCGCAACCAGACGCTGTTCCAAGGCGAGTCGCGCGCGATTTCGAAAGCCGACGTGGATACGGCGCGCGGCACGGCGGAGAGCATGCGCGCCGCGCTGGACGGCGCGAAGGCCAGCGTGGAATCGGCCCGGGCGCAGGAGCAAGCCGCGCAGGCCGCCATCGACGCCGCGCGGGCGAAGCTGGAAGCCACGCAGGCGACCGTGAATGCCCAGGCCGCGGCGGTGCGCGATGCGGAGCGGGAACTTTCCTACACCGAAGTGAAGGCGCCGGCAGACGGGCATATTGGCAGCAAGAGTGTGGAGCCCGGAGATCGCGTGCAGATGGGGCAGGCATTGTTTGCAGTGGTGGAGCCGCAGGGATGGATTGTGGCGAACTTCAAGGAGACGCAGCTCAAGAAGATGCAGATCGGGCAGCCGGTGGAGATCACGGTGGATGCGATCGATGGGCGAACGTTTCAGGGCCACGTGGCGAGCTTTGCACCGGCGACGGGTGCGCAGTTCGCGCTGCTGCCGCCGGACAATGCCAGCGGGAATTTTACGAAGGTCGTGCAGCGCGTACCGGTGAAGATTACGTTTGATGCGGAGTCGGTGAAGGGGGTGGAGGAGAGGTTGCAGGCGGGGTTGTCGGTGGTGGTGGATGTGAAGATCCGGTAGGGGCGGCACGCCGCTGCCGTCCCCTGACTTTGGCGGCGCTAAGTGCGCGAGAAAGATCAGGGACGCCGACGGCGCGGCGTCCCTACCTTTGGGCTACTCCACCGTGACGGTGGCGCTTTCCACTTTGCCGGTGAAGGTATCGGTGCCTTGGTAGTCGCCGACGAGGGTGCGGCCGTCGTTGCCGATGGTGAGGCCTTCGCCGGGTTGTTGCGGGAGAAGATTGGGGGCTTTGCCGGTGCCGATGGTTTCGCCGTCGACCGTGAGCGTTACGCTGCCATCAGCGGTAATTTTGGCGCCGACTTTGCGGCTGCCGGCTTCGAGCGGCTTCGTGGCGGTGACGACGGTGAGTTCGCGCTTCACCCGCATGGCGAGGGCGAGTTTGCCGTCTTGCACGAAGAGCGCGTAGCCGTTGGCGCGGCCGCCTTGGGCGAGGATGACGCCTTTCGGATCTTTCGCGTCGATTTGCGCGGAGATGGTAAAGCCGTGTCCGGCGACTTGCGGGGCGTCCTCGGCGGTGAGGGTGTCGCCGGTCTTCCACGGGCCTTTCGCGGTGGCGCCGGGTGTAGTCGCGGCCACGGCTTTCGCGGCGGCATTGGCGCGGCGCGCGGGTGTGCCGGGGCCCCATTTGGCGGGGATGTTGTCCTTGTTCCAGGCGTCCCACGCCGCGGCGAGCTCCTTCACTTTGTCGGGTTCCCTATCGGCGAGGTTGGTCTTTTCGCCGATGTCGCTAGCAAGATTGTAAAGCTGCGCGCCTTGCGTGCTGGCGGCGCCGCCGCGACCGCCTTCCACGCCGCCTCCGGGGGCTTTCACGAGTTTCCAGTCACCCTTTCGAATCGCGATCTGCTGGCCGAAGCGCCAATACAGCGCATCGTGCGGCGGCTCGGTTTTGTCGCCTTTGATATAAGGCAGCAGGTTCACGCCTTCGAGTTTCCAATCGGCCTGCGGCTCAATGCCCGCGGCGGCGAGCGCGGTCGGCAGGATGTCGAGCTGGATCACCGGGCGGGCGTCGACCTTGCCGGCGGGCAAGTGGCCTTTCCACTGCACCATCCACGCGACACGGATGCCGCCCTCCCACGTCTGCGCCTTGTAGCCGCGCAGCGGGCCGTTGCCCGACGTGGTGGACGGCGTGGGGCCGCCATTGTCGCTGATGAAAAAGATGAGCGTGTCCTCGTCCTGGCCTGTCTCGTGGAGCTTGTCGAGGACCACGCCCACGGCGTCGTCGAGCGCGGAGAGCATGCCCTCGAATTTGCGGCGCTTCGGGTCGGTGCCTTCAGAAAAGCGGGAGAGATATTTTTCCGGGGCCTCGAGCGGGGCGTGCACGGCGTTGAAGGCGAGATAGGTGAACCACGGCTGGCCTTTGTTTTTCTCAATGAACTGTGCGGCCTCGCGGCCGAGGTCCTCGGTGAGGTAGTCGGCCTGCTCCGCGGGCTTGCCGTTGCGCTGGATGGGGTCGCGGCCGCGCTTGTCGTAGTCGAGGTAATCGTGCGCGCCGCCGAGGAAGCCGAAGTAGTAATCGAAGCCGCGCTTGAGCGGGTGAAACTCGGGCTCGTAGCCGAGGTGCGATTTGCCGATCCACGCCGTGGCGTAGCCGGCGCCTTTGAGGCGATCGCCCATGGTTTTTTGCGAGAGATCGAGGCCGACGTGGGCGCCGGCGGTGGCGGGCGGGCCGGGGTTGAATTCGTGGCCGAAGCGTTGCTGGTAGCGCCCGGTGAGCAGGGCGGCGCGGGTGGGGCTGCAATAGGGACCGCTGACGTAGCCGCTGGTGAAGCGGGTGCCGTTTTGGGCGAGGGTGTCGATGTGCGGTGTGGGCACTTCCTTCGTGTAGCCTTGCGCGGTGAGTTCGCCGTAGCCGAGGTCGTCGGCGACGATGACGAGGATGTTGGGCTTTTTGTCGGCGGCGGACGCACTGAGGACGGCGGACGCGGCGAAGATGAGGGCGGTAAAGCGGGTCGTCATGGCGAGAGAACGTGTGGTGTTAGTGTAACAGCGGGGGTGGCGAAAGTGGGACAAATGGGTGGAAAATTTGGGCGCGGGAGAGGGCTTGGGTTTTCAGAGGTACAGACCGCCTTTTGCCGCCTTTTTTTGCGAAAAGAGGAGACCGGCTCGGACGGGCACAAACGAGCACAGACGAACACTGACAGGCGTGGATGGCGGTCGGACATGGAACTCAAACCTCTGGTAGCGGGATGCCTCTTTGAACTGGGGGAAGTGTGCCACTTTTCGGTGGGCTGTGAAAGGCAAAAGCACGGCCCCACGACTCCGGCACCCCTTCGGAGTGCGCCGCGCTTTTTTATGGTCCGGGGGTGTCGCTCGCTAGGCTCGTTTTACCCACGATAACGATCCCGCAGCCTTCGAGCTGGTCAGCTCAAAGGGCTGCGGCGGAGCTTTCTCGCTCCGCTCAAATCCGGTCGCAGCTATGCTGCTACTTCTTCTTCGCGAGGTCTTCGAGGTAGTCGACCAGGGAGGCGAAATCCTTGACGGTGAGGCCGACGACGAGGCCTTCGGGCATCAGGGATTTGTCGGATTTTTCGCGCTTGGTGATCAGTTTCGGATCGAGCGTGATTTCCTGCGCGGCGATGTTGCGGATGACCACTTTGTCGGCGGCTTCCTGCGTGACGAAGCCCATCTGCACGCTGCCGTCTTTCATGGTGAAGACGTTGGTCACGAAGCCCTGGGCGATGGTCTTGTTCGGCTGCAGGATGTTCTCGGCCAGCTCGCGGCGCTTGTAGGTGTCGGCGATGTTGCCGAGGAAGGGGCCCTTGGGCGGCTCGCTCTGCTTCACGGTATGGCAGGCCACGCAGCCTTGCTGCGTGAAGAGCTGCTCGCCGCGCGAGACGTCGCCTTTCGTGGTCATGATTTGCGCGAGCACGTCGTCAATCTTCAGCGTGGAAATGAGCGGACCGCTGGGCTGGGCCGCGGCGGCGGTAAACTTGGCGGGATCGAGTTTCAGGCGCTTCACGGCTTCCTGCGCGATCTTCGCCACTTCCTTGTCGGGATCGTTCAGCGCGGCAACGATCTGGGCGGCGCGGCTCTTGTCCTCGGATTCGTGGGCGGCGCGGATGATTTGGGCGCGGCGCTTGGGCTCGGCCCAGCCGGTATCGAGCGCCTTGGCAGCCATCTCGCGCGGCTCGGGTGCGCCGATTTTGCGGGCGGCAAGTTTCAGCAGCGCGGCATCGGCCCACACGGCCACTTTGCCGTTGCCCTTGGCGCCGGCGCCGACGCCCTCCGCGGCGATGGTCTCGAGCTTTTGATGATAGTTCTCGATGAGCCGCGAGCCGAAGAAGGCATCGCGGGCCTTGTTGCGCGCGTCGCCATCGAGGCGGGAGAGCGCGCTGAGAATCGCGGGCACGGAATCCGCGCTGTCGGTCTTTGACAAGGCCTGCACGGCAGGCAACAGCACGTCGTCCTTCGCGCTCGGATCCTCCGCGGCTTTCACCAGCAGCGGCTGCGCGGCGGCGGGCACGCTGTCGGCATCGGCGAGTTGCTTGGCCACGATGGGCAGCAGGCTGGCATCCTTCTGCGCGAGCGTGATCAGTTTTTCCGTGGCGTCGTTGAGCTTGATGCGGTGGCGCGAAAACTCCTTCGCGACGAAGGCGGCTTCGCTCGGAGGAGCGCTGTTCAGGACGGCCTTCAGCACGTCGGCGATCTTCTTCGTCTCGTTCCATTCTTCGGGCTGGTAGAACGGCCCACGGGTGTCCGGGCGCGTGCCCCACGAGTCGCCCTTCCATTTGCCTTCGACGAAGTAGAGCCGGCAGAGCGCGGTGAGGAGGCCTTCGCGCTGGGTGGAATCTTTCGCCTTGGCGAGGCGCGCAATGAGGCCGTCCACCGCGGCGGTATCGTGAATGCCGCGGAGCACCATGAAAGCGCCCGCGCGCAGCGGCGTGGGTGCGCCGGTGTTGTCGATGATGGCAAAGCAGGGCGCGCTGGCCTTGAACTGCCGCAGGATCTGCATGGCGGTGTGCGCCACGATAGGATCGCTGTCGCCGAGGAGCAGGGCGATGGCGGCTTCGCTCTGCGCGAGGCCGGTCTCGTAAATCTTTTGCGGCACCGGCGTGTCGTTATCCGCCCAGACGCCGGTGAGGCCGTGGTAGCGCGCGAGCGCGATGAGGGCTTCCTTGCGCGTGCGCGCGTCGTCGGACTTGGTCGCGCCGATGAGCACCGCCGGTTTCACCGCCGCGGGCTGGCCTTCCTGGTCGGCCACCGCGCGGAGCGCCCACGGGGCGATGGTCGCATCACCGATGAGCGCGGCGATGCCTTCCGCCGCCTTGGCGCCGAGCGCCTGCTTGAACGCGTAGAGCCCCGCCACGCGCGACTCGATCGGCGCCTTCGTGTTCTTCGCCAGCGCGTACACGGCTTGCAGCGAATCATTCTTCAAGCCGCGACGCAGCAGCGTGCGCTGTGCTTCGAGGCGCGTGCGGTTGCTCGGCGATTCCAGCAGCTTCACCAGCTCGGCGTCCGTGGCTTTCGCAAAATCCGGCACCTTCGCCGGCACGAGGCCCTTCGGCGCCATGCGCACGATGTAGCCGACCTCCGGTCCGGCCCACGTGAAGGTCGCGCCTTTCCACGAAGACACATACGCGTAGCCGCGCGCGTCCACATCGATATCCGTGGAGCGCGTCATCTTGATCAGCTCCGCGGGCTTCGCGCTTTCCACAAACGTCGCGCCCTGCGGCTTCACCGATTGGCGGAAGATCGGGCCTTTGCCCCAATCGGCAGTATACGGCAGATTGTTCCATTCCGCGGGCCAGCCGGGCTCCTGGATCCAGCAGCCGCCCATGCCCGAGCCGCCGCCGTAGTCGGCCAGCGGCTGGATGTGCTCGTCGCCGAAATTTTTGAAAAGGCGCGGATACCCGTGATCCTCAAAGCCCGTGAAATGGTGGAAGCGGATGTCCCAGCCGCCGCCGTCATTCGTGTTGTCGCGCGTGAACACATCCATCAGCGGCGACACCTCGGCCTCCAAAATATTGCGCGTGCCGCGTGCGTATTCCTGCAAGCCCGTGCCGTCGGTGCGCACGCGCAGCACGCCGCCGCCGCGCATCTGCATCTTGCGGCCATCGGTGCCCTCGGCCTCCATGAAACCGAAATCGCCGCAGGCCACATAGAGCCAGCCGTCGATGCCGAGTTCCACGCCGTTCGTGGTATGATCGGCGGGGCGATCCTTGAACGTGAAGGCGAGATTTTTCACCAGCACGACTTCCTTGTCCGAGACGCCGTCGCCGTCGGTATCGATGAAGGCGCTGAGGTGCGGCGGGTGCACGCAATAGACCGTGTTGCCGTCCACCACGAGCCCGCGCGGCGAGTCGACGTCCTTCACAAACTCCTTCACTTCATCCGCGCGGCCGTCGCCATCGGTATCGCGCAGGCGCAGGATGCGGCCGCGGTTCGCCTTGCGATCGAGCGAGCCGTTGCCATCGCTGCTCACGTAGAGCGTGCCGTCGGGCGACGCCGAGACGAACACCGGGTAATTCGACTGCGGCGGGGCCGAAAAGAGCGTCATGTCAAAGCCGTCGGCCGGCTTGGCGTCCCTGAGGA
>FTCB01000188.1_pt1 | contig 27114 bp, 20 predicted proteins | sample 1639431 | NCBI WGS metagenome assembly FTCB01 (sample SAMEA3914864, study PRJEB12502) | metagenome | biome: forest; material: soil | place: USA | collected 2012-03-12 | depth 0.3 m
CATCAATCTTCGCAACAACTTCGTCTCCGTTCCGGCGGGCCCAACGACCGCCACTCTCGGCAACAATTTCCAAGTTACCGGTAGTGGCATCGTTCTCATGAACCTGCTCGGCACCGCTGCTGCGAACAGCACCCTAGTTCTCGGCGATCTCCAGGTTGGCAACAACCAGACCGTGGCCGCGGGCTCCGCCAGCAGTGCGGTGTACAATTTGCAATTCAACTCCGTGCATCTCACTGGCGGCACGGCCACGTTTGCGGCAGGCCTCACCGGGAATACTAACTATCTGATCGCTGATAACATCGTTCTTGGGCCTATCTCCGAAAACGTTGCGGGCTCGGGTGTTACTACCACTGGAACTGGTAAAATTACTTTCACCGGCAACAACACCTATACCGGTCCGACCACCGTGCAGAATGGCACGCTCACCCTCGGCGCAGGCGCGTCCATTTCCAGCAGTTCGACGGTGACCATTGCGACAGGTGCCAAGATTGACGCGACGGCCACGGGGACCGTGAATGTGCTTTCCGGCCATACCCTTACCGTGAGTGGCACGCTCGATACGAATGTCGGCGGCATCAATCCCGGCACCCTGGCCTTGAGCGGAACACTCCGGGGTAGCGGCGACGGTTTCTCCAATGGAGTAGTCAAAGCCACTTTGGTCGCGGGCAGCGGCAGCACGGTGTCCCCTGGCGTCTCCGGACCGGGCATTCTTGCGGGACAGAATCTCGACCTGCAAGCTGGCTCCAATTTCGTAGTGGATGTTTCGAAAGCCACGCCCGGCGCTCACCCCAATGCGGGCACCGATTACGATCAATTGACGGCTCTCGATTTTTCCAGTGGTGCTCTCAGCACCGTGCATCTCGCAGGCAATCTCACCGTCAATGTGGGCTCTGGCCTCCAAATGGGCGACGTCTTCACGCTTATTTTGAATCAAAACTTCGATAGCATTTCCGGGACGTTCAACGGACTCCCAGATGGCGCCATGTTTAGCATGGGCGGGCAGACCTTCCAAATCAGCTACGGAGACGAGAGCTCCACGCCGGACGTGATGGAGTTCAACTTCGGCAATGACGTGTCCATCCAGGTCGTACCCGAGCCGGGCACTGCGCTGCTGCTTCTTGGGGGTGTGGCGTCGGCTTTGGTCCGCCGCCGGCGTCGCTCGTAGATACCGAGCGCGCGGGCGCCGGGACGTGTGCGCGAATAGACAGCCACGAGAACCGATTCCTTCGTCGCTACTCGCCTCTTGACGCGTTGCAGTGTGCTCCCTACCTCCCGGGGCTCGCACCCGTATGTACCTCCTTCGTACTTCTCTCCGTCTCCTGGCCGCCGCTTCCCTGATCGTCTCCTCCGCTTTTGCTGACATTTTGGTGAAGAGCGGTGACAAAGTGGCCTTCCTTGGTGACTCCATCACGCAGCAAGGCTGGGGCAATCCCAAGGGCTACGTGCACTTGGTGGTCGATGGCCTCGCGGCCAATGATGTGACGGTAGAGCCCGTGCCCGCGGGCATCAGCGGTCACAAATCCAATGACATGCTGGGACGCCTTGACCGCGATGTTCTTTCCAAAAAGCCCCAATGGATGACGCTGAGCTGCGGGGTGAATGACGTATGGCACGGGGCACGGGGCGTGGAATTGGAGCCCTACAAAAAGAACATTACCGAGATTCTCGACAAAGCCGCGGCGGCGAATGTGAAGGTGCTGGTGACCACGGCCACGGTGATCAAAGAGGATCTCGCCAATGCTGAGAATACCAAGCTCGCCGCCTATAACGACTTCCTCCGCGCTCTCGCCGCTGAGCGCAAAGCGCCGCTGGCCGATCTCAACGCGATGTTTCAGGAACGGATCAAGGCCGAAGGCCAGCCGGGGCAAAACGTCTTCACACACGATGGCGTGCATATGAATGCCGAGGGCGACAAAATCATGGCCCGCGGCATTCTCAAGGCCTTTGGCCTCGATGCCGCGCAGATGCAAAAGGCCGAGGACGCTTGGGCGGCCAAGAAATAGGGCCTCGAGAGCAGTTTAAATAAAGTTGCAGCCGTCTCGCGCCATCCATGAAGGATCGGATGTGAGCTTGGAAAGGTGAAGCCGCGAGTCATGGCGGGGCGCGAGTCTGGAGTGTGGAATCAAGCGGAGCGAGATGGACAGCCCCGCGAAAGCGGGACTGTGCGAAGGGTTCGCGCGGAGGCGCGAATCAACCTTGTCACCGCTTTGTGGGCCGAGGCAGCTTGCTGCCTGCGGAGGGGCAGCTCGAAAGTTCGCGAAGTATTCCCTACCGCACGCGGCAAGCCGCGCCGGGCCACAAAGCGGTGGCAAGCCACCGCACTCCAGACTGCGCCCCGCGTATCGGTCACAACTCGTACTTAAATCGCTCTAGCAAACTGCAGAGCGCTCCGTGGATCGGCGCGCGCGCCGGCGCATCAGGGGGAGGAAGCCGCCGAGAAGAAGGAGTGCCGTGCTGGGCTCAGGGACTACGACCTGGAGCGACACGTCGTTGCCAAAATTGAACTCCATGGCGTCGGGCGTGAAACTTTCGTCCCCATAGCTAATTTGGAAGAACTGGCCACCCGCAGCGAATACGGCCCCATCGGGCAATCCATTAAACGTGCCGGAAATGCTGTCGAAATTTTGATTCGCAATAATCGTGAAGACGTCTCCGATTTCGAGGCCGGTGCCAACGTTGACCGCCAGGTTGCCGGCGATATGTACCGTGTTGAGGGCGCCACCGGAAAAATCGAGCGCCGTGAACTGATCGTAGTCCGTGCCGGGATTAGGATGAAGGCCCGGCGTCACCTTGGAAACATCGACTACAAAATTGGAGCCGGCCAGGAGATCGAGATTCTGGCCGGCGAGCAGGCCGGGCCCCGAAATGCCGGGAGCGATCGTGGAGCCGCTCCCGGCGAGCACGGTAGCTTTGACGACACCATTGGCAAATCCATCGCCACTGCCTCGCAGCGTGCCGCTGAGGTCAAGAGTCCCGGGAATGACGCCGCCGACGTTAGTATCGAGTGTGCCGCTCACGGTCACCGTGTGGCCCGATGGCACCGTCATCGTTCCCAAGGCCGTGGCGTCGATCTTGGCGCCCGACGCAATGGTCACTGCGGAACTACTGGAAATGGAAGAGCCCGCCGCAAGGACGAGCGTGCCGCTCTGGACGCTGGTCGGCCCGGTGTAGGTGTTATTTCCGGTCAGCGTGAGTTTGGCCCCACCGTTGGTGATGATGCCGGACCCGGCGACATTCTCGGAAATGGGACCCAGCGCGATATTGTCCTGAACCACGTAGGAGCTGTTAATGGTGTTGTTGAGGTAGCCAGGAGTGAAGGTGGCATTGCCGCCGGTGAGATGCACCGAGTTGAATTGGAGAGTCATGACCGCGCTGGCGGTGGATGCGGCGACGAGACTCTGGTTATCGCCAATCTGCAAATCGCCCAGGACCGTCGTACTGCCGGCGACCGTGTTGCCGAGAAGATTCATAATCACCGTGCCGGTCCCGGTGACCTGGATATTGTTGCCCAAGTTGGCGGTGGTCGGCGTGCCGGCTGGAACGGAAACGAAGTTGTTGCGGAGGTTGATGAGGGAATAGGTGCCGACCTGGGAGTTGTTGGGTGTGCCCGGACCGCCAATCGTGCCGGCGCTCATGATGATGGTACCGGTGCCGATGGGGCTGCCCGCGGCCGCGGCCGTGAGGAGTTCGATTTTGCCGGCGCTCCCCATGGTGATGGTGCCGGCATAAGCCGATGCCGGGCCGCGAAAGCGAACGGCCGCCGTTTCCGGCGCGGTCCCGTTATTCTGAAGGATTGTGATGTTGGGGTTGGTCGGCGCGATTAGCTGACCATCGATTTGCAAATCGGCGTTGCCGGTTCCTGTGATCACATTGAAGGACGCGAGCGTGGTAGGGCCATTGAGCGTCAGACTGCCCTTCAGCGTTTGCGGAACCCCGGTGGCACCGAGGGTCGAGCTATTGAGCACGATGTTGGAATTCACGTTGGTGTTCGCAGGCGCACCGAGCACCAACTTGGCATTGGCCGTCGCCGTGACGGGCTGAGTGCCGGCCGGATTGAGGCCGGCCAGGACGACCGCTCCGGGACCGGTCACACTGAGCCCGCCGGTGAAATCGCTGTTGCCTCCGCCAAGGGTCAGCGTGCCAGCGGTGTTTTTGATGACGGAGCCCGAGCCGGTGATTTTGCCGTTGTAAGTGGAGGTGCCGGTGATGTTGAGGGCCGTGCCATTCAGTGTCAGAATGCCGTTGGTGTCACCGCTTAGAGTGGCGAGGGTCTGCGCCGGCACATTCAGGGTGGCATTGGCCGTGAGGGTGAAATTGGTGGCGGGGTCCAAGGTGGCGCCGTTCGCGAGGGTGAAGGTGGCACCATTGCTCACCGTGAGCGAAGGAGTCGTGACGGAGCCTCCCGTGGCAATGGCCATGGTGCCCGCACTGACGACGATGGACGCGGCATTCAGGCTATTGCTGAAGGTATCGAGGCCATTGCCGATTTTGGTGACGGCTCCGGTGGCGGTGACGGAACTCCCGGTAAAGCTGTAGGGGGTGGCGATGGTGTTGCTCAGCAGAACGGAATTAGGATGCACCGGCGCGGCCACGGAGATGGGATTGGTATTGGTGCCGGTGCTGTCGAAAATAACGTCGGCTCCCTCCACATACTGGCCAGAAGGAACGGAGACCGTTCCGCTGCCGGTCCAGTTCACGGCGGTGGTATTCCAGACGTTGCTGCTGGTGCCGGTCCAAAGATAGCCATTCGGAGGGGGAAGGCTGATGGCAGCCGACGTGCCGTTAAGAACGACATTGTCGAATTCCACCGAGGAACCATTGGTGTTCGCGAAGACGTAAAACCTGAACGTGATCGTCGTGAGGTTTTGGAAGGCTGCAGCGGTGAGATTGAAATTATAAGGCGTCGCCGTGGGACGCTGGCCGGGAATGCTGGCCATGGGCGTCCCGGTTGCGTCAAAAAGGTCGCCCGTGAAATTATCCACGCTCGAACGAAGGGCAAAACCGCGGGTGAGGCTGGTGCCTCCGCGCCAGGCATCGATCGTCATGTTGACGAGATTGAGCAAGAAGCCGGTGTTCGCGTTGAGCGTGAAGGTGAAGTAGGAGTTTGCCGTAACGGCAGCGGCCTCGGCGGTGGTGGTATTTGCCACGGTGGTCGTACGCAAATAAGGAGCGCTCGCCGGTAGAGGCCCTGGATTTGCCAATGGATCAAGGGTCAAGCCAACGCCTGCGCTGATATTGGTGGCATTGGCATTGGGATCCACCGTGGTGGGCACCAAGGAAGGGGTGGGATTGGTCTGAGTATCCGGGCCAAAGTTATATCGGTCTAAAACGTCGCCGCGCACGAGGCATGGCGCCAAAATGGACAGGACACTCGTAGCAAGGATATGACGGGTATGCATGGTTCTGGGATGGAGGCTGGAGGACGAAAAAGAACTGGGGTGCAGCTGTGCAGGCTGAAATGAAATCAGCGAACTACGGGGAGGGGGAACGAACTGTGATGGCAAATAACGCCTCGCTCATCGTCGGCCATTTGTCAATCAGAACGATTTAACCGTCGTGTTACGCTCGGGCGAAAAAGACCTGTCTTTTCCGGCCTATTTCCTGGTTCCTCTCTTGGCAGCTGGGCGGGAATTCCCCTTTTCGAATCCAGCCTCGTCCTAGGCCTTTTTCCTGCTAGAAGCACCGCCATGGAGAGTCCCGCTCCTGAAACATTGCAGCGAAATACGCTGTTCGCCGGGGTGCCGGTGGAACAGGTGGCGGGGTATTGCCAGACGATGCAGGTGCTGCGATTCGAAGCGGGAGCAGTGATTTTTGACGAAGGGCAGCCGGGGGACGGCATGTATCTCGTGATGGAAGGGAGCGTGAAGATCAGCAAGTTTGGCCGGGGCGGAAAGCAGGAGACGCTGGACGTGATTGCGACGGGAAACTTCTTTGGGGAAATGGCGCTCATCGACGGGCAGCCACGAAGCGCACAGGCGAGCGCCGCGGTGCCGGCGGTGCTGGCGCGCATTCCCCCGGAAACCTTCCGGCAGATTTTGCACACGGTGCCGCCGCAGGCGCTGATGAATTTTTTGCGCTCCATCGCGGAGCGACTGCGCGGGGCGAACAGCCATTTCATCGCCGAGCTGACGCGGCAGGAGCGGCTGAGCACGATCGGCGCAATGGCCAACTCCATTTTGCACGACATGAAAAATCCGATCACCGTGGTGAAAGGGTGCGCCGAGTTGATTGCGATGAAATCCGAGGCGCCGGCGATGAAGGAATTCTCGCGGGCCATCACGGGCGCGGTGGCGCGCATGGAAGACATGATCCAGGAGTTGCTGGATTTTGCGCGTGGACAGAGCAGCCTGCAATTTGTCCGGCATCCCGCGACCGCCGTGCTGGAGGAACTCGATGCGCAATTGCCCCATCTCCTTCCCAAAGAAATCCATCTGCTGCGCGAGTGCCGCAGTGAGTCGAGCATTTCGGTGGATACCGGACGTTTCTCGCGCGTGCTGATGAATCTCATCAAAAACGCGGTGGAAGCGATGCCGCACGGCGGCGTGCTCGTGGTCGCGCTGCTCGAAGACAAAGAGCACGTCATCTTCAAGATCAGCGATACCGGCACGGGCATCCCGCCCGAGGTGCTGCCACGGCTCTTCGAGCCGTTTGTGACCCACGGCAAAAAGAAGGGCACCGGACTCGGGCTCGCGATCGCCCGGACCGTCGTGGAAGCGCATGGCGGAAACATCGGCGTGCAAAGCGAACCCGGGGTGGGCACGTCCTTCGAGATCCGGCTGCCGTTTGCCCTGGCGTAGGTTTCCTTGGGCGGGCGCGACACGCTTGGTACGCCAGCCACTTTGGCTTGTTTCTCGCGCGCGTTAAGTTTTTCCTGCGCCGCGTCCCCAAAAATATCCACCACCATGAATGCCCAACGTCTGCTTGGTCTGCTCGTCATCGGTCTTCTCGCTGCGGCAGCCCGGGCGCAGTCGGGAGTTCCAAAGGAGACGCCCTTGTTCATCACCGCGAAGGCGGAAGACGACCGACTGGATGAAAAGATCTACCCCCTCGGCTGGTCCAAGGACGGGAAATTTGCATGGCTTTCGCGGCAGGTGGAGGAAGCCTCAGACGAGGGGATGTGGTCCCTCTCGATCCTCGACGCCGCGAGCAATAAGATGGCGGAGAAAATCCCGTTCACCTACCCGGACAAGGCCGGCGAGGGCCTCGCCAAGTTTTGGGCGAAATATGGCAAGGCCATCCGGGCGACACTGGCAAGGCACGAGGTGAAGGCGGGGGCGATGGTGATGGATCATCTGCCCGTGGTGCTGGGGCACCGGCGCAACTACGTCGTGGCGGCGGACATCACGGTGAAAGAACCGGAAAAGGACGACAGCAATGCCTTTGGCATCATGGTAAAAAGCTTCACGGTGAACCTGCGGCTGGGTGAGCAGAAGTCGGTGCTTTTTGAGAAAAACTACGATACGGTGATGCCCTTCGCTGTTTCGGTGGCCGGCTGTTTCCACAGCCCGGATGAAAGGTTTGGGGTCATCGTGGTGACGGCACTGGAGCGGGGATGGGAAGGAGCACCGCATCCGCGCGTCGTGGAAACGATGGCGGGCTTCCAGTTGGAAAAGCCGTAAGTCGCCAACGAGCGCCGTCAATACGGATGGCGCAAATGTTTGTTGAGCCGCTTCGAGGGCGAGTGCTATGATTGTTTCTCCAATGCCCAACGCCAGCGAGCCGCAGGAACACACTTTTGAAAGCGCCATTGCGCGCCTGGAGAATCTTGTCGAAGAGATGGAGTCCGACCGCATGCCGCTGGAGCAATTGCTGGTGGCCTATGAAGAGGGCAACAAGCTGGTGAAGGTCTGCCAGAAGAAGCTGGCGGAAGCGGAGAAGAAGATTGAAATCATCCAGCGCAAGGCGGGCGGCGAGGTGGAGCTCAAGGAATTTGACCCCAATGGCAAAGCCGAACCTCCGCCGGTGCCCGATACCCCGCCACCGGCGCGCAAACCTTCCGCTCGCGACGCCAGCCTTTTTTGATCGCCGGCGCCCGCCGTGCCTTTGACACCACCAAACTTACTTTTTCATCGCATGACCGAGCCTATTCTTCCGCAAATCCACTCCCCCGCCGACGTGAAGGCCTTGCCCGAAAAGGCGCTGCCCCAGCTCGCCGAGGAAGTGCGCGCGGAGCTGATCCGCGTGCTGTCCGAGGACAACCCGACGTCTGTCGGCGGCCATCTCGGGCCGAATCTCGGCGTAGTGGAGCTCACCATTGCGCTGCATCGGGTGTTTGATACGCCGGCCGATAAATTCGTGTGGGACGTGAGCCACCAGGGCTACGTGCACAAGCTCTTCACGGGGCGCCGGGATCGTTTCGAGACGATGCGCCAATACGGCGGATTAAACGGCTTTCTCCTGCGCTCGGAAAGCGAGCACGATGCCTATGGTGCGGGGCATGCCGGCACGGCCGTCAGCGCCGCGCTGGGCATGGCCGTGGCGCGGGACCTGCGCGAAGGCAAGGAACATGTGGTCTGCATCGCGGGCGATGCCGCATTTACCTGCGGCGTGAGCTACGAAGGCCTCAACAACGCCGCGGAACAGACGAAGCGCTTCATCGTGATCCTCAACGACAATGAGTGGAGCATCGATCGCAACGTGGGGGCCATTGCCCGGTACTTCAACAAGATCGCCACGAACCCGCTGTACACTGGGTTGCACGAGCGCGCGGCGTGGTTTGTGGAAAAGGTGCTGGGCAAGCGCGTGAAGGATTTCGCCCACCGCGTGGAGACGGGCGTGAAGGGCCTCATTGCCCCCAGCGTCCTTTTTGAGGATCTCGGCTTCCGCTACTATGGGCCGATCGATGGACACGATGTGCAAACTCTCGTGCGCTCTTTGGAGTTCCTGAAAAAACAGGACGAGCCGGTGCTGCTGCACATCAAGACCGTCAAGGGCAAGGGCTACGTGCCGGCGCTGGAGCAGCCGCTGAAGTTTCACGGCCTGGGCCGCTTTGAACCGAAGACCGGCGCGACCAAGTCGAGCAGCACGCCGACCTACAGCGAGCTCTTTGGCCAGACGCTGTCGAAATTCGCCGAGACGAACAACAAGCTCGTGGCCATCACCGGCGCGATGCCGAGCGGCACGGGCCTAGTCTCGTTTGCGAAGGCGCATCCGAAGCGGTATTTCGACGTGGGCATTGCCGAGGAGCACGCTGCGCTTTTCGCGGCCGGGCTCGCGTGCGAAGGCTTCAAGCCGTTTCTCGCGATTTACTCCACGTTCATGCAGCGCGCCTACGACATGATCATTCATGATATCGCGCTGCAAAATTTGAATGTGGCGCTGTGCATGGATCGCGGCGGATTGAGCGGCGACGACGGTCCAACGCACCACGGTCTCTTCGACATCGGCTACCTGCGGCACGTGCCGAATCTCGTGCACATGCAGCCGAAGGATGAGGACGAATTCGTGGACATGCTGTGGACGATGGCAAACTACAACGATGGCCCCATCGCCATCCGCTACCCGCGCGGAGTCGGCACCGGCGTGGAGCCCAAGGCGCAGCCGCGGCTGCTGGAAATCGGCAAAGCCGAAGTGGTGAAACATGGCAGCGCGCAGCCTGTGCGCGTGGCCATCCTCGGCCTCGGTGGCATGTGCCAGATGGCGGAGAAAGCCGCGGAATTGCTGGAAGCCAAAGGCATTTCCACAGCAGTCGTGAATCCGCGCTGGATCAAGCCGCTGGACACTGCGCTCATCGAATTTTTTGCCCGCAGCGTGGATGTGATCTGCACCATTGAAGATCATGTGCTGCACAATGGTTTTGGGTGCGGCGTCATCGAGCATCTTGCCGATCACCACATAACCACTCCGGTGGTGCGTGTCGGATGGCCGGACCAATTCGTGGAACATGGCAGCGTGGATGTCCTGCGCAAGAAGCATGGGCTCACGGCGGAGGATGCGGTGCAAAAGATTCTGGCCGTGCTGCCGAAGAAGGCTGCGAAGAGCGTGGCGTAGGGCGCGCTCTTCGGAGTCTGCTGCACGCCAATGAATCACACACGACTGGAGATAACGCCGGGCGTGGTGCTGGACGCGCGCCGGGCCGTTTTTCTGGAACCGGAAGGCGTGCTGGCGGTGGCCGATCTACACTTGGGCTATGCGTGGACGCATCGGGCCCGCGGGCAAATCCTCCCGCTCTCCGCCCCCGACCAGACGCTGCCGCGGCTGCATGCGCTGCTGAATGATTACCGACCGCAGAAGCTCGTGCTGCTCGGCGATATCGTGCATGGCGTGGTGCCGGTGGAGGAAATGCAGGCGGAGCTGCGCGCCGTGCTGGCGGCCCTCCGAGGGCGCGTCGAGGTCACATTGATTGCCGGCAACCATGATCGGCAACTGGCGCGTTTGCTGGGTGAGCCTATTCCACTCGAACACCGCGCGGGACCTCATCTGCTGGTGCATGGAGATTTGCGTGACGACGCTACCGCCGCGACGCATCTCGCCACAGCCAAGGCTTCGGGCGGTTGGGTGCTCATGGGGCACGAGCATCCGAGCATCACGCTCAGTGATCGCGTGGCGCATCATGCGCGGGTGCCCTGCTTTCTGCTGGGCGAAGGCCTGCTGGTGCTGCCGGCTTTTTCGGATTGGGCCGCGGGCGCCAATGTGCGGGCGGGCGAATATCTCTCGCCCCTCACCCAGCTCGCGGCGCCGGCACGGGCGGTGGCGATTCTGGCTGGGAAGCTCCTTCCGATGACGCTTTAACCCTGGCGGGACTGGGCTCTCAACAGGGAGCGCCATCCCATTTCCCGCCGCGCAGCAAGCTGCGCATGCCACAAAGCGGTGGCGAGCCACCGCACTCCAGACCGCATCCCGCGCTCTTCTATCTTCAGTAAGATACGCGATGCAGAGCGCCGGGCCACCGAGGTCCGCGATCCTTTTCTTGGACATTTCCCTGAAAATTCGACATCGAAAAACCATGACCACCACTTCAACCCAACCCGTCCACCACCGTGGCTGAGCCCGCACGGCCCATCCGGCTGGGCGTCGTCGGCACCGGAAGCATGGGGAAAAACCATGCGCGGATTTTTGGCGAGATGCCCGACGCCAAATTTACCGCGATCCTCGATGCCAATCCGACGACGGCGGCGGAGATGGCCGGCAAGTATGGGGCGCAGGCGGTGGGGAACATCGAAGACTTCATCGAGCACGTGGATGCGGCCACGGTGGCCACGCCCACGACGACGCACTTTGAAATCGCCAAGGCGCTGCTCGAAGCGGGCAAGCACGTGCTGGTGGAAAAGCCTTTCACCGAGACGCCCGAGCAGGCGCGCGCCCTTTGCGATCTCGCGCACCAGCGCGGCCTGGTGCTGCAAGTCGGCCATATCGAGCGGTTCAATCCGGTGATGTCGGCGCTCGAAGCGCGGCTCACGGCGCCAAAGTTTATCGAAGCCACGCGTCTCTCCCCCTACCCCGGGCGCAGCCTGGATGTGGGCGTGGTGCTCGACGTGATGATCCACGACCTCGAAATCATCCTGCATCTCGTGCGCTCGCCGTGGACCCAGGTGGATGCGGTGGGGGTCCCGATTCTCAGCAAGCGCGAGGACATCGCGAACGTCCGCGTCCGGTTCGAAAGCGGCTGCGTGGCCAACATCACGGCGAGCCGCATCAGCCAGGAAAAGGTGCGCAAGATCCGCGTGTTTCAGCCCGATGCTTATCTCTCGCTCGACTACCAGCGGCAGGAAGGCTACCTCATGCGGCTCGGCGAAGGGGACGAAAGGGAGAGCTCCCTGCTCGGGAAACTTTTTGGCGCGGCGAGCGGCGGCACGATTGTGACGGAATTCGCGGGGAAGAAGATTGTGCGCGAGCCGGTGGCGATTGAAAAGGACGAGCCGCTGAAGCGCGAACTGATCTCCTTTGTGGAATGCGCGCGCGCCGGGGCGCAGCCCAAGGTCACGGGACGGCAGGCCATGGCGGCGCTGGAGCTGGCGCTGGAGATCACGCGAAAGATCGAAGCGGCATGAAGCTTTACCTCGTCGCCGGAGAAGCCAGCGGCGATGCCCGCGGCGCCGAACTCATGCGCGCCCTGCACGAGCGTCTTCCGTCCGCGGAATTTCTCGGCGCGGGCGGCGGCAAGATGAAGGCCCTGGCCGCCACGTATGCGCCGGGCGGGCCGGAGATTTTTGACTGGGCCGATGAGGCCGTGGTGGGCCTGTGGGACGTGCTGAAAAAATACGGCTACTTTCGCCGGCAGATGGCCCGCATGTTGGAGGAGATCGCTCGCGTGAAGCCGGACGCGTTGATCACCGTCGACTATCCCGGCTTCAATCTCCGCCTCGCGAAAGCCGTCAAGGCGAAGATGCCCGGGCTGCGCACGATTCACTACGTGTCGCCACAAGTGTGGGCGTGGCATCGCGGGCGCATCCCGAAAATGGCGAAGTATCTCGATCTGATGCTCTGCCTCTTCCCCTTCGAGGTGCCCATGTATGAAGGCGCGGGCCTGCACGCGGTGTGCGTGGGGCATCCGCTGCTCGATTCGCTGGCCTCGGAAAAGATCGCCGTGCCGCGGGATCCGAACCTCGTCGCGTTGCTGCCGGGCAGCCGCAGCAAGGAGGTGCGCAAAATTTTTCCCATCATGCTCGATGCGGCGGTGTATCTGCGCATGTCGCGGTCGCGGCTGCGTTTCGAAGCTGCCGCGGCCAGCGAAGCGCTGGCCGCGGAAATGCGATCGTTGATGATCAGCCGCGGAAAAGACGACAGCTTCTGCCCCATCACCCTGCACGGCGCGCACAGCCTGATGCAGCGGGCCGGCGCGGGCATGGTGTGCAGCGGCACAGCGACCCTCGAGAGCACGTATTTCGGGCTGCCGATGACCATCCTCTACAAAGTCGCGTGGCTCACTTACGTGGTCGGCAAGCGCCTCGTGAAGATTCCGTGGCTGGGTCTGCCGAACGTGCTCGCGGGCCGCGAAATCGCGCGGGAATTCATCCAGGAAAAAGCGCAGCCGAATCAAATTGCGAGCGAGATGATTCAGCTCCTCGAACATGCCGCCACGCGCGAATCCCAACTCCGCGACCAGCGAGCGGTCATCGCCAGCCTCGGCGAACCTGGCGCCGCGCGGCGCGCCGCCGAGGCCATCGCCACCGCGCTTTCCGCATGATGCCCGATCTTCCCCTCTCCTCCTGGCTGCTGGCCTGCCTGGCGGCGCTCGGCGTCGGCATCTCGAAGAGCGGTTTTTCCGGCGTGAGTCTCGTGCACGTGCTGGTGATGGCGTCCATCTTTGGCGACAAAGCGAGCACAGGCATCGTGCTGCCCATGCTGGTCATCGGCGACATCGGCGCGGTGGTTTCCTTCAAACGGCACGCCGTGTGGCGCCACGTGGGCCGCACGCTGCCTATCGCGTGCCTCGGCGTGGCGATCGGCACGTGGCTGATGACGCTCGTGCCCGAGCACGCCTACCGCCCCATCATCGGCTGGACGGTGTTTGTGCTGGTGCTCCTCCAGCTTTGGCGCATGCGCAATCCCTCGCGCTTCGAACACGTGCCGCATTCGTGGCCCTTCGCCGCCACGATGGGCCTGCTCGCCGGCATCACCACCATGATGGCGAATGCCGCCGGTCCGGTGATGGGCATGTATTTTCTTTCGGTCGGACTGCCAAAATACCAGCTCACCGGAACGAGCGCGTGGTTCTTCCTCATCATTAATCTCTACAAAATCCCGTTCAGCCTTTGGCTCGGACTCATTCAAGGACCGACTTTTTTATTCAATCTCGTGCTCGCACCGGTGATTATCGTCGGCCTGTTTTTTGGGCGCTGGCTGCTGGCGCACGTCTCGCAGCGGATTTTCGACGGGCTCATCCTCGTCTTTGCCGCCGTGGTGGCGCTGTGGCGCATCGGCTTCTTTGATCTCGCCCGGCGCCTCCTGAGCTGACTACGAAGTCGGCATGTGGGCATTCCTTTCACGCAACCCGTCCATCGGCCAATTGATGCTGCGCGTCGGTCTCGGTGGCCTCTTCATCTATCTCTACGGCTGGGAGAAGCTCGCGGGCGGCATTGACACGTGGCGCAACGTCGGGAAGGCGATGAGTCACCTGGGGGTTCACTTTTGGTATCCGTTCTGGGGCTTTCTCGCGACGATGGTGGAGTCCATCGGCATGCTGCTGTTCGTCATCGGGTTTGCCTTCCGTCCGGCATGTTTGCTGATCACGTTCAACCTCATCGTGGCCGCCGTGGTGTCTTATCACGGGGACGCCAAGACTGGCAGTGGCCTCCACGCTGCGGGGCATCCCCTGGAGCTGGCGATCGTGTTCTTCGCGATGACGTTTATCGGGCCGGGGAAGTATAGTGTGGATCGGCAGTAGGGGCGGCTTGGAGTGCTACAAAGAAAGCGGGCGGTGAATCTTTCGATCCACCGCCCGGGTTGAATGTTTTGCGGAGCGCGGCCGTTTAGTTGTCCTTGCGCTCTTCCACCACGACGAAGCGGGTGGAGCCGCGGCTGTTCACGCGAAGGCGCACGCTGCTCTTGGTCTTTACTTCCTCGCTGAGGCGTACGGCGTCGTCGGCGCTCTTCACGCCCTTGCCGTCGATTTCCACAATGACGTCGCCTTGCTTGATTTCCGCGTCGGCGCTCGGCGAATCCGGATTCACTTCGGTCACCAGCGCGCCTTGCACATCATTGGGGATGTTGAAGCGCTTGCGGGCGTCAGCCTTGATCTCACCGACCGTCACGCCGTCGAGCACATCGGGCTCTTTGTGCTTGGGCTCGGCCGGCTCGGCCTTCGGGTCTGCCTTCGCGAGCGCACCATCGCGCTCCACGAGCATGACTTTCTTCACCTGCGCCTTGCCGTCGCGGAAGATCTTCAGATCCACCGTCGTCCCGGGCGGCAGCGCGGCGATGTGATTGCGGAAATCCGCAATCTCGCCCACGGGCTGGCCATTCATTTCGGTCACTACGTCGCCGCTCTCCAGGCCAGCCTTTTCCGCGCCGCCTCCAGGCACGACGTCGGTGATCAGAATGCCCTCCTTGTCGGGCGCCTTGAATTCCTTGGCGAGTTTCTCATCGAGCGGCTGCATCTGGATGCCCAGGAAGCCGCGCTGCACTTTGCCAAACTTGATCAGGCTCTCCATCGCGGTGCGGGCCTGGTTGCTCGGCACCGCAAAACCGATGCCCATGTTGCCGCCCGTGCGGCTGAAGATGGCCGTGTTCACGCCGATCAAGCGTCCTTCCACATCCACCAGCGCGCCGCCCGAGTTGCCGGGATTGATGGCCGCATCCGTCTGGATGAAGTTTCCGAAATCCGAGATGTTCGTCGTATTGCGGCCCGTAGCGGAGACGATGCCCATGGTGACACTCTGCCGCAGCGCGAAGGGATTCCCGATCGCGATGCACATGTCGCCCACCTTGATCTTGTCGCTGTCGGCAATGGTCACGGGCTTCAGGTTTTTGGCGTCGATCTTGATCACGGCGATGTCGCTGCCGGGATCGGTGCCGATCTTCTTGGCCTTGTACTCGGTCTTGCCGTCCTGCAGCGTTACCACGATGTCGTCGGCCTGCTCCACCACGTGATTGTTGGTGAGAATGTAGCCGTCGGCGCTGACAATCACGCCGCTGCCGAGGCCGAAGGGCATGAGCTTCTTGCGCTCGGGCTTGGCGTTCTTGTCCTTGTTGTCGGCGCCGTTGTTTTCCTCATCCGGCACGCCAAAAAATTTGCGGAAAAACGGATCGTCGAGGAAGGGATTGTTCTTCCCCAGTTTCCCGACGGCGACGTCTTTGCTGATCGAAATCGTGACCACGCTCGGGGACACTTTTTCCACGATGGGCGCAAAGCTGTTTTCCGGCGTGCGGTGCAGCGGGGCGTCGTCGACTTTGATTTCCGGCAGTTTGTTTTCTGCAAACCCCGAAACGACCAGCATCAGCGGGAGCGTCAGAAGGCCGATGGAACGGACAAGGATGTTTTTCTTCATGTGAATGTAGCAATGTGACAGGCGAAGAGCGGCGGCGTTCAATGCCAAAGGTAGCCGGCCTTTCCGTGTGCGCCAGAGCGGAGTCGGGGGCGCTTTTTGTCTAAAAAATCGTCGTATTCCTAGCCGAACCGGCCTGTATTTCCCCTTGCCCTCCGCCCCGATTCCGGCTTTGTAGCGCTTTTACATGACGACACACTGGCACTGGTGGCATTTCTGACGGGCCGGCTCCGCCGCTGCGCTTAGGCGCGGCACCTGCGGAGCGGTCGTCGCCACCGTGCGTCGAAGCCAACCGGCCCGAAGATTCCGAAAACGCGAATCCTCGGGCCGGTTGCTTTTTCCACCGATAGACTTCCAAAACTTTCACCGCCTTACCGACCGATGATCAGCCAATTCAAATATAATGCCGACGGGCTCATCCCCGCCATCGTGCAGGACGCCAAGACCAAGCGCGTGCTGATGATGGCCTGGATGAACGAGCAGAGCATCCGCATGACGCTGGAGAAGGGCATGATGGTCTACTTCAGCCGCTCGCGGCAGAAATACTGGCTGAAAGGCGGGACCAGCGGCAACGTGCAGCGCGTGGTGCGATGGTGCGTGGATTGCGACAAAGACACGCTCCTTTTCGAAGTGGAGCAGACCGGCGGAGCCTGCCACACCGGCTACGAGTCCTGCTTTTTCCAGGAGCTCGACAATCATGGGCTGCCAAAACCGATCGAGGAGCAGCCGCTGTTTGATGCCAGCAAAACCTATGGCGCATGAGCGCCGGCATTCATTGGGGCCGCACGCGCCTGCACTGAATACCGAACCCAAATCCTTTCCAAATGACTTCTTCCTTTACCCCTGACCTCACCCAGTTTCGCGCGCTCGCGAAGCGCGGAAACCTCATCCCCGTTTATACCGAATTTATCGCCGACGCCGAGACGCCGATTGGCGCTTTCGCGAAGCTCGACGACGGCGGCTATACGTTTCTTTTCGAGAGCGTGGAAAAGAGCGAGCAGACGGGACGCTACTCGATTCTGATTGTCGGCCCACGCACGGTGCTCGAGAGCCAGGGACGCACGGTCCGCATCACCGAGAATGGCTCCTCGCGGGAATTTCAGTCCGAACGCGACCCGCTCGCGGACCTCGAAAAACTCATGGCGCGCTACCGCTATGTGCCGCTGCCCAATGAACCGGCGGATTTGCGCTCTCGTTTCGCCGGCGGCGCGGTCGGTTTTCTCGGGTATGACATGGTGCGCTTTTTCGAGCCAACGGTCCCGGCGGCGCCGAAAGACGAACTGGGCTTGCCGGAAAGTCTCTTTGTGATCGCGGATACCTATTTGATTTTCGATCACCTCAAGCGGCGCCTGCGCATCGTCGCCAATGCGTTCATTGCCGGGGACGCCCCCCCGGAAGCGATCGTCGACGCCGCTTATCGTGCGGCGGAGGCGCGCATTGTGGAGATTGCCAAAAAACTCGCGCAGCCTTCGCAACTGCCTCCCTTTCCCATCGGCCCGGCGCCGGCGCCAGCCAAGGCGGAGAGCAATACGACGCGTGAGGAATACATGGGCATGGTGACCGCGGGAAAAGAATACATTCGCGCCGGCGACGTGTTCCAATTTGTGCCGTCGCAGCGCTTCGAGGCGAACTACTCCGGCGACCCGGTGACGCTCTATCGCGCCCTGCGCATGGTGAATCCGTCGCCGTACATGTTTTGCATGAAGTTTCCCGCGGCACCGGGGCGCGGGACGTTCGCTCTCGTCGGCAGCAGCCCGGAGGTGCACGTGCGCGCGGTGGATGGAAAGATCGAAATCCGTCCAATCGCCGGCACGCGCAAACGCGGCGCCACGCACGAGGAGGACGAGGCCAACGCCGCGGATTTGCTCGCCGATCCGAAGGAGCGCGCCGAGCACCTGATGCTCGTGGACCTCGCCCGCAACGACGTGGGCCGCGCGAGCGACTATGGCACGGTGAAGGTGAACGACTTCATGATCATCGAGCGCTACAGTCACGTAATGCACATCGTGAGCAACGTGGAGGGCCATCTGCGCCAGGATCGCAGCCCCTACGACGTGATGCGCGCGACCTTCCCCGCAGGCACGGTGAGCGGTTCGCCGAAGGTGCGCGCCATGCAGGTGATCAATGAATTCGAAAAATCCAAGCGCGGCGTTTACGCCGGGGCGGTGGGTTACTTCGGATTTGATGGCAACAGCGACTCGTGCATCGCGCTGCGGACGGTGGTGCTGAAGGATGGAAAAGCTTATGTGCAAGCCGGTGCCGGCGTCGTCGCCGATTCCACGCCCGAAGGCGAATACAACGAGACCGTGAATAAGGCGATGGGGATGATGGCGGCGATCGCACGGGCGCAGCAGGTGGGATAGGCGGCGCATTTTTTGGACTGCGGTGGCAGAGCGCAGCGGCGACACCGCAGTCCAAAGGGGCGCCCTGCCCTCTCGGCGTCTTCGTGCAAGCCAAGGAAACGAGCGCTCCGCGGTCGTCCTTCCCATGAGCCACCCGCCGGAACTTGTCGCCAAAGACCAGGTCGCGCCCCCGACGACCTCGCAGCGTCTCCTTTCCCTCGATGCTTTTCGCGGGCTCATCATGCTGACGATGGCCTCCGCGGCGTTTGGCCTGCCGCGGATGGCAAAGGCGTTTCCTGACAGTTGGTGGTGGCAGCAAATCGGCTACCACTGCGATCATGCGGCGTGGGTCGGCTGTTCGCTTTGGGACCTCATCCAGCCCTCGTTCATGTTCATGGTGGGCGTGGCGCTGGCCTTCTCCACGGCCAAGCGGCAGGCCGGCGGACAATCCTTCGGACGCATGTTTGCGCACGCGGTGTGGCGTGGCTTCATGCTGGTGATCCTGGCGGTGTTCCTCACGTCGTCCTCTTCCTCGATTCGGCAGACCGATTGGGAATTTACCAACGTGCTCGCGCAAATCGGCCTCGGGTATCCCATCCTGTTCCTGCTCGCGTTCACGAGCGTGCGCACCCAGATCCTGGCGGCGGCGGTGATCCTGATTGGCGATTGGGCGGCCTTTGCACTGTGGCCCGCGCCGCCGGCGGATTTCAATTGGGCGAGCGTCGGGGCCGGGCCGAACTGGCCGCATTTCACGGGCTTCGAGGCGCACTGGGAAAAGAATACGAATATCGCCACCGCGTTCGATCAGTGGTTTCTCAACCTCTTTCCCTGCGAGACGCGGTACACGTTTGGGCGCGGCTACCAAACGCTGAATTTCGTCCCCTCGCTGGCCACCATGATCTTTGGGCTGATCACCGGAAAGTTTCTGCGAACGGATCGATCCATGGGCGCGAAAGTCGGGCGCCTTATTCTGGCGGGGCTCGCTTTCCTGGCCGCCGGCCAACTGCTCGCCGTGAGCGGAGTCTGCCCGATGGTGAAGCATCTGTGGACGCCGACCTTCGCCATTTTCAGCACGGGCTGGGTGCTGCTTTTCCTCGCTTTTTTCGTCGCCGTGATGGAGTGGGCCGGCTGCAAAAAGTGGGCCTTCCCGCTGCTCGTCGCCGGGCTGAATCCCATCACGCTCTATGTGCTCTGGCAGCTCATGGGGGGATTCATCAGCGAAAATATCCGCCGGCATTTCGGGCAAAATGTCTTCAAAAGCTTTGGGCCCTTCGAGAATGAAGCGCTGCGCGACGGCGTGGAGGAAGGTCTCCGCCGCGCGGCTATTCTGCTGGTTCTGTGGCTGATCCTGCTGTGGATGTACCGGCGGAAAATCGTGGTCAGAATCTAAAATCCTGAGCGGTTGCGAGAAACGTTCGAGCTCAATCCAAGCCCCCTCCGCGGGCATCTGTCCTGCTCCCTATAACTCGCCCTTTCCATTCCGCCTTTTGGCCCTCATTCTCTCGCCACATTTATCGTGCGTTCCCGTCGTTCATTCATTCGTGCGTCTCTCGCGGCCAGTTCGGCGTTCTTCCTGCCGACGCCAGGAGCCAAATTGCTCGGTGCCTCCAAACCCGGGGCGGCGGCAGCCGCACCGGCGAAGCCGATTGGCCCGGTCACCTATCTCACGCCGAATGATTCCGGCTTTGCCGCCGCGCGCGCTCTCTACAATGGCGGCATCCAGACGCAGCCGCGGCTCATTGCGCGTTGCAGCACCGAAGCCGGGGTGAAGCAGGCCGTGCAGCGCGCCATCGAAAACAACTGGCCCATCGCCGTGAAATCCGGCGGTCATTGCTTCGAAGGTTACTCGCTCAATGACGACGGCCTCGTCGTCGAAGTCTCCGCGCTCAATCATCTGCAACTCGACGCCAAGACCGGCGTGCTCAGCGCCGGCGCGGGCTGCCGACTAGCGGAGGTGAACCGCTATCTGCTCGCGAAAGGACGTTTTCTGCCTGCGGGCTCCTGCGCTGCAGTCGGCCTGGCCGGGCTCACGCTCGGAGGCGGCTACGGCATGTTCGCCCGCAAATGGGGACTCACGTGCGATCATCTGCGCTCCGTGCGCATGGTCGCGGGCACGGGCGAGATCCAAGACTCCGGCAAGGATCCCGAATTGCTCTGGGCCTGCAAGGGTGGCGGCAATGGAAACTTCGGCGTTGTTACCGAATTCCAATTGGAGACCCGCCCCGCTCCTGCCCTTTTTTCCGCGTGGAAATTCAAAGCTTTCAAGTTGAATGAAGCGCGCGCGACCGAGCTGCTCTCGCGCTGGTTTGAGGCCACCACGTCGCTGCCCAATGATGCCTTTTCCGCGTGGGTGATGAACGGCAGCCAGGTCACCGTCCTCGTCACCACGATTGGCAGCCGCGAGCACAAGGGACTTCTCGCCTGCCAAAAGCAGCTCGCCGGCGCCACGACGAAAAGTTCCGCGGCGGGTCCTGTGCCCATCGCCAAAGCACTGCCGTGGTATTACGGCGAACCGGGTCCTCAATTTTTCAAAAACGCCAGCGGTGGCTACTATCAGGGTTTTGCCGATCTCCAATCTGCGCTGCCGGGAATTTTTCACGAGATCCTCAGCGTGCCCGGACAGATTTTTCAGGTGAATACACTCGGGGGCGCCATCGCCGAGGGCACCGGCGCGTATCCGCACCGCGCCTTCCCGTATCTCGGCGAACAGCAATCTTTTTGGGAAACGCCCGCCCAGGGAGTGAGCCGCATCCTCGCCGCGGGACGGGTGCAAGAGCACCTCGCCAAAGCAGGCATCAAGCGCCACTACGTGAACTATCCCGATCGCACCTTTGCCGATTGGGAGACGGCCTATTATGGCGCCGAAAACTATAAACGTTTGCAGGAAATCAAAAAAGTTTACGATCCGCAAAATCGCATCCGGCACGTGCAAAGCGTGCGGCTGCCGGCGTAAGGAAAACCGATACGCGCGGCAGGCCGGATTGCGGCCATCTCTAGTGGAACTTGCAACAAATTGGTACCTATAGTCGCCGCGCGAAAATGTCCGAAGAAAACGTTTCATCGCAGTCTCACGAGGCGCCGGCCCTCATCCCCGGCGGTGAGCGGACATGCCGCGCGGTGGTTTCCGTGGCGGTGCTGGTCGGCTTGGTGATCGGCATCACCAATATCGCCATCTGGGTGGGCGAGCCCATGCGTTCGGTGCTGCTGTGGCCGGGTACCATGGTCATGCGGATGAACACCGCCGTGGCCATTACCGCGTGCGCCGCCTCCCTGGGGCTCTGGCACGTCGCACTGCGGCGAAAGCGCGCAGGGATAGCGGCCTCGCTCTTCGGATTTGCCGCCGCGATCATCGGCCTGCTCACCGCCTTGCAGGATTTGGCGCACATCAATCTTCACATCGATACTCTGCTCGCGGCCGGAACCTTTCACGGTGACGAAGCCGCAGCGCTCGTGCGGTGGCCCGGACGGATGAGCCTCAATGCTTCCATCTCCCTGACTTTTCTGGGCCTGGCTCTGGCGGGAGTGAATTGGGAATGGCGCGGAGCGGATGGCCGCAAATATGCACCCTCGCCCACGCTGGCCATGCTCGCCTTTTTGCCGGCGGCCGCGGGCCTCATCGGATACCTGCTGAGCGCGGGGAAATTCGCCGGCCTCCTGCGCTCGACCACCATCCTGTTTCACACCGCCGTTTCCCTTGCCGTTTTGTGCGCGGGGGCGCTGGCGCTGCGGCCCCGTCGTCCTCCCGTCAGTCGTATTTTCTCGCCGACGGCCGATGGCATCCTGCTTCGCTGGATGGTGCCGGGATCGACGGCGCTCTTCCTCGCGCTGGCTTACATCATCAACCGCGCCCACCTCGCCGGCCGTGTAGCGCCCGGCGAGGTCACCGCGCTCATGCTTTATAGCGGATTGTTGCTTCTCTTCTTTCTGCTCATCGCCGCCAGCAAAGCCGTGGCCGGCCAGGCGTCCACCGCGCGCAGTGCCGATGCCGCGCGGCGGGAGGAGGAAAATCGCAATCGGGCCATCGTCGATACCGCGCCCGATGCCGTGGTCATGATGGACGCCAACGGCCTGGTGCTCGATTGGAATCCCGCCGCAGAACAGATTTTCGGCTGGAAACGCGAGGAAGTGATCAGCCGCTCCTTTGCCGATCACGCCATCCCGAAATCCTCGCGGCCCGAATTCTACCAAGGGCTGATGCGCTACCTGGAAAAGGGGGACGCCAAAGCCATGCGCCGGCGATTTGAGATGCCCGCGCTGCGGAAGGACGGCTCGGAGTTCGAAGCGGAGCTCAGCGTGAACGTGCTCACCGAAGGCCGGCGCCTACTCTTTGTTGGTTTCATCCGCGACATCGCGGAGCGCAAGCGCGTGGAGGACAGTCTGCGCGAAAGCGAGCACCGCTTCCGCGCGCTGGCGGAAAACATCGCGCAATTTGCCTGGATGACCGATGCCGCAGGAAAGGTCATTTGGTTCAATCGCCGCTGGTACGAATATACCGGCGCAAAGCCGGACAATACCGAGCAAGCGCGCCGCCAAAAAGTGCTGCATCCCGAGCACCGCGACCGCGTGCGAGCCAAATTCCTGGAGTGCATTTCCCGCGGCACGCCGTGGGAGGACGTCTTTCCGCTGCGCGGGGCCGACGGAAATTATCGCTGGTTTCTTTCGCGCGCGAACCCGATTCGCAATGCCGACGGCACCGTGGAACGCTGGTTTGGCACGAACACGGACGTGACCGACCAGCGCGAGCTGTCGGACGCGCTCATCCGCGCCAAAGAACACGCGGAAGAAGCCAGCCGCGCGAAGGACAACTTCATGGCCGCGCTCTCGCATGAGTTGCGCACGCCGCTGACACCGGCGCTGATGATGGCGGCCGCGTTGCGCCACGACCCGCGCATCCCGGAGGACATGCGCGCCGATTTGATGTCCATCGAACGGAACATCGGGCTCGAGAGCCGGTTGATCGACGACCTGCTCGATCTCACCCGCATCGCCCGCGATAAACTCCCGATGCGCTCGGAGCAATGCGAACTGCATTTGATCATCGGCCACGCGATCGAAATCGTGCGCGACGAAGCGCACACCAAGCGCATCGCCATGGAGCGGGAGCTCAAGGCCAGGCACAGCGGATTTCTCGGCGATCCCGCACGGCTGCAGCAGGTCTTTTGGAACCTGCTGAAAAACGCGGTGAAATTTACCCCAACCGGCGGACGCATCATCATCCGGACACGCAATCGCGACGACACTCTCGTCGTGGAGGTTTGCGACTCCGGCATCGGCTTTGCACCCGACGCCGCGGAACGGCTGTTCCGGCCCTTTGAACAAGCCGATCGGCAGCACAGCCATCGCTTCGGAGGCCTGGGCCTTGGCCTGGCCATTGCGCGCGCCGTCGTGAACTACCATGGCGGTTTTATCTTCGCCTCCAGCGACGGCCCGAATCGCGGGGCCATGTTCACGGTCGAATTGCCGGGCGCTTTCGAGCCGCCGGCCGGTCTCACCCACGAACACACCAATGGCCAGGACGGACCGTTGCCGGTGAGCCGCCCTTTGCGCATTCTCCTCGTCGAAGATCACGAGCCCACACTCTCCGTCCTCAGCCGGCTGCTCATCAAATCCGGACACACCGTCCTCACCGCGAGCACCGTCGCGGGCGCCATGGCCACCGCCGCTTCACATTCCTTCGATGCTTTGGTTTCCGATCTCGGCCTGCCCGATGGCACCGGGCAGCAATTGATGACGCAACTGCGCGTGGAGCACCCCGATTTGCCCGGCATCGCGCTCTCGGGCTACGGCATGGAGGAGGATCAGCAGCGTTCGCGCGAAGCCGGTTTCAGCCGTCATCTCGTGAAGCCGGTGGAATTCGAGCAACTCGCCGCCGCGCTGGCGCAGCTCGAAATGCCGGTGGCGTAGCCGGTCTTTCCTCGCACTTCGCCCTTCTCCCGCGCCCGATTCTGCGTTTACTCCCAAGCCATGCTTCTGGTCATCGATAACTACGACAGCTTCACCTACAATCTCGTGCAGTACTTCGGCGAGTTGGGGGCGGAACTGCTCGTGAAGCGAAACGACGAAATCACGCTGGAGGAAATCGCGGCGCTCAAGCCCGAGCGCATCTGCATTTCGCCCGGCCCCTGTACGCCCAACGAAGCCGGGATTTCGTGCGAGGTCATCCGCCGCTTCGGACCCAGTACTCCGCTGCTCGGCGTCTGCCTCGGGCACCAAAGCATCGGGCAAGTCTATGGTGGCGACGTAGTCCGCGCCGATCGCCTCATGCACGGCAAGACCTCGCCGATTCTACACCAGGGCGCAGGCGTGTTTGCCGGACTCCCCTCACCTTTCGAGGCGACGCGCTATCACTCGCTGCTGGTGAAGCGTGAAACGTTCCCCGCCGAGCTGGAAATCACCGCGGAAACCGCGGAAGGTGAAATCATGGGCCTGCGCCACCGGGAATATCCCATCGAAGGCGTGCAGTTTCATCCGGAGAGCATTCTCACGCTCGAGGGAAAACGGCTGCTGCAAAATTTTCTCGATCGCTAGAAGGGCTTGCCGGGCAAAACAATGGCGCCACGCCAAGTCGCGGCCGCTCTACGTGTATCCCAACTCCGCCAGCACGCCGAGGTAGGGCTCGTAAAACGTCTGCGTCCGCTGCAGGGCTCGACGCAGGACATGCTTCAGATTCGCCACATCGGCCAGACTCACGACAAGGTCCACGCTGCGTGCCCACGCTTCCATCTCGCTATCGGTGTGAATGCTCGATCCGATCAGCACCCACAATTGCTTCCGGCGTTGCCCGGGCGGCATCTCCATCGCCGCGTTGAGCACCGGATTCGTCTCGATGCTTGAATCGTTGAAATGTTCCGAGACGACTACCACGTCATAGAGATGCGACTGCAGTTTCAGCAGCACGTCATCCGTGTAGAGACCGGTATGAATCTTAAATTCCAGTTCGCTCAGGTTCTCCACCACGAGCCGTTGAACGTCCGGGACATCCACGCAAACGAGCGCCGTCTTGTCGCCGGGCTCGAAAAGGTCGATGCGGTGGTGAAAGTCGTTGTCGATGAGAAGGCTCATTTTCTAGCGAGGGCGGTGATATCGAGCTTGAGTCCGGTCGTGTCGACGGTGGCGGTGTTCTGGCGCTTTTTCACGTCGTCGATGAAACGGGACATCTTGCCCTTGTTGGTTGAGTAAAGCATGGCGGATTCCTCGGTGATCTTGCCGAGTTCAAAAGCACTCGTGATCGCCTGGTCGAACGTCGCCCAGCCGTAGGTGTGGCTCTGTTCGATGATGTCGTAAAAACTGCGTTCGTCGTTTTCGCCGAGGGCAATCGTTTCACGCGTGCGCAGGCTGTTGCCCATGATTTCCTGCACGAGCACACGGCCGCCACCGATCTTGGGAAGCAGGCGCTGGCTCACCACCCACCGCAGCATGTCTGCGAGACGGAGGCGCACCTGGATCTGCTCTTCGCGGTCAAACATACCGAGGATACGATTGATGCTCTGGCCCGCGCTGATGGTGTGAATCGTGGAAAGCACCAAGTGGCCGGTTTCCGCGGCGGTGAGCGCGATTTCCACCGTCGAGCGATCGCGCATTTCGCCGACGAGAATCACCTTGGGGGCCTGGCGCAGTGCGGCGCGGAGGCCCGAGGGGAAATCGTCGAAGTCCGCGCCGAGCTCGCGCTGATTGAACGTCGCCTTCTTGTGCGGATGCAAATATTCGATCGGGTCCTCGAGCGTCACCACGTGCACGGGCGACGTGCGATTGATCTCATCCAGCACCGCGGCGAGCGTGGTCGTTTTACCACTGCCGGTGGAGCCGGTCACGAGGACGAGCCCCATTTTCTCCTTCGAGACGTCGCGGAACACCGCGGGCAGATTCAGCGATTGAATCGACGGCACCTCGGTCTGCGCTTTACGCATGACGATCGAGACGTTGCCGCGCTGCCGGAAAATGTTCACGCGGAAGCGCGCCTTCTCATTCACCATATAGGCGCAGTCGCACGAACCACGGCTGGCCAGGTCGCGCAACAGGCGCTTGTCCTGACCGAGAATGTTCAAGGCGATGCGCTCCGTCTGATACGATGAAAGCTTTTGCACCCCCCCGACCACATTCACGCCTTTGAGCACGCCATAGGATTCCACCTGCGGTGGACGGCCCACGGTAAAGTTGATATCGCTGATGCCGGGACCGCTATCCAGCATCGCCATGAGGAGGGCGTCGAGTTCTGCGCGTTTCATTTTTTAGTCCTCCCAATCATCGGCGTTCTTGACGAAGACGCGGAACTTCTTGCGATCCTGCGCCTTCTCATAGGCTTCGTCGGGAGAAATTCGGGCCGCGCGCATGTGCTCCATGATGGCGTCGTCGAGGGTCTGATTGCCCTTCTTTTTGCCGAGCTGCATCATGCCCGTGATTTGGTGCGTCTTGCCTTCGCGGATGAGGTTGGCAATCGGGCTGTCCACCACGAGCACCTCGAGCGCCGCAACCCGGCCTGGCTTGTCCACGCGCTTAAAGAGGGTCTGTGCCACCACGCCCTTCAGCGATTCCGCGAGACTCGCGCGGATCTGGTTCTGCTGCGTGGACGGAAAAACGTCGATCACGCGGTCGATGGTTTTCGGCGCGCTCGGCGTGTGCAGCGTGGCGAAGACCAAGTGACCGGTTTGCGCCGCGGTGAGCGCCAGCTCAATCGTTTCGAGGTCGCGCAACTCACCGACGAGAATGATATCCGGATCTTCACGCAGCGCCCCGCGCAACGCCGCCGCGAACGACTTGGTGTGCAATCCCACCTCGCGATGATTGACGAGCGATTGCTGGCTCTTGTGCACGAATTCGATCGGGTCCTCGATGGTCAGGATGTGCTC
>FTCB01000811.1_pt1 | contig 27027 bp, 13 predicted proteins | sample 1639431 | NCBI WGS metagenome assembly FTCB01 (sample SAMEA3914864, study PRJEB12502) | metagenome | biome: forest; material: soil | place: USA | collected 2012-03-12 | depth 0.3 m
CGCGAATCCGCATCGAGCATGAATTTCTGTTCGCCGATCCCCAATCCTCCGGCCTTGAGTCCCGCCACAATCACGTCGCGCGCATCGCTGAGATACGGCACTTCGTTGGCAAAAAAGAAATACTCGCCCGGACGCTGCCGCGCGACTTCCTGCGCGCGATCGTTGCCGCTCACGCCGGCTTCCAGATTATAGAACCGGCCCGCGGGCAGCAGGATGGTGTGCGTCACGCCCATCTTGCGCTGATGCGCAAACATCTCCTCGTCGGTCCGCCCGGTGTAATCGACGTGCTGGTGAATATCGATGACCGGCTCCGCTGCGCCGTTTTGCGCCAGGGCCATTCCGCCGACGGCAGCCGTGGTAACATAGAGGAAGTTCCGGCGGGTAAGTGGACGCATAAGCGTAGGAGCGGAATATAGGACCCACCCGCCTCGAAGGACAAGTTTCAAAGGCACACCCCTATTTTAACCGGTTAAAAGGTTCGCCTCGCCCGGCTCTATATTGGAACCTCCTCCGCCATGTTCGCCCGTCGTCTCCCATTTCTGAACATCCTTTTTGCCGCGCTGGCCGCCACGGGGGCGGAGCCCGAGGTGAAGCCCGAAGACCTCCCGCGCATTCCTCCCACCCCTCCGGAAAAAGCCGTGGAGACCTTCACCGTGCGGCCGGGCTTTCACGTGGAGCTCATGGCTGCGGAACCACTCGTCGTGAGCCCGGTGGCCATGGCCTTCGATGAAAATGGCCGCCTCTACGTCGTCGAGATGATCGACTATTCCGAGCGCAGCGCGGAAAAACTCAGCCGCATCAAACTGCTCGAAGACACCGACGGCGATGGCCGCTACGACAAAGCGACGGTGTATGCCGCGGGCCTGTCTTGGGCCACTTCGGTGACCTGCTGGGACGGCGGCGTTTTTGTCCTCGCTTCGCAGCAATTGCTCTATTTCAAAGACACGGACGGCGACAACAAAGCGGATGTCCACGCGCTGGTCGCGAGCGGATTCGGCGCGGCGGTGGAAAAACTCAACGTGCAAGCGCTGCCCAATTCGCTGCAATGGGGCCCGGACCAGCGCATCCACGGCGCGCTCGGCGGCAATGCGAGCAAGCTGAAAAACTTTGCGCGGGCCGCGGATCCCGTGCTGGAGCTGCGGGGCCGCGATTTCTCTTTCGATCCCGCCGTGCTGGAACTGCGCGCGGAAGTCGGCGGCGGGCAGTGGGGCATGACCTTCGACGATGCCGGCCGCAAATTCATCTGCTCCAACAGCCGCCACATTGTGCAACTGCTGCACGATCGTCTGTCGGCCGCACCCGGCGAATATCTGCCCCCGGCCGGCGTGGATATCCCCGTAGATGGTCCGCAGGCGGAAGTCTTTCGCACCAGCCCCGTGGAGCCGTGGCGGGTCATCCGCACGCAATGGCGCGTGTCCGGCGCGGTGAAGGGCATGGTGGAAGGCGGCGGCCGCGCCAGCGGCTATTTTACAGGCGCGGCCGGCGTCACCATTTATCGCGGCGACGCCTATCCGGCGGAGTATTACGGCAATGCTTTCATCGCCGACTGCGGCAGCAATCTCATCCACCGCAAAGTCCTCCACGGCGAAGTGCAGCTCACCGCGCAGCGTGCGCCAGACGAGCAGAAAAGCGAATTCGCCGCGAGCCGCGACAACTGGTGCCGCCCCGTCTTCTTCGCCAATGCACCGGACGGCTGCCTGTGGTTCTGCGATATGGCGCGCGAGACCATTGAACATCCGTGGTCGCTGCCCGAGTCGCTGAAAAAACATCTCGATCTGAATTCCGGAAACGATCGCGGACGTCTTTACCGCATCGTCCCGGACGGCGCGAAGCTGCGCGGACAACCCAAACTCGGTGCCGCCTCGACGCAGGAGTTGGTGGATTTGCTGGCGCATCCAAATAGCTGGCATCGCGAAACCGCGGCGCGGCTGCTGCGCGAACGCCACGACCCCGCCACGCCCGCCGCGCTGGCGGCCTTTGCCGAGCGCTCCCCTTCCCCCCTCGGACGGCTCATGGCGCTGCGTCTGCTCGCCGTCCCCGCGCCCGGCAAAGCAATCGCCGTGAACGAGGACTTGCTGGCTCGCCTGCTGGCCGACCCGGCCCCGGAAGTTCGCGCCCAGGCTACTCGCATCGCCGCCAGCCAATTTGCCGGCAAGGAACTTCCCCAGCCACTCCACGCACCACTCGCCGCGCTGGCGCACGATGCGTCAGCCTTCGTGCGGTATCAACTGGCGTGGTCGCTGCCCGGCCTCGCTCTCCCCAATCGCCCTGCCGTGATTCTTGAACTCGCTCACCGCGCCGGATCCGACGCGTGGATGCGCACCGCGGTGCTGGCCTCCGCCAGCCAGGATGCCGCCGCACTGTTTTCGCAATGCGCCGCCAGCCGTGAATCTGCCGACCTGGCTTGGGCGCGCGAATTGGCCGGCGTGATCGGCGCCCGCCACGACGCAGCAGAGGTTCAGACCGTACTGACCGTGGCCTCCCAAAGTTCCGATCCCGCGCAATGGCTCGTCCCACTCGCCAGCGGCGCAGCGCGCTCCGGGGCCTCACTCTCCGGGATCGATGCACTTCGCCCGCTCCTGGAGCCGGCGGAGGCCCGCGTGCGCGCCGGGAAGCCTGCCGGCCATGCCGACTTCGCGCTCCTCGCGGCGGCGGGCGGTCCGACGGCCAGCACTGCCATCGCCGAGAGTTTCACGCACGATCTTTCCTCGGAAAATTCGCTCGCCGCGCTGGACGCCCTGCAACGGCTGAACCCGCCGGACCTCGGAGCCACGCTCACCGCCGTCTGGCCCAAGCTGCCCGCCAACGCCCGCGCCACGGCGCTCCGCATCTGGCGAGCGCGGCCCAAGCAAGTGCCCACACTCCTCGCCGCCATCGAAGCAGGCAGCGTCGCCAGGACCGACCTCGCCGCCGATGACGTCATGGCTCTGCGCGAAAGCAAGGAGGCCAAAGTGAAAGCGCGCGTCGTCGCCCTCTTCGGTCCCGCCGCTTCGCGCGAGAAAGTGATCGCCGAATTTCAACCCGCGCTCGCGTTGAAAGGCGACGCCGCCAAAGGCCACGCCACTTTCCTCGCTCGCTGCACCATCTGCCATCGCATCCGCGAGGAAGGCAACGCCGTCGGCCCCGATCTCGCCGCCTCGGCCGCTGCCGGGCGCGAGAAACTCCTCGGCAACATCCTCGATCCTTCACGCGAAATCACCGCCGGTTTCTCCACCGTGACCGTAGAAACCAAAGGCGGCGAAACCCTCACCGGCATCGCCGTGGCGGAAAACGACGGCGCCGTCACGCTCCGCATGCCCGGAGGCCCGCTCCGCGTCCTGGCCCGCGTGGAGATCTCCAGCCTGGATCACTCCGCACGCTCCCTCATGCCCGAAGGCCTGGAAGCCGGCCTCAGCCCACAGGACATGGCCGACCTGCTGGAGTTCCTGAGCGCCAAGTAGGCGAGGTTTTCAACCTCGCTCCCCTCCGCGATTTTCGAAAGCATCCGCCCCCCGGCGAAAAAGCCTGCGAGGTTGAAAACCTCGCTACGTTCAAGCGCGCTAAGAACCCACTCCCACCACGATGGTCCCCAGTATCGCCCGTCCATGACACCGCTCCTCCATTCACTCTCCCGCCGTTCCTTTCTCAAGACCGGCACTGCCGCGCTGGCTGGCGCCTGCCTGCCCGCTTTCGCCGCTCCGTCCACCGCGCCGCTCGCCGCGTTCTTCGTCATCGGCGACACGCATTTCCGCGCCAACAAAGACGCTCCCGATCAACTCGACGAAGACTCCGCCGCCACCACCCGCGGCCTCGTCGACACCCTCAGTCGCCTTGCGGGCACCGCGATTCCCGCCGAGGCCGGCGGCGGACAAGTCGCCGTGCCCATGGGCGTGCTGCACGTGGGCGACTTGATCGACAGCGGCGACAAAACCGCACCCATAAACCTCGCGATGCAGCACACCGAATGGGTCGCCTATTTCAAAGAGTTTGGCCTGAACGGCACCGAGGGCCGGCTAAAATACCCGGTGATGGACATCATCGGAAACCACGACGCTCCGCAGGGCAAAGGCTTCATGGTCGATCAACTCGTCCCCCGCCAGCGTTCGCGCCAGAACCTGAAAGCGCTCAGCAGCAATGGGCTGCACTATTCATGGGAATGGGGCGGCGTGCACTTCGCCGCGCTCGGGCTCGTTGTCGGCACCGAGGCGAGCGAGCCGCGCCACCGCCGCTACGCCGCGATGGACAGCCTCGCTTTTCTAAAAGAGGACCTCACCACCAACGTCGCCAAGGATCAACCGCTGATCATTCTCCATCACGTCGACGTCGCCCGCTACACCGTGGAAAAAGACGGCACCGATTACACGAAGTGGGAATGGGACCCGGTCGACGTGCATGCTTTCCACGCCGCGCTCGAAGGCCGCCGCGTCGCCACTTTCCACGGCCACACGCACAAGCGCGACATCCAGTGCTGGGACGGCCACTCGGTCAAAGCCGGACACGGCATCGGCATCTTCAACGTCGATAACTCCGCGCACTTCTCCTGGCCCGACCAAGCTTTCTTTTACGTCGAGGTCCACGGCGACAGCCTGCTCGTCCGCGAATACGCCACCCTGGACCGCTGGAAGACCGGCACGTGGACCCCGCAGACGTGGAGCGCGCCGCTGTAGTCTGAGGATTACTCAAATTTCGAGGCAGGCGCCCCGCCGATCTGAATCGCTTCCGACTTGTGAATAATCCCGAAACGGTCGCGGCTGGTCACTTCACTCATCGCCACTCCCCAGCCGATCCAGCATCCCGCGCAAATCCGGCCCGATGCGCCGAAGCTGCTCGCGGTGCGCCGCCGTCAGCGCCTCCAGCACCTGCTCCCCGCGTTTGGCCAGCGTGAGGAAGACCTGCCGCCGATCGGTTTCTGAAGCCTCGCGCACCACCAGCTTTTCCGTCGCCAGCCGATCCACGAGCCCCACCGCACTATGCGGCGTCACCTGCAGGCGCTCCGCCAGTTCTCCCACCGTCACGCGGTCCCGCCCGGGAAATCCCTTGATGGCTAGCAGCGCCTGATGCTGCTGCGGCGTCACGCCCGCCTCATGGGCCGCATCTTCGCTGAACCGCAGAAATTGCCGCAGGGCAAAGCGAAACGCCGCCAGCATCTCATACTGGGACTTCGTGAACTTTTTCGAACCAGCCATGCCCGCACTCTTCGCGCAAGACCCGCCCGGGGGCGAGGCTTTGTTTGACATATATCGTATTGCGATATATTCCTCCGGCACATGACTGCTGAAAACATCGGCCCGGAGATTGGCCGCGAGGAAGGAACTTCCGAACACACTGGACTGAGACTGGCGGACTTCCGCACCAACCGCCGCGTGCTCCTGCTCTCGGGCATGGCCTCCATCATCGGAGTGATTAGCTCCTTCGTCGCCTACGGCCTGATCTGGCTCATCTCGGTCATCACCAACCTCGCTTTCTACCAGCACTTCTCCGCTGCCCCCACGGTGCCCCAGGGTCATCACCTCGGCTATTTCGTGGTCCTCGTCCCGGTCATCGGCGCGCTCATCATCGGCTTTATGGCCCGCTACGGCTCCGAAAAAATCCGCGGCCACGGCATCCCGGAGGCCCTCGAGGCCATCCTCCTCGGACGCAGCCGCATTTCCCTCAAAGTCGCTTTGCTCAAACCCATCTCCGCCGCGGTCTCCATCGGCACCGGTGGGCCCTTCGGTGCCGAGGGGCCCATCATCATGACCGGCGGCGCCTTCGGCTCGCTCTTCGCCCAGCGCTTTCACCTCAGCGCTGCGGAACGCAAGACGCTTCTTGTCGCAGGCGCCGCTGCGGGCATGTCGGCCGTCTTCGCCACGCCCGTCGCCGCCGTCCTGCTCGCCGTGGAATTGCTGCTCTTTGAATGGAAACCCCGCAGCTTCATTCCCGTCGCGGTCGCCGCGCTCGTGGCCTCGGTGATGCGCGTGCCGCTGCTCGGCGCCGGGCCCATCTTCCCCGTGCCGGATCACGCCCCGCTCTCCGGCACCGGCCTGCTCTGCGCCGCAGGACTCGGACTCGCCGCCGGTCTCGCCTCCGGCCTGCTCACCCAGCTCGTCTACGCCCTGGAGGACTTTTTCCAAAAACTGCCCATTCACTGGATGTGGTGGCCGGCCCTCGGCGCGATCGTCATCGGCGTGGGCGGCATCATCGAACCGCGCGTGCTCGGCGTCGGCTACGACACCATCCACAGCCTGCTTCGCGGCGAACTCATCGGCGCCGCCGTCCTCGGCCTCGTCGTGGCCAAGGCCCTCGTCTGGGCCACTGCGCTCGGCTCCGGCACCTCCGGCGGCGTGCTCGCGCCTTTGCTCATCATGGGCGGCGCGCTCGGCGCTTTCGTCAGCCCGTGGCTGCCCGCGGGCCACGCCGGCATCTGGGCCACCGTGGGCATGGCCGCGATGATGGGCGGCACCATGCGCTCCCCACTCACCGCGATGGTCTTCGCCGTGGAACTCACCCGCGATTTCAATCTCTTCCCCGCCCTCCTCACGGGCTCGGTCTTCGCGCTGCTCGTCACCGTGCTGTTGATGCGCCGCTCCATCCTCACGGAAAAGCTCGATCGCCGCGGCCACCACATCACCCGCGAATACAGCATCGACCCCTTTGAATTCGCCCGCGTCCGCGAAGTCATGCAGCCCGTCGGCACCACCATCCCCGCGAGCATGACGGTGAGCGCGCTGTCCGACCGCATCGCCAGCGGCGACCCCGGCATCGTAAACCGCCAGGGCACCTTGATCGTCGATGACCAGGGCGATCTTGCCGGCATCATCACGCGCGGCGACATCGTCCGCGCCCTCCGCACCGGCGACGCCGACGGTCTCCTCGTCACCGATGCCGGCGCCACCGACCTGGTCGTCACCTACCCCGACGAACCATTGCACGACGCCCTCACGAAAATGCTCAGCCGCAACGTCGGCCGCCTGCCCGTGGTGGATCCCAACGCGCCCCGCAAACCCGTCGGCTATCTCGGCCGCGCCGCCATCCTTTCCGCGCGCCTGCGCTTGCACGACGAGGAACACGTTCGCCAGCGCGGCTAAGTCTGGAAAGGACCCGTTCCCGCCTCAATTGAGCAGCTTGCGCCTGGAGCGCTCTTCCGGCATGCTCCTCAATCTCATGCCCCAGCATCAAAACATCGTCAGCATTCATCCGTATTTTAAAGCCGACCCGGGACAGTTGGAGACCTTCAAAAACTTGCTGCCCGCCTTTTGCGCCAAGACCGCGGAGGAGCCGCTTTGCCTCGCCTACGATTTCACCATTTCCGGCGACATCATCTTTTGCCGGGAGGCCTATATCGGCGCGGAGGGCGCGCTTGCCCATATTTCCAACGTGGGCACGCTCCTCGATGAAGCCATGAAGATTTCCCAATTGCTTCGCCTGGAGCTGCACGGCTCGGCCGAGGAACTCGATAAACTGCGCCCGCATCTCTCCGGACTGAATCCCACGTGGTTCGTCCTCGAGTGCTCGATGTCAAAAGCCGGCGCCTCCTAGATGAAAACCCCTCCCAGCACCAGGGAATGGGGCCCTCCGCTGTCATCAAACTGTCGTTTGACGATTCGAGGGGGCTTTTTACCGTAGCCGTTTGTCATTGCCTTCCCAGAAAACATGCACCCTGCCTCACTACCGAAGATTCGTTCCCAATCATGGTGGCTCTTCGCGTGGCTGATTGCACTGCTGACCTGGCTCGCACCGAGCACCGGCCGCGCGCAAAACTACGGCATCGCCAATCGCCCGGCCTTTAGCGCGTTCAACGGCGGCGTGTTACCGCCCACCGCCCCCACCTTTTCCGGCACCTGGGCCGCTGTGCTGGCCTACCCCAGTCTCACCTTCCTCGATCCCCTCGGCATCGCCGAACTCCCCGGACAAGCACCGAATGCCCGCCGCATGGTGGTCTGGGAACGGGAAGGCCGCATCTACTCCTTTCCCAAAGCCACCACCTCGACCAATACCGACAAGGTGCTGATGCTGGATCTTTCCAATCAGTGCCAGGGCTGGGACGACGAAGGCCTCCTCGGTTTCGCTTTTCACCCCAACTTTGCGACCAATCACTACATCTTTGTTTTCTACAATTGGGTGACGCCCGGCTCGGTCATTGGCAGCCCCACGACCCGCCCGCCGAACGCCACGACCACGCACCAGCGGCTCGCCCGCTACACCTACAATCCCGCCACCGGCACGCTCGATCCCTCCTCCGAGTTCATCATCCTCGATCAAACGGATCACAACACCTGGCACAATGGCGGCGGCATGTTCTTTCACCCGACCAACGGCTACCTCTACCTCACCAACGGCAACGACCAGAACGATACCAACAACCAGACGATCACCCGCGCGTTCTTCGGTTGCGTGCTGCGCCTCGACGTGGACAAGCGCGGCGGCAACATCAGCCATCCGCCCACCAAGCGTGCGCTCGAGGAAGTCGGGCCAAACTGGCCGAATGCCTACTTCGTGCCGAACGACAATCCCTTCGTCGGCACCCCGAACGCGCTCGAGGAAATCTTCGCGCTCGGCCTGCGCAGCCCGCACCGCATGAACGTCGATCCCGGCACTGGCCGAATTTACATCGGCGACGTCGGCGAAGGCACCTGGGAGGAAGTGAACGTGATGCAGCCCGGCGAAACGGGACTGAATTTCCAATGGCGGCTCAAGGAAGGAGCCAATGGAGAACTCACCGCGCCCTACCTCGGTGTCAGCCGGCAGCCGCTCTACGCCTACTCGCACGCGTCGAATGGCGGCAGCTCCGCCATCGTCGGCGGCTTTGTCTATCGCGGCTCGGAATTCGCCAGCGACCTCGCGGGCAAATACATCTTCGGCGACAACATCTCGCGCAACGTATGGTATCTCGACGAAACCGTGGATCCGCCCGTGCGCGTGCCGCTCTGCACCGTGCCGAAAGGCGCGGGCCCGAACTCCGGCGCCGACTACACGGGCCTTTCGTCCTTCGGCGTCGATGCCGACGGCGAGCTCTACATGTGCCAGCTCTCCAGCAACATGGTCGCCAATCCCGCCGCAGGCACCGGCGGACAAATCTACAAGCTGAGCCGCAGCGGCACCTCGCCGCCGCAGATGCCGGCCACGCTCTCCGCCACCGGGCTTTTCTCGAATGTGGCCAACCTTCAGCCCACCGGCAGCTTCGTGCCGTACGAGGTGAATACGCCGCTGTGGAGCGACAACGCCAAGAAGAGCCGCTGGTTCGGCATTCCCACCGGACAAAACATCGGCTTCGTGGACGGGGGCGACTGGACGTTCCCCGCCGGCTCCGTGTTCATCAAGCACTTCGAGCTCCCGGTGAACGACAACGATCCGAATGTGCGCCAGCGGCTCGAGACCCGCGTGCTCGTGCGCGACACCCAGGGCGAAGTCTACGGCGCCTCCTACAAATGGCGCGCCGATGGCAGCGACGCCGACATCGTCTACGCCGGCTTCAGCGAGGACGTCGCGATTTCCGGCGCCTCCCAGCTCGGCCCGACGCTTACCAGTGTGGACATCGGCGCACAGGTATTCGACGGCGCCACCACTCCCATCAGCGGCGGCTACGAGGTGACGGTGCGCGCCGGCGACATTTGGAACAACGCCGACAGTTTCCGCTTCCTCTACCAGCAGCAGACTGGCGACTTCGACGTGAAGGTGCGCGCGGAATCGCTCACGCAGCCCGACATGTATACCAAGCTCGGCATCATGGCGCGGGCCACGCTCGACGCTGCCTCGCCGCACGTTTTCGCCCTCGTCTTCCCCAGCAATGGCGCCCGCAACAACAACAACGGCGGCTACGAATACCAGTACCGCACCACCCAGGGAGGCGCCTCCGCCGCGCTGTATCCCACCGTTCCCAATCCGCTGGTCAACTACCCCAACACCTGGCTGCGCCTCAAACGCTCCGGCAACGATTTCATCTATTATTGGAGCGATAACGGCACCACGTGGAAGGAATACGGCCGGCTAACCCAGGCGCTGCCCGGCACGCTCTACCTCGGCATCGCGATGACGTCGCACAGCACTCCCGCCACGGCCACCGCACGTTTCCATCTCGATCTCGGCCGCACGCAATCGTGGTTCTACCCCGGCCGCCAGGACTGCCGCACCTGCCACAATCCCAACTCCAGCGGCGTGCTCGGCCTCAACACCGGCCAGTTCAACCGCACCGCCGACTACGCCGCCACGCTCAATGGCACCGGCGCGACCGTGACGGACAACCAGCTCCGCGCGATGAACCACGCGGGCTATTTCTCGCCCGCTTTGAACGAGGCGAATATCCCGAATCTCACGCAGCTCCACCCGATCACCGATACCTCCGTGAGCGTGGAGCAGCGCATGCGCTCGTATCTCGATGCGAACTGCTCGCAATGCCATCGTCCCGGCGGCGTGCAGGCCTTTTGGGATGCGCGTATCGAAACGCCGATCGGCTCCGCCGGCATCATCAACGGCTTTGTTTCGGATAATCTCGGCATCGCCAACGCCAAGGTGCTCGCGCCGCAGGACCTCGCCCGCTCCATCATGTACCAGCGCATCTCCACGGCCACGCTGCCGTACAAGATGCCTCCGCTCGCCAAGAGCCTCGTGGATCAGGATGCCGTAACGCTGCTGGAGCAATGGATCGGCATCGCCACGCAACCGCCCGGCGATCCTTTGCCGACGCCGTGGTCGTCGCTCGACATCGGCGCCGTGGCTAATCCGGGCAACTCCAGCTATTACAACGGCACCTATATTCTGAGTTCCACCAGCACGGGCCCGGGCGGGACCGCGGACAGCTTCCAGGCGGCCACCTATCTTCTCACCGGCGACGGCGAACTCGCCGCGCTGGTTTCGTCGCTGAATAACACGAACGCCGCCGCCGTGGCCGGTGTGATGGTGCGCGAGACGTTCGATGCCAATTCCAAGGAAGGCGCCACGCTGCTCACCCCGGGACAGGGCGTGCACTTCAAGCGCCGGCGCGACCTGGGTGGCGGCACCTTTGACACTGCGGGCGCCAATGTGGCGGCGCCGTATTGGGTCAAGATCCGGCGGCGTGGCAATACCATCGAATCCTTCTCCTCCGCGGACGGCGTGACGTGGAATCTGATCGGCAGCGACACGATCGTCATGGGCCCATCGGTCTATTTCTGTCTCGTGATGGCCAGCGCCAATGTCACCACCGAAGGCACCGCGACTTTCGACAACGTCAACGTGACCCCCGGCGTCTTTGGCGGCGGCGCACTCGTCACCGTGGCCAGCACCGCCGGCAATCCCATCGCCTGGCATCCCTCCACCATCGCCGGCCCCAGTGTGGCCAACCAATCGGTGGGCTGGTACGCCAATGACCAGATCCTTTTCACCGGCACCGGCGCCCCGGTGTCGCTCGACGGCCCCACCGACCTGAATACTGGCATCGTGACCGTAGAATCAACCGCCGCGGGGACCGATTTTTCGTTCACCGGCGGCACGCTCAAGGCCGCCCAAATTCGCGCCGGCGCGAACGACACCATCGCCATGGGCTCCGCGCTCGCGGGCACCAATATCGCCTTCGGCTCACTGACCACCGATCCCACGCTCGGCCCGCTCGGGCAGGGCACGATGAACGTCGGCGTCAGCCCCACGCACACCGGCACGCTTACGATCGGCAACGGTGTCTTCAATTTGAGCGATTCGTCGGTGAATCTGAAGTCCGGTGTCGCGGTCGCGGTGAATGGCTCCGGCACTCGCCTCGCCGCCGGCACCTATCCCTTCGATTCCGGATTACTCCGCGCGGGCCTGCTCGAAATCACCGGCGGCACCGGCGATCAAATCGGCACGCAAACCGTCACGCTCAATGGTGGCACCCTGCTCTTCCGCGACACCAACATGGGGAACCAGACCAACACCGTGCAAAATGTGAAGCTGGGTTTGGGCGGCAATACCATCGTCGCCGCCGCCCAATCCGCCACCGGAGCCGATATCCTGGCCATCTCCAATCTCACGCGCACCAACGGCTCGACCGTGGAATTTCGCAGCGCCCTCGGCGCCCTCGGCGGCTCCGGCAATGTCGGCCGGGTGACCGTGGGCAATCTCGACGGTTCACTGGCCGCCAATCGCTCCGGGCTCGTCGGCGGCTGGGCCACTGCGGCCTCGGGCACGGCCACGGCATCGCTGTTTGCCACCTTCACCGGAAATGGCGTCGCCGCTGCGACCCCGGATCGCGCGACGAACACCACCGGCGGCAATATCAACAACCAGACGCTGGCTTCCGGTAACAGCACGCTCAATTACCTCGCCAATATCGGCACCGGCACCAACCAGACCATCGCCGCGGATGTGGCGGTGAACTCGCTCATCGCCACTAACGACGTCACCATCAATAGCGGCGCCCGGCTCACGCTGGCCAGCGGTGGTCTCATCATGAAGACCAACAGTTTCTGGCTGAAAACGTCGACGGGCGCCGGCGGACGTCTGACCACGGGCATGACCACGGGCGAACTGTTTGTCCGAGCTTCCGAATTGTATGACACCCTCAACGATGAACGCATCCGCGTGCGCATCGAAGACAACGGCACCACACCGCTAATTCTCGTCAAGAGCGGCCCCGGCCTCATCAGCTTGGGCCAAAACACCGGCACCGGCACGGTGGCCAACGCCTACACCGGCGGCACGTTGATCAACGAGGGCGCCCTGAAGGCCACGGACGCCACGGCCTTCGGCACCGGCGCCGTCACTGTGCGGCCCGGCGGGCAGGCCTGGATCACCGGCGTCACCGTCACCAACATGTTCACGCTCTCCGGCTACGGCGCACCCGAAAACGCCGGTGTGCTCGGCGCGCTGAAGCTCGACAACGCCGCCGCGGCCAGCGGCGCCATCACGCTTGCAAACGACTCCCGCGTTTACGTCGCCTCCGGCGGCACTGCCACGCTCTCGGGCGCGATCTCTGGGTCGGGTGCAGGGTTCGAGAAAACAGGCGCCGGCGTCCTGGTCCTTTCCAATGCCGGCAACAGCTTCACGGGAGACTTCATCCTGAATGGCGGCACCGCCCGGACCAACACCAACGCGCTGGCGACCGGCGCGAATTCCAACGCCACCTTTGGCAAAAATCTTCCGAGCCGCAAAATCACGGCCACTGCCGGGACCACGCTCGACTGGCGCTCCAACAATATCATCGGCGGCACCGGCATGAGTGCGGGCGGCATCCCGACCATTGTCCTCAATGGTGCCACGCTCACGGCCACGCGTTTCAATCCGCTCGGCCACATCAATCTCAATGGCGCCACCCTCACCCAAAACGCGACAGACACCGGCAACTACGAAGGCTACGAATTCATCGGCATCGTTACCGTCGGCGGCACCGCGCCTTCGACCATCAGCAGCGGCAACGGCAAAGCCAATCACCTGCGCGGAAACGCCACCACGATCTTCGACGTGGCCGATGCCACCGGAAACACCAACGCCGATCTCGTCGTGACGAACGTTCTGCGCAACGGCTCCAACGACTATGTCGGCACCGGCAGCCTGCAAAAGGAAGGCGTCGGCACCATGCAGCTCAGCGCCGCCAATACCTACACCGGCATGACGACCGTGAACGCCGGCACGCTCCTGATCACGGGCTCGGTCGCCGGAACGACCAGCGTGGCGAATGGCGGCACGCTCGCCGGCACTGGCACGGCGACCGGCGCGACGACCATCAGCGGCTCCATCGCACCCGGAAACGGCGGCGTGGGAACACTCACCACGGGCGCGCTCACGCTCGCGCCCGGCGCCAATTATCAATGGCACATCAGCGACTGGGCTGGCGCCGCCGGCAACACGGATCTGATCAACACCTCCACCCTCACGATCACCGGCACCGCGGCGAATCCCATCGTCATCACCGTCCAGCCGCAGGCGCTGGCCAACGTCACGGAAACCTCCCACATCTATCAGCTCATCCACACCACCGGCGGCGTCACCGGCTACGCCCAGTCGAAGTTCCTCGTCAACGCCGGCGCCATCACGGCTGCCAAGGGCTTTTGGCGCGTGATCCAGGCCGGCAACGATCTTTTCCTCTCCTATACCCCGCACATCGACAGCGATGGCGACGGCCTGCTGGACGATTGGGAAGTGGCCACCGCGGGGAATCTCTCCGCCATGGCCGCAAGCACCGACTCCGATGGCGACGGCCTTAACGACACGCTGGAATTCGCCCTCGGCACCCTCCCAAATGACAGCCGCAGCGGCCTCGGCAACGTGACCCACGACGTCGAACAGATCAGCGCCAATCGCTACCTCCGGCTCAACGTGACCAAAAATCCCGGCGCCACCAATCTCACCTACGAAATCGTGGTCAGTGGCGATCTGATCAATTGGGGCACCACGCAAACCGTCGTGGAGCAAAACACCAGCACCTCCCTCATCGTCCGCGACGCCATCCCCCTCGGCAGCACCCCGCAACGCTACATCCGCCTGCGCGTCCACCCCTGAGCGTAGACGCCGCTTCCAGCCGCACGTTTTCTTACCGCTAGCGCGGTTTAAATGAAGGTGTAGCCACCGGAGGGACGAGCATGTGATGGCGGGACGGTGAACGTGGGACCGGTTTTCAACCGGTCGCAGGGCGAGCGCAGCGAGGTGGGGGGCCTAGCGCCCCATCTGTGCGAAGACGCTGGAGAAAAGCGAACAGCCGCGCTCCTACCTCGCCTCGCTGCGCTCGCCCACGACCGGTTGAAAACCGGTCCCACTTTCACCGGCCCGCCGCTCGGGGACCGCCATTCAGACGGCTAGAGTTTATTTTAAGCAGCTCCAATCCGCGCTCATCTTCGCTAATCAATACGCGGTGCGTCGGCAGCCATTTCATCCGCGTTCTCCGTGCCCTCAGCGGTAATCACCCGCGGACCGCACCACACCCTTCTCACAACCCCGGCGGCGGTCCCAAAATCTCCCGCAGCACAATCGCCGCCCGCAACGTGTGCGGTGAACGCATCAACACCCGCACATCCGCGGTCGCGAGCGCGAGCGCCACCAGTTGTTCGGGCGGAGCCACCGGCCGCAAACGGCTGGGCAGCGCCGCCGCTTCTTCAAAAGTTTTCACCTTTTCCTCTACCTCACTCAGCGCGCCTCCGTAGCCCGGGCGCATGGACTCCCGCGGCTCCGGTTCCACCACGGGCCGCAGCACCGGGCGCGCCGGCGACACCGCGGGGCGCACCACCACGGGAGGCGGCTGGTAAGCAGGACGCGATACCGGCTGAAAAGGCGGCGCTATCGGCTTTGGCCGTGGCGACGGTGGTGCCGGCGCGGGCTGCTGCGGCGCACCCGCCGGCACTCCCAGCGCTTCGAGGAATCGGCGCAGGCGCTCCTGCTCCGTGGTCTCGCCCGTCGGCGCCGGCGAACGCGCGGGTGGTATGGGCTTCACCGGCCCCTCGCTAGGTCCCGCTGTGAGCTGGCCGTTTTCGCGCAGGCGCTTTTCCAGTTCCTCCGCCTCCTTCTTCTTCCGGCCCTCCTGCCACCACGCGTAGACGCCGTAGATCGCAAACGCCAGATAGATAAGAATCTGACCATCGCTGGTTGCGGCAAGCATCATGGCGTGAAGCGGTAATTAGCGCGTTTCGGGATTCTTCTCCGGCCCGGCAATGCTCTCGCGCATCGCCGTGTCGGCCTGGATATTCTTCAGGCGCTGGTAGTCCATGATGCCGAGGTTCCCGCTGCGGAACGCCTCCGCCATCGCCTGCGGCACCTGCGCTTCGGCTTCCACCACCTTCGCGCGCATCTCCTGCGTGCGGGCTTTCATCTCCTGCTCGGCCGCGACCGCCTGGGCGCGCTGCGCCTCGGCGCGGGCCTGCGCGGTGCGCTTGTCGGCCTCGGCTTGCTCCGCTTGCAGCTTCGCGCCGACATTTTCGCCGATGTCCACGTCGGCGATATCGATGGAAAGAATCTCGAACTGCGTCGAGCTATCCAGGCCCTTGCTCAGCACGGTTTTCGAAATCCGGTCCGGGTTTTCCAGCACGTCCTTGTAGCTATTCGACGAACCAATGCTCGTCACAATGCCTTCGCCCACGCGCGCAATAATCGTCTCCTCCGTCGCGCCGCCGACGAAGCGGTCGAGGTTCGTGCGCACCGTCACCTTCGCCTTCACCTTCACGCCGATGCCGTCCTTGGCCACCGCATCGATCGTCGTGCGGCCGCTGGTCGGATTCGGACAATCGATTACTTTCGGGTTGATGCTCGTCTTCACGGCGTCCAGCACCGTCTTGCCCGTGCCCTTGGTGGCCAGGTCGATGGCACACGCCCGATCCCAGTTCAAAGCAATCCCCGCCTTTTCCGATGCGATCAGCGCCAGGATGACATGCGCCACGTCGCCACCAGCAAGGTAGTGCGCCTCGATGGGATCGGTATTCAAATGCAGGCCCGCTTTCAGCGCCGTGATGCGCGAATCCACCATCAGCGCCACCGGAACGCCCCGCAGCCGCATGGCGATCATGGTGATCATCGAGACCGGCGCTCCCGCCACCCGCGCTCGAACCCAGATGCCCAAAAAGTTAAAAAGGATCAGCGCGACGACCAGCGCGATGACGACGATCACGCCAATGGTCACGGGGTGGGTCAGCCAGCTGGGATTATTCGTCGAGTCCGCCGCAAGCAGGAGTGGGATGTTCATCTTGCCCTTCACCATAGCGCCCCGATCCGGAGCGGAAAGTGCAAATGAGCAACTTGTGAGGAAATCCGGCTGCTTCTCTGAAACAATTCGCGCGCATTTCCCGCTAATGTCTTGCGCCCGAGAGGCTCATTCCACCGTCACCGTCACTGCCACCCGTCGCCAACCACCCACTTCCGTCGCATGAGTAACATCCAATCTCAACGCTGGCTCCTCAACCGCCGCCACTTCCTCCGCGGCGTCGGCGCCATGATGGCGCTGCCTCTCTTGAATGCCATGGTGCCCCTCCGCGCCATCGCCGCGGAGACCGCAAAACCGCGCCGCAGCGTGTTCGTCTATATCCCGAATGGCGTGAACGGCATGACCTGGCAGGTGACCAAATCCGGGCGCGATTACGAACTTTCCCCTTCTCTCAAGCCGCTGGCCGCGCATCGCCAGGAATTCACCGTGTTCAGCGGACTCCACCATCCCAACGGCCTCGGCCAGGCCCACGTCTGCGCCGACACGTGGCTCACCGGCGCGAAGATCGATGCCCAAAGCGCGCGCAAATACGAGAACACTATCTCCGTCGACCAGCTCATGGCGGAAGTCACTGGCCAGCAAACGCGTTTCCCCTCGCTCGAACTTTCCATCTCCTCCGGCACCGGACGCCCGCTCAATTCCACGACGCTCGCCTTCTCGCGCGACGGCGTGCCGCTCCCCGCGGAAGACAATCCGAAACAGATCTTCAACCGCCTCTTCGGCGAGGAATCCGGCGGCATCGCCGCCCAGCGCGCCCGTCTCGGCAAGCGCCGCAGCGTGCTCGATGCCGTCCTCGACGACGCCAAATCCCTCCGCCGCGAACTCGCCCAGGACGACCGCACCAAGCTCGACGAATACCTCCATTCCGTCCGCGACGTGGAGCAGCGCGCCGAGCGCCTCGACGCCTGGCTCGATGTCCCCAAGCCCAAGCTCGACAAAGCGCTCGCCGCTCCGTTCCAGCGCGACGTGCCCAAGGCCAAAGCCGGCGAATACTGGCGCACCATGTTCGACCTCATCGTGCTCGCGCTCCGCACCGACACCACACGCGTCGTCACTTACATGAACGGCAGCGAAGGCAACGGCCTCGCCATCCCGGAAATCGGCATCACGCAAGCCCGCCACAATCTCTCGCACCACAACGGCGACCCCGTCGTGCTGGAGCGCCTCGCCAAAAGCGACGCCTTTATCATGGAACAATTCTCCCATTTCCTCGACTCGCTCCGCGACGTGAAGGACGGCGAAGAACCGCTGCTCGACCGCACCATGGTCCTCTTCGGCAGCGGTATGAGCTACGGCCACAGCCACGCCAACAGCAACCTCCCCATCCTCCTCGCCGGCGGCCGCGGCCTCGGCCTCAAGCATGGCCAGCACCTCGACTACAATCGCCCGCATTTGAAAAACGACTACACCCTCAGCTACGACGAGTGGCGCGACCTCTGCGGCAAGCCCCGCGATGAAAAAGCCCGCCTCAGCAACCTCATGCTGACCATGCTGCAAAAGATGGAAGTCCACTCCGAGAAGTTCGTCGACAGCCTCGGCCCCGTCTCCGAAATCGTCGCCTAGCGCCTATGCGATCAAGTGTAGTGACTACAAAAGCTGCACGCATCGCGGGCAGCAGTCTGGAGTGCGGTAGCTTGCTACCGCTCTGTGGAAGGCGCAGCTTGCTGCGCGTGGCGGGGAAGCTCGCCATGCTCGCGGCAACATTTGCCTTTAGCCAAAGCGCCCTCGCCGAAGACCCACCCAAGTCCGACCTCCGCTACCCCTTCCGCACCGACTTCGCCAACACCACCCTCCCGTGGTACCAGCCCAAGCCGCTGGAATTCCCCCCGCACCACTCCGACCACCGTGTCAGCGGCGAGCTCGTCAGCCTCGATTTCATCCACCGCACTGGCCAGTTCCGCGCGACGAAGAACGGCGAACTGATGGATTTCACCATGCCGCCCTACGGCGCGATTAATTATCTCAACGCCGAGGCCGATCTGCGCGACGTCCCGCTCGGCACCTTCTTCCTCTTTTTCCTCAATCAGGACGCCCGCGGCCAATTCACGCGCCTGGCCACGATGCAGGATCAGTTCACCATGGATGCCGGCCACGGCTTTTCCTATCGCCTCGACGAAGCGAAACTGAGCGAGGGCAAGCTGCTCACCACCAAGCAGAGCCCGGCCAAGAACCAGCCCGACCTCGGCAAAAAGGAGCTGCTGGTGACCGAAGAAACGCGCGTTTGGAAAGGCGCCGAGCGCATCAAGCTCGCCGACCTCAAGCCCGGCGACGAGCTCCTCTACAATCTCACCGCCAAAACTGCCACGAGCCCCGGCCATTGCAGCGATGTCTGGGTCGGTGCCGACACCCACAAGCTCGCCACCGAGGAAGCCCGGAAAAAATTCCTCGCCTTCACGAAATTCCGCGGCGTCCCGGGCTGGGTGGAAAAAACTGAGGGCAACAAAATGACGGTCACGCTCTTCAGCGGCGACCCGCAGAATTTCAAAAGCATGTGGATGGCCGATTTCGTCGCCGGCAAAGACGCCCGCCTCGTGGTCGCCAATGACGAGTTGCGCACGTGGAACCCTCCCACCGACAAGGAAACCGTGCAGCTTCTCGAAATCCAAGGCGTGCCCATGGACAGCTACGGCTGCAGCGGCGTGCGCCTCGTGATGACTGTGAACAACATGCTCGAAGGCTTCCGCCAAGGCCGCGTCGTCCGCCTCTTCGGCCCGGCCTGGACGATGAAGGATCAGTTCTACGGCGAGAGCCTCATGGGCTACGGCTACGAGCGCCTGCGCTGCACAGAAATCGCCGAAAACGTCGCCCTGGAATTCCCAAAATCTTTCCCCTTCCGCACCGACTACGGCAACGAGCAACTCCCCTGGTATCAACTGAAACCCGGCCAGACACCGCCGCAATTCGCCGAGCATCGCGTCCTCGGCGAACTCGTCAAAGCCGACGCTGCCACGCGCACCGGCCGATTCCGCACGGACCGCACCGGCGAAGTCGTGGACTTCACGCTCATCCCCGACGGCACGGTGAAACACCTCAACGCCGACGCCACGCTCGCCGACCTCACCCCCGGCACGCGCTGCCGCTTCCATTTGTTCCAGGACGAAAAAGGCGCCTTCACCAAAGCCACGCTGGTGACCGATGAATTCAGCTACCTCGCCGCCAACGTCATCACCTGGCGTGTCGAGGAGGCGCACCTCGCCGAAGGCCGGCTGCGCGTCGCCCGCCAAATTCCGGAGATGAAAAACTACAACGGCGACATGGAGCGCATCCCCGACCTCGGCCGCTCCGAGCTGCTCGTGAATGATCAAACCCACGTCTGGAAAAGCAACCAGCCCGCCAAGCTCACCGACATCGCCGTGGGCGACTCCCTCCTCGTCAACGTCACCGCCGAACTCCCCGGCCAGCCCTCGCGTTGCACCGACATCTGGATCGGCGCCGACACGCACAAACTGGTCACCGAGCAGGAAACCAAGAAATTCGCCGACGCGAAGAAGCCCACCAAAAAGCCATGAGCCTTCCTCATCTCAGAGACGGCCGAAAGAGTGGCACGGGTTTTCAACCCGTGATCGAAACACCCACACGGGCCGCAAGCCCGTGCCACTTCATCCTCTTCCTCGCCATCCTGCTCAGCCTGCCGTTCACCACCCGCGCCGCCAGCACCACCCCCGAGGGCCTCGATAAACTCGTGCGCCCTTTCTTCAAAGAGCACTGCACCCGCTGCCACGGCGAAAAGAAACAAAAAGGGGATCTCCGCGTCGACACCCTCGCCATCGATTTCGATTCCCCGAAAATCATGGGCCACTGGGAAGAAATCATGAACCGCGTGAACTCCGGCGACATGCCCCCGGAGGACGAGGAGCGTCCCAAGCCCGAGGACATCTCCCACGTCGCCGATTGGATCACCGGCCAGCTCCGCGAGGCCGACGCCATCCGCCAAAACTCCGCCGGCGAGCGCGTCGCTTTCCGCAAACTCTCCCGCGAGGAATACGCCAACACCATCCGCGATCTCCTCGGCGTGACCTTCGATGTCACCGATCCCACCGGCCTGCCCGAGGACCCTGATTGGCAGGGCTTCCAGCGCATCGGCTCCGTGCTCACGCTCTCACCCGCGCACGTGGAAAAATATCTTTCAGCCGCCGAGATGGTGCTCAACGAAGCGCTCTCCTTCGGCCCCGAGCCCAAGCGCGACGTCATCCACTGGTCGCCCTTCGAGATCCGCAGTTGGAAAGGCTACCAAAAAGAATACGAGGCCCGCGGCATGGCCGACAAAGTCCGCGTGGATATCGTCCCCAACAACGGCGCGCTCGACGATCGCACCGTGGATATCAAGACCGCCGGCATCTACGAAGTCCGCGTGAAGCTCAGCGGCCTCGCCCCCGAGGGCAAAAAAGCGCGCCTCCGCCTCTACGCCGGCGATCTCAGCCGCACGCTCTTCGAACAGGACATCGACGCCCCCGAGGATAAACCCATCGTCGTTTCCTTCCGCACCCACCTGCCCGCGGGCAAGCACCCCATCCGCATCGTCAACGCCGTCGCCGGCCCGAATCCCGAGGCCCGCCGCTCGCGCGCCGATCCGACGCACACCATCTTCACCGGCCTGCAAAGCCGCGTCCCGTGGCAGATGAAGTTCACCGCCGACGACGGCAAGCCTCTCGTGCCGTTTCTGCTGATGGACTATATAGAATGGGATGGCCCCATCGTGGAGTCCTGGCCCACCCCCGCCCACCAGCGCATCTTTTTCGGTGGCGACAAAGCCACCAAGGACCCCGCCTACGCCCGCCAAATCCTCGCCCGTTTCGCCGAGCGCGCCTGGCGCCGGCCGGCGAAAGACGCCGAGGTCGATCGCCTCGTCGCGCTCGTCGAGAAAGCGCAGAAGCTCGGCGACGATTTCGACGCCTCCATCAAGACCGGCCTCCTCGCCGTGCTCTGCTCGAAGAGCTTCCTCTACCTCGAGGAAGGCGACGCCACCGCCTCGCGCCCGCAGCTCACCGATTGGGAACTCGCCTCGCGCCTCTCCTACTTTCTCTGGAGCACGATGCCCGACGACCACCTCTTCGACCTCGCCCGCGCCGGCAAGCTCCATGAGCCCGAGACGCTGCGCGCCGAAGTCCACCGCATGCTCGCCGATCCGAAAGCGGAGGAGTTCGCCGACTCCTTTCCGCGCCAATGGCTCCAGCTCCGCCGCGTCGGCATGTTCCCACCCGACAAACTTCTCTACCCCGACTACGACGAATATCTCGAAAAGAGCATGATCGGCGAAACCACTTCGTTCTTCCACGAAGTCCTCGCCCACAACCTCAGCCTCCGCGAGTTCCTCGACTCGAACTGGACCATGCTCAATCGCCGCCTCGCCCAGCACTACGGCATCCCGAACGTCACCGCCGAGGCCATGCAGCGCGTGTCCCTCCGCCCCGAGGAGCACCGCGGCGGCCTGCTCACCCAGGGCGCCATCCTCAGCCTCACTTCCGACGGCACGCGCCATCGCCCCGTGCACCGTGGCGTGTGGGTGCTGGAATCGATCATCGGCAAACCTCCGCCACCACCGCCCGCAAACGTCCCCGCGCTCGCCACGCCGGCGGCCGGCGCGAGGAAAACCACCGTTCGCGAAAAACTCGAAGCCCACCGTGCTGACGCGAACTGCGCCGTCTGCCACCGCAAAATCGATCCGCTCGGCATCGCTTTCGACAACTACGACGCCATCGGCCGCTGGCGCACCGTGGAGACCGTCCGCGACGGCACCGGCGCCGATCCCATGCTCAATCCCAGCGGCGAGCTGCCCGATGGCCGCAAATTCGCCGATGGCGCCGAGCTGAAAAAACTCCTCGTCACCGACGCCGACCGTTTCGCCTCCGCCTTCACCGAAAAGCTCGCCACCTACGCCCTGCGCCGCGGCATGACCTTCACCGACCGGGTGGATCTCAAGCACGTCGCCGAGCAAACCAAGCCCGGCGGCTACCACCTCGCCACCGTCATCGAATCCCTCGTCACCAACCCCCTCTTCCAGCGCCGCTAAAGATTTCAACCAAATCTACAGCCATCCGAATGTAGCGCAAAGCCATGTAGCTGCGACCAGGAGGTCGCAGAGCGCGTTTTGCGCTCGCAGCGAAATGGCGCGGAAGCGCCTCTTTCAATTGTCATCCTGAGCGAGCGAAGCGAGTCGAAGGACCTCACTTCAAAAAGAGCAGCGTTCTTTGCTTCGAAAGATTTGGGATAGAGTGAGGCCCTTCGGCTCGCTCCTCTACACAAACAAAACTTCCAAATCCCGCGACCGCTCGCGCAGCAGATCGATCATCTTCTCCCGCGCCATCGCATAGTCGCTGCACAATCCGTACAGCGCCTCCTCCGCTTCATCGAACCGCCCCAGCTGCCGCAACGCCTCGGCGCGGAAGAGCACCAATTCGTGGTCGCCCTCCTCCACCAGCTCCACCAGCCGCTGCAAATTCTCGATCGCCTCCGCCGAAGTCGGATGCCGCCCCGCTCCCTCATGCGCGCGAAACCGATCATTGCCCCGCCACCACGCATGCACCCGCAGTTCGATTTCCTGCTCCGCATTCAACGCCATCCCATTGCGGAGCGCCTCAAAATAATCATGCTCCTCGAGCGTCAACACCTGTTGGGCCTCCACCCATTCCTTCGGCGGCGGCGTGCCCGGCTCCGGCTGCTCCTCCTGCCCAAACACCGCAAACCGCGGGGTCCCACCCTCCGCCACCATCTCCGGAGGATCGATCATCCCCACCTGCGCCGCTTCCACCAGCCAATGCAGTTGCCCGCATTGATGGCACCGGATGAGATTCGGGTGCCGCGGCGTATTCGGGGTGTGCTGGTAACCATCCGTCCAGGAAACCGTCCCCGTGGGGTCAGCCTCTAGAATGGTGAAGACGCGCGAAAACGCGCCGCAATGAGGACATGCGAGGATATAATCCGGACCCGGGATCATAACCAAATCGTGCGCCTTTGGCGCGGTGGAATCAAGGTTTATGGTGCCCGCCTTTCTTTCGGTGCCTCGCGCTTGTCTTTTCGCGCGCGGCCAGCCTACGGTGCCCGCCCATGGCGCCGCGCCTCACCTCGCTCCTTGGTCTCCTCGTTTTCATCGCTCTCGCTTGGGCCCTCTCCAATAAACGCCGCATCTTCCCCGTTCGCACGGTCGTCGCCGGCCTGTTTCTGCAGTTCGCCTTTGCCTTCTTCATTCTCAAGACCGGCCCCGGCATCGCTATTTTCCAGGGCACGCAGGATGTCGTGGCCAAGTTGAACGACTACTCCAACGCCGGCTCCGAGATGGCCTTCGGCCCCCTTGCCCGCAGCGAGGCCCTGCGCGGGGCCTTCGGCCCGAAATACGCGATCGTTTTCGCCGTCACTATCTCCGGCAGCATCATCCTCATCTCCGCGCTGTCCGCGCTCTTCTACCATTGGGGCATCTTGCAGCGCATCGTCGGCGCCATGGCCTGGGTGATGAAGCGCGTCATGCGCACCAGCGGCAGCGAAAGCCTCGCCGCCGCGAGCAATATCTTCCTCGGCCAAACGGAAGCCGCGCTGCTCGTGAAGCCGTACATTTCCAAAATGACGCGCAGCGAAATCATGGCGCTGATGACCGGCGGCATGGCCACCATCGCCACGGGGGTGATGGTCGTCTACCCCACGCTCGGCATGAACGCCGGCCACATTCTCACGGCTTCCGTGCTGGGCGCGCCCGCTTCGCTGATGATTGCCAAGCTCATGTATCCCGAGACGGAGCGCAGCCACTCCAACAGCCTCTCTGCCCTGAAAGTCCCGCGCACGGACGTGAACAGCCTCGATGCCCTCTGCCGCGGCACCAGCGAAGGCGTGATGCTGTCCATCAATGTCATGGGCATGCTCATCGCCTTCGTCGCCGTGGTGGCGCTGCTCAATTCCTGCGTCGCCGGCATCCAGGGCTGGTTCGGCATTCCGCCCGAGCACGCCGTCACGCTCCAAAATTTCCTCGGCTGGATCAATGCCCCCTTCGCCTGGCTCATGGGCGTCACGCCCGAGCACTGCACCGTCGTCGGCCAGGCCCTCGGCGAGCGCATCGTGCTGAATGAATTCATCGGCTACCTCTCGCTCGCGCAACATCGGCCCTTCGATCCCGACGGCTACCAGGCCCTCACCGTCGTCGCACACACCATGGGCGGCGTCCCGCACCTCGCCTACTACGGCGCCTGCCAGCAGCCTGGCCTCATTGACCAGCGCTCCTTCACCCTCGCCACCTACGCCCTCTGCGGCTTCGCCAATTTCGCCAGCATCGCCATCCAAATCGGCGGCATCGGCGCCATGGCCCCCGAGCGCCGCCACGACCTCGCCCGCATCGGCTTCCGCTCCATGATCGGCGGCCTCCTCTCCTGCTACCTCATGGCCACCATCGCCGGCATCCTGATCTCGTAGCTGCAAGCGGAAGCTTGCAGAGAGCAGCTCCCACAAACGCGGCCCAAAAAAATGTGGCTCACACGCCCCCCCAGCGTGATTCCAAATCAAAGCGCGCAGCGCCCATCCCTCGTAGCCGCAAGCGGAAGCTTGCAGACCACAGCTCCCGCAAACGCGATCCCCAAGAATGTGGCTCACGCGGCCCCCCCGCGTGATTTGAAACATAGCGCGCGGAGCCACTTCCCAAATTAGCGAAGATTAGCGAAAATTAGCGGTTTAAAACCCCGCGCGCCTCTTGCCTCTAATTTCCACCAATGTCGCTCATGAATGAGCGCAAAATAAGCGTGCGAACCAACCGCCACTCTCCGCTATTCGTCGTTCGAAATCGGTCATTCGTCCTTCCAAAGACCCGCTCTCCCCGCAAGTTGACTCCCCCACCACGTAGTCTCATCTTCCGCTCGCCGCACATGCACGCCTTTCGCCGCTCCCTCACCATCGCCGCTCTTGCGCTTACCACGCCGCCGGCCCACGCCGCCATCGACGCCCCAAAATCCTCCGCGCCTTCCACGCAAAACTGGCCCGAATTCCGCGGCCCCACCGCCGATGGCCGCAGCGATTCCACCGGGCTCCCCACCGAATTCGGCGAAGACAAAAACGTGAAATGGAAAACGCCTACGCATGGCAAGGCTTGGTCCTCGCCCGTCATCTGGGGCGACCAAATTTGGGTCACCACCGCCACCGAGGACGGTACCAGCCTCGGCGTGATGTGCCTCGACAAAGCCACCGGCAAAGTTCTGCAGGACAAAGAGCTCTTCAAAGTCGAGAAGCCCCAGTTCTGCCACAAGTTCAACAGCTACGCCTCCCCCACGCCCGTCATCGAGGAAGGCCGCCTCTACGTCAGCTTCGGCTCCCCCGGCCTCGGCTGCGTCGACACCAAGACCGGCGAGCTTCTCTGGCAGCGCCGCGATTTCGTCTGCAACCATTTCCGCGGCGCCGGCAGTTCGCCCATCATTTGGAAGGACCTCTTCATCCTCGCCTTCGACGGCTCCGACAAACAATACCTCATCGCCCTCGACAAAAAGACCGGCAAAGACATCTGGGTCGTGAACCGCTCCGTCGACTACAAGGACATCGGCCCCGACGGCAAAGTGGAAGCCGAGGGCGACTGGCGCAAAAGCTTCGGCACCGCGCGCGTCATCGATTGGCAGGGGAAACCCGTCCTCCTCAGCAGCGGCGCCAAGGCCCACTACGGCTACGATCCCGCCACCGGCAAGGAGCTCTTCCGCTTTGAAGAACGCACCGGCCACAGCGCCGCCGCCCGCCCCGTCGTCGGCCACGGCCTCTGGTTCCTCACTCCCGGCTTCGGCCCGAAGACGCTCTTCGCCCTCAAGCTCGGCGGCTCCGGCCTGCTCGATGACTCCGCCGTCGCCTGGCGCGAAAAGAAAAACGTCCCCACCAAACCCTCGCTGCTCCTCGACGGCGACTACCTCTACATGGTCGACGACTCCGGCATCGCCTCCTGCCTCGAAGCCAAAACCGGCGCCCTCAAATGGCGCGAGCGTCTCGGCGGCGACTACTCCGCCTCCCCCATCCTCGCCGGCGGCAACCTCTATTTCTTCAGCGAAAACGGCACCACCCACGTCATCGCCGCCGCCCCCGAATTCAAAAAAATCGGCGAAGGCAAATTCGCCGACGGCATCATGGCCTCCCCCGCCGTCAGCGGCGACGCCCTCTTCATCCGCACCAAGACCGCTATGTACCGCGTGGAAAAGTAAAAGCCGCCCCCGACCGTGCCGCGAGGCTCTGGACTGCGGCGGCATGACGCCGCTTTGGATGGGACTGCGGGCAGGAAAAGCGCACCTTACCGCCACCTCCGCGCCCTTGTAGATTCCATGCCGCACGCAACCCCACGTAGCTGCGGCCGGAAGGCCGCGGACCGCAAGCTCCAGCTTGCGGCGACCTGCTAAGGCTGCCCGAATCCCACCCTTTACTGCCCCCTCGCCCGCGTCCGCGCCCCCTTCTTCGCCGCCGCCGACCGCTCCGCCTTCGTCCGCTTCCCCGCC
>FTCB01000618.1_pt1 | contig 26971 bp, 13 predicted proteins | sample 1639431 | NCBI WGS metagenome assembly FTCB01 (sample SAMEA3914864, study PRJEB12502) | metagenome | biome: forest; material: soil | place: USA | collected 2012-03-12 | depth 0.3 m
CGGCCCCCGCGCCAAACTCTCCACTGCCGGCACGACTCTTTTTACACCGAATGCGTTTGGCCAGCGCACCGGAAAGGTGCTGCCCGGCGGAAACATCAGCCTCACCGGCAACATTCTGGCACAAGCGGGCTCGGTGCTCGATGTCTCCGGCGCTTCCGCCATTCTTGATTTCGCACCGTCGTTGGTCAGCGGAAACACCGCTCTGCCCGATGCCATCGCCGGTCTGACCAACATCCCGGCAGGCCAGGCGGTGATCGCGCAACGAGTGAATAGCGACGCCGGCACCATCACCCTCGCCGGCGGCCAATCCTTGCAAAGCGATGCGACCCTGCGTGGCCAGGCCGGAGGCCCAGATGCCCTAGGCGGCGCCTTGAAAATCTCCTCGGGCAGATTTTACCAACCCGGCGGAGGCAGTGAACCCACGCCGCTCGACGTGACGCTGCGCGTCGTGCAAAGCGGAAACGTGGCCCCCATGTCGGCTGGCGGCGTGGGCAAAACTCTTTCCGGCTTGGGCGAATTTGCCGCGTCACGCTTTTCCGCAGGCGGGTTCGATTCGCTGTCCCTCGGCGGCACCGTCCAATTCTCCGGCCCGGTCACCATCGTCGCGCGCCGGGAACTTTCGATCGCCGACGCCGGCGTCCTCTACGCGGATGCACCCGTGCAACTCTCCGCTCCGTACGTAAAGCTCGGCACGCCCTTCCTCGCGCCGCAGACGCCGGAGCAGCAGACCCCGCCCTTCACCTCGGGCGGCGTCGCCTTCCATTTCGCGCCCACCTCCGGCTCCGGATCCCTGAGCATCCACGGAGCGCTGCTGGATCTCGGCAACCTCTCGCTCCAGGGCATCTCGCGCGCTCATTTGGTCGCGGAGGGCGGCGACATCCGCGGCGTCGGCACCTTCGACATCGCCGGCGATCTCACCCTGGAAGCCGCACAGATCTACCCGCCAACGGCCCTCAGTTTCACCATCGCCGCCAGCGATCGCAATGTGACCGTGACGCAAAGCACCCAGGGCAACACGCACGTGTCGCTTGCCTCGGCCCAGCTTCCCCCGGGCTTTGGCATCGGCACGCCGCTCCTCGGCTCCACGGTGCAAAACATCGATGGCTCCGATGTAACCCTCGCCTCGGGAGCCGACCGCAGCATCTCCACCCGCACCCCCGTAATCTACGCACCTGGTTCTGGAAGTGTGACTATAAAAGGCTCCGGCGTCCGCGAATTGCCGCTCTCGGCCGGCGGACAGCTTTCCATCTACGGAGCCACCATTCGCCAGGGCGGAACGCTCGTCGCACCGCTCGGCGGCATCACGTTGGGCTGGGATGGCACCGGAGCGGCGCCCAAGGATCTCCTCACCGGCCAGTCCGTCGCCGTGACGCAAAACCTGGTGCTGTCCCCTGGGAGTGTCACCTCGGTCTCGGCGATTAGCCCCATCGATGGAACCCCGCTCACCATTCCCTACGGCCTCAATCTCAACGACGTCTCCTGGATCGATCCGCGCGGCATCGATATCACCGGCGGCGGTGCTCCGCAAAAGACGGTGACGCTCGCCGGCGTGCGGATCGACAGCCAGGCGGGCTCCGTCGTCGACGTGCGCGGCGGAGGCGATCTCTATGCGTATCGCTGGGTCAAGGGCGCCGGCGGCTCACAGGATGTGCTCGCCTCCCTCCAGAGCTTCGCGGTGCTCCCGGGCTACGCCGCCAACTTCGCCCCCTACGCGCCTTTCAATTCCGCCTCCACCGCCACCACCCTCGGCGGCGATCCGGGCTACGCCAATCAAAACCTGGCGTCCGGCGCTCGCGTCTATCTCGGCGCCAGCGAGGGCCTGCCCGCGGGTGTCTACACGCTCCTCCCCGCTCGGTACGCGTTGCTGCCCGGGGCCTTTCTGGTCACGCCAAAATCCGGAATGCCCGTGGACAACTTTCAATTTGCCGATGGTTCGAGCGTGGTCTCCGGCTATCGATTGAATGACCTCCGCGGCAGCCAAGTTGGCAACGTCCTCTACTCCCGCTTCGAAGTGGCGCCGGCCGCCACCGTTCGCAATCGATCCCAGTACGTCGACTACTTCGCCAATTCGTTTTTGCGGCAGGGCGCCCTGCGCCTCGAAGTCGCCGCCCCGCGCCTGCCGGGCGACGCCGGCCACGCCATCCTGCAAGCGACCCAGGCCATGAACTTGCAAGGACGCATCGCCGCGCAAGCCACCGATGATTTCCGAGCGGGACTCGTGGATATCGCGAGTGACGGGCGGATCGTCATCAACCACGGCGAGACCGTCGCCGGCGCGCTCTCGTTGAATGCGGCCCAACTCAACGCCTTCGGTGCCGAGAGCCTCTTGATTGGCGGCCTTCGCAGCCTCGGAGACGCCGGAACCACCGTCACCGTCCGCACCGCAGAACTGACCCTCGACAACGCGGGCACCTCGCTGCGCGCACCGGAAATCATCCTCGTCGCCAAAGAAAAACTGACCCTCGCCGCCGGCGCCACTATTGAGCAGACCGGCTCCATCCGAGGACGCGCCGATACCCTGCTCCTCGGTAGCGCGGACTCTGCCGGGAGCGGCGATGGCTTGCTCTTGCGGGTCTGCGCCGATTCCTCCGCGTCCTCGATTCGCCGTGGCGTCAGCAATTCCACGGTGCCAGCGTTGACCATCGGCGAAGGCGCGCGGCTCAGCGGGACGAGTATCACTGTGGACTCGACGGCTGCGGCCTCGCTCGCCTCCAGCGCCTCCCTGCGCGGCGACGCCATTTCCCTCAACAGCGGCCAAATTTCCGTGCTCCTGGATTCCGCCGTGACCGCTCCCGCCACCAATGGCTTGGTCCTCGCGGGCCCCGTCCTGGACGGCCTTCGCAGCGCCCAACGCCTCTCACTCCTCAGCTATAGCTCCCTCGATCTCTACGGTTCTGGTTCATTTACTGTTTCCGGCGCTCTCGCCCTGCACGCCGCCCAAATCCGCGGCTTCGACAACGGCGGCGGAAACGCGACCATCTCCGCCGCCTCGCTGCTGCTGGACAATACCGCCGGCGCCGTTGCCCTTGGCGGAAATAATCCAGCCAGCGGCACTCTCACCTTGCAGGCTGGCACCGTCCGCCTGGGCGCAGGCGCATCGCGGATCGATCAATTCTCAGCAGTCTCGATCGAGGCCGGCACCGGCGTGACGGTGCGAGGCACCGGCAGCCTGAATGTCCAAGGCAATCTCGCCATCGCCACGCCGTGGATGGTGGCCGCCAAAGCCGCCAACCAAGCCATCACCGCCACCGGCGCTCTCGATTTGCCAGCGCCCTCCACCTCGGCTCCAGCGGCCCCGCCGGCTGGCTTGGGAGCCACGCTCGCCTTGCAAGGCGCCAGCCTGCACGCCGGCACCACCATCGCCCTGCCCAGTGGTTCGCTCTCACTGCGGGCCACCACCGGCGACTTGATCGTGGACGGCAATCTCACGGCGCGCGGCGCGGCGCAGACATTCTTCGATCTAGTCCGCTACACGCCCGCCGGCTCCATCGCGCTCTCGGCCGATACCGGTTCAGTCATCATCGGCCCGTCGGGAGTCATCGACGTCTCAGCCTCCGGCCCCGGCCTCGCCGGACGCCTGGCCATCAGCGTGCCGCAGGGAACACTCTCGCTCGGCGGCACGCTCCGCGGTACGGGCGGCGGCGACTTCTCCCTCGATACCGCGAGCCTGCCCTCGCTGGATAACCTCTCGCCCGTCCTGGCGCAGGGCGGCTTCTCCGGGGATCAATCCTTCCGCGTGCGCACCGGCGACGTGCAGATCAATGGCAGCAACGCTGCCCGCAGTTTCAGCCTGTCCACCGACACCGGCGGCATCACCGTCACGGGCCTCATCGACGCCAGCGGCCAGCGCGGCGGCAGCATTCAGCTCGTGGCCGCCGGCGATCTCACGCTCGCCACCGGTTCGCGTTTGACCGTCGCCGCCCAGGATTTCGACGCCGCCGGAAAAGGCGGCGCCATCACGCTGGAAACGCGCGGGCTGAATGGCGGTCAGATCGATCTGCAAGCCGGTTCCACGGTCGATCTTTCCGTCGCCGCCGAAAACGGCCACAGCGCGGCGGCCGGCAATTTCAGCGGCACGCTGCATCTTCGCGCTCCGCAAACTTCCGCCGGCACGGATCTCGCCGTGGCCGCGCTCGCCGGGGAGATCCTCCATCCCTCCAGCATCGTCGTGGAGGGCTATCACGTCTTCGATTTGACCGGCAACGGCCTCATCACCACTGCTGTGCAGGATGCCGTGTTGGCCAACGGCACCATCTTCGGCAACGGCACCACCGCCGTCCGCTTGCTCGCCGGGCACGCCGCGCTGGAGCCTGCACTGGTCGTGACCGCAGGAGCGGAAATCATCAACCGCACCGGCAATCTCACGCTCGGCGCGAGCAACTCCACCGCCACCAGCGACTGGAATCTCGCCTCCTTCCGCTTCGGTCCCAAGAATGCCGCTGGTGCGCTCACCCTCCGCGCCTCCGGAAATCTCGTCTTCTTCAATGCGTTGAGCGACGGCTTCGAGAGCAGCGCCTACAACGCCTCGCTCCTCGGCTACAACCCGCTGCTGCCCGCCAATGCGCAATCGTGGTCCTATCGCCTCGTCGCCGGTGCGGATTTCACCGCAGCGGATTCCTCCCGCGTGGTGCCGCTGGAAAATCTCTCCGCCGGCTCCGGCTCGCTGCTGCTGGGAAAAAATGCCGGGACCGCCAGCGCGTCCAATCCCGGTCTCAACGCTCAAACCTCCGCCGTCATCGGCAATCGCTTCCAGGTCATTCGCACGGGCAGCGGCGACATCACCATCGCCGCCGGGCGCGATGTGCAACTGCTCAATCAGTTCGCCACCATCTACACTGCCGGCACCCGCGTGGCGGATCCCACGCTCGGCGGAACGTTCGATCTCCCGCAGTTGATCCCCAATCCGAGCGCCGGCTCCGGAGTCCTCGGCGCCCCTCAGCAAAATCCTCCGTCTCCCGCGCAATTCAGCTTCGCGGGCGGCAACATCTCCATCCAGGCACAGAGCGACATCGCGCACTACACCAAGGCCAGCAACGGCACCCTCGTGGCGGATTCCTCGCGCGAATTGCCGATGAACTGGCTTTATCGCCGCGGCTACCTGAATCAGGACACCGGACAATTCGGAACCGCCGGCGGCCCCGGTCGCGGCGGCGAGATCGCCTCCACCGCTTGGTGGGTGGATTTCAGCAATTTCTTCGAAAGCATCGGCGCCCTTGGCGGCGGAAATATCACCCTGCAAGCGGGACGCGATATCGCCAACGTGGATGCCGTCATTCCCACCAACGCGAGAATGCCGAAGACAACCGCGAACGCTTCCGCCTTGGTGGAACTCGGCGGCGGCGATCTCCTCGTCCACGCGGGACGCGATCTGGATGCCGGTGTCTACTATGTCGAACGCGGCCACGGCACCTTGACCGCGGGCGGCAGCATCAAAACCAACGCCACTCGTTCGCCCTCCCTCACCGTGCTCAATGGCTCTGCGCCGCTCGCGTCTGAAACCTGGCTGCCCACGACGCTCTTCCTGGGAAAAGGCGGATTCGACGTGAGCGCCCGCAGCCACGTGCTCCTCGGCCCCGCAGCCAATCCGTTTCTGCTGCCCGCCGGCTACAACAACACCGTCTGGTACAAGACCTACTTCTCCACCTTCGCGCCGGAGAGCTATGTGAACGTCTCCTCCCTCGCCGGAAACGTCACGCTGCGCGCGAGCGCTGCACCTGCCGGGAACAGCGCCGTGCCCATTTTGCAAACGTGGCTGCAAGACGTGCTCGCGGTGAAATCCACCTCCGCCTCTTTCTTCCAGCCCTGGCTGCGCCTGAGCGAAACGAGCACCACTCCCTTTGCCGACGTCGCCGCTCTCTCGCCCGGCACGCTCCGCGCCACCGCCTTTGCGGGCGACATCAATCTCGTCGGGAAATTCACGCTCTCCCCAGCACCCACCGGCACCGTGGAATTGGCCGCCTCCGGCTCTCTCAACGGCGTGCAGCGGAATGGTTCCACGCTGCAATCTGGAGTTCCCCTGGCCACGTGGGGCTCCGCCAGCATCAATCTCTCGGACGCCAATCCCGCGGCCATCCCGGGCGTCGCTTCTCCCCTCGCCTACCAAACCATCGTCGGAACCGTGCCCGGCCTGGCGCTGACGACTGCTCCCGATTTCCTGGCTCCGCTCGACGCCCTCTTCGACGAAAGCGGAGCCGTCCGCGGCTCCAGCGTCACGCTCACCAGCAAGCAAACCTTGCACGCGCCCGACCTCCTGCACGCAGGCGACGTCGATCCCGTGCGCCTCTATGCCGGAGCCGGAAATATTTCTGGCCTCACGCTCTTCTCCGGAAAGGAAGCCCGCGTCGTCACCGGACGCGACATCACCAACCTCGCACTGTACGTGCAAAATCTCCACGACGACGATGTCACTGTCGTCTCCGCCGGGCGCGACATCATTGCCTACAACGCGAATAGCGCGCTGCGTATCGCCGCGCAGTCCCCCGGCAACATTCTCAATATCGGCGATCCCGCCCTCCCGGGCGATCTCCAGTTGGCCGGCCCCGGCAGCCTGGAAGTCCTCGCCGGGCGTAATCTCGACCTCGGCGTCGGCCCGAGCAATGCGGACGGCACCGGCGTGGGCATCGTCACCGTGGGCAACGCCAGGAACCCCGCGCTCCCCTTCGACGGCGCCAGCATCTTCGCCGGCGCGGGTCTCGGCGCCTCGAGCGGTCTCGCCGCCAGCCGGATTGATTTCCACGGTTTCACTTCCAAATTCCTCACCGATGAGACGCTCGCCAAATATCTCCCGGAATTGAATCTCCCCGGCGTCGCCAGCGCCGATCAATTCGCCCACCTCCCACTGGAGCAGCGTCATCAAGTCGCCCTGGAAATCTTCTTCCGCCTCCTGCGCGACGCCGGCCGCGACGCGAACACCAATGGCGGCAACTACGACACCGGCTTCGCCGCCATCGAATCCTTGTTCGGCAAAGTCGACGGCACCGGCGATATCTTGCTCACTTCCCGCGCCATCAAGACGCAGAGCGGAGGCAACATCAGCCTCTTCGCCCCCGCCGGACGCCTGGCCGTCGGCTTCGATGTCGCCGGCACGCAGGCCATCGATCAAGGCATCCTCACCGAAGCCGGAGGCCACATCTCCATCTTCACCGGCTCCAACGTCGACGTCGGCACTTCCCGCATCTTCACGCTCCGCGGTGGCGATATCACCATCTGGTCCTCCGCCGGCGACATCGCCGCGGGCGCCGCCGCCAAGACCGTGCAAGCGGCACCGCCCACGCGCGTCGTCATCGATCCGCAAAGCGCCGACGTCTCCACCGACCTCGCCGGCCTCGCGACCGGCGGCGGCATCGGCGTCCTCGCCACCGTCGCCAATGTCCCCTCGGGCGACGTCGATCTCATCGCTCCCAAAGGCCGCATCGATGCCGGAGACGCCGGCATCCGCAGCGCCGGCAATCTCAATGTCGCCGCCGTCCAGGTCCTCAACGCCGAAAACATCCAGGTCACCGGCACCAGCGCCGGCACCCCGCCACCCACCGTCGTCGCCGCCCCAAACCTCGGCGCTCTTACCGCCGCCGCCAGCACCACCGGCGCCGCCACGCAGACCGCCGGCGAGTTTACACCCGCCAACAACGCCTCCGACATGGCGAAAAAACCCGAGGAAGTGCCATCCATCGTGACCGTGGAAGTGCTCGGTTACGGAGGTAGCCCTTAGTTACCCGGGTGCCACTTTTGCCCCGTCCCGATCGGACGGGCCTCATCTTGCGATGAACGAAACGACGGCAGGATCGTCTAACACCCCCGAACCTTCGCCACTATGAACACCTCGCCTCGTCAGAACTTGTTCGTGCGTTACTTCAAGCGAATCGCCCTTTGGGCAGTCATCGCCACAGCCATCGTGGTTCCCGTGCGCGCCTATGTTATTACGCCTTACCGGATCATGGGAAATTCCGTGGAGCCGGAACTCAAAACCGGGAGCCTCGCTCTCGTCTACCGCCTCACCTCCGACTTTCAGCCAGGCGATATCGTCGCCTATCGGAACGGCCAGAATACCTTCGTGGGCCGGTGTGAAAGCACCACGCCGGAAAACGTGAAAGTGAGCCGGCGCGACGAGCAGGCAGTGATTTCGCGCCAGGCGATCATCGGACGCGTGGTCCTCTCCACGCGCTAACGGCGAGCGGCACCGCTCAACGAGTTCAACTTTCTCGCCCCGAAAACGACACGTTCCACGGGTTGAAGCTTCACGCGGAGTGCCACAGCATTCGCGTCTACTCTATGAAGCCGACCGACCCTCAATCGCCCTCTCTCCTGCTTTCCCGACGCCGCATGCTGGGGCTGACGGGAAGCGCCCTGGCCATGGGTTGCCTTCCACAGGGCCTGCTCGCCGAAGACGCCAAGCCTGCCGCCGCCACGGAAACGCCGGAGAAAAAAGAAGAGCCGAAAAAGGATCCGTATGCCGACGGCGTGCTCGTGGATGGCGAGCCGCCTCTGCCGCAGGACGGCGCGTTTTGCTTCGCGGTATTGCCGGACACGCAGCACTACTCCGAGAAATTCCACGGTCAATTCCTCGCGCAGACGCGCTGGCTCGTGGAGCAAAAGGAGCGGCGGCGCATCGCGGGGGTGTTTCACCTCGGCGACGTCACGCAGCACAATTCCCCGGACGAATGGCAAGTCGCCCAGCGTGCCATGCAGATCCTCGAAGAGGGAAGCCTCCCCTACAGCCTCATCCCCGGAAACCACGACTACAGCGAAGGCGGCACCTGCAAAGATCGCACCACGCTCCTGAGCCAATACTTCCCCGTCACGGCGCTGAAGAAGTTCCCGCACTGGGGCGGCAACTACGATCGCGAGCCCGATCGCGTCGAAAACACCTTCCAGCTCCTGGAAGCCGGCGGCCGCAAATTTCTCATCCTCTGCCTCGAATTCGGCCCTCGCGGCGACGTCGTGCGCTGGGCCAACGAAGTCGTGGCCAAACATCGCGACCGCGAGGTGATCCTGATCACGCACGCCTTCATCTATTTCGACGACACGCGCTACGACTGGAAGAAATTCGGCAAGAAGCAGAATTGGAATCCGCACTCCTACCCCTTCGGGGGGCCGAACGACGATGTGCACGACGGCGAGGAGTTGTGGGACAAACTCGTCTCCAAGCACGAGAACTTCATCCTCACGCTCAATGGGCACGTGCTGCAGGACGGCCTCGGAAAAGTCACCACGGCGACGCCAGGCGGCCGCGCCATTCCACAGCTGCTCGTGAATTTTCAGATGCGTCCCCAAGGCGGAGATGGCTGGCTCCGTCTGATCGAAATGCGTCCTGGCGGCACGGCGCAGACCTACGACTTTTCGCCGACCCGCAAGCAGTGCAATCAGTCGGCGCAAAATCAGTTCGCGATGAAGATGGCGCCGATCGCCTGAGCCGCGCGATTACCGTCTCACGTGGCGCCGGCGAATCACCGCGGCAGCGCCGAGCATCAGCAGCGCTGCACTCCCCGGTTCTGGAACAACCGTGAGGATTCCAGTGCCGCTGAAGCGCGTATCGTCCTTGAAGATCGCCGCACTGAGCGTGCTGCCATAGGTCCCCGCCGCCTCGATCGTCGTGCCAAAATAGAGCGCGCCCACGATTTCATTGACGCCGGCAGCGAGATTCACTTTTCCGTTGAAGAGCCCGAATTGCTCGATCGTGACCGCAGCGCTGTCGGCAATCGCGGAGCCGTTGAGCAGCGAGAGCGTGGCGCCATTGGCGATCGAGACGTCGCCGGCGATGCCGAGGTTCGAGATATTCGTGCCGTCGCCAATTTGCAGCGTACCGCCGCTCACTTCCGTCAGCCCGGAATACGTATTGATGCCGGTGAGAATCAGCGTGCCGGTGCCCGCTTTCGTGATGCCCATGGTCCCGCTCAGCGACGCGCCAATGGTATTCGTGTTGGTGCCATTCGACCAAATCACCCCCTCGGCCGGTGTGGCCACGGTGCCAAACTGCAGCGTCCCTGCGGCGGCACTTCCACTCGTGCCGATCACACTGTTGTTCAGCGTGAAAATCAGCCCGCCGCTCGCGATCGTGAGCGTTTTCCCCGCCCCGATGTTCGAGCTGCCGCCGGTGGTGTAGCGGAACGAATTGATCGTCAGCGCCGTATCGGGATTCGCAATCGCCACACTCGCGGCGCTCACGTTGCTCGCCGCGCCTGCGGTGAGCGTCGTCGCGTATTCGCCGGTCGTGAGCAGAGCGCGCAGACCTGTGGCCGTGGAAGTCGCAAAGGTATCGCCCATCGCGGCGTTGCCATTGGTATTGGCCGCGACCATCCACGGAATGATGCTCATGGTGGTGGAGCCTTCGAGGCCTGCGCCGCCGGTGAGAAACGAAGCGGCATTGCTCACGGAAAGCTGCGCGGTGCCGCCCAGCGTGGAACTCCGCACAAACGCCGTCGCGCCCACGGTTCGCTCCATGGTGGTGACGTTGAAACGCGTGCCGCCGGAATTCGCATTCCCGCTAATCGTGAAAAGCGAGTAGCCGCTATTGAAGTCCAGCGTGCTCACATTATCGACCACCAGCGTGCCGGACCCGGAGGAAATCGCCTGCCCTCCTGCGGTGACACTGCCGCCATTCACCGTGATGCGATTTTGCGTGAACCGCTGTCCCGGCGCCGTGCGATTGGAATTATCGCCGGAGTGCAACAGACCGCCATTCTGCGTGATGCCCCCGCCGCTGAGGAACCCATTGACGATGACCTCGGCCGCATTGGGAATTCCGCCGGAGGTCAGCGTCAGGCTCCCCGTATTACTACCGCCGAGACCCTTATTGAGAACAAACGTGCCCGTGAAAGTCTTGGTGTTGGTGATGATGATCGAGGCGTTGCTGTTGTTGGTAATCACGCCATCTCCAGTGACATCGCCGGTAAAGGTGAGCTGATTGAGGCCACTCGTGCCGCCCGTCACCGTCACCTTTCGCGCAGCGGCTGCCGCACCGGTGGCCAAAGTCCCGGTGCCGGAAAGCGCCAGCAATTCCACTCCCGTCCCGAGATTCACGGCGAGATCGGAATTCAGCGCGATGGGCACACTCAGCGTGCTGCTGATATTGGAGGTAGCGGTCGAAGTTACATTAAGCTGCGCCGCGGTGCCGGCCACGCCGCTGTCGAAGAGAAGGCTGAAGGTTTCGCTCCCGGCATTGCCGATGGTGAAATTGGACGCATTGTCACCGATGTTCAGGATCCCGAGCAGGATGTCATCGCGCAGGCGGATGTTTTGATTCCCGACAATGTCGTTGTTCAAATTGACAACAGTGCCGGCGCCATCCGGGTAGGCGGTGCTGGGATTCCAGTTTCCTGCCGTAAACCAGTCGTAAGTCGCCCCGGCAGCGGTCGGTGTCCAAGTGAAAGTATCGGCGGCGGCGGGCGTCATGGCTCCAGCGGCAACCACAAGGATCCAGGTAAGGTGGCGGGTGTTCATGGGAACGAGGAGGTCTCTGGGAGGGACACCGAAGAAGAGACGGAGAATCCCGCCGAATGCAACGCCGAGTTCTCAAAACTTTCACCTTCACCGATGCAAAGCGCATCATGCTTGGGTACGCTTCTTGCCCCTTTAGCGCACATGAAGCGCACCGTTTCTCTCCCGACTTTGGTGGCCCACGCCGCCCATGCTTCAGCCAGCGACCCCGCCTTTGCTGCGGAAGATCCCCGCTCCGTCCGAGCGCCCTTTTTCACCGCGGGGTTCATCCTGAGCTTTCTGCTCTGGCCCATCGGCGCGGTCATGGGCTCAGCGTACTTGTTTCACGCCAGGTGGCGCGCCGCGGGTTTGGCGATGATAATCATCGCCTCGCTGGCCGGCCTCGTTTCCTCCCTCGTGTACTGGTCCTTGCGGTAGGTTCGGTACTTTCCCGCGGATTATTCAATGGCCAGTCCCGATCGGGATGCGCCATGCTGTTTGGAGGCAACACCACCGACCTCATGCGTACCCTGGTCCTCTTCATCCTCCTCTGCTGCGTCTCTGCAAGCGCCGCGGAAAAACGGAACGTTGTGCTCTTCGTGTGCGACGACCTCGGTTTCCAACTCGGCTGCTATGGCGACAAGGTAGCGCGCACGCCGAATATCGATGGCCTCGCGCGCGAGGGCGTGCGGTTTACCCACGCGTTTTGCACCACGGCGAGCTGTTCGCCGAGCCGTTCGGTGATTCTCACCGGCCTGCACAATCACACGAATGGAATGTACGGGCTGCAACACAGCACGCATCATTTCCAGGCGCATGCGGGCGTCCTCTCGCTCCCCGTGCTGCTGGCGCAGGGCGGCTATCGCACGGCGCGCATCGGAAAGTATCACGTCGCGCCGGAGGAAATCTTTCACTTCGATCTCGCGCTGCCGGGCAATGCCCGCAGCCCGGTGGTGATGGCGGACAACTGCCGCGACTTCCTCGCCGCCAAGGACGACAAACCGTTCTTCCTCTATTTTTGCACCGCGGACCCGCACCGCAGCGGCATCGATGAGCAGCATCCGCTAAAAGCCGACAAGTTTGGCAGTGGACCGAAGTATCCGGGCGTGACCGAGCAGGTTTTCGACCCGAAGGAAGTGCCCGTGCCACCGTGGCTGCCGGACACGCCGTCCTGCCGCGCCGAGCTGGCGAACTACTATCAGTCTATCTCCCGCGTGGACACCGGCCTGGGACATCTGCTCGCGCTCCTCAAGGAAACGGGACATGCTGACGACACGCTCATTCTTTTCACGAGCGACAACGGCCCGCCGTGGCCCGGCGCCAAGACCACGACTTATGAACCAGGGCTGAATCTGCCGCTCATCGTGCACGCACCGGGTATGAAACGGCCCGGCACGGCCTGCGACGCCACCATCTCGTGGGTCGATTTCACGCCGACGATTCTCGATTGGTGCGGTGTGAAACCTCCGGCCGAGGCGCCACCCATCATCGCCCCGGGCGAGGGCGGGAAAGTCGCCAGGGGCAAGCTGCAGCCTTATACCTTTCACGGGAAATCGTTCGCCAGCGTGTGGGATGAAGAAAAACCAGCCGACCGCGGGATCATTTTCGCGTCCCACACGTTTCACGAGGTCACGATGTATTACCCGGTGCGCGTCATTCGCAGCGGCCACTTCAAGCTCTCGCTGAATATCGCGCACGAGCTCTCCTTCCCTTTTGCGAGCGACTTATTTGAAGGTGCCACGTGGCAATACACCTTGAAGTCCGGCGCGACAAAATATGGCCAGCGGACCGTGGATGCGTATCTGCATCGCCCGAAATACGAACTGTACGATCTCGAAAAAGATCCCGGCGAACTGAACAATCTCGCCACCGATCCCGCCTACAAAAAGACCTTCGACGATCTCGCGGCCCAGCTTGAGGATTTTCAAAAGCGCACGAAGGATCCGTGGCTCGTGAAATACGAACACGAGTAACCTCCCTCGATTCTTCTTATTGTGCCCGCCCCCGTTTCCGCGCGACATTGTCCGCGTGAAATCGTTTCGCCAAGAGCTGTGGTTTGAAGTGAACACGCGCCGCGCGTTCTTGAACATCACGCCGCAAGTGGAAGCCGCTTTGCGGGAGAGCGCCATCGGCGAAGGGCTCTGCCTGGTGAACGCGATGCACATCTCGGCGAGTGTCTTCATCAACGACGATGAAGGCGGGCTGCACCTCGATTTCGAAAAATGGCTGGAGCAGCTCGCACCCGAAAAGCCGCACCGGCAATACCGGCACAATGACACCGGCGAAGACAACGCGGATGCGCATCTCAAACGCACCATTATGGGCCGCGAGGTGGTGGTCGCCGTCACCGGTGGACGGCTCGATTTCGGACCGTGGGAGCAAATCTTTTACGGTGAATTTGACGGCCTGCGCAAAAAGCGCGTGCTGGTAAAAATCATCGGCGACTAGCGTGGCCCCGGTCTCATCATCCCCGACTTCCGCGGTCGCCGGCTGGCCCGGCGCCAGCCGCTATCGCGAACTGGAAGCCCGCGTCCGCGCGGCGCTGCAACCCAATCTCACCGAGGCCGAATTCGATGCGCTCGCCTTGGAGATTCACGAATTTCAGCGCGAGTGGAATGGACCGTATGGCCGCTGGTGCGCCACCCAGCCCCAGCCGCGCAGCTGGCGTGAGATTCCCGCCGTGCCGCAGGCGATGTTCAAGCGCTATCGCCTCGCCTGCTTTCCGCCCGCAGCCACGCACACCGTCTTTCGCACGAGCGGCACCACCGGCGAAACCCGCGGCGAACACCATTTTCTCAACACCTCGCTCTATGAAGCCTCGGTGCTCGCGGGCTGGCGAAGGCTGCAACTGCCCCGGTGGCAGCCCGTGATTTTGTCGCCGCGCGCGGAGGACGCACCCGATTCTTCGCTCGCCTGCATGCTGCGATACCTTGCTGAGGATACGGGGCACCCGCCGATCTGGCTCTGCCAGGCGGATGGGCAGCTCGATCGGGAACGACTCGCGCCATGGCTCCGGTCGGATCCTTCCAGGGAACCGGTGACCCTCCTCGGCACCGCGCTGGGATTTCTCAATTGGTTTGAGCAAATGGGCGGCACTCGCGTGCCACTTGCGGCGGGCAGCTTCGCCATGGAAACCGGCGGGTTCAAAGGAAGCGGACGTGATATCGCCAAGCCCGAGCTCTATGGCCTGTTTCAGGATCGGCTCGGTTTGGAGCCGCAGCAGATTTGGAACGAATACGGGATGTGCGAACTCAGCTCCCAATTCTACACCCGCGGGCTGGGAGGCATTCACACGAGCGGGCCCTGGATTCGGGCACTCGTCGTCTCGCCGGAGACCGGCGCCGAAGTGCCCATCGGTGAAACCGGAGTGCTGCGAATTTTCGATCTCGCCAATCTCGGAAGCGTGCTCGCCGTGCAGACGGCGGATCTGGCCATTCGGCGGGAAGGAGGCTTTGAGCTGCTCGGTCGCAATCCCGCCGCATTGCCCCGCGGCTGTTCCCGGATGGCCGATGAAGCGATGCGAGGCACACTCGCGCCGCGCCAGTCTGCCGGAATTGGCGGGCATGTGTTTCGCGCTGCAGCACCATCGCTCACCTGTGCCGAGCGCGCCCGGGCCCTGGCCCAAGCTGCCGCGCCCTTCCTCTTTCTTGGCACGGTCACCGAAGAATCGCTGCTCGAATTGGTAAAACTGGAGCTCGGGCATCCCGAGGTGCTCGATCGCTTTGTCCCTCACGGTGTGCATCGCGTCCGCGCCCAAGCGCCCGCGACCCTTCTTCACATTCTCAGCGGCAACACGCCGGCGGCTGCGCTGCAAACCCTGCTGCGCGGATTGCTGCTCGGCTCCATGAATCTCTGCAAACTGCCCGCACGTGGATTGCCGGAGGTCGATGCCTTTGTCGGCGCCTTGCCGCCGGAATTGCGCGCCTGCGTGCAAACCAACGCGACCTTGTCGGATGATTGGATCGACCGGGCCGACGCCATCGTCGTCTTCGGCAGTGACGAAACCGTCGCCGCATTTCGCGCCCTTGCACATCCCGGGCAAACGTTGATCGCGCACGGCCACAAGCTCAGCTTGGGCGTGGTGCTGGCCGATCCGGAATTTGCCAGCATCGCCGGCGCCGCGCGCGATGCCTCCGTCTTTGATCAGCAAGGCTGCCTCTCACCTCACGTGTTTTATCTCGACAAAGATGCAGGCTGCTCCGTCGCCGACTATGCCCGGTGCCTGGCAACTGCCATGGCCGAATTTGCAGCCCGCTCGCCACGCGGAGATTTGTCCGCCAGCGAGAGCAACAGCATTCGCGCGCTCCGCGGGGAGCTGAGTTTTCGCGCCGCCAATGGCGAGCCGCTCGAAGTTCACGCCAGCCCGGAGGGCACGGCCTGGACCGTGATCGCGGACCACACCCCGGGCTTTCCGGCCACGCCGCTCAATCGCGTGATCTTCGTCAAGCCGCTCCCGGAAAATCCGGCATCGGAGTTCGCTGCGATTCAACCGCACCTCAGCACCTGCGGCTTGTGGCCGTTGGAGCCGCACTCCGTGGATCTGGCGTTGCGCCTCGGAGCCCTGCGCGTGTGCCGCATCGGTGAAATGCAGCGCCCGGCGCTCTCGTGGCATCAGGACGGACAAGCCGTTCTGGCGCCGCTCGTCCGCTGGATCGATTGGGAGGGATAGAGCCCGGGCGCTTGCGAAGGGATCTCTTAGATCTCCGCCGTAATCGCCGCCCCCATCTCGGCGGTGCCCGCGCGACGAGTGCCTTCGCTGTAGATATCGCCGGTGCGCAGCCCGGACTGAATCACGCGATGCACGGCCTGCTCGATGGCCACCGCGGCGTCCTCACGGCCGAACGCAAAACGCAGCATCATCGCCGCACTGAGAATCTGCGCGATCGGGTTGGCAATCCCCTTCCCTGCAATATCCGGCGCGGAACCGCCGCCGGGCTCAAACAAGCCGAAGTAGAGTCCGCCCGGCTTGCTCGCACCGAGGCTCGCGCTCGGCAGCATGCCGATGCTGCCGGTAATCGCCGCCATCTCATCGCTGAGGATGTCACCGAACATGTTCTCCGCGAGAATCACGTCAAACTCGCGTGGCTGCCGCACGAGCTGCATCGCGGCATTATCCACATACATGTGATCGAGCCGCACGCCGGGGTACTGTGCCGCGATGGCGGTCACGGTCTTGCGCCAAAGCACGCCATTGTTCAGCACATTGGCTTTATCGATCGACATCACGCGCTGCCGGCGGCCCTGCGCCGCGCGAAACGCCACGTGGGCGATGCGCTCGATCTCGCTCTTGCGATACAGCATCTCGTCAATGGCATAGGGATCCGCCACATCTTCCCGGAGTTCCTTCTTTCCAAAGTACAATCCGCCCGTGAGCTCGCGCACGCACAGCATGTCGAAGCCGCCCGCGACCAGGTCCGTTCGCACGGGTGAGGCATGTGTGAGTTGCGGATAGCACAGGCCCGGACGCAGATTTGCGAAAAGTCCGAAATGCTTTCTCAAAGGCAGGAGTGCGCCGCGCTCGGGCTGCTTGGCGGGCGGAAGCGATTCCCATTTGGGCCCGCCGACGCTGCCGAAAAGAATCGCGTCGCTCTCCTCGCACAGCTTCAGCGTGGCCGGCGGGAGCGCTTCGCCATCGGCGTCGATGGCCGCGCCGCCGACGCGCGCTTCACGAAGCTCGAACGACAAGGAAAACTTCTTCTCCACAACGGCAAGCACCCGGCGCGCTTCCGCCATGACTTCCGGACCGATGCCGTCTCCCGGCAATACTGCAATTTTGTAGGTGGACATAGGGCGCGGGAAACTAGTGTTTTTCGCGCGCTTGCCAAGACGGGAGTTCCCGTCCGTGGTCGCCCCCATCAATTCGCAGAAAAGAAACAGGGCACCGGCCCACTCGGACCGATGCCCCGTTGATGTCGCATCTTTTTCGGCCGCTTATTCGCGGTCGGCCGCGGTCGCCTTGTAGCGTGGCTTGCCGACGACTTTCGGCACGGGCGGAACGCCGGGTTTCGGAATATCGGCCGCAACCTGGCGGTTCGAAGTCGGGACCAAACGGACCGCGCCCTTCGCATTGTTGCGCCAGCCGTTCGGATCCGCGTATTCCTCGCCGCTGTTTTTGAGACCGCTCACCTGGCCTTCGAGGCCGGTGCCGTAGCCGGACTGCACAATCGTCGGCGTGACGAACACCAGCAGGTTACGCTTCGTGCGCTGATTCACGCGCTCCTGGAAAGCGTAGCCCAAAATCGGAATATCACCGAGCACTGGCACCTTGGTCCGGCCTTTGGAAACTTCATCCTGCAACAGACCGCCGATGGCCAGCGTATCGCCGCTCTTGATGAGCACGTTCGAATCAAACGTGCGCTTGTCGATAATCGGGCTGAACACCGTCGCGCCGCCGAACGAGAACGTCGCGTCGCCAACCTTGTTGCTGATCTCCGGTTGCACCGCGAGGGTAACGAAGTTGTCCTTGTTGATGCTCGGCGTGACCGTGAGCGAGTTGCCGAATTCCTTGTCCTGGAATCCGCTGAACACCGCCTGCGCGGTTTGTTCGTTGAAGTTCAATTGCGGCACGGGCTGAGCGCGCGTGATTTTGATGACCGCCTTTTGATTGTTGGCGGCCACGATGCGCGGGTTGGCGAGGAACTCGGCGTCCGTGTCCTCATTCAGCAGGCGCAGCGTGGCGCTGAGTTGCGGAATGCTGAGGATGGCGAACTGGCCCAGGACCGATTGCGCCAGGCCGCTCAGGCTATTGCCGTTGCGCAGGAGGTTCCCGCTCGTCCCGAAGGCATTCTGCTGCGGTGAATTCGTGGCGTCGTTGGTAAAGGCGCCCGTCGTGGAAGATCTGCCGTTCTTGACGGTTGTCGTCGTGTTCGAATCGCCCACATTGGAGCCGCCGTACTTGAGCGTCAGCGGGGTCGAGGCATTGCCCAACACGCCGCCCCAGTTGATGCCGTAGCTCTGCTTGGGATTGGCGTTCACTTCCACGAGGCGCGCCTCGATCATCACCTGCCGGGTCGGGCGGTCAATCGAGACGAGGAATTGGTCAATCCTGTCGGCATTCGACTTGGCCTCGCGGTAAAAGATGGTGTTGGTCCGCGCGTCGAATTGCGGCTCGAGGCCACTGTTGAGCTGGCCTTTGAGCAGCGGGGCAATTTTCTCCGCACTCGCGTAGCTGAAGGTGTATTGGAAGCTGAGCGCCGGTTCCTTGGCCTTTTCCGCCTGCGTCTTGATGTAGAAGACGCCGTTGCGCTCGTCGATGGTGAGCCCGTTGGCATCGCAAATCACCTCAATCACTTCCTTGGGCGTCTTGCCTTCCATGCGCAGCGTGATGGGGCCGGTGACTGCGGCGCTCACCACCACGTTCATGTTGGCCTGGCGCGCCAGCGTGCGCAGCGCAAGGCTCACGTCGTCGCCTTGAAATTCAATGACATTGCCTGCCGCCACACTGGGCGCGGCCGCAACACCAGCCGCTCCTGCGGCTCCGGGCGGCTCGATGACGCCAGGAGCACCGGCGGGCGTGGGTGCGCCGGGCAAGCCGGGCACGGGCTTCGTGGAATCCGCCGGCACCGCTGGAGCCGTGGGCGGCTCGATGGCCGCAGGCACAGCAGGCGGAGGAGCGACGGGAGCCGGCGCAGCGCCCGAGTTATTGTCGGGAGACTGCGCGATCACCGCACTGGCAGAGAGGACCAGCGCGCTCAGACTACGATTGATTTTCGCGAGGGTTAGGGCCGAGAGTTTCATGCTTGAGAACCTCTTAAGCACGATGCGCGCCAAGCCCATACCCGACTAAAATTTTTGCCACCTCTCTCTGTAGAATCGTCGATTTTCCTCTGAAATTACGCGGTCCGAACGGCAGTACAAAAGGCCTGCATCCTGGCAAAATCTTTCTTCCCCGGCCCACTTTCCACCCCGCTGGAAACATCCGCGACCCGCGGCCGAACGGCCCGAATCGCCTCCGCCACATTCTCCGGAGTGAGCCCTCCGGCGAGCCACAGATGGAGGCGCGGATAGTCCTTCGCAAACTGTTGCACCAATTCCAGATTCACGCGCACTCCCGTGCCTCCGTACGCGTTCGGGACACAGGCATCGAGGAGCAGATGCTGTGTCAGAAAGGAATCGGCACCGGCAAAGTGCGCCGGTTCGCTCACGCGCAAAGCCTTGATAATCGGCTTTCCGTGGGCCGCAGCAGCCGTGCAGTACGCGCCGTCTTCGTCACCGTGGAACTGAAGCGCATCGATATACGGCAACGCCGCAATGCGCGCGGCTTCTTCGGGCGGGGCATTCACCAGGAGAGCCACTCGCGTCACCGACAGTGCAGCGATCCACGACGCGTGGGCCTCGATGTCCAGAAACCGCTTGCTGCCCGGCCACGTGTTGAAGCCGAGCAAATCCGCGCCGGCGGCGATGGCGGCGCGGGCGTCCTCGTCATTGGTAAGGCCGCAGATTTTCACGGCCACCCGATCTTCCGGCAGCGTCAATTTCATGGGCCGAGCAGTTCCTCCAATTCCTGCACGCGCTGCGCAAAGAGCTGCAGCGTGGCCTCCACCGGGGCCGGCGACGACATATCCACGCCGGCCTCGCGCAGGGTCGGGATGGGAAATTTGCTGCCGCCACTGCGGAGGAAACCCAGGTACCGCGTGGCATCCTTCGCCGCCAGCACCTGCTGGCTCAGCGCGACCGCGGCACTCAGGCCCGTGGCATATTTATACACATAAAATGCCGAATAGAAATGCGGAATGCGCAGACACTCCAGCTCCAGCTCCGGATCGATCGTAAAGTTCGCGCCGAAGTAGGCGTCCAGCAGTTTCCGATAGGTCTGCCGGATCGAATCGAGTGTCACGGGCTCGCCCGCCTCTTCCATGGCGTGGATGTCGCGCTCGAATTCCGCAAACATGGTCTGGCGATAAACCGTGCCGCGGATGTCATCGAGCTGGCGGTTGATCAAGTAGGCGCGCATCTGCCGATCGCTCGTGTGCTCCAGCAGATGGTGCGTGAGCAGCTCTTCGTTGAACGTGCTCGCCACCTCCGCAAGGAAGATCGGGTAATCGGCATCCTGCCAGCGCTGCGTGCCGTTCGAGTGCCAGGTGTGCATCGAGTGCCCGGCTTCGTGCGCGAGCGTGAAGACATCCGCAAACACGTCGTCCTTGAAATTCATGAGGATATACGGCGGCGCGCCGTAACTGCCGCTGCTGAAGGCACCGCTGCGCTTGCCTTTGTTTTCGTAACGGTCGCACCAGCGCTGCGTTTTCAGTCCGTCGGCGAGCACCCGCACATATTCATCCCCGAGCGGCTTCAAGGCGCCGAGACAGAGCTCGATGGCTTCGTCAAACGACGTGTGCTTCTCAAAGTTCGGCACGATGGGTACGTAGGTGTCGTAGTGATGGATCTCGCTGAGACCGAGCACCCGCTTCCGCAGATCATAGTAGCGGAAGAGCGGCGCGAGGTTCGCGCGCACGCTCGCGATGAGGTTGTCGTAGACGCTTACCGGCACATCGTCGGCAAACAGCGCGGCTTCTCGGGCACTGGGATAATTACGCGCGCGAGCGCGAAAGACGTCCGCTTTCACGGAATTGGAAAGCGTCGAGGCGATGGTGAACTTGTGGTCGTCGAACTCGGCGTAGAATTGCTTGAAGGCCGCGCGGCGCACCCCGGCATCCCGCTTTTGCAGGAAGGATGAATAGCTGCTCTGCGTGAGCGGACGCACCACGCCTTTCTCGTCCTTCAGCTCGCCAAACTTCATGTCGACATTGGTGAGCTGCGAGAAGGTTTCATCGTGCCCCGTCAGCGCACTGTGACCCAGCGCCAGCAACCGCTCCTCGGCGGCGCTGAGCGTGTGGGGCTTCAGCCGGCGCAGCTTTTCCAGGCGCACGCGCCACTCCGCCAGGGCCGGCGAGGCCAGGTACTTCGTCCACGTGGCATCGTCGATCGCCTGAATCTCCGGCGCCAAAAACGCGGACGCCTCCCCAATCTTGGTGAGCAGATTTTGCAACTGCGCCTCGCGCGCCAGATTGCCGGAATCCGAACTGTCCTCCGCGGCCCGCAACGAAGCGTAGTGGTAAAGCTTTTCCACCAGGCGGCTGATCCGCTTATCGCACTCCAGCACATCCCGCAGTGCCTCCGCGGAATCCCCTACCCTGCCGCGAAACTTGGCAATCTCCGGATAAGCCGTCTGCAACGCGCCAAAATCCTCCGTCCACGCCGCCGATTCCCGATACAGCGGCGCAAGGTCCCACGTATTCTCATTTCGCACCTCGGTGCGCGTCGGAATGGCGATGTCATCCTTGTCAAAAAAGCGGTTGGTCATAAGCCAATGGGAAATGCCACGCGCCTTTTGCGCAACTGTGAAAGTGGCCGAGTTGGTAATCTCTCTCGACCGCGCGGGCGTAGTCTGGAGTGCGGTGGCTTGCCACCGCTCTGTGGCCAGGCGCAGCTTGCTGCGTGCGGAGGGAAAATGTGCGAGCGGTCTCTCCCACCACGCGCGGCAAGCCGCGCTGCCCCTGAGAGCGGAAGGCACCGCACTTCAGACTACGTCCCGCGAAAAGACGGTTCTCCTCTCAAGTAAGCAAACGTCGCCTACTTCTTCATCAAAAACCCAAACAGATCCCGCCGCTGCTGCGGAGTCAGCGTATCGAGTATCCCTTCCGGCATCAGGCTTTGCGCGCTGGCTTCCGTCTTCGTCACCTCCGCTTTCGGCAATGTCTCGGTACCCGTCATCGTCCGCAGCGTCAGCGTTTGATCGTTTTGCGTGGAGATAAAGCCGCTCAACACGCGCCCATCCTTCATCGTGAGCGTACTGAGCTTGTAGTCCGCCGGTACCACCGCGCTCGGATCCACGATATTCTCCAGCAGGTAATCGACATTCGCGCGCCCGGAGCCCGTAAGATTGGGCCTGAGGTTCGCTCCCTGCTGCCCGAGATCATAGAGTGTATGGCACGCCGCGCACGTCTGGGTGAAAACCGCCCGCCCCGCGTCGATGTCCGCCTGCTTCAACACCTCGGGCGTCAGTTCCTTTTTCAATTCCGCCATCCGCGCCTTCTTCTGCCCGGAGGTGGTCGCCACCGTCCCCCACACCTCTCCGAGACGCGTGGAAACATCCGCATCGCCGAGCGCCGCGATCTGGCGAGCGTGGTACGGCGTGAGGTCCGCGCGCGGAATTTTGCCGGCAGCAACCGCATCGAGCAACGCGCGGGCGAAGGCGGGACGCGAGCACAGCGCGGCCATCACGCCGGGCTTTCCGTCGGCGCGGGCCCGGCCGTAGTTGGCAATGATGGTGGGGCCGGCGTCGTCGAATTTCGCCAGCGCGGCGAGCACCGTGGGGACGAAGTCGTTGTCCTGGAGCAACGCGTCGAGCGTGGCGCGGAGGTCGGACGGATTCGCGGCGACGAGCGAATCCAACGCTTGCTTGCGGGTCTGGAAATCGGCTTTGGCGTCGAGCGAGATCTGCCGGATTTCATCGAGGGCGCGGCCATCGCCGAAGATGGCGCCGAGATCGCGCACGAGCGGGGCGAGCTCCCGATGTTTGCGAGCGGCCTTCGCCAGCTCCTCCCAGCCGATCGGCGCCTCCATCTTCGCCACACCGCGCAGGCCGCGTTGCACGCCCACGAGATAATCGCGCGTCACCCCCACGGCATTGAACCCCCAGCGCTGGGTGGGATCCAATTGGTGTTCGAGTTCAGTGAACAGCGTGCTCATCGCAATCTCCGGGATGCCCGCGGAGGCAAAGAGGCGCCCGCTATTCTCCCGGTACAATCGGGAGGCTCCGGTGTGACTCCACGCTTCGGTCGTCCACATGGGATGCTGGTCCGCATGGAATGGCTCGCCGACCCCCACGCGAGCGATCTGCCACAGATATGTCTGCATCCAGGGATCGGCCTGGAGCTCCTTGTCGTTGGTGAGGATCTCGAATTGACTCAGAAATTGGGTGCCATCTCGATTGCCCCATCCGGGATCCCGGGCGAAGAACGCCGCCGCGGTTCGCCGGACAAAGGTGGAATGCTCTTTGCCAAGCATTCGCGAGATCACGTCGTCCAACGCTGGCCGCCCATCCTCACGCACATCGTGCGCCGCCATGACGACGCACATTCCCTCCATGTGCTCCGTTGGATCCAGCAGCCAATCCGTCACCGCGCGAATTACCGCACTTTGGACGTACTCGGATTTGTCGGTACTCATCTCTTCCAGCAGTTCAAAAAGTGAGGAGTTCCGCGGCAGGCTGGTAAAGAAATCCCGCCTGGCATAGCCCCGGAGGTGGTACTGGGACCAATTCTTGGGGTCATCCTGCTTGGGGTCACCCGTCTTGGGGAGATCCACCTCGGCCGCCGTCAGCTTGGCGCCCATTGCGTCGAGGTCGGCGAGGCTCAGCGCATCCTTGGTGGGGCGCATGTAGTCGTAGAAATGGAGCGTCCACAGCAGCCGGAGTTTTTCCGAAACATCACGGGCCGCGGTGAGGCGCTCCGTCGCTCCCTCCACGAATTTTTCATCCCTCGCCTCCCGCGCGGCGTGCTGCGCGATGAGCTGCCGGGCCTGGCGGGAGAGCCACTCATTCTTGCTGACCACGAGATCCAGCAAATGACGATCGTCGAACTGCGAGAGGTCGTTCATCGGGCCGAGGTCCGGCATTTTCACGTCGCCATAGGTGATCTTGTAAATGCGGCCGCTCTCGCGATGCACGCCGTCGCTCTCGTGGCACTCGCCGTCATCGCTCCAATCGAGCACATACACCCCGCCATCGGGGCCGCACGTGAGCTCCACGCCTCGGAACCACGGGTCGCCGAATTTTATCATGTCCGGTTCATGCTTGCCGACGTAGCCGGCACCCTTGCGCTCGAGCCGCTCTACATTGATGCGGCGGCCGTGGAGATTGAGGGTGAAAAGTTTGCCGCGGTACTCCTTGGGCCAGTTCTCGCCCTGGTAAATCATGCACCCGCTGTGCGCGTGGCCGCCGCCAAGGTCGTTCGCCTTGCCATCCCGCGAATTCGTCCAGCCCTTGCTGGTATCGAAGTGATAGTGGTCGGCCGTTTGCGGGAGCAGCTGGTAAAGATGCGGGCTTAGGTCCTGGCCGTACATGCGCTCGTAGTGCGCGGCGGGAACGAGGTGGTAGAGCTGGCCGATGACGGTGTTGATGAAAAAGCCCTCGCCCTCCGCATTCCAATCCAGCCCCCACGAATTGGTGCCGCCGCTAGTCACGACCTCGAACGCCTTGCGCACGGGATGATAGCGCCAGATGCAGCAATTGAGCTTGATGCGGTCGGCGTCCGCTGTGCCCGGCGCGCCGACCTTGCTCGTCGCCTGGATGCCGTGCCGCCCATAAAGCCAGCCATCCGGCCCCCACTTCAACCCATTCACAATATTGTGCCGCACGCCCCATGCATCGAAACCATCGAGCAGCGTCTCGGGCTCGCCCGAAGGTTTGTCCTCGCCGTCTTTCATCGGGATGAACACGAGGCGCGGCGCCGCCGTGGCATACACACCGCCATAGCCCAGCTCGATGCTCGTGAGGTTTTGCAGCCCCTCGTAAAAGACCGTGCGCTTATCCGCCTTCCCATCGCCATCGGTATCCTCAAAAATCAGAATGCGATCACGCAGCGTCTTGTCGAAATTCGTCTTCGCATCCGCATAGGTGTAATTCTCCGCCACCCACAGCCGCCCCCGCGAATCCCACGTGCACGCGATGGGATTCTGCACCTCCGGCTCCGCCGCAAACACGGTCGCCTTAAATCCCGGCGGCATCTCAATCAACTTTACCGCTTCGCTCGCCGGCATCGGCGCCTTGCCCACGTCATTGCCGGTATTGAAGGGCTTGGGGAAATCAGCAGCGATCGCAGTCGCGACCACGGTGACGGAAAGCAGGGAGAGCAGGAGGCGCATGCCCGCCAGATGCCACACGCCGTGCCTGCCATTCAACGCTCAACATTCGCGGGACGCAGTCTGGAGTGCGGTGCCTTGGCACCGCTCTGTGGCACGGCGCGGCTTGCCGCGTGCGGAGGGGAAACCCGACCAAACTACGGGAGCTGTGACCACTCCCGTGATCCAAGAAACTTTCCCTCGACACGTCCGCCCGCAGACGCAAAGTATCCGTCCTCTTTGTGCAGCCGTAGCTCAACTGGATAGAGCGTTGGTCTCCGAAGCCGAAGGTTGTGGGTTCGACCCCCGCCGGCTGCACCACCCCCCCGCGCGGAATTTCGTCACGATACAGAGAAAAGCACGCGATTCGCGAAGTGAGGCACGAGCGGTAAACGGTATCGCAATGGGATTTTTATCCGCGGTTTTGCCGCGGATTGTCACGCGGCGCCTTCAACGAGCGCGGCCTCCGCGTCCCGGCGCACGAAGCCGCGGAGACGCGACTCTAAACGATTTCCTTCACCACAAGGGGCTGAACAATTTCCCGGTCGCGTGCGGGCTGGTCCTCGATGAGTTCCATTGACTTTTCAGGGTCGGCAAGTTTGTAGGTCGCGGGCACCGTCCACAAAATCGTTTCCGTTCCGTCGCCATTCTTCGTGGCCCGCAAATTCTCCACTTTTCGCGCTATCAAAGCCATTCGGCCAAGCTCGGCGTGAATCTCGTAACCCCCGAAATACCTGGAAAACTTCACCCCACGGGTTGAGTAGGCAATTTTACTCGAAACTGAGATTGGCGCGTGTGATAGCAAGATGGCTTGTAAGACGCGCTCAACGAAAGATTCGGAGCTTTGGAAATGGAGCGTTCCGGCGAAAGGCGGGAAGTTCAAATGCTCGAAATCATCCCTCGCTAGAATGCGAGCGTGACTCCACAAAATTAGCCAGCATTTGCGACTTTTCTTTTTCGCGCTCATTTGGGGCGTTTTGACCCGAAACTGTAGAACTTCAACACATCATACGCGCCGGCCCGTCGCCCCCGCCTTGGGCGGGTCGTCCTCCAGATTGTAAAACCACGGGTCGAACGGCGTCTTTGTGTAGGGGAATGGTGGATTGAGCGGAGGCACTTCGCGCGCCTCCGCGGCAGCGGATTCCCGCGCCACCCGGCGCGCGTGCGGGTCAAGCCCGGCGTTGTCGGTGCTCGTGGCTGTCTTCGGCTTTTCCACGGGTCGATTGTTGAGGCGGATGGGAAAGGCAATCCAGCGCGGCCCGTGGTTGAGCCCTTGGTTGTGTGGCTGGAAGATTGGCGCGACGCCAAAGGCTTCGTGATTCCGCGGAAATGGAAAGACATGGAGGCCGCGCACTGCGACGCTTTGGACCGTATGAGAAAGGCGCTCAAGTGGGACCGTTGGCAAAACAACGCGCTCCGCCATTCTTTCGGCTCCAATCGCCTCGCGGTGGTCAAAAGTTACGCCCAAGCTGCCCTCGAAATGGGAAACATTCCGGCCAAGGTGCGCGAGCACTACAACGACCCAAAACCGGAAGCGGAGGCCCTCCGCTATTTCGCTGTTCTGCCCTCGGCATCGGTTGCGAATGTCGTCCGGCCAAGGTTCGGGACGTGAACCCGAAATTTTGTCACGGCGTTGTCACGGGATGGCTCGGAAATCCGCTCCAACAGGTTAAGCCCTATGGGTTCGACCCCCGCCGGCTGCACCACTCCCCTACTGCTC